>Ga0210059_1014875_pt1 | contig 11437 bp, 5 predicted proteins | sample Ectturendosymbi2_FD_188042 | JGI IMG/M metagenome (GOLD analysis project Ga0210059, IMG submission 188042) | Ecteinascidia turbinata endosymbiont from Florida, USA - Sample 2 (SPAdes) (version 2) | ecosystem: Host-associated > Tunicates > Ascidians > Unclassified | place: Key West, Florida... | reverse complement strand
AAATCACTTTTGCCCCCCCCCTGGAAAAATTTCTGCGGACGCCCATGAATGATCGTGCTTTCTCGCTTTCGTTTTTTTCGTTACTTTCGTGCTCTCACGCATTACAAATTGTTTGTTTCTTTCCGTTTTCTCAATTTCGGTTTCAATATAAACAGAATCAACCCGCTTTTTGTTATTATTTCATCAAAATTACCTGCAATAATAAATGTTATACACAAATTAGTAATATGGGTGTGTAGACTATTCCAAACGACAATTAAAAACTAAGGTTCCCAATAAAAGCACTGATCGAAACCACATCCAAGTGACTACGCTCACTTGCTGCAATTAACATACAAGTCAAACAGCACTATTGCACTATTCTGGCTACTGTCATCGGTAATTGTGATGTAACAAACGTAACCTACAATGAGAAGAAGTATTATGCCATCACATGAATTGTTTATCTCGAGTCCTTTATGTACCTGCGCCGACGCCAGTGACTGCGTCATATGGTTGTTTGTGTGGCACATTGCTCGTTAGTTCCGTAGCGGTGCAGTGTTAAAGTTTGACCAATTTTATCACTCAAGCTTCTAAACCACGCTTAGACTTCTTTCCTCGGAAATGTACGTGTGTGGACGTGATTGGTTTACGCAATAGGGTCCTGTGAAGCATTGGGTTCACTGCAAATCGATGTCGCATCCCCCCCACCAAATTGTCCTGTGTCCGCTACTGCCGGGAACAAAGTTTCAGAAATTTTATTCGAAACCTTGGAAACCCCATGGAGTGATACGTTTAGCAGAAATTACTTTTCTTAAACATAAGACCAGTAGCTTCTGGTAAAGCAATTACCGTAGACCGGTGCAGTAACTACTGTCACGAGAGTTTGTTTACTTTCTGCAAATTGCTTTTTATTTTACCCAGATACAAGTGCGATGTCTGGAGGTTAACCTTATGCTGTAGAGACTGAACGACTTGCGCGAAAATGCAACGTTTTGTACGAATGTAGCGTGTTTCATAGTGGTAGCAACACCCGTTTTCAGTTTTTTTGTGTGTGTAAAAAGAAAATAGCAGACGCCATTTGTTAGGTAAGCAACTCAGGAAGTTTGCGCTTAAATGATAAATCTGTCTCACCGTTCCTTTTAAACTGCTAAACCGCATTCTCTGATTCAACACACATTGCATTCGTTCTCAAATTTACCGTTCTTTATTTAAAAGAGATTGTTGATCTGTTGATCGCCACGTACTCCAACCTCAGTAAATGTTCAGTGTCAGCTCAAGTACATTTGTTTTTAATGGTTTGTTACTGGTTTAAGGCTCGAAAGAAAATTGTTATTTTGGAGAAGCAAAAACACATTCAACCACAAGGAAAAGGCGTTCGTGGAAAAGCTATTCGAAAAGGTCAAACCCTTTGATTACCAGCATGCACCGTCATCCACTTCTGACGCATGAAGATGCAACATAATCTGGAGAATCCACATGGTTGAATGCATATGTTGTATTTCGTGCCGTTTAAACGCTAGCTTTCAAGCATTCTGTGAAGCTGACGTTGCAAGATTTTGGGAAAAAATTGTGTTTAATCTTTCACTTTTGCATTTGTAGCACAAGTGTCAAGTGTCAACCTAACGCAGAATGATCGTTATTGGCAAAAAAGCTTATTCATACACCTGCACCATTTATTTGCGTTGCCAAATTTCTAGACAATTTTTTTCATGTAAGAGATTAAATTCGTTTTCTGAGAATGTTCCTAAATTGGTTTTGTTTATTTGTTGTAGTGATTTATTGTATTTTGTTGCATGAAAACAGACGTTTAATAACTACAAGTATGTCTTTGTTTGCACGAAAACGTGACTTCTGCACCTTGTTTGCTTTGGCTATGGCTCGTTTTGTGAAATAAAAGAGCAAACTTTGCCTGATTCAGAGCCCAATACTACGAACTAAAGCAATAACAGGTCATTAATGTGAGGGATGCAAAAAACGAAGTGAGCACCATCAGGGCATAGGCGTAAGCAGGGGGAGAAAAGGGGCCATGGCCCCCCAAATTTTTAGAAAATATAGTCATTTTGTGCTTTGAGAGGCATGTTTCTAAAAATAGTGCTATTCGCCTAAAATCATACATTTTGACCCCCCCAAATTTTGGGGCTGGCTACGCCACTGCATCAGGGATGACCAAAAACGTCGCTACTTAACCACCGAGAGGGGTAACAACTGCAAGTGGAATGCGCTGCTCACCATGACACCAATGGCGATGCCTTCAGAAGAACAAGGTTAACTTTAGACAACGCAAAAACGCGAAGGGGGGGATATTACTGTTGCAACCTCTTCGGTGACGTTGCGCTGAACGTGGGATTCATCACGAACGGGATGTGCGCGAAGAACAACAATATATACATATGGCGCAAACAAGCAACAATAGAGTGATCTCGTCGGGTGATCTCTATTGTTGCTTGCTGCCACAGTGTGAAGCTTTGCGCACTTGCCGCTCGGGCTTTCCGATTGCAACATTGCATGTGTCGGATGAAGGTTTTACCGCTTTTACCACATCTCATAGAAAAATCATGGATTTCTAATTTAGCGTAGGTGCGATGTGTTGCGTTTACGGTTTGTTTCGCGTGTTGGTTGCAAATCGCTATCTACAGAGCTTAAGCTCAGTCGTTAGGTTGGTTGAAAATGAGAGTTGTCTGTTTCCAACCAACCTATTTGTTTTGCAGTGGTCCAGCCGAAGCCAAACATTGGCCAATATAAGTTTTCTAAAACTTGAGTTTTTCGCTGATGAAACAAAAGTACAGTAACGTCATAGTCTTACAGTAGAACGCATGTGGAAGAACTTTCATGCAATAATATTGGTTGAAAATTAGTTATCAAACGAGTGCGTGCACGTAGGCAAAAGACCTTTCCCCCATAAGGCCGGCCCTGCATGTAGGCACTGCAGAACTACACCACCCCCTATTTTCACTGCAAATTTCGTTTTTAGGTCAGTTTGTTGTTTTAGTTGGACATTTCAATTTGCGTTGACAAGAATTTGCAATGCGTCCTCCCCTCCCAAAACTTCATGCACAAAACTAAATATTAGACACATATCTGGTTTTGTATGGGAAGCACTGCAAATGACGCAGTCTGGAGCTGTGAGCTTTGCACAGAGATGAACATGGATTTGACTTTGGATTTAAATCCTGCGGGTTTGTAGTTTTTTGCTGGATTTGGATTTTATATTTTCTGATTAACCGGATTTGGATTTTATAATTTTGTTTGAATTTTTTCATAACGTTTGGTTCAATTTCCAGATTACTGTATTTACTCTGTGAAAATTGGTTCAGGTTTGGTTCAGTGAAGTTTCTGAAGTCATTCGGTTCGGAGTTGTACAGCGCACATCGTGTTGGTTTAAATGTTCAGCCTTGAGGATGAGCACTAACAGTGGGAAACGTCTGCTCTCATGTTCCGATCCGACCTATCGTGTCATCAAAGTTACCGATTTGGCGTGACTTTCATTGACCCAGTCCCTTTTCTCCACTCATGATTGCTATGCATAGCACTATCTACTGGGTAGTTGCATGTGGCACATTTCATTAGATCATTATTTATTTATGTAGCCTAGTGCTAATAGTTTCTTATGCTTTCTACCAGTACCTATTAACCTTTCTGCTTTCATCAAAGTGTGTCTTAGTTACAAGAAGCTATGCATTGAATAGGCCCTAATGGGGATTGCTGTTGAATGAATATTTAAATGCCAAAAACGGATACAAGTGATGTGGCCTTGGCTTTGGAAGGGGAAAAGTTTATTCAAGATGAAATGTTGCTGTTCAGGGAAAAAGTCCAGTCTGGAAAGATTTCAGTCTAGTTGTAGACAAACAATCACAGGAGTACCAGGGGCATGTGGTCTGCAGCAGCTGTGAAAATATTTTCAAGCATGTGTATGTGTACAGCGTGTTGCATCTGTACAGAAAAAAACTTGGTTCTGCTATTGGTCATAATAGTTACAATTCTTTTGCAGGATATTCTAGTTTGAGTGATTAAAACTGAATCATATGACTAAGTGAGCTTATCAATGCATTGCTGCTAGAAATGATTACCTTGAAGTCTTTGAGAAGTCAACTATTATGGTGTTCTGCAACAAAGATGCATCATAAGTTAATTTCATTTATAATGCAAGATTTTTTCACGTATCATATTGAGTTAAATTAAATGTAGATTAATATAGTAGTTATAAGATTTTGGATTTAAGCAGAATTTGGATTTTAAAACAATTTATTTTCGGATTTGGATTTTGACATGAAATGTCGGATTGGCTTTGGATTTGAAAAACCTAAATCCGTTCATCCCTGGTTACAGCACCTGTGTCGCTATAGCAAAGTATTGCAAGGGTTGTGGCCTGTCAAACAAGCACTGCCTATTCTTGGAACTGCGAGCTAGAGCTATGGTTTCCGCAGCGCCTGTCTAGCAAGAAGCGACGCCGGAACGGGGTTGCATTATGGCCCCCCTGACCTTTGAAAGGGGGCCACCGGGGGCGCAGGTACCCTTCGCATAACAGTATCATAAGTAATTCCTTGGTTTACAAGATCGACTTGACACAAATTTATTGAAGCTATTCGCGCACACATAAAATTCAGAATGGTTTTCCATAATTTCTGTTATTAGTTTTGAGGTCAACACTGTTGCTAAACATGTAAATGCGAAAAGAATGACGATTATGGGTGTGTTTTACACTTAACTCAAGCAAACAGTTTTGAACTCGTGGAATGTCAAAACCATTGGCGTCCGCAGGGGCTCAAGGCAGGGGCGAATACAGGGGGGCGATCGCCCCCCACCTAAAACCTACAAATTAACTTTATTCACCATGATTGTGTACAATTCGGAAAACAGCATTCGCAATACAAGGCCACTTTGTCATCCATTGTATTGTCACAGCAATGTCATGAAGTGTACTTCATCTCTCTTACAATGGTGAACCCGTAATGAGACTTGACTACCAAATATTGCTGAAATCGCCCCCCTAACTTTATTGGCTGGATCCGCCCTATGTTAAAACGGGCATTTGTCCCTCCCTGGAAATTAGAACTAAGAGCCAAAATTTTCTAGAAAGTTTGACGTCAGGGGCTTAATTCCGATTAATTGATTTATTCTTGCAATGACGGTTTATTTGCCGGTATGACACTAACACTGCACAAGAGCCAGGTTCACTGTTCTGGTGTCCTCAGTAGTGAGCTTGCAGTCAAGGCTCCCATTCAGTAATTTCTAAAAAATCCAGATGGCACACGAAAAAACCCATTTGCCTACAAAAAAACAGGAATGATACAAAAACAAGAGCAAATGTGAACAAAAGTACTCACATCGGTGAAACAAAACGTGTTCAGTCGGTTTCACACCCTCGTACCAATATCAAATACTGTAGGTTGTTTACGATCAGGTATAGTCAGTCATGCAATTGCGCGTACAACAAAAGTAATTGCAAAATGACATATGAATGCAAATACATGCATTCATATGTCATTTTTTTCACATTTGCAAAATGACATATGAATGCAAATACATAACGTAAAATGGTGATTAAAATACAGATTTATTTATAGCTCCTTTTCCAAATGTTCGCCTGCAGAGTGAACATTAGCATTTGGATTACATTTCCATTGCTCAAGATGTTTTATATAACGTTGGTGACATACTCCATTAATGTGACATCTTTCACTAATTCAGGCTTAGGTGTCCACGCCGTTTTGCTGGCATCTTGACGTTGCTTGTTTTGACAGTTTGCTTAGCAGTCACTGTTTTAGCGAGATTAATTTTGTTTTAACTTGATTAACAAGTGAAAATATTCTTTTTTACTGATGCAAAATGTGTGAAAAAAACATAAATCTGGTCATTATATCAAAAAATGTTCCAAACTCCTACTCATCTAAGTTGTCTTAGATGTTACACACCCACACACGTAATGCCAGAAATCAGGAATAGTTTTATTGGACAAGAACACATCTTTGAACAATCGAAATGGCCTCCAGCTGATCTTCAGGCACAGGATGGGGAAAATGTATTTGCTATTGTATTTGTATCTTTTGTGAGATCCTAAGCTGCAACGGAATCTAAAATCTTTAAGCGGGCAACAACTACTTACTCCAGTAAAAATCATTTTTTAATTTGCATGCATAGGCAACCAAGAAATAGCAATCAGTCTCAAGTCTTTAGCTGGCGTAGTGAGACAATGACCTTAGTATCATACAATATATCCTTCAGCCAAATGCAAATCTTTCAATTGTTTATGTAACCGTTTGTTGTTTATTCATGTTACTTTTGTTGTACGCGCAATTACATGACTGACTATACCTGATCGTAAACAACCTGCAGTATTTGATATTGGTACTGGCATGAGGGTGTGAAACCGACTGAACACGTTTTATTTCACCGATGTGAGTACTTTTTTCACCTGATGATCGCATGCGAACACTGTAATGACAGGAAGATATGTTTATTTTGTTATCAGATTTACTATAGTTAATTGCCAAATTTATATCTTAAAAAAAACAGATTTAACAGAAATTTATATCTTCAAAAAAAAACAGATTTAACAGAAAAAAACAGATCTGGGTGGAAAAAACCAGCAATGGGAGCCCTGCCTGCAGTTCACTCATGTCCACCATTTGCCTGCAGGGCCAGGTTGCCAAACGTGCGAACGGATTGTTTTACTGTTCGCCTTTATTGCCTTGCAGTAACATGGCAACAAATCTTCTAATGTTTACTTCAAGTTACGATATTAGGCGTTTTGCCGCATGTGACTGCTGAACTCAAACATTTTGGCAGGTAATGCAGCGAGACAGTGACTGCTGATAGCGGTAAGCACGGATGCCGGAGAGCGGTGCCATTGCCTTCCTAAGCCTCTTCTTTTATTAGATTTGAGGTCAAAATTGTTGTTGAACAGTAGCAGGCATAGTTGGTAACGATTTTTTTGTTTTTCGTAAGTTTTCATTGCCCTCAACTTTTTTTATTGCCCTCCTGCCCAGCCTCTGTTCCGGCGTCCCTGCTAGCAAGTGTAATGGCCTCTGACGAGCAGCGGAATAACTTTGTTCATCCTAGTGACAGTGTTGGTGACAGGCAGCTGCCAGCGTCTTAATTGTTGGCTCCGAACTTTTGCAATGCATCGGCAAAGCTACAATATGACACATTGCGTTAAACTGGTAATGAGGCTTACTTGTAATGATTACATTATTTTTGATATGTATTTTTATACTAGACAGCGGAAAGTAAAGTGAAAATATGAGTGAAATATGCCTAATTGCGCAAGATTTTTTCTGTTATCAGTAGGCTATATTCCCTGTGTACTAGAGTCCTGCGTGGGGCGGGTTAACCCGCACTGCTTTGCGTGTGGGTTGAATTTCCTGCGGGGCGGGCGCGGGTTGAGAAATTCTTTGTGCGGGTAACTAAGTAATGAGCCAAAGCACGTGAACTTAATCAGCTCAAAGAATCGCAAAACACGTGGATGTACAGTACCAAAGTTGTTTGCCAGCATTGCGCTAAGGACAGTAGGCCTGCAGCAATTAATACATTATGATGTAACAACTCATTGTTGCGAAACATTAGCTCTCAGACTCTTGTCATGTGGTGGGCAAGTGAACATTTTCCAATGCTACCGTCGTACTTGGTGAGGAATAATTCAGTCTAGCAGCACTTCTAAATGGATAAAACAACGCTTAACCCACAGCTAGTCACGACTGAACTGAAACGTGTTTTTTATCACCCCAAATCTGTTGACTGCGAAAGATCAGATCTGTGGAAAGTTTTGGTTTGGTTGTCAATGAAAAAGAATGAGTAGCTTGATTTTTCTGCTTGTTAGGCTTGTCTTCAGACGTTGAGTAGGCAGTTTATCAACGTTTTTTACAGCTTCCAACAACTTCTGAAATACTGAGAATTTATGTGGTACGATGAACTGGTTGCAGGAATTTTATATTGCAACTTTTTCCTTTTTCACATTCAACTTTTATCAAGTAGGCTACGCCTATTGCGTAAAATGTAAAAGTGTGATTTAAAAAACATTTTTGAGAACTATTTCAGTATAGTTCTGTTCTCTTTGATAACCGATTCGAACTGAATAATGACCGAAAAGCAATTGTAGAAATGACCCGGTCAAACAAACATCAGTCCAGAACTGTATGCCAAATTGTTAAATTGCCAAGCAACTTCATGCAGTGTGGAGCGAAGTTTTAGCATGCTACGCAAACTGTTGGCAAATGATCGCCATTTCTCGCCAGATAATGTTTGGAAATATTTAGCATTATATGTAAATAAATCGCTTGAGTAAATCACTGTCGTTTAACATGCTTGTGCATAAATGCAACTTTTTACTGCAACTTTTGTTAAAAATAAATGCATATTTCTCACGATTTTATTGCAACAAAAACTTGCCCTAGTTATGAGTTTTTAGTAGTTTTCGGACTGGTGCGGGTTTGAGACCGAAAAAGCGCGGGGCGGGCGCGGGTTGGGATGGTCTGCGGGGCGGGTGCGGGTTAGAGGTATGCGAGTGCGGGTGCGGGGCGGGTGCGGGCGAAATTTCTCAAACTCCTACGGGTGCGGGGCGAGTTTAAATTTTGCGGGGCGGGTGCGGACACAAAACTTCAACCCGCGCAGGACTCTACTGTGTAGCTCCTTGGTAGGTGGTGGTTTTTAACATGTATACTGACTTTAATACTACAAGACGTTAAATTCTCTTTGAGGTGATGTTGCATGTGGAGTTGTTTGGATTTGCAATGCAACGTGATTTGGGGTTTAATGGTGAAAGTGTTTGGGCTGTGTTTCAGAACGCACCTTGAGTACATGCTTGACCTGATGTTTTTGTAGCTTCAAAATAAGAACCCCGTAGGTACAATATCATTTTGAAGTAGGCCTACAGTCTCTAGATTGAGGTCAGAATTGTCAAGCTGAAATTCGTGCTTGAGTTCAAATGTCAAGTAGGCTTCTGAAAAATACCCTTATTATCAAGAAAGTGGCTGCGGAACCGCCTCGCATGATGCGGTTCGAATGAAAGGCTTAGTTTGTCGCTCAATCGGCACCATCGTTTCTACCAAGGTAAAGTTGGCCCGACTTTTTCCAGCCCGACTTTTTCGTTGGATGCGAGGAAGGTACATTTTTAAAAAAGCAATAGCAAACAACAAAACTTTTAAGATAAAGAAAACGCTCAGACAGTACAGAAAAATAATATTACTGGTTAATCAAAACATTTGTTTGGAAAAAAAGCATCAAAATTTACCAAAAGCGCCGTAACAAAAAAGCCCAACAACAAAAAAAACACATGATTCAACAAATAATAACCAACTTTCCAGGAAACTTATAGCGATTAGTTTATAATCATTTTCTTTGTCTATTACAGTACATTTGTTTCCTGCAAAGATCGCGGGTTACATTTTTATATGAATGACATACGAGATCGAAACGTGAACCTACCTATAGACAGTAAATGCAAGAATTTTGCTTTGGAATCGCTCTGCACACTGCTCGATTCAATTTAAAATTTAATAACTTTCCGGGAAACTTGCAGCGATGAGTTTAATGTCATCTTCTTTGTCTATTGTAGTAAACTTGTTTGCTGCAAAGATCGCGGGTTGCACTTTTATATGAACGACATACGAGACCGAAACGTGAACCTACCTATAGACAGTAAATGTAAGAATTTTCCATTAAAATCGCTCTGCACACTGCTCCATTCAATTTAAAATTTAATAAATTTCCGGTAATCACATAGCAAACAGTTTAATATCATTTTCTTTGTCTATTTTAGTAGATTTGTTTCCAGCAAAGATCGCAGGTTACACTTTCATACAAACGACATACGAGGCCGAAACGTGAACCTACCTATAGACAGTTAATGAAAGAACTTTCCAACAAAATCGCTCTGCACACTGCTCGATTCAATTTATAATTTTATAACTTTCCGGGAAACTTACAGCGATGAGTTTTATATCATTGTCTTTGTCTATTGTAGTATATATGTTTCCAGCAAAGATCGCGGGATATACTTATATATGAACGACATACGAGACCGAAACGTGAACCTACCTATAGACAGTAAATGCGAGAATTTTGCTTTGAAATCGCTCTGCACACTGCTTGATTCAATTTAAAATTTAATAACTTTCAGGAAAAACACAGGAATCAATTTGATATCATTTTCTTTGCCTATTTTAGTAGATTTGTTTCCAGCAAAGATCGAGGGTTACACTTTTACATGAACGATATACAAGACCGAAACGTGAACCTACCTATGGACAGTAAATGCAAGCATTTTGCTTTGGAATCGCTCTGCACACTGCTCGATTCAATTTAAAATATAACAACTTTATAAAAAACTTATAGCGATGAGTTTTATATCATTTTCTTTGTCTATTACAGTAGATTTGTTTCCAGCAATGATGGGTGGTTACACTTTTATATGAACTACATACGAGACCGAAACGTGAACCTACCTTAGTCAGTAAATCCAAGAATTTTGCTTTATAATCGCTCTGCACACTGCTCGATTCAATTTCAAATTTAATACCTTTCTGGGGAACTTATAGCGATGAGTTTTATATCATTTTTTTGTCTATTGTTGTAGATTTGTTTCCAGCAATGATGGGTGGTTACACTTTTATATTAACGACATACGAGACCGAAACGTGAACCTAGCTATAGTCAGTAAATGCAAGAATTTTGGTTTGGAATCGCTCTGCACACTGCTCGGTTCAATTTAAAATTTAATAACTTTTCGGGAAACTTATAGCGATGAGTTTTATACCATTCTCTTATTAAATTTTAAATTGAATCGAGCAGTGTGCAGCGCGATTCCAAACCAAAATTCTTGCATTTACTGTCTATACGTAGGTTTACGTTTCGGTCTCGTATGTCGTTCATATAAAAATGTAAACCGCGATCTTTGCAGGTATCAAACCTACTACAATAGACAAAGAAAATGATATAAAACTCATCGCTATAAGTTTCCCGGAACATTATTAAATTTTAAATTGAATTGAGCAGTGTGCAGAGCGATTCCAAAGCAAAATTCTTGCATTTACTGTGTATAGGTAGATTCACGTTTCGGTCTCGTATGTCCTTCATATAAAAGTGTAACCCGCAATCTTTGCAGCAAACAAATTTAATACAATAGACAAAGAAAATGATATAACACTCATTGCTGTGCAGGGTGTTTCACAATTGTTGAAACAAAGCGATTCGGCACAAATCCAGGATTTTAAATGATAACACAATGATGATTACATTTATTGAAAGGTGAAAAGATAACATTTTATAATCTGCAACTGTTTGTCCTCAAATCAGAAATAATATGTCAAGAAGAGTCCTAGAGTACATGCTCCAGATGTCCACCGTCGCAGAGATTTGCTCGGACTCCGACCGACTGACTCTTGAACCCTAGTGACATTGTCGGGAGTTCGAATCGTTATTGGAGGCCCAGAGGGCGATGAGCCTGTTACCCTACGATCTC
>Ga0210059_1014874_pt1 | contig 11437 bp, 7 predicted proteins | sample Ectturendosymbi2_FD_188042 | JGI IMG/M metagenome (GOLD analysis project Ga0210059, IMG submission 188042) | Ecteinascidia turbinata endosymbiont from Florida, USA - Sample 2 (SPAdes) (version 2) | ecosystem: Host-associated > Tunicates > Ascidians > Unclassified | place: Key West, Florida... | reverse complement strand
TTTTGATTCCGCTTATGTTTGCTCTCTCTCATTTGTTCTTAAGCTTGAAATGAGAGAGTTGTTTGTTTGTTATTTCCAGGAAATGGAAGATTTGTCAAAGTGAGAGAGGGTTATTTTGCATTGTTGATTCTCAGCAAATACAAGATTTGATAAAGAATATGTACAGACCATAATGTGTCTGCTACATCACTGATGAGTAGCAGAAAACAAAAATAATGCGCTTTCGGTGCCTCGTTTAGTGAAAGTGTAAAATTCTTCAATGAAAATAGTTTCACACAGGAGACAGATTTTTTTAGTGAGTGGGAAAATTACTGATTTGTAGTACTATAGGATATATCTCAAATTAAGTCCGATGTCTAGCAGCATTCCTTTTACAACACAAAGTAACGCAGATGTTTCGAAATGCTTCAAGTGAAGAAAGAGGGGAGTAAACAAATATATTGGTGAGTGATTTCAGGAAAATGTTTGCAAGACAAATATCAAAAGTACAATTTCATTGGCGAAGATTGTAAAAGCAAAGTGCGCAAACACTTGAAAGTTGGTGCACAATGTTAAAACCATGACAACTTCAACATTTGAATACATATTTGTTCTGCGCATTGGATTCATTGTAAAAGCTTACTGCTTGATGTCCAGTGTTGATTTGATATACTGTAATTAACATGACGAGATGTTTCGGTACAAAAACTAACCGCAACCATTTAGTAGGTTTGCTTGTATGCAGGGCAAGCCATGGAATAAAAACAAGCTTTGCTTTCTACGTGAAGCGTGTGCAACCCGGTTGTGCTTGCACTCCTTCAGTGTGGGATTGATCCTCGAACCTCGGGAAGTATGGATTGTGACGCCATCGATGTTAACTCCACGCCAGACGAATCGGCCAAAGAGAGCTCTTACTTCCATGTGTATGGAAGTCACTTATAATTGTCGCTTGCTTGGTCTTTCCCTTCTTGCTTTGGCCTACTTTGCTCACATGTAGCGGTCGCGCTAGCGTGACTGCTACATATGTGCGTTAATGTTAAGCTGTAAAATATTTTTCATTTTCAACTTGGTCGGTTTTGAAGAGCGTTTTCCAAGGTGGTTAGGTAGATTACAGCTTCGTTGCAAGTAGGAGGGCAGCTCAGCGAGACCGTTGAATTGCAACATTGTATCAAAAACATTTTGATTTGGGGAAAACACGTTGCGCAACAACTGATTATGTTACTTGAAAAGCAACAGTGGATGTCTGTAATCGCATAGATTATGTTGCTCACGATTGGCATCGCTTAGAAGACAAACTGGCGATTTTTATTCAACGTTGATGTGCATTTTTGTTCAGCGAAAAGTTAGGTTTTTCACGGGTGCAATATTTTTGTTGCTGGACTTGTGAACGTTGTCAGCATCTAAGAAAATGCAAATGGCAATGAAAACAGGCAATGCTATTATTAAGGCGGAGTAATAACAGTGTCATTCACGGTTCTCCAAGACGATATTTTTTCATAAGACTAAAGTCGTCAGATTAGAAAAAAGGGAATTATGTAGTTGTTGAGTTTAGTTAGCACAATCCGAGGCACGAAGCTCAAAGTGAAGACCCCTGCGACCATGCTTACGAAAATAGCGTTTCTCCAATTTAACTGCAATTTGAAAGAAACGCTGTGACGCCTGCAAGAAAAAGAACGTGCGGTGTAACAGAAAAGCGATATTTTATTACAGAGGTTAGTTACAAGAAGTTTTTCGTGCTGGTTTGAACGAAATTAAATACGACTACGTAGATTCCAAACAGCATTTTTATCTATAGTATCATGTTGCAGCAACAGACATGAAAGCACTTTGCAAAAAAAACAAATGACACTTCAAGCAGTGGTGTACCTCGGGTTTACCGCGCGTGGGGACAAACTCATTTTAGGCGCTCCCACCCAGTCCGTTCGTGACAGCTCAAAATAAAAGAAACACTGCAATCTACTGCTTTACTTGCAATTATCTCATTCCAAGGACATAGTTTTCTTACTATTGCTGCTGAAAATTTATCGATTATTTTGTCAAAAAGCTGATAAGATTTGAATGTGTCACATATTTTAACCTAGAAAATATCTAACGCCAGTGACTCTCTCTAGGAAGTTTTGCTAGCGATTTTATGATCTGAATTTCGATAATCATGCCTGTGAAGATGCTCAGTTTATAGGTGAAATTCTATAAAACACAGGTAGCAGCCGAAGCAGCGGTAGAGCAGGGGCCAGTAAAAGTATTGAGGGAAATGCAAACCTACAAAAAACAAAAAGTTATTCCCCAATATGTTAGTTTCTGTTCAGCAACAATGTTGACCTCAAAAATAATAACAGAGGATGTAGAAAACCATTCTGAATGTTGTGGGTGCGTGAATAGCTGCAATAAATTTGTTTCAACTGGATGTTGTTAACCATGAAATTCCCTATGATACTGCGATGAAACGTTAGCTCTGCCCTTTTTGCCTCCCTTTTGAAAGAACAGGGGAAACAAAGCCCTCGCTCTCCACGTGTCCCTGAGAGTAACTGAAAAGTACACAATTATAAATAATATACTCAACGCTGTTGCCCATTCGTAATTAGAAGTTTACAAAAGTAGTCAGGATTTATGTAAACATCCCACAAATAAAAATCATCATAATTACCTTCAGAAACACATCAAATCCATTTCAACATGAAGTTTGTCAAACCATCAAAGATCAAATAATTTCCTAAGCATCAGATATGTTGTCGTAACAACATACTCTTAAGATTTATCGCTGCTCTAAAAGCATGCACAGTTGAATGCACTGTGAATGCTGGATTCCCGTTCATTGTGACGCAACTATAAAATGAGAACGAAATGGGAAAGTTCGCAAGCCTGACTATCTGAAAGCATTGTGACGCAACCGTGAGTCAAACCGCATGCGGGCGCTAGTTGGTGAAGACACAAGCGACGCCTTAAAACGTCACTAAGGTTTGTAGTTGCTCCCTTTGCGAACCTTGGCGATCTTGATGAGATTTTGCAACTGGGTAACAGCCACTGGGTTTCGACATTTCCTTGATCGTAGCTGCTAGCATCCGCTGACATCTGACATGTCGTAATTGTTGACATCACAACCTCAATTTACGCCCTCAGAATGCTGTGCCTGGGGACAGATGCCTCCCCTTCCCCCCTGGCTACGCCACTGTGTTCAAGACAGAATCACAAGTTTGCTTCAACTTATGCATAGAGCCAAATATCCTGAAGTCGAACCAAGCTACAAAAACTGTCATACTGACATACACTTCAAAACAAAAACCGAAGTTACACATGCAGCGAAATGTTGAAACCAGCGCCATATTTTTCAAAGCATTCAGTTCAGTCATACGCAACTTTACCAGTAGCAGTAGCCATATGCTTCGAAGCCCTAAATGCTTTAGGTTTGTCGCTGATGCTGAGTAATCTTTCCTAATGCTGCTAGCTTACCGCAAACAAATCATCGAAAATCAGCGCAAAACAATGAGAAGAGCAGTTACTATCAACATGTGCTGACGGAAGAGCTCTTGCAAACTTTTTCCTTTGGCCACCACTCACGCCAAAGTAGCGAATAACAGTAGCGATGAAGTGGTGGTAGCTCGCTACCGCATCCGTTATTTTTTCAAAAAAGAGCGTCGCTCCTGCTAACGCTACTGGAAAAATAGCTCGCTACAGTAGCTTGCTATTTTTGTAGCTTGTTACTGCCCAGCTCTGTGTGCGGCGCAGTGGGTGGACAACCCCACAAGACTCCGCACTTCAATTCCAGACACCGGTACACACACACCCGGAATGACCCTCCTAAGAAGAGCCTGGGTCCAGCTCAACCGCCTCCGCACAGGTGTTGGACGTTTCCGCTCCTGCCTGTACAAACGGGGTATGGCCTCCTCTGCGGCCTGTGAGTGTGGCGCAGAACAAACCGTCGACTATGTCGTCCTACACTGTCCAATCCATCGACCCCCCACGGACTACACAGCCTGAAGGTTCTGGATGATGAGACAACCGAATGACTGCTCAACACCTGCCCCGATATCTAGGTGGGCTAGCAGTGGATAAAAGAACTCGCTCAAACGAAAGAAGAAGAATTACTGACAATTTGCTGATGATGAGACAATTTGTTGGTGTCTCTGTAAGCATTAATTACTACCTCTACACTGGACTTGTGAGGTGTACAGTAATGCATTCCTTCTTGGTGACGAGATACGTATATGCGCTTATGGTAAAAAAGATGTTTAGTCTATAATGTCCACCAGTTGCTATTTCGGACCAGGTTTTTCGTATGTACGAAATTCACTATGCATGATGGTAGTCAGATGGATGCCCACATCATTTGTGATTGAAGAGTTGTTCACTTATGCAAGTGTATTTTCAACTTAGGTTTATGCAAGTGTACTTTCAACTCGCGCTGTTTATATAGCTATGCTACACGGGCCACGCGCCACCTTAATCCGGCACTGTTCGCAGCCATATTTCCCACAGTGCATCTCACCCTATCGGAGCCCAGCTGATCTGAGAGTTCATTCAGGTAAACTGCAAATAAGTATGGGGTCAGAACTTCCTCTTGCCTTACCTTATTGGTTACAGTAAAGGGGGATGAATAGTTGGTACCCCATTTTGCCTGCATGGTCTGTTTCCTGTACCAACTCCGCAACAGTCTTACAGCGACTATGGTCTTATTATGAACAATGGCCACCTCTGTTACAGCCGTCACTGAATGGCTGAGTGATTGAGTGGCTCCATAAATCAATGATGCGTGTCTTTTGGGTTTCCGAGTGTTGTTGGTGTTGGCGGTGGATGAGGGCTACCGGCGTTTTTGAAGAATCGTGGTGAAGACGTTGTACGTGGCATGACTTCTGTTCCCTTCCGAAGGTCATACCAAGGTAGTCCGAGTGGTGTAAAGCTGGTTTATGGCCTGTGTAAAGCTGATTCGCGTCAGCCTCACCCAATTATTGCGCTTAAAATTTTATTGGGTATCCACATTTAGTTTATTATTAGCAACCACAAAGTAACGTTGTTTGTACAATTCAAAATGGCAACCAATAATAAAAAAAACAAGCAAGTAAATTTGAGATACAAGCCAAAAATGAGGTTTGACATAAGCCCCCCCCAAAAAAAAAGGATACACAACATTATCCATATGAATCACAAAGAAATGTAGCATTGCATATCACAAAAATAAGAAAAAATATGAAGAGAAAATAAAACAAAAAACATCAACATAACACAGATGATGGTGGGCAAGCAATGGGTGAAGAGATGAGGCATGTACAAATGAGCAGGTGAGGTAAGCATACATGTGAAGGAAGCGAGCAGCAGTAATGGTTATGAGGCAGAGGGCAAGGCATTTTAGTACAACATTTCATAGCAAAAACAAGTAGCATGGCAGAAAACAATGTTCATAAATAGTGATACACATCGTGAAGAAATATACATTTTCCCACAGACCATAGTGGGGTGGGTTGCATGGATGAGTTGTTCCCAACCAGATGCATGGTGTCACCGAATGAAGTTGAAGAGTAAACGATGTGAACAGGTTGCAGTATTATTAGCAGTAATCATTATTATTTTATTCCAATAAGTTTTAGGTACATGAAAAACAAAATACGTTTATTAGGTTAAAGAATTATCTATTTCTAAGGTATAGTTTCACAAAAAGTCATAGCTTATCTATGGAAACTACTATAGTACTACTGCCCATTTATTTCACAAATGTTACAGGTGTCATGTCATTGACACTGTCGTTCAGCTTTATGTGACTGTGGGCCTAGGAATTAAGCTGAAATCAATGTTCGTGAGGTCTTGGAGGTGAACATCACTTCGTTTGCCTCAAATTCCTCGTATTGCAGCAAGGGTACTCTTCAAAAGAGCAAATCTGAGCTTTGTCCTTATGTATGTTATGACAGATGCATACGGCTCCCTGCGTTTTTCAGCTATTTTTAAAAATTTTTCTGCCAGTCTTTTGTTTACTCTGTTGCATTCTGGTGCCATCCCTCCAGTTGTTGTGAAGACAAGTGGACTGAATGAAGACTTCTCTATGTCAATCACTTTTTGGTTGTATTTATCCTTCTGTTCTTCTCCTTTTCATGTTGTTGGTAGACCTCTGCTAGGGACTCCCCAGAATATGACTGTGAGGTAGGATGTGTGATCCTTATCTTATATCAAAGAAAGTTTTCTCACAGCTATTCCACAGTCCTCTTGCAGAGATATCCAACATTGCATTGTCAGCAGTGTTGACTTTTCTTTCATAGTCATTTTCATTGATTGGTAGAAGTGTGGGTTCTGTCTGAAAATCCCTACAGATCTCTCTCATTATCTGTGCCTCAGAGTCTCTCACTGAGTTGTGCCTCACTGAAGTGTAACCACCGTAACCTAGTTTGCATATGAGGCTGTGATCCACAGAGTTTGTCTCTCCACAAGCACAGTGAGTGGGTATGCCTTTCACCTTCCATCCATATCTCATGCAGATTGCATCTGTGAATTCTTGTTTATTCAGTGCATATCCAATCGTTTGATTGGCAAGACTGACAGCCAAGAAGATGCCCCTTTTCCCATTGCTCCTTCTATGAGTTGTTGTGACTCAGGGGTCATTTCCAGCAAACGTTCATCACGGATGTTTTTGCATTTTTCATTTTGCTCTTGTCGTATTCTGTTTTTTGTGTCTGGTGAACTGCTGGTCCGAGGGGTTGCAGTCAAGATCGAGCTTTTGAGTATAGATTTTGGCTGTTAGTTTATTAGTGATCTAAGTGGAGTGCTCGTATTCCGTTTTGGCAGTTTCCCGAGGATCTGTCAGACCTAGCCCACCATGTCTGCGTACTTTGAGAGTGACTGAAAGTCTTTTACCCAACTCTCAACTTTGTTTTTAATTAATTGTTCCCTGAATGATTCTGTCCCAATTATAGATCCCAGGATGCGTTCTCCTTGGTCTGTGATTTTGATTCCATCATCTTTGAAGATTTTTCGTGTGGCTTGCATTGGACTGTTGTCTTTTACTAGGAGGATTGTCTTTGCAGCTTTAGGGCAGTATCCAAAGTCTGGTCCATTAGCCTGTAGGTATTTGCACCGTTTTTTTACTCCTGCCAGTGATCCGACTGCAGAGCTATCATCTGCATACCATACCCGTTTCATTTCATCATTTGCAGTTTGGTTGCTCAATGCTTGTGTCAGCAGTCGTGTGGATAGGGCATACATTACCATAGCTGCATTGCCCCCTTGGGTCACACCCTCCTGTGACAGAATGTGGTCACCATTTTCCAGATAGGGCATGGCGGGTGTGTTGTAACTGTTGTTAGGTATGTGTATATGGGGGGACACAGTCTTTTGATGTTTTCTAGACTGACTTTTCTGTTGAGTTTGTTAAAGGCATTGTCTGCGTCCACTAACAGCAAGCATTCACTGTTGTCCTCTTCAAAACTTTTCCTTACAGCATGTATTGCTGCTTCTATGCCTGATTCCAGTCCCGCACATGTCTGCAGTGTTCCCACTGCATGTACAGTATGATGTCTTCCTTCAGCAGTCCTGTGATTGTTTTGCCAATGATTCGTCGTAAGCACTCACCAACACCTACTGGCCTAATGCCGTTATCTTTATTCTTTAGCGAAACCAGTCTTCATGCAAGGAGGGTTGATATGTAATCGTGTGGAATGGTGTCCGTCGCGAGACGCTTGGCCAGGGTGGCAATTTCATCAGCTAGCATTTTTGAGTGGGTGCCATATGATTTTGAGCAAATCAATTCTCTCCAAGTATCCATGTCAACCTCTGTTGGTCCTCCAGACCCAGATGAGTTTTTAGTAGTGGATATAATGTCATCTTGAGTTATGTTTTCAAAGATTACTCTTTCTGTTTTGGTTTCATGCTTGTCAATAATGGTAGATTGTTTTAGTTCCGCCGCTTTTGGGTGCTTTTCTTTCAGCTTCTTTTTGATGTCTGTAGTGATGTCATGTTTTCCATTAATGTCACTGGCATGATTCACAATTTTAAGGGCCTTCTTCACCTGTCCTTGTAACATGAGTCTATAGAAAGCTTTCTGGTCTGACTGTTTTTTGGTTTTGACTGATCTTTTGAGTCTTTTTTGAATAGCTTCATACTCTGAGATCAGTTCTTCTAGCTTTTCGTGTTTCCACCATTCTATTCTTTTGTTCAGGTATTTGACATGTTCTCTGTTTTTTGATTTGAGAGATGGCTTCTGGAGTAGTAGTGGCAGAAGCATGTGTATTGCTACTGACTCCCATCTTTTACTGCTGTTAGAGAGTCTTATAAGACAAGTCACTTCTGAAAATTAGTGTTTTTCGAGCTTTTCCTCTTGGGATTTGCATATAGTTTTTTTTCCATTTTACAATTTTTTGATATGCCGAATCAAGACTTTTTCTGATTTTCTTCAAGTCTTTCATCTTGCCCCATGCGATAGGCATTTCACTTTGGGAGGTTTCCTTATTTTGCTCCTTGCAGCTATCGCATAGCTATTGCAATACGTTATGTCTGTCATAGTCGTCACAAAATATATCATATTGGTCACTCGACATTCCAACACATATGCAGTGGTACCATTTTGTGCACTCTCCATTGCAAAACAAGGCTTCCTCCTTGTTGAAAACAATTTCCTGACACACTCCACATTTATTCATCCTGGATGCCCCAGCGGCTCCAGTGGTCTTTCAGACAAGTAGCATTAGCTAATCTACATTATGGTAAGCCTACAATATCTCCTATTAAGAATTTTCGTAACCGCGTATCATTGTGACAAATAAAAACGTCGCAGTCAGTGTGTACACCGTTGTATGGACCGAATATGCAGAGTCTGCAAGATATTCAGGGTGTCTAAAATATGTTTAGCTTGTCATCTTATCAGTAACATTGCATTGTAAGTGATCTGAATGTTGATTGGCCATATATCCTGCTGTAGTTTCTGCATGATGTGCAAAGTGCTTGTTTGTAAACTTAAGTAAGATAGCCTATGCACTACAGAACAGAAGGTCAGGTTTGAAAATTCTGAAAATGCAATGACCTTCTTAATAATTTCTGCTTTTTCAGCCGCTCACAATTGAAACCATCAGTGTTTAAATGGCAAGTCCACTACCCCTTTTGTTCAGTGAGCTTGCAAAGAAACTTGTTGATGTATCTAGTGATCCCAGTGAGCAAGCTTTGGTCAGAGGGAGGCTACCAGCATATTGGCCTGTGTGCAAGTTTGATATGTTGTTAGCTGTTCCCAGTGTACCAAGCGATACTGTCCACCACCTGTAAAATGGGCTGGGTGTGTGAAGTATGCGAAATTTGTGAAAAACATATGTAGTGAGTGTAAAACACACCTTTCCGGGTAATTATGATCACACTGGGCTATCCATATAGCTACATTAACTGTCATTGTCTGTAATATGTAGGACAGGGGTGTCAGACTCGTTTCAGTTCCAGGGCCACTTCAGGCATATTTAATCTGAAGCAGGCCGGACCAGTGAAATCATTGCATAACATCCTGTTATAAGTAATGCCAACTTCCAACTGTTTTTATAACTTTAAGCAAAAATTTCAAGCTTATCTGAAAATGATAATTAGCACATTTGAGGAGCAACCTTTCTTAATTCTGCAACGACATGACGTTTCTTGATAAAGTCTGTTCAATTTTACGATATACAAACAAGGTTTATCATTAATGACATTGAAACCAACCGAAACGAAAACACAATGATTAAAAAATTAACCAAAGCAAAGTATTTCGGAAAAAAACGAACCGGTTTCTGTCAAATTTCCGTTTCGAACACCTCTGCTCATCTGCAGCTAAGTGCAGTAATCCTGACCATCCGGAACTGGCACCACATTGTGCAAACTAGTGGAGACTTGAATTTTTCTTCTACTCTGGAAATGCATGTTTTTAGGCAAAACATACAGCTTGTGACAATGTACAAACAGTATGGTTCCGTCCAGGGATATCTAGAAACTCCTAGATATACCTTGAGTTTCTAGATATCCCTGGTTCCATCAAACATTTGTAATGAAACTGCTGACTAGCATTGCATTCACTCATTGTTCAAGCATTCATTGTCTTGAAATATTTCCTTAGTAAACACCCACTGCTGCAGAACTATATTTCAGGGCACAAAGAAGCAGTTCACATTAAATATGTTAGCGATTTAGGCCTACGCTTGAAACTTGGTACCTTTTAGCTTTCACTAGTGTGTCGATATCAGGTGTCAAATCCTGTGTAGAAGCCACTTTCAGGATGTCATTTAAGTGAGCGTTGAGCGCAGCTTTGCTTTATCGATGTTCATAACAGAAAACACTTGTTCGCAAAGGTATGTCGTCCGAAATATGCGTAAAACTTTTGTAGCAAGGGATGTCACTTTGAGGTAGCCTGCATAGGCATAGCCAGGGGGAAAAGAGGCCATGCCCCCCAAATTTTTAGAACGCAGTCATTTTGTGCTTAGAGAGGCGTTTCTCCAAACAAAATAGTGTTATTCGCCTAAAATCAAACATTTTGCCACTCCCCCAATTTTTGGACTGGCCACGCCATTGGTAGCCTGGAAAAAGATATTGATAGAATGTGCCCAAGCTCGCCAAGACAAACTTGGTCTTCAAATTTGAATCACACTGCAAGTCAATTATTCCAAGTTGCAAGTCCACGGGCAGATCAGAGGCGTTTAATGTGAATGGCGAGAAAAAGACTTGGAAGTCCGTCTCAAGTTGGTCAAAAATCTGAAACCGCTGCTTGAACTCCCGCAACAACTCTGTTATCTTATCTTTGTATTGATTCAAGTCAATGTTTAGTCCCGTGGTACGCATACTTTTTAGACAAAGGAAATGAACAGTGTCATCACCGGAAAGTTGTGTCTTCCACAAGGACAACTTCAACTTAAATGCAACCTATGGTGTCGTAATACTGAGTGACAAGTCTTTTGCAGCCTTGCAACATTTTGTTCAGATTATTCAAGTGCTGCGAAATATCCACCATAAAGGCAAGATTTTGCATCTACTGTGAGATGAAATTCTAACACTGGCTTGCATTTTTTTCATGAAGTTTTCAATTTCCTCACGTAAATAAAAAAAACGCTTTAGCACGGCACCTCGGCTTAGCCATCTTAAACTTTACGTAGCAAATTTCAATTAGAGTTGTACCTAGAACTCCGAAGGTTTCGAAATTGACATCGCTGGAGCTCAAGGTATGTTTTTTCCCGGAGTTCTAGTGTTAAACTTTATCAACAGTAGTTGAACTTTTGCATGTTCATACCTATTTGAAAGATCAAACCGGTGTGAACATGCTAAAGCAAATATGCAGAAAACGGGAAATTTTCACGTGAAAAAAACAGAAAAACAATAAAATATAAGCAATTACGTCAAGGTTGCAAGTATTTGAAATCTATAGTCACCAGTTATTGAAGTATAACTGGTTAGACTTCACGAGGAAACAAAGAAGTTTTTATTTCACAAAATCATCCCGCGGGCCGGATCCAACCACGCAACGGGCCGGATTTGGCCC
>Ga0210059_1014873_pt1 | contig 11438 bp, 5 predicted proteins | sample Ectturendosymbi2_FD_188042 | JGI IMG/M metagenome (GOLD analysis project Ga0210059, IMG submission 188042) | Ecteinascidia turbinata endosymbiont from Florida, USA - Sample 2 (SPAdes) (version 2) | ecosystem: Host-associated > Tunicates > Ascidians > Unclassified | place: Key West, Florida... | reverse complement strand
TACCCGTGAACAATACACATGTTAAACAGTTCACTGAGAAAAAAACGCAGAGATTCATCTGCATACAGCAGGTGCTCTGCAGAAATACAATCAGGCCCTGGAGATTTGTTCAAGGGCAGCTTTTGAGTAGTAGCATAAATGAAATTATAATGAAATAATAACTGATCGATGTATACAAAAAGTGGTACTGTGTCGGCCTCCAAAGTATGTTTTCTCCGTTGTAAAGCCTCGTGAAAGCTTTGAAAAGCGAGGAGTTTGTTACAAACTTATCTTCTACAGTACCTAATCAACCGCTAGGTTTGTCCGGGAGCTTAATTCAAACTGATAAATATTTCCATATAGCATTCAGTAAAGACGATTACTTTCGACAGTTGAATGTTTGCTGATTATCTTATTGGCAGTGAAAGTGTAACAAATGCTCCGGCCCCGACCATAAAAATGTCGTGCTTTGACCACTTTGCGGTTGGTCAGAGGTTCAGTAACAAGTATAACCATCATCACATTGGATCTGAAGTGTCGCGAGATGTTGTATCTGCCAGAGTCTAGACCAGATTCTGGACCAGTGGTTCTTAACCTGGGGTAAATTTAACCCCGGGGGTAAATTTAATCTTCCAAGGGGGTAAATTTACTGAACCATAAATTGCAGCCAATGCAAATATTGATAAACCATTTTGAACTGTAGGAATTTGTTAATTTCGTATTTTCAATAAATGAGCAAATTTACCACCATTGAGAGTACTGGGAGTAAATCTGGTAACCTTGTTTGATAAAAGGGTAAGGTATGTAAAAAAAGTTAAGAACCACTGTTCTAAGACCAACCCTACAAATGCTCATCAAGTCATGCAAGGTCTGATGGAGTTACCACCAGTTTCCAGTTTGTAAATCTATAGCATGTAAGCGTGTTTTTATTGTGCACCGACTTTCACCCTCACTCACTATTCAGCTTAATCCAGATTATGTTCCTCTTGAAAGAGATTATGGTATTAGAAAGTAATGTAATTACTTACAAAGCCAGGAAATTCTCAATGCATCCCTAGTACACGAAAAGCGGAATCGCTGAGCATCCTAATAACAAAAATAACGGTCAAAACCAACGAAGAAAAAAGCACAACGCAAACATTTTGGTAAACACTGCTGCCATCATTATTACGGTGAGATACGAACAGCAGCAAACTTGGTGCAAGGTTTTGAAGAGGGCGGATAACAGGGCTTAAAAACCTGAACGGAAAATGCGATTGCTCCTGTCATTTTTGTTACTTTTATTATTTTTTTATTAATTTTATTCTATTTCTTTGCAGATTAAGTCTCCACGCGACTTCCAATTTGGCGATATCCCAGCTTTATAATGTGTATTTTAAAGGGTAGCTGTTCTCACCTTTTTACCCATGCTGTATCCTCACTGTACTTGAGCAGATTTTTACTACCGTACCTCAAAGCTCTTTCCAGGTCTTAACCACCCTTGCAGCAGTGTCACCCTATACGCTACCATTAGCGGGTTTACTTGTGCACTGATAACAGAGTAAGAAGTTACATGGTGTTTGGCTGCTCTTAGTTTAATCAAACAGATAATCTTTACAGTTTTTTCTGACCTCCTTTAAAATCTAATTTTACTCAATGGTGTAACTTGTTTTCCCATATTCGATACTACTTCCCTAGAGCAAACTAGTGATGATTGTGATTTTTTCATATTTCAATTATTATAGCAACTTAATGCATGCTACGCACATATGTGTTGCTGGGTGATTCATCTTTTTCGAATCACCTTTGTTTATTGGTTCAAGGAGACTTACAGCATTAACATGAACTAGTACAGCCTCAGAGATAAACAATTAAAGTTTAAAATCGAAAATAAACAACCTTACATGATCTTCATCTGTTCGAACAACTTGCTTCTTAAGCAAGTTCTATAAAAGGTCTTCCGATCATTTACAAAGTTTTCAGTCAACAGTGTTCATGATCGCGAATGCAGTTGCTTTTGACACTGCAAACGTTTTAAGAAAAGGTGGTAAATGAAACTGATATCATAACGGTAGGTTGGGGGAGACAATCACAGTCTGCGTGGAAAAATTTTGGAAAAATCCGGAAAAGGTTTGAGATACAGCAACTGTTAACAACAACCTGTTTGAATTCCATACTTCAGCTGCGTTTCGTACATATGAAAAAAAACAAAAAACTAAACGACTGTTATGAATCATGGCTGCTTTTTATCGATAAAGGAAGACAAGATTAATACACGAAGTGTACAAGGTCCAGGCTTGAAGAAAGGGTAAATATTAGCAAAAACTGTGGCGAAATTTCACTCCAACTAATTATCCTTTCTCAAAGGCGGTGAAAATAATTTCACACTGCACATTTTCGTTAATAGATTGCTGGTTGCATCTGGGTTTTGCTTTCGCGGCGTCCAGCGCTTTATGTTTTAACGGAGCAATACGTGCGCTATTCTCTTTTTGTATAAAGCAATATTCCCTATTTTGTTTTTAGTAACATCCAACGACAGGTAGTTCCAAGGGTCGGTCCACCACAGCTGTACAATGGCCCGTTTTCACCATGCAAATTTTATTTATAATTATAAAAATAATTCTTTAAAATATTTTTTCAAGAATGTTTTTTAAATGAAATGTTTTCATTAGATTTTTTAAAACCATAGGACTTGTCATTTAGAATATTTTTTTCAAAAAGCAAAAATTTTTGATAAAACAATTTTTTACATTTTCATAAAAATTTTTTTGGGAAAATTATTTTGTAGTGTGATTTTTTTAAATTTATAACAAACATTTTGCATGGAACAAAGGAGTTATAATACACGTCACTTCTGATTGCGTTTTCAACAACTGCTGGCTCTAATTGCAACGTGAACGCTCACTGCATCCTCTTAACCGTGATTCGAAACACGGCGTGAAGTCGTTTTTTATCAAAAATATACCAAACCGTACAGTTTTAATGTCCAGGCATGTAAGCAACTGACGCCTTCCAGAGCTAAAGCAACTTTCTGCACCTCCACATGGTTTGCGAGCACCGTATGGGTCGATTTCTTGCTTTCCGAAACAAACACAGGGGCGGATCCAGCCAATAACGTAAGGGGGAGGCAATTTCAGTAATATTCGGTAGTCAGTCTCACAACGGCTTTGCTACGGTAAGAGGGATGAAGTATACTTAACAAAACTGCTGTGACAAAACAATGGACGACAAAATGACCTTATATCGCGAATGCTGTTTTCCGAATTGTAAAAAGTCATGGTGAATAAAGTTACTTTCGTAAATTATAGGGGAGGCGATCGCCCCAATCTCCCCCTTGGATCCGCCCCAGAACAAATATGCTTCGTCATGGCAGGATGAGAATCTTTCACTCATTCAACAGCGAACATGGAATGCATGTGTGTTGCGCAAGTGTCCTAACCTCTAGGCACAAATGTTGTCACACTAAACATACCCGCTAACCTAAAAGGGTTCAGTGCGCAGGAAGCGATACTCAACAAACGTAAGAGGAAGTGGTCGGGTTTGTTTGCGATATTTGTCCTTGAACGAGCGCGATAACCTTGTGACAAAACAAACATCTCTCCGTGTTGGCTTGGCAATCGAAACGTTCCGCTCATCTTTTTTCAAGGTAAGTAGAAATGAAACGCTGTTAATGATCACCCTGACGATTTTCAGCGTCAGCAACGGCACCTTGGCGCTTAGTGAAGTTGTTTGACCAAACCGAGCCCGAACTTGTATTTTTAAACGTTTCCTGCAATTCACTTTCGTTTTTTCTTCTGCGAGTCGTTTTTTCATGGGTGCAAACAGCGGCTTCTTACTTTTGTCCAACCGTAGAAATATTTAAATGTGTGACTGCAGCCATTTACAGCGGAAACATCCACAACAAGCAGTTGCACAATATTGACCCAGAAGTTCAAGTGAGTTCGCAGACACCGTCCGCGACTTGGATCATACGTTTTCACTACATGTGTATAATCTGCACCAATCACTCAAGGTCAACAACTAGTTGTTGTGTTAGCTAATCTCATGGCGAATTTTTAAACAACGCCGTTCAAAAGTTGCAGTGTATAGAGTGAAAAACATGTTTGTCTTTAAAACTGTTTTCGAGACAAGCTCCAACGCCCCACCAGCCGATGTGAACTTTTGAACTGAAAGCAACAGTTCAAGTATCTCAAGGTGCCTGCGATAAAACAGTCCTGACAAACAAACGCCCTGTGGCGCTTTTCTCCCTGATAAACTTTTGCGAAGGGCGAGGTAAAAGGAACATTTTTACCAGAGGCACATCATCAGTGGACGAGGTGCTGGCATGCATTCAAAGCGAAATTGCTAGAAGCATTTTAGACGGGTTTGCAGTTCATGCTCAGCACATGTAACCAAAGGATGTAGTGCTAAAAATGAGCGGTAGGACGTTTTGTTAGAAAATAATTACCAGCTATTGACGAAACAATTGAGCGCGTATCTACTGCGATTTTCGAAAAAATGACAAAATCGCAATTTTTAGGTGTCAATTCAATTACTTAGGGATCACCATGACACCATTAGTCCATCAATTTTATAGGGCACGTTGTTCCCCGCATTTACCCCGACTGTTTCCCTGCCTACCTCACTATAATCGCCATACAATTTATGGCTGGTAAACGATTTGCCTATACACTGCACTATGACGAAATGTTGTATCATTCTTTGCCCGGGTGCAAGAAGAAAACTTAATTTCCAAACACCATAAGCACAACCCCACCACCACAGCGCCGTAAAGCATAAGCAAGGGCAGTGGATAACTGGATATGTGTTAAGCAAAAGCATGGTAAAAATAATGGCTCATAGCTGTCGCTTAAACTAGCTACTGTCTCAGTACCTGAATAACCAAAAACAGCAGCTTTCAACCAGTGTCACCGCTGAGACAAAACCATAAATCCACTGCTTTTTTAACAATGGTGGAAGTCTTCATACTCAACGGCAAACAACAATGGGTGTGATTTAATTTGGGACAAATCGTTTTTTATTTTCTGTTTTCATGAAGTTTTGCAATACAGTTTAAAATGTTTCCCGCCATGTGTGCGAAATACAACTTATTGTATGCTCTGCAAAGAAGCAAGAGAAGTGCTTTTGCCTTTTGCTACGTTTGTAACATGAACAGGTCGAGACTGTAAGCTTCAAGACCGAGACCGAGACCAAGACTCTGAAGTCCGAGACAGAGACGTGAACGCACTTTTTTTGCTTTTCGTTAGCCAAGGATCAGCAGCGAACAGGTTGAACTGCTGGAGTTTTTCGGAGCTTTGTCGATGGGACACTCAAAGTTACCGAGACTTGCAACCTTCGAGACCAAGACTCCCAAAAAAACGAGACTCACAAAGCGGGTCGCAAGACCAAGTCTCTAGGCTCCATCACTAACGAACAGTTCTGGGCATCGTGCTCTTTTTCGCCAAAGTTGTGATTTGCATCTGTGAATGCAAACTGATGGAGGTTCAAAGTGCCCAGCACAGAGTCTAAAACAATTCCAGAGTTTAGCGCAGTTGTAACGTTATTTCCTACAAGTGTAATAAAACCTAATACAGCTATGCATCAGTAGATTACATTTTTACTTGTATTTATTCAACGTAATCACTCAAGGCACTTATATCTGTAAGTGATCGAAAGTCCTCATCTCGAAATAAGGTGAAATTATTTTTGATTGACAATGGATGGGCTATAATTGAAGTCGAATTTGTAACTTGCTTGTGAACCCTCGATTTCTTTAAAATTCCCTTTGGAACCTTATAAAACCGATATAAAAACTCTGCTCAGGCTTCAGTGTCTGCGTTGAAATTTGCTCATTCCATATACTGATTTTGAAAGATTACACCAGAGGTTTCACATGCTTTTTGATGAGTGTGGGTGGAATGCCATTTTTATTTTTAGTTGGTTGATTTGATTTACTATTGTTTGAAATTGTTGATTGGTTTGGTTTATTTTGTGCGGCAAATGCAGATCAATATTTTTTTCTACTTCTTGAATCATTTTGTGCAATCTTCTTCTGCTTTGACCTATTGATGTCAACCAGAACATATAAATCGTAGTGACACTGATGACTGCGTTGTTCGTGGATAAAGTCAATTGTCGGTAGCCTATTTTATTTTTTAAGAAAGTTTACGGCGAATATACTCGGCGCAACCGACGGGTATAAAAAAGAATTAAAATCTTTAGGTAGGGAACGTGGGCTGCTGAGCAGGTAAGCTGTAGGTTAAACATCATTTGTATCCTAACGTGATCTTTTTAAGAGGGGCAACTGCCTGTAATCCTACTGGACGTTCGGGATGTGGTTTCGAGCAAAGGAAGATAGACAAGCTTGTTTATTTTTTATGTCCCATCCCATGGCAACTTGTGACTGACTCATCCTGTCCAACCGACTTCCCACGAGTCTAGTAATACCAAGTACATTATATCATGTGCATGTCTATGTCTAGGCTCTTCAGAGCCGTGGCTCAAATAACCTAAACGTCCAATTTGGGAAATGCAGTGGAATGCTTTTTTCTATCTGACACCCAAAAGAAGGTCCAACACCCTTATTTTCGAAGCCTCGCATCACTACGCTATGGCACAGAGCCTCTGCGTGTAATGCTCACTGTGTGATGCATTGTTTTCAGAAAATTTCTGCTATATGATGTAAAATAACTAACGATGGGACATGGGAGAAATTTCAACTCCGCTGTCCCATCCCATGGGATTCCCATGGACATGTCTAGAGATATAGTAGTTGGACGCCACGACTTGTCCTGAGGCGCAGACCAGAAGCCTAAACGTATCAATGAGAAATACTGTTAAGATTGAACCTTTATAACAATTACTCGGAAGAAAAGTGTGTATTTAAAAGAAAAATATTCAGAGCACAAATTCGTGATTTATATTGGGCATAAGGCAACCTGAAACAAACTGCATTTGTGAAGAATCGAGTAGCGTACCTGCACGTGCTTCTCCAAGCAATGCCTGTTGAGCTTTGTGGTGAAGCATCCCGACAACCATCTTGTCTTCCAAAACTGTTAAATCTAATCAACAACCGCATAGTGTTATTGTGTAGGCTACTTATCATAACGTTGCCATTAACATATTTGTACCTAACGCAAAGCAAAGCAGGTTAAAGATTTTGGTGTTCTACGTTTCACTTGTCAATCTAAATTGAGGGAATATAAGGATATTGCAAAGACAAGTTTGTTTTTTCAACTTCACCTTTTATTATTTAAAGAAAAATACTGACAATATCCAGTGAACTTGAAGATGTACCAATCTTTAGCCTCTTACTACTTGGGGAATGTTTCTCCATTTATTTGCTTCTTTATTTATTACGGTTGCATTTTGTCTGTTTGAGCAGGTAAGCAACGCTCCTTATATTGCCATAATGTATCTGAGAAAAAGTAACTATTTTGCGAGACACCTCTTTTCAACTAGTAGAAACAGGAACACGTTGCTCAAAGCCACGAAGCAAATTCACGATGTAGGCCATACGCTCACAAACTTTAATCTTCAAAGGTTTTTAAAACATTTTGAAAGAGTTCACACTTTTGCAGTTTATCCTACTTTATTCCAAAACATTTTACAATCAAATTTTCATTTCGGCGATATGACGAAGATGCAGCTATAGTTGACACTACTCTATAAGTGTAGTTCAACTTGGAGGTTTTTCAGTGACAGTTAAAAAAGAAACAAAAAACGAGTGTAAATACGAACCACTGTTGAAGAATACGGCACATCTCATACACTCGTACTCCGATTTCGTCATCCTCATTTTGCTACATCTTCGCAGAAAATCTTGCGCTTCTCCGATGGAATCCGACGCATCCTTGACACTGTTGTTCGACCAAACCAGATTGTTCCAAGGGTCGTTTTCCGCAACTGCTGGATTGTTAGTATCGATTTGCATGCATCGCTCAAGGCCACCCTTTGCCTTTTGTGCGGACGAGATCTCTTCAGCTAGGCTGATCAGGAACAGTTCCGACCAGCAGTGGCTGAACAAGCGAAGCCTGTCGCCGATGCTGATTTTGTTCGACCACGGAGAACGCATCACGAAATCAATCGTATTATGCAGCACCCTTGACAGGGTGCTAAGTGAGGCCGTCTGCTGATGTTGGTCATGCACCACGTTTTTACTCGCACAGTTCACCAAAAGTTCCCGTTTCTCTTCTCTGGAAGAGCCGCTGCTGCGGCTGAGCGCGCCCCTTTCAGCACCTCGTTTCGTTTTGCTCAACAGATTTGAAAGAATAGGACTGTTGGACGAGGAACGTAGAACCGCGCTTTTCGAGGGCTGTCTGCTGGGCGATGAATGAATGTCGTAAGGACTGTATCGATTGATTTTCTGAAGAGGTGATGAACGGGCATGGGCATAAGGCCCGAAGTCTTTTATCGACAGCTGAGACGTCTCGTCTGGGAAGGCAGAGGGGGGCCCGCATATCACCGTTTTTTTGTGATTTACATAGTAGTCTAAAACGTGACCTTGCTGAACAAAAGATGGCAATACGCATATACTGCCGTGCGAAACAGGCAGTGCTATTGGGTATTGACAGCCAAATGCAGGAGGAAAACTGTGAATGAGCATGATGAAGATTACATCTAACTTTCCTGTGTGAAAACAAAAAAATATTCAAAACATTAGTTCTGCTTAAAAAAGTGTTTGAAATAAGAGCACTTTTCCAACTTTGCTATTTGTAGAGCACTTAGGCGTAAGGCATGATTTCACTGAGCTGTCATAGCCGATTTCGAAGTAATAATGAACGGATGTAACCTTACACACAACTTTCAGTCTCAAGAGGACGTGTCGTTTCGTGGGACTGAGTGCATCTATATTAGATCAATAGAACGTGCTATTTGCTGAGCGCAGACAACGTTGAACTTAGGTCTCCTCGAAAATGCGCAAAAATGTTCGGAAACTTACTGCTTTGCGCTTTGTGCTGAATGTAATACAGGGTTCAAAAGCAATTTTGAATATAAATTCCAGACTTTTTCAAGACTTTTTCCGAACTTTTTCTATAGACTTAACTTTTCCGAATGACCTACCCAGGTCAAATACAGACATTATAATATTTGACACAATATAAGTAAAATTATATCAACCTTGAATAAAATATTATGACAATATATGTCAAATCAAAAGATGAGGTCTGCAAAACTATTTTCTTTTTCCATACTGAGAGACCAAAAAATTGTTTTCCAGACTTTTCCATGCTGGAAAATGACCAAATTTTTTCATAACTTTTCCAGACTCCGTAGAAAGCCTGGCAATACTATTGCTGCAACTTGCAACCCAGATTCATTTACAAGCTTGCAACAGATTTTTGTATATGCGTAATTCGGCTAATTATGCATGTTTTAAAAAGTGAGCCATAACATACAGCTCGTGCTTGAATCACTGACACCAAGCGAGTTTCCTGTAACATTTCTGATACATTACATTCTGATACATTAAAAGGGAAGTTACAAGCATTGGCCGAACTAGAGGTTTGAGCCAGGGGAGAAAACTTTGCTGAAGGGGGCCATAGGCCACCGTAGGTGGCCCACTGGCCAACACTCAGAAAAAAAGTTGAGAAATGATAAAGAATGTGGGTGATGGATAGCTATACTAAAACCCGAAAATACTCCGAAAAACACAAAAAAAACAACAACCTACTGAAAGTCAGAAAAATAGTAAGTACTGAAACAAACTAAGTGGGGGCCCGGTTTTTATATTTAGCTTGCCATGGGAGCGATTCGCACACCTGTCCCCCTCAGTTACGCTACTGGTTACAAGTTGATATACGCTTCATGCTTCAGCAAGAAAGATGAAACTTTCGGTAGACTGGTGACTTTTTGCCCATTTTTTAGTACAATTTGCCGAAAAAGCGATAAACCCGACAGCTACACATACGTTCTCGTATTTCTTTTTAACCACTACAGCAAATCTGAGAATGAAAACTTAAGCGTTGCAAACGCATGATGGAATTTCATTATGCTCTCGGCGGACTTGAAATACAGTTCCCCTATGTTTTTAAGCTTTGCTTGCATTTAGGGGGAAGCTGAACCCATGAGTTGCGCATAAAGGTGAAGTATACTTCGAACGTTAAGTTTCACTAGCGAAAACTTGCAAAAGAATTTTAGAAATTCTGACATAGACAAACTGCAACAAACTTTAAAATCGCTTAACTCATACTCGTCCTAACTGAGCAACAGCATTCAAGAAATCAGTAAGTTTAAGATTGAAGTTTGAAATATATTTCAGATAATGTGCTCCTATTTTCACAGCCTTTTCAACGTTTTCTCAACCATTCTACAGTTGTTAATATTTTTGAACTGCTCTGTCGCAGCTATCATTCTTAAATGGCATTGTTTGTTGTTATGTCTGCTGCTTTTAATCCAAGTGCCGGCTAATCAATAACAACTTCCTTCCACCTGAACGCTTTTTGACCTCACAGTTGCAGGAACGCCACCAAAACATTTAAATTCCACGTGCATTGTTTGTCAGAGCGCATGTCACAAGAAAAAAGCATTCCGTCGTTTGTTCTGCTTGCTGCTGCTGTCTCATCCAAGCGCGCAGGCTTTCTGATCTGATTTCCACGTACATCAGTTGAGGTTGTTCCTCAACCGGCAGGTCGATGACCGTCAGGTTAATGACTTTTGTTTGCGTCGCGTAAAGGTCACGTAGCTGTGTCAGGCTGCGTACGCTTAGGCACGTTCTTCCATATCTTTGTGTTAATAAGTGAAGTCACATCCTCATGAGTAAGCACGGGGCCGTTGTACCCTGACGTAAGAACGCAGATCAATATGGATGCGTTTGTCTAAGCTGAGTCACCGCATTAAAACCCTATAGATGGTACTCGAAATTACATACTAGCGCCATCGAACCGGAGGTTAACATTTTCAGGAGTAATTTTCAATAATTCATGGACAATTCATATTTTTCGCTGGATATTTCCTCGAATGATGTTTCACCACTTCCGATTGTTACAAAAGGTTAGTCCAATTCATGTAATCCCCTTTTTCTCTCAATTCACGCTTTCGTGGACAAGAAGCGGTTCTGGAATGAAACAACGGCTACAACACTGTTGTTTCGATTGATGTCACAATACACTTTGTTTACACCTACAGTCAAGTCCATGGCAGTTGTCTTTATAAACAAAAAAATATATATATAGATATATGTATATTTGAAACCATACGTAAAATTTGATTTCCGTTTGCTATTTATTGCTTATTTCAAGACGATAAGCTACTTTTTCTGTAATCTGCTGGAATCTGAAAGTATTTCGATTACGCCTAATATCAGAGAAAGGCAATTGGGTTTTGACGTTTGTGCAACTCTAACATTTCACTTAATAATTCAGTTACTTGCACGTATAGTGGACACATTAGTGCTTTAATGTTTTGTGCATTCTTACTGCGTAATTCCCAGTAATATTCCATTCGTGATTCAACGTGATGTACTTGTTTGCGAACAGTCCGACCGTCGACATGATAGCCTG
>Ga0210059_1014872_pt1 | contig 11438 bp, 6 predicted proteins | sample Ectturendosymbi2_FD_188042 | JGI IMG/M metagenome (GOLD analysis project Ga0210059, IMG submission 188042) | Ecteinascidia turbinata endosymbiont from Florida, USA - Sample 2 (SPAdes) (version 2) | ecosystem: Host-associated > Tunicates > Ascidians > Unclassified | place: Key West, Florida... | reverse complement strand
AATTAATGATAGTAGATCTGCAATGGCAAAATTTACTTGTGGCGTGCCACAGGGCTCTACATTAGGGCCTCTCCTGTTCCTGTTGTATGTAAATGATTTACCACTAGTCTCAAATTTTAAAACCATTTTTTTTGCAGATGATACGGTTCTTTCATAGACCGAATCTTCAAACTAGAAATCAGTAAATTAATGTATAAAATTAAATTTAGATTAGTTCCCAAACAATTTACAGAACTTTTTACAAAAATTGAAGATATTCATTCGTATCATACAAGACAACGATCAAGTATTGAATATGCCATTCCTCAGACTAGATTAAAAATAGCTCAAAAGTCTTTTACATATACAGGAATAGGAATATGGTCTTCAATAGATCCAACAATTCGTTCAATACCAAATTATCACCTATTTGTTACTAAATTAAAACATAAACACCAAGAAGAGCAATCATATTATCATTGAAAATCTGAAAAACAAATATAAGATTACTTCCAAAACACTACCAATGAATTATTTTGTATTATGAAAGGGCGGATGTTGTTTTCCAGACATGCTCTGGCAATGCATGACATGCTACATTTAATAATTAAATAACATTATCTAGCTTGTATGTCCTTATTGAAATGCACTATTAAGGCTATACTTGCTTCCCTCTTTCCTTTCTTTTTTTCCCTGTTGCATATCAGGGCATCTGACTAGAAAACCGTATGGTTGTTTCAGATGTCCTGGGAACAAATTAAACGCTGTTCTAATGTGGTTTGTTTTCTGTGGCATGATTTGTATGTTCTCAAATAAACTGATACTGATACTCTTGTTTGGCCACGCTGCAAACCAAATCGTCCATCCATCCTGCAATTATTCGGCGCAGTTTGTGACTTTCTTTCAACAGCTTTGACGTATTTGCAACGACTCCTGTTTCTTGCGCTGGGGGCCCAACGTTCTTCGTCATAGCTGTATTATCATCCTTCCTTTTTTGCGTCTTTATTACTGTTTTATTAATGTATTTTTTTCGCCTCTATATGTTGACTTTTTGCTATCATGTTGTCGCAACTGGTTCCGCCAGCTGGCACTCCAGGCTCTGGCCTGACGTCGTTTGCCGTTAAATAAATAAAATATGTCGTCTGGCCAAAATTGTTCATGAAATATTTTTAAAATGCCATTAACGTTTCCGATTTATGGTTGTGTCATATTCCTTGCAATGTGAAGCTTTCCCAAGGTGTATCGATAGACTATTGAAAATTTCTAGTAGACACCGAGACCAAGTCTTTCGACCTCATCTCTGCCTCAGTGTGCACTCAACTTTGCAAACGGCGCGAAGGAGCTCATCGGTCTTTCTCAAACTGCATTTCTGCATCAGGGTTAAACATGCATTGTGCTTAAATGTGCCCAAATGCGATTCAAGTCTCGTACTTTCCTAGCGTATCGTCCACAACATTTCATCAACGCTTGAAAAAGCACTTGCAAATGGTTTATTCGAAATCGACGAATATAATCTAATTCAGTCGTTCTCAAACGGGTGCCAAGTGGCTATGGGAGGAAATATGTTTCAGCGAGGAATTGGGGGGATTGGCTGTCGATGAAAAAAACGTAAATTTTTGTTATTTGCCTATTCAACACATGCAAAACTGCACAAAGAGATACAATTCGCAAGTACAATCTGCTTTAACTACAGTGACTGACGTTATAAAAGTCTATTTGGTTCATAATCGTCTATTGTTTCTTCACAGTAGGTAGTGAATGAGTTTTACAATCACCTTTTTTGTGACTTTTGCTGGGGAGGAATTGACGGTGATTGGGTTTAAAAGGAGGGGAATAAGAAAAGAACTTAGAGAACCACTGATCTAAGTCATCATGGATTTGTGCGAGACAAGCCGAGCACACCATTGCCATCGTTTCTTCCATACTGCCCTGTAAGCAAATGTGCGGTTTGCCAACGTTACTTAACGTAAATCTGTATTTTGCTACGTCCTGACAGGATGGCGGCATCTGGCGCAACCGGGACCAACTTGGCCCCAGTCTCAATAAAGAAAATCCGCAAACAGCAAGCGCCTGAGATCCACAACGAACTGGACTTCCCGTCCTTGTCTGCCGCAGTCAACGACACGGTGTAAGTTGTCGAGTACATTCTGTGCTTATTTTTGAAATTGTTAAAAAGCTGTCGCAGTGTTGCGTTGAAAGTGCGAGTTGTCAAATCATCGTTCATGTCGGCTGGCTAAATTTTCTCTTTCATTTTGAAACGATGCTGGAAACGCAGTCTCTGAAAAGAACTGATTTGAGTCTGTTTTTGTCTTTCACACGTTAACATGTGCATTGTGAAACATTATCAGTGGCGTAACTGACTGGGGGAGGACAGGGGATCTCCCCCTTTGCAAGCTAAATGTAAAAACTGGGCCCCCTTTCGCTGACATTTGCTATTCTTTACGTTTTCAGTAGGGTTCTTCCTTTTTTGCGTTTTTGGGGTGTTTTTTTTAGCTAGTATAGACATCCACGGCATCAGGTTTCATCATCATTTCTTCACTTTTTGTCTGCGCATTGTCCAGTGGTCTTCCTTCTTAAACGTTTTTCACCCCCTGGCTCAAACCTCCAGTTACGCCGCTGGTCATCATTGTGGTTAAGCAGCTGTGCCATCACCTGACTACAAAACCCCCATGATCTTTTTTGCAAATACTGGGCACAATGTTCCCATCGCTCATGTCTGAACCTGCGTTGATCAATGTTTCACGCAGGAGCCACCAGGGCTTCGAGGTGGTGAAGTCGGGGGTGAAGTCGTCAGCGTCGTGGAGGAGCAACCAGCAGCAGCAGAAGTCCGTCGGAATCGAACTCGGAAACCAGTTTTCAGCCTTGAACACTCAATAGCCTTGCACTGCATCAGCGCGGATGCGACGTTTGTGTTCCGAACGTCGCATCCGATCAGCGACAAAACCTTGACGCACCTCTTTACGCTCGGGAGACTCACACCGCGTGAAATGAATTGTGACGCAAGAATCTGATTGGGTGGTTTTGGTGTGATGCAGGATTGTTCACTGGCGGTTGCGTCGAGGTTCGTGACCTTTGACACATGACCTCCAACTTGAAGCAAGGCTGGTGGGGAGGGCAAGTGTGAAGCACGGAGGTCTGTGTCGTGAATTTGCGAGAGAACCTTCTGGATCGTTCACATTTTGCTTGAATTATGAAATATCCGATTGCTCTGTTTGTTTATGCGCCGACGGGAGCGCACGAAGACGGCCATCTCCCTGTTGACATCAATAAATCGCAATTTTCTTTTGGCGATATTTTGAAATCGATACTTAAAGGCAGTGTTTTTGAAACTTACCTTGTAACCAACTATGGCGTAAAAATATTCAATCTATCTGTTCAACCCCCAACTTGCATAACCCCCCATTCGGTTGGGGGTGAGATGTGGTCGAGTTTACCCTGGTGGTCTGGACTGATGCATTACCCCATAACCCGTTGCATTGGATGGCACTAAAAACGTAGAAGGGGGTTTGCTTGGAGTTTAACGGAAGTCTTGTTTTCTGCTTTGTCTCTCTTCGCTAAAATCCTGGCATTGCTTGCTCCACCCAGTGGATGAGATGGTGCCACGCTGCGTATCTGGCATTACGTGTGGCATCGGTCAAACCAGATAATGATCAGTATAATTGGTAGGTAACTTCAATACATTTGCCGTGCATGACGTTTGTACCAGCTGTTCGGTTTTGCGTGCGTCTTTAAAAGCGTCGCAATTGCCAGCGCCAGAACCGTCGCCAGAAAGTCAATAGGAGGGCTTGACATTCAAATTTGACAAAAACTCCACTGATATTATTTTATATTTCCGTTTGGGGGTCAAAGCCCCCCGGGGCGACTGGACTGCCCTCGATGAAAAAAAAAAGTTATTTACTATTGCCAGCTTATTTTCCCGTGGATTAGAAATAAACTCTAACAAGTACGTTCACTTTTGATATGAGTGCCATCACTGTAACTGCATAGTCATTTGAAATCAATGTCTTTTGCCGGGAATGACACCAATGCATGGACCATGCACGATTCTATACGTGCTCCTACCTTTTGACCATCATAGTATTGTCGTATAGAATGGTGTCGTGTTCATTTTTATTCTCATCACACCTGCGAATTAATAAAGCTATGCTGGTGCAACCAACCAGAGATTTGCTGGTGCAACCACAGTGCTGATGACTCGGTTTTTATTGCGTCACTTGTTATCTGTAGGACTCATTATTGTGTCACAGTCACCAGAAAAGGAATGTTTCCGTTTAAGATTTACTTGTTAGTGTAGTTCATCTGTTCAGCTTATCATCATTTCGTAGCAAGTTGCCTGCTTCTAATGTTATCCAATATATGGCAGGTGTATCTTTTCACAAATTCTCAATGGTTCTCGTTGTCAAGAAGGTAGGAACTATGGCGGGTTCAAGTAGCAAAAGATATGTTTTAGGTAATCCTAAGTAATGCAAGCAAATCAGTAAAATCCGCATTTAGACTTTAAAACATGCAAGTACATTAAAATCATTGCAATTTTTAAATCGGATAATGGACGGTTCAGACAGAACTCGAACCTGTTGGCCGCGATTCAATTTAATGGTATGAGCTTCTAGCTCCAAGTCGTAATTACGATGGTAATCAATAAAATTGTGACTCACAAAGCGTTCTGCACAGGCAAGAAATCTATTCGCCTCAATGGCTCTTTTTGTGTGTGATGATGTATGTTACTGCTTAAACGGCATGGCTCTGTGTCGGTCGCAATCAGAAGTGCAATTTTTTCCTCGTGTAAACTTGGCTGTAAGAAGTCGGGAGTCACCCACTAGAAACGAGCCAGTGAGAAGTTGGGAATCACTAGCTTGTCTGCAGTGGGCCGCCAGTATCACGATGATGAAAGCCTTGTTCTTATAGGCTAGCTGCTGAATGACCCTGATCTTATTTGCAGGAGCCCCTCGGTGTTCAGCTGGAGTATGTTGGGTCGTCTTCAGCAGCAGCATTTCCGCCGCCGTGTCAGGCGTTTCCCTACCCAACGCACGCTGAACACATCGACGGGGGTAGCAGTAGTTGCTCTCGTAGTTAGGGTTGCGGAGTCGGAGGTAAAATACTCTTTAACATAAAGTGAATGAAATTTGGCTGTTAAAATCAATCGAAACCGTGGTGCACAGCAAGAAATCTGTTTCAATAAAAGTTTCGAAAGAAATTGTACCATTTCAACAGGAATTCCCAATTTAGGAGTGTGATGTAAAAAATGATCCAATTGGACTACCAGCCTCGGACAAAACATCGACTCCACCCAAAAACCTCCGAATCCACAACCCTGCTCGTAGTGGCAGGTTGGATGGCATTTCAAGGAATGCCGTAACAGGGAGGGCCATGTGAAGGCACCTGTCATCCTCCCCAGGATGAAATCCAAAATAATGGTTGACGATAAAACTGGTGGTCATACTTGGTGCTGGTGGTCGATACAGCGCTATGGCCTGATTGATTATATTATGTTTCAACGCTCGATGGCAGCAAATAGTATTTCAAGCAGCGTGTGGTGGATGTTGTTTCTTTCGGTCTTTCAATTAATCGCACAACTTGGTTGAGTTTCTGTCTCCTGTTCCCGGGTAAAAATTCAGTGAGATCTGTAAGATTTTGCAACCAGCTCGTTAGAATTCAGAGGAATTGTAATTAAAGTTGCTTTAGTGGGTTGGGTGAAAGTCCTCATCGAAGTAAGTTAACTGCCTCAACATAAGCATGGACACTCGTTGTCGCTTGTTTATCACATTCAGCATTTTCTATCTTTGAAGTGGATCACATTGTATCCGGACAGCCTACTTAAAAACAGGTTATATTAGTTCATAATGATTTTTCCTGGTGCTTGTTATTTGTAAAAAGTAAAAACATCCGCAAAGATTAGATGAACATGCGGACGGTGATTAGTAGCAGGGTTGCTGAGGCGGATGTTAAACGTCCAACTCCGACTCCTAACTTCCGAAATGTTCCGATTCCTTAGCGTGAATGAAGTTTGGCTGTCAACAACTTTGCAGCAACTGGCAATCAATGGCAATCGTGGTACACAGCAAGAATTCTGTTTCAACAAAAGTTTCAAAAGAAATTGTACCGATTCAACAGCAGCAGTGTGGGAACGGCGTCCCCAGACTTTTTTGCACTGTAGTACCCTTACTTGAAGATCAAGATTTTTCATTTCAATTTCTGCGTGTAGTGGATGGCGAGAACTGAAGGAGCCTTTTGCGCGTGAGAGCATCTGAGCAATATTTTGTGTTCGAGTTCGGCTTTAACCTAAATCATGGGTGTAGTGGGATGGGAACGGCGTTCCAACACCTCTTTTTTAGCACTGTACCCCGGTTCAACAGACACGATTTAGGATTCCTAACTAAGGACAAGGCCGGATCAACCATTGGGCAAACAGGGCAAATGCCGGGGGCCTCGCGCTTGAATATCAAAAGACTCGTTTACTGGTTTTTCAGGTATTTAGGCTGTCCACCACGCGTCAATATTGTTGAGCTTTTTTTATTACTGCGTTTATTATTTCCTGTGGTGAAAAAAGCTGACAACTTTGGCATTTATTATTATTATTATTTTGAATGACTTGAACCAAACAGCACCACGCTTTATGACCCAAGAATTAGATCTAAATCAGTGCATCCATGGGCGTCCGCAGAAATTTTTCAAGGATTGGGCAACGTAAAATTTTGCTTATCCTTTTCAGGTTCCTGACGATGCAAATGCACGTTGACAAAACCCTTTACCCTTTCTGCCCAAAAAACGCTTTACTATTTATATTAGTGTATTACTGTAATTTACCATTTATTTTGTTGACAAAACGCTTTACCATTTATTTTGTGCTGCTTGAACCTCAATTCTCAATCTTCTCTCTGAAATGTTGTTTTCTACACTTCGGCTGTCAGAAATGTTTTTTTTTCATAAACTGCCTAATATCCACTTTTCGAGCGCTTTCTACAAATAAGCCATTGTTTAAGAATAATCAACGGCCAAAACCACATGAGCAGCGAAAAAACAAGAAAGTTAGACACTCTCGCAAAACTGTTTGAAGCAATGAGATATAGAACCAGGCGTAACCAGCTTGGGACACCAAGGGGAGGCGAAGAGTTTTCCGAGATGGTCCAAATTTTCCCAACTATGCCCAATAATTTTAAACTATGTCCAACACATTTTTGGGACGCCCATTCAGTGATTTTAAACAAACCCAGATTGCACACCAAAGAACCCTTATTCGTACAAAAAAAACAAAGCCTGTGTTACGAACAAAAACATATGAGTGTTCTTATCTAAATTGAAACGATAATTAATCGAATACTGATTTAATTATAGTTCCTCTTCCAAATTTTCATCTCCAGCGCAAACATTAATATTTTCAGAAGAACTTGTGCAATTTGCAGCCCTCTTCACCGCCATTTTGGCAAGCAAAAAGCTAATCTTGATCACAGTGACGGAAATGTATAGAATTGCGAATGTATATGTTTATTGTGGAAAACGACCTGCACTCTGGTTTCCAAATACTAAAATTCCCTTCGCATACACTTGTGCCTCATGGTTTCCAACTCTACTGCAGAGTGTTTTTTCTCTGTTGCGTAGATTTAAGAATTGTCTTCTAAGTTCAATTGGGCAAGAAAGACTAAGCATGCTGTCTCTAATGAGCATGGAGATGTGAATAGACGATTTGTGCAGTGAAGATGGTCAGGGAGTCTATGACAAAAATATTGTTGTGTAGTGTCACTGCAGTAAAAATATCGTTATTTTTGTGACACAGTACAACTTTCTGTTTGAACAAATTAACCAAATACCACCAGGCCCGTAACCAGCTTGGGATACCAGGAGTGGCGAAGAGTTTTTTGAGAGGGGCCCAACAGTTTTTAAACTACGTCCAATAATTTTAAACTATATGTCCAACACATTTTTCCAGGGGGGGCAAAAATTTTTCCAGGTGGACCTCGCCCCCCTAGTTACGGCCTGCATACCAACAGCCGTACATGGTCACCCTCAGTTGTCTGTGAAGTGTAGGCTGCCAAATCGTATTAGTTTGACGTTTACAACCGGTACTTCTGCTAAGTTAAAACGAGGGCATATGAAACGCTACGCAGTTGCGCTAAGCGTTTAAGGGGGCCTCGCGGTCACGACTTTGTCCTGGGCCTCGCGTTCATTTAATCCGGCCCTGCCTAAGGAGTGCTATGTAAAAAGTCATTCAATTAAACTTCCGGAGTTGCATAAAAAATCCGACTCCTAGTGTTGACTCCACCCAAAAACCTCCGAATCTGCAACCCTGTTCGAAACATTGCCTTTATTGGTTATTTTCAAAAACTTAACCGATATTTGGCTTTATATGCATGTGGCACCACATTCCGGGTCATCAAACGTAGGAATGTCTGTATGTGCACTCTCACAAGCGCATTTCCTGACAGTTGAAATCACCCAGGTTAAAACAATCCAAACCAGAAAATAGAATATGATGGACCATAATAATTGTAAATAGTTAACGCTGAATGCCGTGTTTAAAATAAATGAAAACAACGTTTGGCCTTAATGGCTTGGGTCAGCTATTTACGTTCTTTAAATAATTTTTTTAAATTGACAACCTTGTGTTTGCTTTATAAGGCTTGGGGGCGGAAGCGACGTGTCAAGAGTGAAAGAGAGGCGATGGAATAAAAAAGTGTGAGATACACTGGCATACAGTAATCCGCTCCAGTCAGTTTGACTGTTCACGGCTTTGCAAAACCAGAATTCGTGTTGTTTTGATAAGGCTGCTCTCTTGCACCACTTCGGCATCTGGAACGCCACTATGATGTCACAATATCACAAGTGTGCCATCCGATATTCGGCACTTCGTTGACAAACCGAACTCTTCAGCAGTGTTGCCATTTTAGTCTTTTTTAAACCAAATCTGGTTTATTGTGCAATCGTTTGGTTTATTTTTTTTCGATTTAGTGGATTGTTGATTTTTTTAGTTTATTTTTTTAATTTTTGGTTTGTTTTCAGTTTTTTAAAGATGTTTTAAGCCAGGTTTCAGCTGTTATGTAATAATATACGAGTATGTCTGGTTTTAGCGTTGGAAAACGCAAGCAAGCTTTTGGACAGTCTTATTTTTAGCAACAGTCCGTTTCATAAAATCGTTGTATCAACAGGAACAGGTGTTCTGCAACCTGTTACATGTAGTTAATTTTTTTAATACACGACCTTATTTAGGTTATGAAACTGAAACTTTGATGAGAGACATGGCTTGTTTTGAGTCGGACGAGGAATCCATCAGAAATCCAAACGATGTCTCAATTTCAGTTTGTGCCTGCAAGTGCAGGGTATCAACTCATTCAAATACAATGATGTCTGTTTCAAATGCTTTATGAAACCTTATGTTGTAGGACCTTTATTTTAGTATTTGGGTGAATTTGGGATAGAAAGTGAAGTCATTTGGAAAATTGAATACCAGTGGCTGCATTTGATGATTCTACGTTGGCAAAATGCTACTCACACAGTAACACATTGGACTTAATTGTATCGTATGGAGATGCCATCGGAGAAAACAGATACAAAAAACTGGCTGGTTTTGCTCAACGCATACTATGTAGCATATAACACACTCTAATGCAGAAATGGAACGAGTGTTGAGCTGGATAAACGCTTCAAAATTAAAATTGGAAAACAGAATCAGTGCAGAGAACTGGTAAATGCAATTTCGAATATGAGGACTGGATTGAAAATAAAGAATGTTCATGATTATGTCTGAGGTTCCAGAAGCAGTGACAATGTGAAGTATTTATTGGCATTGGTTTGGTATGCAGTGAAAACAATACTGCTGAAAGTTGTGTTAATGTAGATCAGTGTTTCTCAAACTTTTTTTCCATCGCCCCCTTTTCATTCTCGACACATCGTTTTCGTCCCCCAATCCAGATAAAGCAAACACCAAGTATTGTTAAGGAATTTATTTAAAGAAGTCGATGCATACCACTGCACGGTCCCCAGTTCAGTGTAATGGATGTGCTTGGCGGCCTTCACAAAACTTGGGGGTCATTTAGTTAGGTACAGTCATAGATCACCTCGCTTATGAATCAACAAGCGGTTTCTTTGCTTAGAGAGCATTGAGGTCACAGCCAAAAATCTCTCTTCAACCAAATATGATGTGGGAAACGATGGATCCCATAGAGTTGAGCGTTTTCGCCCCTTTGTGTTGTTTCGCCACCTTGACCCTCAAAATCGCCCCAAGGGGGCGATTCCGCCCACTTTGAGAACCACTAATGTAGAGAAACATGAAACTTCCATTAATTCTTTCACGAAAAAACCGCCAATGACAACCACCATCAGCATGCGTTTCCCCTACCTCGGGGAAATTTCCTATGAAGTCTGGCGAAAAATGCTGAGACTTGTACATCGCGATATGCCATCGTTTTGTTGCAGTTGACTGCATCGCCTTGAACTACTGAGGCAAGCACAAGAGAAAGATGGCAATTCGGGGCATTAATTAACGACCACCAGAGCCACTATAGTGGCTCAAGTTTTTTTTGTTACAACTCGGCACCTGCTGCAGCTAGAGAGGTGTTCAAACCCTCTACAGATTCAGCAAGTCTAGTTGTTTCGAGTCAAAAAAAAATTTTCAGTTTAGGGTTAGGGGTTTTCTTGGGGGTCGTCACAAGTGGGGGTGCTTTCGCGTTTTGATGGCCTACTTTTCCCGGCTCTAGACGCCAATCGAATGGGCCCACATTTTCGATCAAATATTTTTATGAAACTAGGATATCTCACGAGTCTTTAAAGTCCTCGATTGCCTTTCTACCATATCTGGATCAAAACTTATGCCACAAAAACCAAAAACTGCTCAAAATTTCGACCCCTAAGAAGTTAACAAAAGGCAAAATAACACCCCTTTTGGATATGGCCATAAATCGCCATTAGAAAAGGCTAGAGAGTTGTTCAAACCCTCTAAAGATTCGTAAAGACTAGTAGTTTAACTGGAAAAAAAAATTTTCAGCTTGAGATCACGGGTGTTTTGTTGATGTTTACACAATGAGAAGATGTTTATTCATATATTGTTTACATTGAGATAATGACGTCACTTCCTGGGGGTCGAACCATCCATCGGATTTTGTGACTCGAAGTTTTTTAGATTCTAGGCTTCAATACGAGTCTTTAGAGGGTTTGATGGACTTTCTAGCATTTCTGGTTCAAAAGTTATGGAAAAATAAACAAAAAATAATTAGCGAAATCCCCACTAATTTCTAGGGAATCTTTACAAGATTTGGGGTCTTATGGCCCTTACTTGGGCACCAGAAACGGTAGGAAGTCGATCAAGGCCTCTTAAGCTTCATATTCCAGCCTAGAATCCAACCAAACTTTGAGTCAAAATTTTGGCCCTTTGTGGAGGCGATGACGTCATAAAGAAACAATTAAAAAAAGTCTAAACTACCCTTTTTCAAACCCCACCCACCGAAAACCCCGAACCCAAATCTAAAATG
>Ga0210059_1014871_pt1 | contig 11439 bp, 7 predicted proteins | sample Ectturendosymbi2_FD_188042 | JGI IMG/M metagenome (GOLD analysis project Ga0210059, IMG submission 188042) | Ecteinascidia turbinata endosymbiont from Florida, USA - Sample 2 (SPAdes) (version 2) | ecosystem: Host-associated > Tunicates > Ascidians > Unclassified | place: Key West, Florida... | reverse complement strand
ATCCCTTACCAGCAATGTGTGCAAACTCTTTGGAAAAATGGTCGTATGTCGACTCAGCTGGTTTTTATCGTACCACAAGATCCTTAGTATATCGCAGTCCGGCTTCCGACAACGCCGAAGAACAACGGATCACATTCTCCGTCTCCATGACGCACTTCAGAAATCCCTGGGGAACAAACACAACGTTTTGTCAGTTTTTATTGATCTAGAAAAGGCCTACGATATGGTGAACAAAGATGTTCTCCTTTCCAAGCTACTTCGGTATGGAATTTCAGGTTGCATGTTTAGATTTATCCATTCATTTCTTTCAAATCGCACCTTGCAAGTAAGACTTGGGTCCACTTTATCCTTGACCAAACGTCTTGAGAACGGTACTCCTCAAGGAAGCGTCCTTAGTCCCATACTCTTCTCGTTAATGATAAATGATCTCCCAGAGCGAATCACCTCTCCTGCAGCGTTGTACGCGGATGATTTTTGCTTCTGGGAATGTGGTTCGGATATAACCCTCTTGAATCAACTGTGTCGAAGCTCTTTATTTAAAGTGTGCGACTGGTGTGAAGAATGTGGGTTCAAAATCTCTAGCACCGACACCGCGGCGGTACTATTCAAACGGAAACGCGATCCAATACCCATTTCCTTGATTCTGCTGGACGGTACCCGCCTACATTTTGTTTTCTGCGGGACGGTACCTTGATTTTGCGGGACAGTACCCGCCTCACATTCGTGTTTGGATGTCGAGCTGACAGGACGTATGTTTTTCTGCTCTGACAATTGAGTCCCCCGCAACGTGTTTGCCTAAAGAACAGAGCATGGATACGAGAAACGCGCGCTCTCGAAAGGCGATTGAAACCTTGTCACAGGCAATTATGAACCTACCTTGAAAGACGTGCATGCTATGTTGCTGTCTGTAATACAGAGACTTGCTTCTATTGAAAATGACTTCTTGAAACGTATGACAGCAATTGAAGAAAGCGTTGAAAACGCTCACTACAGAGTATCTGAACTAGAACATCAAATATGTTCACTGCAATGTCAGTTTAAAGAAATGCAGACCACCAGAAAGAATGAGAATATTATTCAAGAGTATCGCTCAAAAGAGTACAACGTTCTTTTTCATGGATTACCGCAGAAAGGCCGCATCGAAAACCATGACCAGAGTGAAGCAGTAGTCAGAAAGTTTTTGATTGAAGAACTACGAGTTCCCCCTACGCAAGTGGATGCAATACAATTCCGTAACGCTCATCGACTGCCACGTAGAATCTCTGCTGTCAACTTGGAAATGTAAATAACTCTGAAAATGAAGAATCTTTCTCAGATAACCAAAATACAGCCCTATCGTGGTTAAACTGGCAAGCATGAAAAACAAATACTCATTACTAAAATTAGCACCGAATGCCAGGAAAATGAAAATTAATATCACAAGGCAGTTACCGATGGCAATGCAGGCTCAGAGGAAAACATTTATAAAGACAGCTTCAAGGCTATACAACCAAGGAAAAAAGATTCAGTGGAAAGTGGTTGGCAGTGAACATTGCCTTTACGCCGACAATGAACGGGTGATTCCTTAATGCAATTGGAACAACTTGTATTGTTGCGGCCAGTGGCCCAACTATCGACAAGTACGTACGGACTGGAACCAGTGCTTTGTAATAGACTGCTCGTTGAGCCATCCGGCTTGGCACAAACCGTTCACATGTTCACACAGCGTTTTACGTAACACGTGACTCAATATTCACGCCGTTCACTGAATGCGTTTTTCTGCTCGCCTTTCTGTGCATGTATTTACGATCTCGCGGAACCTTACTTGATCTCTTTTCGTCAGTAGTGCCGTGAGCGAGTTGTCGTCTGCCTGATCCATTAACTGTTTTCTACGATATGTTTGCTGCAGCATAGTCGTAAAAGACAAGTCGCTGTCTGTGTTAATGGTCGATAGATGTTGCCGTTTTGCGTCATTAAAACCAGTGCAGAACTCGTGGCAATAAAGTGTACAGTGTCACCTCTCAACTCCCCTGCCTGTTTCGTGTCTCTAACAGCCTTGAGCCTGAGTAACGCCTTCATCATCGCATAGGACATCCTGAATCAGATTCACAGCTCGTGCTTGTGTGTTACAGAGTGAGAGACACGTCAACAGTATCAATGAATTCCTTTGTTCTCGCTGGCTATTCAATAAGTTGCCATTTCGTTTATTTGTTAAGCTAAATGTCGAGTTTCTGACCCAAACGATTAAATTGTGCAAATAATTTTCGATGAATACGCTTTTTTGTTATAAAAGTAGTGCACCCATCTCATGGTTTATCATAATCTATGTTTCTCGTCTTTCTTTTAGGAATAACTGCATCGTGTGCTATACTTACTTTCTTGTAATATCTGTTTCTTGAAGTTGTATCTTAATTTATGCACTAATTTTGAGTTATATGCTGCCAATCCCAATGGTAGATGTGGCAAGTTTGCAAATCGAGAAAATGATGATAATAGCTTCCATTTTTTTAAATATTTCCTAATTAATGAACAGCTTAAAATCAAATCTTTCCTTTTCAAGTTTTCTGTTTCTGAGCTCTGTAGATTGTGCATTTTGCCATCTAAACAACAGTCAAACGTAACATTCTGGAAATGTCTACAAATTCCTTTATATTGCTATGGCAACTGAACATGTATTAGATCTTTCAAATACGGTGTTACGTTGCGAACCTTGTAAATTCTACAGTTTAACCCAATTGAAATGCTTACTTAACAAAATTGGTGGTCTAATTAGTGGTCTATTCTTAGTACATTTTAATACTAGAAGTCTAGTTAAAAATTAAAATAAGATTACGGACTGGTTAAACAGTTCATCCATTTTACCAGATATCATTGCAATAAGTGAAATGAAACTTTTTGGTGATAAGCAAACCATGGTTAATATCAAAGGCTATAGCTTTATTCATAAAAGTTCCCTCACTAACGTTGGTGATGCGGGGTTGTACGTAAAATCCGAGTTAATATTTAGAGAACGGCTGGATTTAAATCTTAATGACGATGATGTTGAAGATCTGTGGGTTGAATTATTCTCACCGTTTGAAGAGTCTATAATAGTAGGAACCATCTACTTCCAACCTAACAACAGTGTTAATGATTTCAGTAGAAATTTATAAAATACTATCATAATTTTAATAATCAAAGGCAAACATTTTATATTTTTGCAAACTTCAATATTAACCTGTTGTCAGACAGTCGTATGACTCATGCTTACTTAAATTCCCGCACATCCCTTGGAGTTCACTGCTTAATAAATAACCCTACTAGATTTATGCATAATTGCACTCCTTCTCTTTTGGATCATATCTATACTAATGATAATCTTCATTATTTATATCCTGGTCTTTTCCCTTTAGACATAGGTAATCACCTTCCCAGTTTCCTATTAATTGAATTTTCCAGAAACAAACAACACACTTCCCTTTGGAGAAGATGTTACAAAAATCTTCATGTGGACTCATTTTTATTTGATCTTGATGATAAACTTAAGACACAATCTCTCTTATACGTCATTAGATGCTGATTCTAAATTTACATTATTCTTGGACACTTTTATTGATGTAATCAACACACATACCCCTTTAGTGAAATTATCCAGAAGAAAAACTACATTAGCGTCTAAACCCTAGATAACCAAAGGTATAATAAAATATATAAAAACAAAAAAAACGTTTATTCAGAATGAAAATTAAACACCACAACAATGTTGAATGTCTGCAAGCCTATAAAAAATATAATAATATCTTAACGCACATCAAAAAGAAAAGCAAAACCACGTACTATAAGCAAAATCTGACAGAAAGTAAAGGGAATCTTTCGAAGACTTGGAAAATTGTTAATGAGATTATTGATAAGCCAAAAGTAAAAACTACCATCCAACCATCAGCAACATCAACAAATGCCTCAAATCCAGTAGATATTGTGAATGAGTCTAATACTCTTAAGGACTATTTTGTTGAAATCGGACCCACTCTAGCTTCTTCTATTCCACCGCCAGCCCAGGTTACCCACACCTCAGGCTCTTCTGCCATACATTCCTTCTTTCTTAGTCCTATTCTACCAGAAGACGTTGTTTTGCAAAGTAATTTACTCAATTCTTCAAACTCTAATGATACATACGGTCTTCCCGTTTCGTCTTTAAAAATTAGTAAACATGTAATTGCACCGTACGTAGCTGATCTGTACAACCTCTGCATTACTGATAGCGTTTTTCCAACAAAATTAAAGCTCGCAAAAGTAATACCTGTCTATAAATCTGGAGACAAAATGCAGCCAAGTAACTATAGACCTATATCCCTGCTGTCTAACTTTTCAAAGATATTTGAGAAATTCATCTCTGCTAATTTACTATCGTTTTTAGCGCAAAATAGCATTCTCTGCCCACAACAACTTGGTTTTCGCCAAGGACTTTCAACGTCTCCAGCACTACTAAAACTCCAAGATCATATCCTTGACCAAAATTCTAAAAAACTATTTTCGTGTGCTATACTTCTGGATCTTAAGAAAGCATTTGATACTGTTGACCACCAAATTTGCTAGCCAATGTGGAACAAGAGGAAGCACTAACAAATTCTTTGAAAGTTACCTTTCCAAATGACAACAATTTGTGTATGCTAATAATATTAAATCAAATACGAGATGCGTTACCTGCGGGGTTCCCCAACGTTCTACGCTTGGTCCTATTCTTTTTCTACTTTACATAAACAACCTAGTCTCTGTAACTAAATTCAATACGTTATTATTTGCTGATGACATTACCTTAACTTTACCAAATGGGAGTGTAGATGAACTTGAGAAATCAGTCAATAATGAGCTAACTAGTATCGTAGCCTGGATGCAAGGAAACAAATTAACAATCAATTTTAAAAAGTCCGAATTTATTCTCTTCGGTGACAAAAGCCAAAGACACAGTATGAATATATTCTGTTCTCAGCAAACTATCTCCCACGTAGCCTCTGTAAAATACCTGGGGATCCTTATTGACTCTAAACTAACGTGGACCTCTCACTTATCTGGTCTACTCCCATCTAACTTACGGAATTTTAAATTGGGCTACAGCCAATTGGTCAAGTATTACTGATCTAGTAAAGTTCAATAATAGAGCTATCCGTAGTCTACTTAAAGTTAATCGTAGAGAGCGCATTCCACTTAGAGATCTATTTTATTCAGCACGGATACTACAGATCAAGGACATTTACAATTATGAATTAGCAAAACATATCTACAAAATTTGCTACAATATCTTTCCTGATTATATCATAAACAGTTTCAACATTTCTTCTACCCTTGCAAGCTACACAAACTCCAATATATGCAAATAAAGAAATGAACGAAAAATACTCACAAAAACAAAAAAAAATATTTGCATATATTGGAGTTTGTGTAGCTTGCAAGGGTGGGCGTGTCTAGACATGCCAAGTTTTAATCCGATTATCAAATTCTGACGTCACTGGGGCCGACGGTCGACGTTACCGACAACTAGTTAAACAGAAATGAGTGCTAAAGACCACCCACTGCGCGATCTTTAATTGTTCAGATCGATCTTTTTTCTGTTGCATAATTGCGAACCCGTGACGAAGCTGGAATCAGCAACGCAGGATTTAATTGGGTGGCTTGCCCTTGCATCAAATCGCTTGCCCTTGCATCACATCGCTGCGTTTATTGTGAAATAAACGTAAAGTTTGCATCAGCATCTGTCGTACAGTGATGAGGATGTTTGTTAATCTCATTAAAACATGACATGCCTTGGCGTTGCAGAAGCTCGTTAATATAAGAAGGCAAAAAATGCGGCAAATGGATGAAAATATAAATATCACTTAAAATGTTTTTCCTTCTGTGATGAATTTCCAGTGCCGAAATCGTAGGACCGTTAACGTATTTGATAATCGCTACGCCATTTTGCAACCAGTGACAGGTGGGTACAGTACGCAGCTGCCGCTCGCCGTAACATCAAACGATTCTTTGCGGTGTAGGTGTCATCATTTGCTTCACATGCTGGAAAAATTTTGCAACGAACTCAGTTTTTCCGCAATTCGTTGGGCCCGCCACAACGCGCGTGAACGGGTGATGAAAACGCTCGTCCATATTTCTTAAAACAAGACGCATGTCAACGCAGAGGGTTTTATACAATTCGACTTATTTTTGCGTTTCACACGACCAATCCGATATTGATGAAGGTGAAGTGTAAGAACAAGGTGAAAAGTCAGCACTTTATTTTATAATAGATTGTGTACTGCAGTCGAGATGGACAAATGCATTGTCAGTCTTTACAAAAACATAACGAGTTGTCGTGTGTTGCTTGCTGAGCAGGTCGTAATGAAAACCAGGAATGTTTTTCAAATCGCGTGAAATTGACGGCGTACATGAGATGAAGTTGCATTGTTCATGATTTTTGACTCTCGGTCGGATTCGTGAACAAGAAGTGGTGTTGCTGATTTGTTGCTGATAAGATGATGCGATTGTAGGATTCGAATTTTCAAACGTTTGCTACTTTACAATAAAATAAATCGTAAGTGCACCGGTCGCACCATATGTAACTTGTGACGAAAACGTTCGTCCATCTTTCTAAGCGCATGCTGACACAGGTATAAGCATTAAGTTTGGTCGCGTTCTCCAACAAGGTGAAGAGAACTGGACAGCTGCTATGCCTCATTTCAGAACGTTGCGTTCCCTGTTTTCGAAAATGACGACGCAAAGTCCGTTGGTGGCACGTAAGTACAACTTTACCGATTCCCAAACCTGTGACGTTGCGTTCAGATTGCTTTTTTTTTAATTCGAGACAGTGTCACAGCGGTGCAGTTAAGTTGTCAACAGGTGCTAATGCAAATATTTTGAAGACAGCAGTTGAACCAAAATGCAATTAACGAATCAAAACTGTGAAACACGCCTTTAACAGATTTTACAGTGAAATTATTCGTTTGTGTTAAATTGATTCTGCTTGGACATGTAAGTGAGAGTGAACATCGTTGAACGTTTAGCATATTTGGATTGGTGTAACAAAAGTTGATGAAAACTTACCGGTCGTAACTAACGCATCTTTTCAACTGTTGTGAGGTTTGCTTACCCAAATTATTTTAGAAAAATGAAAAAAAAAATCGAGTTACACTACGAGCGATTGACAAAGGTTAGAATTGGGTGTGTGCGAAGGTAAAGTGATGCAAAAGAGGTGGCTGTTAAACTTTCGGAGTGTTTTTTTGTAAACACAGTTTTCGAAAGATTGGATAGTGATCGGATCTACAACTGGTTGATGTCACACTAAAAATTTTGCAAACGCACCGGAAGGACTGGTTGGAGAGAAACTTCGTGACAAAGCTCACAAGCTGTAAAAAGCGCAAAAATTTTCGAACGCCAAACATTGGCTTGTCACGGCTGCAAAACTTTGACGCGAGGTTTGTGGTCGCTTTGATGAAAGTACCTTCGAAAACAAAACGGGTATGGTCACAAACAAGGCTATGGTCGTTTATAGAAAAAACAAACATTGTCATTCGCATTTCTAAAAAACGGTATTCATCGGTTCATGGATAAAGGAAGTTGTGTAACTGCAGTCAGTTTAGTTGGAATAAACCGGGTCAAGAGGCTCAAAGTATATAACATCGGTGCGACTACGTTCACAAAGATAGCTTCTAGGTAAATTAATCACTTGCGTTGTGGTTCTCATGAAAAAAGGAGTCGGTGATGCTGAGCTATACAGCAAGCGACATTTGATTACCTAGGTAAACTGCAAAATAAAATATCTCGTGTTGACATAAACGAAATGAAGTACGACTACACAGATTTGAAACAGCAGTTTGTCTAACGTGATGTAACGACAGACTTGAAAGCACATTCAAGAAACCAACAAACACAAAAGCACTTGCCTTGCGAAAAAAATTTTACAGGTGGCAAACAAAATTTGTTTACAACGAGCAGTGAGCTTCACTACGCCGTTGCTGAGAGATGTCCGATTTGCTGCACAATCGCGAGTTGGTTGTGGGATAGCCGTCGGTGATGACTTCGTTTTATGCTGCGATGAAATGTTGCATTGTAGGATCGTGAAAATCTGGAAGCACGTCGACGTATTGTTCGGTGTTTTTGAATGTGAAATATCGCCAGATCCGAGACAAAAGTGTCCTGATCATTCGCTCGGTGATGGTAGCTTTTGTTTCTTGATTTTGTGCCGTTGAAAAGTGAATCTGTTTCTTCTTAGGGTAACGTTGAAAAAGCTTGTTGGCGAATTCGAGACAACGGTCCGTGCACAAAAACAAGGTCTTCAGCCGCCTCTGTTTAGAATTTTTGCAAAGGCTTTGAGAATAGACTTGTCTGTTTGGTTCTTCAGCGGCTCAGCCTATGCAAAGTTTGAAAACTTTTCAACGACAATCAACATGAACGTGTGACCGTTATTGAACATTTCCGGGTTTGGCAAATCAGTCAAATCACCTTGCCACTGATCATCAACGCCACTGGCGACAGTGCGACGACGTTGGAAATTACGACGAACAAGGCGATGCAAAGGGTGCCATGATGCGAAGTCCGTTGATGGCGAGTGCGTATAACTTTGTTAATCCCCAAATCTGTGGCGTTGCGTTCAGTGGTTTTTGAAAAGTCAAGACAGGGTCAGAGCGGTGTAGTTAAGTTGTCAACATGCGCTATTGCAAATATTTTGAACATAGCAGTTGCACCGACACGCAATTAACGAATCAAAACTGTGAAAGACGCCTTCGACAGAGTTAATAGTGAATTTATTCGTTTGTGTTAAATTGAATCTGCTTGGACATGTGAATGAGAGTGGAACATCGCTGAACGTTTTGCACATTTGGATTGTTTGGAACAAAAGTTGATGGAAAACTCACCGGTCGTAACTAACGCGTCTTTCAACCGTCCTGCGTTTTGCTTACCGAAATGATTTTAGAAAAAAATGAAAAGAAACAAGTATCACTTCGAGCGCGTGATAAAGGCAAGATGTGGGTGTGTGCGAAGGTTGCAAAAGTGATGCAAAAGAGGTCGCTGCTAAACCTTCTGCGTGGCTTTTTGTAAACACAGTTTTCAAAAGAATGGATAGTGGTGATGTTAAAACTCTGAACAGAGTATAGGGGTAAAACTTTGCACAGATAAAGTTTTCCACTAAACTTAACATCGCGGCTGGTTGACGTTACCGACAACTAGCAAAACAGAGCTGAACGCTCGCTGCAACCGTTGCAGAACGATGCACACGCACCTAACTTTGAACAACCGAAATGTTTTACAAACGCCGGCCCACAGCGCATAGTTCACGACAAAATGCAGTATCTCGAAACAGTTGCCGATGCTGCTTTTGAGATTTTGAAAGACAAATTCCAGAAAGTTTTTGATCAACTCGAACCGAAAAACAAGCAACATCAGACCGTGAAAGGAAGATTCATCTCTTACCCGCAAGAGTATGTTGTTTTCGGTTTTGACTCGTCTTGTTATGATATTCCACCGGTGAAAGTGCACCTGATGGAATGCTTGTTTTTATTGGGTTTTGTTGAAGCAGGTAAAACGGTCAGAGCGGCATGGTGCGTAGAAGAGCAGAATGAGTTAGCAAGTCGTCATCTGTGAATATGTTTTGCTTTGATAGTAGGGTTAACACGGTCAGCAAATGATCTTCAAGTGAAGTGGCCGTGAATATTTGCTTGTCAGATTAAAACAGGGGATGCATTTCCATCACGCAATCAGTTACAGGTTGAAGCAATGATGTGGCTAGTTTTGGATCAAAATATCGCGCGTGCAGCATTTGAACTTTGAAATGTTTCGTACTTTCGTACAAAAGCAACGTGACGAAAATTTCATGGTTCGTTTATTTTGAACAAATGAAAACTGTCCACGGGTCAGTTGTTGTTACTGAAAACTTGCAAAAGGGGAGTGAATACATCCTGCAACAGTTTTGACTGGTTTGTCTTTTCGCAAAAAGATGCATAGTGCGTTGGCGATATGTTTCATAAGTATTTATAGATCCAAGACCTGTTGTATTGCATACAGTTTTTGAAAAAAGAATTGCTTCAACACAGCGAGCAGGTGTCGGGGAGGGCCGGATAGTTATCGACGCGCGCAGTAGTCAACGCCATTTGACGCTGAAACATTCCCAGTTTTTGAATAAAATAGTTTAAGATTCGACAGTTCAAGATGTTCAAGCGACGGTTGCACCCTCGGTCATTACGCGAACGAGAAATAGTGACTGGCGAAATTAAGCTGCTGATTAGATGATGCACTCCTAGCATTTGATATTTAAACGCTTGCTACTTTCAAATAAATAAATCGTAAGAAAACGAAATATTGACGATGATATGAAACAAACAGGTGAGTTTTGTGAATACTGTGTCCCGCGGAATCATAAGATCGTACAAGTTTGGTTCATAACAGGGAAGGTCGAATGATTACTTACTTTCAAGTGATTTGCGCTTTAGATTAAAGCAGTCGTAATGAGTAATAAATCGTAAGAAAACGAAATGTTGACAATGACATGAAACAAACTGACAAATTTGGTGATCACTGTGTTCCGCATAATCATACGATCGTACAGTTTTGTTCAGACCCGGGTAAGTCGGATGATTACTTAATGTAAAGTGAATCGCGTTTCACGTTAAAGCAGTCGTAATGAGTAAAATTCTTGTTTGGATTTGTTAAAACAGGGTAAATGTTCGGGGCTGTATGCTACGTAAAAGAACAGAATGGGTTAGCAGGTTGTTGTCTGTGAATATGTTTTGTTTTGATTCTAGCATCCACACGGTCATCAACTAATGTTCGAATGAAGCAAGTGTGAATATTTGCTTATTGGATTAAAACCCGAGGTAGTGGGCATGCCTTTTCACAATGCAATCGGTTACAGATTGAACCAATGGTGTGGTTCGTTTGTGCAACATCCTCATAGGCAGTGCGATGGTTGAAATAGTTAGTTAATGAGCGAAGTAACACTACACAAAGGAACAACAAAACTTACAGAAAGCAAAAACATTCGGAAGGAAAGGAAATGTAAACTACTAATGAGGTATATGCATCTAGCATTCGAATTGTGCAATGGTTGCTACTTTCGTCTCGTTGGCTGCCGGCCTACGTTATATTCGTACTTCGATTTCGCCTAAAAAACAGCAGTTTTCGGTTGCCTTACCAACGCCCTAGCTCCTCCGCCGATTGCGCTAGAGAGCTGTTCAACGGCTCATACGGATCGGCCATTCTAGTAGATTGCACTCGAAAAAAATTTTTTTGGTTGGGTGTGCGGTTTGTTTGTGACTGACGTCATAAGTGAAGTAGTTTCAGGGTCATTTTGGCTCATGTTGCCTGGCCTAGGGCCCAAACACTAGGCCAAAGTGTTTTGCTGAAGTTTTCATTGGAAACTAGACTCGAGTCCGAGTCTTTTGAGCCTTTGATCGACTTTCTAGCGTTTCTGGTTCAAAAGTTATGATTTAAAATATACAAATAAATTAATTAACT
>Ga0210059_1014870_pt1 | contig 11439 bp, 11 predicted proteins | sample Ectturendosymbi2_FD_188042 | JGI IMG/M metagenome (GOLD analysis project Ga0210059, IMG submission 188042) | Ecteinascidia turbinata endosymbiont from Florida, USA - Sample 2 (SPAdes) (version 2) | ecosystem: Host-associated > Tunicates > Ascidians > Unclassified | place: Key West, Florida... | reverse complement strand
ATTTTTCAATTTTCATGTTTAGAAGCTCTAGATTGGTAGGCTAGCCTAAAAGATCACGACATGTGGCTTTGGAGTGAGTGAATTGATAAAATGTTTGAGGGGCGAAGAGTTTCCTGAGGGGGCCCAAATTTTTAAACTATGTCCAATAGTTTTAAACTACATCCAAAACATTTTTCCAAGGGGGCGAAAAATTTTCCTGCGCCCCCTATTCCTGGGCATGCTTACTTCGGGGCCAATTGTGCCCTAGTCCCTACACCTTCCTTGCCAGACAAAACCATCTCAGCCAAATTTCTTTGCACAAAGGAAAGAGATGACATTCGACCGCAGACTAAAAACGTTAGAGCTCCAGTTGTTTTTGGTTTATATTGCCCCACCTCTCAAAACTGATAAAAACAGTTTGCATGAAATCACGGAAAATAGTCAAGGCTAGCTTAATCCTTTTTCTCGTATCGTTGGTTTCTCAGTAACGCCCCAACTGCTCATAACATTCTCCTGACACCCAGGCATTGGCGACGAAGATTTCGCTGGGGCGGCGATAGTCCGGTGTTAGATTGTCCGCCTTTCAATTGGAAGGTTGTGTGAACAATTCACAGACACTGAGTGACTCGCGGTGGTGCTCCTTGGGCAAGAGTGTTCGCCTAAACTGCCCTGGTAAGAAGCATATTTCAGGCGTTGGCATGCCGGTAATTGCCGTCGCCAAAGTTAAAAAAAAACATTTCTTGGCACATCTCATGCTATTTTTTAATGTTCAGTGGGATATTTTCAACAACTGACATAAGCTGTAGCCCAGTCTGTAGGTGAGTTAATCATCATTAAGTGTTGGCGGTTGAAGTGAAGAACTTTGCAAAGATAACTTTTCTCAATTTCAATACAACTGCTGTCTTCTGCATGACGTAATGGTGCCGGAAAATGACGTTCTTGAAGCGGGGTAGTGCAGTTGGTGTATTTTCGTGGGTAACTTTGAGCTCAGATTGAAGGTTTTAACTGCAAGTAGAGTGAATAAGAGCCAGCCGATAGGCAACGTGGTTTTAGTGAAGTCGCCTTTGTTCAACGGTGCACTTTAAACATTGGCAGTCATAGAAAAAGTTATTTCAACAAGAAAAGCTTAAAAAAGGTGTTGCTTTCATTTTGATGAACTTGAGGCAAGAACCTTAGTCTGAAAACCTAACGCAAGGGTAAACGGTATGTTTAGATATGATTGTGGTTAACGCTTTTTAAAAAGAGCGTTGATCGAAATGTTTGTACAGCTCGGCATAGGCGTAGCCGGGAGGGGCCAAAGCGGCCATGCCACCCCCAAATTTTTAGAAAATATAGTCTTTTTGTGCTTTGAGAGGCGTTTTCCTAAACAAAATAGTGTTATTCGCCTAGAATCAGAGTTTGGCCCCCCCAAAAATTTTGGGCTGGCTACGCCACTGCAGCTTCGCAATAGCTGCACTGAATGAAGTTGTCCATCGCAATAACCGCCGAACGTAAGACATTGTATTCACTGTTGAGCATCCAAAAGGCCTATATGTCACAGCTGGCATGGTTTGGTAATAGAGTTTTCGAAACAGACGTCTGTTGGTAACCAGTCCCGTCGCCACGGGGCTTTGGTGCGCTTAACCCCCCAAAAAAGCTACAAATCCCCCAAAATTGAAATGTGAAACACTATAAATCAGTGGATTTTTTTCAAATTTTAGAATGTCAGTCCCCCTGCACAAATGCGGTCTCCCAGTTGAAGACTTTCTGGTGACGGTGCTATTGGTAACGAACAAAGGCAAGGAATAACACTATGCACGTGTATTTGGAAGAGGTCCAACACAACAGCTAGACCAAGTGCGTAGGTCACGATGAAGACTGCAAGCAAGCGCTTTTCAACCACAGCCTTTTTCAAACCTGTTTAAAATATTTTTTCAAGATGGGTCCCTGCTCCTATAGAGGGATCTGCGCTACATATTCTAAGAGGATTAAACCACAACTGAAACGTGAAGTGAATAATGAAACGTTCTTTACATAACTGAGATCATATTATCAGATTAATTACATAGCCTGCTATACGCAGTATATATACTATTTTTAATTAAAGACGGGGATACTACACGGAATTTTAACGTACATAAATGTTTACATTTGTAAAGTAGGTATGCCGCCATCACATCCCTTAATTTTATCGTTTTATCCCCTGGAATGTGTCAAGTATTAATATGTCATGCGGTGAGCTTACCGGAGATTTAAAAACCAACAGGGAGGAAAGTTTGACGAAACATACGGGATTCGTATATGCCTATGCAGAGAAAGCAAAAAATAGAAAAGTTAATGATGAGAAAGGCGGCGACAAGCACAAAAAGCAAGAATGATAATCGACAATCAAAAACAAAACACATTTCAGTTTGTTAGTGTTTGATTGCGTCTTTGAAGGTGCTTTATTAGTTCTTATATATTTAAATAAGCACGAAAAATGAACTTTCATTTAAAACTTTTGTAAGCAAATTTGAGGTGTGGAAAGGGCGGCACTTTCATGGTCGGCCCCGGGCGGCACTTAGCCTCGCTACGCCACTGGTAGATCACAAAGGATCATCATCATCCAAAGTGTTAAACATCGCAAAAAGACAATGTTTCGGGATTATTTCAACTTTTAGGTTTTTGGATCACTTTACCCTATTACCGGGTTGATGAATATGGAAAAATAAAGCAAGGTGGTGTGACAAAATGTGGTTAGAGAAATGGAATGAATGCTTTCAGCTGGAGGGGATGTTTTTAAACAATATTTGGCTCCCTGTCATTCTGCAAAAAAAGTGAAGCAACTTCACAAGAGCAAGGAATCATTGTTGTTGGTTGGGCTGAGAACTCACCCGACACGAAACGCAGTGAAAATTCGTGGAGAATTGTCAAAACAAGGCGAGTGGGTAGCGATTGCACCTAACCAAGCCCATGGAACCATTGTTGCCATATAATTCCGTAATGAAATATTGCTCAAGACTGCCAAAAACTTGTGAAATCATTGTCAAAACGTCTTGAACAGTTTGATGAAGTAGAAAAGCTATCATATCGCTTACCACAAACAGCATTGGTTTCATTCAAACCGGAACAAAACAACAAAAAGCAATTTATGGCTCTTTTTTGCTGGTGACAAGTGAGTCAATTAATTTGCACGCTATTGTATCTTTTCTCATGCAGTACAACAATGTACATGCCAGTTGTTAAAACAAATGCCTTGGCTGACCAATAAAGATTATCTTTACGCGCCTTTCCTTTACAAAGAATTTGATGCTTGTAAAAAAGTAAGTATATTTGTAAGTGTGGTCTAGTTCTTGTTCTGGACCTCATGCATGGAGAAGAAAACGCAAAATATTTATACATATTCAGATAGCTCTCAAAAAATAAAACAGCTTACATAGTTTAAATTTTATTATAATGTTAGTACTTCAAAAGTTACGGACGGTCAAAGGGAAGAGTGTAACCAATCTCAGATATGACGCGTCGTGGCAAACAAACATGGCGGACCTGCGGATGACGGTGCAAGGAAATACGTCAGACAGCAGAGGATCCTGTAAAGGAGCATCGCACCACACAAAGCTCATCAGTCTACAAGCATTAGTGGCCATTATGAGGGGGAGCCTGGGTGGGCCATTGCCCCTGAGATATTTGGCTGCCCCCCCAGCGTATATAGTAGATAACTTTCAGGCAACAATGTTTCAGACGATAATTTAGAAGCCCCCAAGCTTGCATTCAAAATCTGCCAAATGCATGATGGGTTGTTGTTTATGACGGTTGGGTAATGGGAGTTGTTGATGACGACACATATCAGTGGTTGCTTGGATCCTGCGTGAAAATTTATTCAGACCGCGGTCGTGGTATTAAAAGATTCAATTCGAAGCTACGAAACAGTCGCAGAAATATGAAGATTGATCTGCCGTACATTTCATTGTGAGGTAAACCTGGATCATAACACTGTCAACAGACTGTTAATTGTCCTAGTGGCAAAATGTTTATAAAAGTAGTAGAATCAGGGCTCCGGAGCCGGGAGTCGGAGTCGCAAGAATCGGAGGTGTTTGGGTGGAGTCGGATTCCTAAGAACACAAGGAGTCGGAGTAGGTGTCGAAGTCGGATTTGTTCATCCGACTCTGACTCCAGAAATCCAAGTGAATCATTTTTACACCGCACTCCTAAGTTAAGAATCCTAACTCGTGACTGTTGAAATGGTAGAATTTCCTTTGAAAGTTTTATTGAAACAGAGAATTCTTGCTGTGTACCACGATTTCTGTTGATTGCTAATTGCTTCAAAATTGTTGAAAGCCAATTGTCTTTCACGTTATATTAGGAATTGGAGTCGGAAATATTTGAAAGGTCGGACATTTTACCTCCGATTCCGCATCCCTGTCAAGAATTGGGGTCAGTTAATTTATCCAAATTTATATTACTGCAGTCGTGTGTTCTGCTGTTTTGTGTATATGACTTCGGAGTATCTTACGTAACTGGTTCGTAACTTCAGTTTCAAATCTACCCACACATGTCCTGCAACCTCACAGAACATTGTAATGACTATGGTAATGACTCAGGACCATTGTTTCCGGCATTTCAACTCATTACCCTGGAGGTCAAACATTTCCATCAGAATAACACTTGAAAGAATTCGCAAATGCATATTAAATCAGTGAAAATGATTTAAAATATGAAATACCCCTGGCAAAGAACATGGTGCGGAAAAAGTCGCAGCCAAGCCCGTAACCAGCTTGGAAGACCAAGGGGAGCGAAGAGTTTTTTGAGACGGGCCCAATTTTTAAAAACTACGTCCAATAGTTTTAAAGTATGTCCAACACATTCTTCCAGTTGGCGAAATATTCCCCACGGGGGCCTCGCCTTCCCTGCACACCCCCTAGTTACGGTCCTGGTCGCAGCTGCGTACATTGCTGGAACAATTTGTTTTTCGTTTATAAGTCCTTACAAAGCAACGTTCGATTGTTTATACAAGTTGCTGCCGGTAGTTGTAACTCTTCCCGTCACCAGTGCTTCATGCGAGAAACGTTTTTCAAAAATAAAATTTGTGAAAACATTTCCCAGAAATTCCATGACCAGTGAAAGATTGAGTAGCGATGCTCTTCTTTCAATTGAAAAGGTGCGAGCTGACAAAATATATTTAGATAACTTTATTGATAAGTTTGACAGTCGGCATGATAGGATTAAGTTATATTGAGTTGATGTTGATACGAAATTCTGACGTAGACTGTGCAGGGTTTGTGTGAGTCAAATTGCTGTTTGTCTATTTTTATGAAACTTTTTTTAGCTTATTTGAGGTAGCGCTTGCTTTGCTTATGACAAGATAATCATAAATCAGGGGTTCGGTTCTCAAACTTTAGTCCACCGACACTTGTGAGGTGTAAGGATGTTTTAGCTGCCGTACCAAGTCCTGTTAGTCCATGGACAGTGTTTTTCAAAAAATATCCGATGAGCCACTTTTCTATGCTAGAACCTAATGAACAACTTGTCGAAACTGTATTGCATATAGGTCAGTGAACGTTTTATCAAAGATTTATGGAACTCTCTGTGGATCACTAGAAATTCTCGGTGGACCATCGGTGGTCCGCCTGGACCCCGTCGAGAATCACTGTCATAAACGCAGGGTTTAAAAGTCAGCTTTTGAGAATGAGTCAGATGAAAGTGTAGTGCGATTATTAAAATGAACGATTTTTTTGGGATTATTCTGCAAAGCAACTTTTATGCCTGCTGTTACATCTTGCCATTAGGTACACCCTGAAAGCCGATGCACACATAACTATCTGCGGCGCGTCTACTCTACTTTAAGTGCTGCTGGTGCCGAAACCTCGCTGTAGTTAAATGCATAATGCTCTGAATAGTCCTTACCCTATCCACCCTGAAGATGGGTATCATACTTGTGATAATAGTTGCATAACAATGTTATTGTTACACCACAATCGGATAGATATTTTACCGGGGGGTACGAAGACCTATACCGGGCCCTCTTAAGTTCTCGGGCTCTCGTCGAAACTTTTACAGCTTGTTTCTATAGTAAACGGAATCAGCTGTCATGCTAAGAGTTTCACATAGATTAATTGTTATGTTGGTACCTGGCATACACTAATAATTATGGGCTTAATTGCAAAAAACTCATGCGTACCTCCCACTTTCCGGGCCCAAGTACCTACCGGTCTCGGGTACGATGTTCATTTTGTATCCCCTCTTCTAGACCCTGACCACAATCACAAAGTGTCCGTAAGTTACCACAAAAACGATTCATTAGCTAGCAGTCACCAATATATTGGCAGATTGTTCATTTTTAAAAACTTTCTTTGTAGTAACATTATTTTGATGAAACCACAGTATTTGGCTATCAACAGTCCACTTGTCTCTGTGTCAGGATGGAATTCGTGGTTGGAACAATTTCGCTTTCACTTTCGTGCAGCTAATTTCGTTCATGTGTGGCCGGCACCAGCACAATTGTGCACGGGAAATGGTGTTTCGTTTTGTATGTGTAGTGCTGTGGAAGTTGCATGGTAAACACAGAATATTCGACATGGCAATGCAAGTGTGCGAGTGCTTCTAGTGGCGTTATGTGTCTCATAGTGAATAATAACGCGAAGTCAAATTTAACGATATTCACAAGATCACGTTTGCTTTGATAGGGTTAAGCATAGCAACGGAAACTGACCATGTGGGATAGACGTTGATGTTGAAGCCCTACTTTTTCCATTGGCCTCGCAGTGGCCTCCCCACTTATTTAATTGTAGAATCGTCACTGACAAGCATTTGCAGCCAACCCAGATCATCGGGTTGTTTTTTACAACATCGAGGTTGTTGATGACAAAAACCGGCAGCTGTAGATCCTTGAACCTTTGTTGATTCAAGAACACAAACCAGAGCTTTACGCAAACATCTCATCGATACCTCGATGCATTAACAAATATTCGTGCGTCATCAGTGACGTCACACGCCTCCACTACCAGACTTGCCCAGTGATTACACCAGTGATAAAATTGCACTGAGTCACGTGACTTCTCATGCTTCGCGCCACCACGTCACAGTTGCCTTGAGTTTTGCTTCAATTTTGCGGCGCCGTTTTTCTACCGGCTGCAAAAAAAACTTAAAACAAAATAACTACATCGGATTTTTACTCGTGCTGATGGTAACAGTGTTTATCGAAACGTTTTCGAAATGTCTCTTAAGTTTGCTTTGGCTATTATTTTTGCAATTATAATCAGCATAATGATCATTATTGCCTGGCCCTACCTACGTTAGAAGTTCCGCAAATCCAATAAAATGTTCGTTGCTTTGAAGATCTAGACCACGGGTTCCCAACCTGGGTTACATGTACCCCTAGGGGTACATTTGTTTATCTCAAGGGGTATATATATTGTACAGCCGCAACAAATTAATTTTGAGACATAAAAATTCACCTTTCTAGATTTAAAAATCTGACGTTCCATTAAAAATTCAGTGGATTTGTGTGATTTTACTTTTTGTCATAAGAAACCTGACGGATATCTGTCGAATTGCTGAAGGGGTACATGATCAGAGAAAGGTTGGAAACCCCTGAGGTAGACAGTGGTTCTCAAACGTTCAGGAGCCGTGGCCTCCTTCTAAGTTTAACTGGCGAATACTAGATGTATTGTGACACTTGGGTTATGCAATATCACGGCAAAGCTACCTAGTGAAGGTCTTTGCTCGTGGCCCCCAGAGAACCGCTCTCTGGCCCCCAATGGGGTCTGAGGGCCCCGTTTGAGAAACCCTGAGCTAGGAACACCATAACAAATTGCACCTTGATTTGATACAGAATGTTTTTCACAACAAAAAATAATGTACATACCCAAATACCGCACCATATCCCTTCGCCTAAGTTAAAATTTTTCAAGGGATGGTATGAATGACTGTATCTTTCAGGGCTGTGAATATATCCGAGGAGAATGCAACTGATAACAATCGACAAGGAGCCGATCACAACTTCAGCTACGTGAAAAGCAATTAACAATCCAGATGTCAGAAAATAATTTAAAAAATGATTTAAGCGCCTGTTGCAAAGGAGGGTAATGCAGGCTTTGGTGGGTCATTTAAAGCAATCTATATGAAATGAAATCAAAGCCGTGGGTCAGGGAATGGAAATGTGCTTGAAGGTGGCATTTATCCCGCAAGCCACATATCAAGTACCCCTGGAGTACAGTTCTGTCGATTTCGACCAATCGGTTCAAACATCAGGATTGCGCTCTTAGTAAGAAGGATATTGACAAAATCTGAAACACACCTTCTCAAAAATTAGGATGGCGCTAACCATAATTTTGTCCTGTGCAAAAATGCCGGTAAGAAAAGTTTTTAGGTTGTTTTCAACGGAGTACTCAAGAAACTGAGGAAGAATTTGGCGTGGAAGGAAATCATTACTTTATTTAATAGATTACCTTAAAACTTGTTTTGCAACATAAACTAAATATATCTGCTAATTCACTGTATCGCACAGTTTACATTCCGCATTAGTCGAATTTTATCCGCCCTTGATTGTAAACCGCACTTGAACAAAGGTTACCTAAAAGCCTCTGAGGTACTTTCGCGTACTAGCTTGTTTCGCATTTAATTAGCAACTCTGATAATGATGCTTACACTACTACAACTGCCTTCTGTTTATCATAATCCCCCCTGTGACGGATGTGCACGTGATACTGAAGAAAATCGAATGCGAAAAAAACGTAGCCATAAGGTAAGATTGAGCGTCATCTATACCTTTCGATATGATATAGAAATAAAATGTAAGCCATCCTCCGTTACAAGCCGCACAAAATGATGAAAAAACTTCATAAGCCGAGGCTTACAATCGAATAAATAAGGTAAACAACTTTTTGATACCAGCGGTTGCAGTCTTGAATGCAATCTGTGGTGCGTGGGCGGTTTGTCAAAAGTTGAACACTCCCCGATAAAGCTGAGTACAATCCAAATATTCGTCTATCATAATCAAATACATGAACTAAACATGAACCACAGAAAGAAATTGTGAAGAAATGACATTTAAACATAACATTTACAGTAAGCTTTGATCAGTTTTCTTGCAAAAACAGTCCACTTACGCCCAATCCAGTTAAAACTTTCTTGTTGAACTTTAGTTTTTCATTGTTGAAAGTAGAAGGGGGAGTGACAACCACAGCAGCGTTTGCGGCCGGGGAAGCTGTTGCCATGGTGAAAAATCTTTGGCAACTTCTCAATACATAACATTTAAACCTACGTTTCTGTAAATTGTTTATGTGCACGGGTTTCAACGTTATGAACACTGCTATAACTTTCTTGAAAGCAAAGGATCAAATATTGTTTCAAATTTTCTGTTTATTTAACTACACCAGACAACTGAAGTTTTCAGATCTGTGACATCAGCACACGTTAGTGGGGCGTTGATCCCAAACGTTTTTCTCCAATTGTGGATTTATACGCGTGGCTTTCAAGTGTCTCAGAGTAGAAACACTCTGGGCTGCCCAACTCGCCTCACCAGATGCGTAGCGGGCAAAACATGGGTCTCCAGTTGTGGATAGCTGATGGGGGGTCTGTCACATGTTTTGCGAACAAGCAGTTCGGACTGAAGCCCGAACGCGGTGATTGCTTGCGCTCGACGACTGATGCGTTTTTGTGCATTCCATGTTCGTATCTGCTCAAATTATGTCGTTGGACAAACAGACCACAACATTTGCAGAGACGCTTTCACAGAAACAGGTGGTGAACTGGAAGGTGTTGCTGCGGACACATTTATATTGGACTGGCCCTTGCTTTGAGTCTACTGCATGAGTAGACATGTAGCAATCACTGCACGAGGAAAAGGGAGATTAAGTTGTCCGTTAAAATGCATGAATAAGTAAGCATATGTAATAACACTTTTATTTTCTAAACTTAAAAGGGAGGACAATATTTCAATAATTTAGCCAACCTACAGACGTAATACAGGAAACAGGGTCTATGAGTTCAGGTTAACGAAACCATTTCTAGCAAAGTCACTTTTTGAACATTAAAATTGTTTTTGAACTTTTCATGCTTTTCACATCTTGTTTAACATGTTACGTTTCATCGCAAAGCCAGTCTTATGTTTGACAAATTGACCAATCTAATACATATCAGAAACAAGCACGCAAAAACCAAAGATTTACCAAAATGTAGTTTTTTTCAGAATGTTTTTTTTTAGTTACTAGGCTTTGCAAGACAACCGAGACTGGTCTTTCCTAGTGCATCTTGATGTGGAATCACAGAGATGGAAAGCAGTGAAGTATTTTCGATAATGTGAAACATTTTCTTTGATTGATTTTTATTTTCAAATGAAACAAAAGTTATTCATTTATTTAAATTTATTCACCAACACTTAATGAGTATAAATTTTTGTGTTTTGCACTCAATTTTAAACTTCAAAAATGATCAAAATCTGTTGTTATTTCCCGGTGTATTGACCACCTTAGTCTAATGGCACTCATCGGCTGAAGTTGAATTTCACTGATTCTTCATTCACCATTGATCGAGGTTTCAACTCTATTTTTTCACACAGTCGCATTAAAGTAACAAAAAGGTTTTCCACAGCTCTGATGTTTTCCCAAATCGTCTGGTATAACATTGTAGTGAGTTTGGTGCATTTGGGGAGGATGTGAATATGAAATGCGCAGAAGTAATGAAGAGCATCGCGCATCGACTGCCGATAAAGTGAGTGGCAGTGATTTGCTTTACGCACAGCATACATTTGCACAACAATGCATGTTTATTTCATCACAATGAACAAACGAAGCAGCTGCTTTACTGTTGTTTCCGAAAACATTTCTGTGACAAGAATGGCCCTGAATGACCCTGGCTTGATTTCTACCCAGATTAGTTGATGATTCCATGTTCAGATAAAGTTAAGACCTGAATCCATTTTATGCACTCAGGCCAGTGGTTTAAGTATCCCTGAAACATCTTGAATACATGACTTCACAAAGTGATTCTTAATTAACCCCTCATATTTCAAAACAGTGAAATTAGACGACGATCGGCGTGATATTTAGCTTCATCTGAAGGAACCAAGCTTTGCCACGTCAATCTGCCTGGTCTGAGTCAAATCCCATTTAAACACAATAATCTAATTTGTTTGCCACATCAAATTTTTCTATGCACAAAATGAAGCACCTTTTTCTATCTGCTAAATATACAGGGTGTCCATAAAGTCCTGCACACATTTCAAAATGTAATTGCGAAGTAACTAACGTAGATAAAATCATACAGTTTTTTGCAAAGTGAAGTTTGTTTATTAAAGTTTAAAATTCAAAAATTTGGAGTAGTTTAAGTAATAGCCATATTTCAAGAATTTGCTTTTCATGCTATTGATAGACTTTAACATGTGCTCCATTTGTTGCTCTCAATATGTCAAGGCGATACTCAATTTCGCGCCAAGTGTTCTTCCGGTTTCCATAAATTTTTTAAACCATCTCTTGATGCTGTTAGTGTGAGGAGGGTCTTCTC
>Ga0210059_1014869_pt1 | contig 11439 bp, 6 predicted proteins | sample Ectturendosymbi2_FD_188042 | JGI IMG/M metagenome (GOLD analysis project Ga0210059, IMG submission 188042) | Ecteinascidia turbinata endosymbiont from Florida, USA - Sample 2 (SPAdes) (version 2) | ecosystem: Host-associated > Tunicates > Ascidians > Unclassified | place: Key West, Florida... | reverse complement strand
TTGAACCTAGAAAAACGCCTTTCTTATCATAACAACTACATCTCATGCCGGTTCGCAATGAAAATGTGTGGTCTGGTAAAGAATGAAATATCAGTTGCGTAAGTGAAATAAGAGCGCGAAATAATCATGTGATGGCAGAAAAAAGCTGCTGTCCGATTGGTCCCCTTGTCCGATAGGTCCCACACTTCCCCTACTATCTTTTGAAAGTTATATTCTTCTAGGGAGGAGGCGTTCACAGCGCTTTCTGTATGGTGATTTACTTCAATAGACTGAATGGTTGCATATCTTTCAATAATAGCAGGGACCGATTTATTGCATAGGATAAGATCTATCATCAACAAATAATTTCCATGAGATCAATTGGTATTTTTCAAAGAATGAAGTCAAGATATAAGGGAATAGCGCAAATATGTTACGGAAGTAATGTTGGTACAGATTCAAGACTCTTGGATTGTTTATGTGATGAATTTGAAAGCGTTGGTGGCATGGCAATTGTAAAGATATCATTTCATAGCCTTGTATCATTTGTTGTTGGCTTTGTTCGACTAACGTCGACCAATTGTCAGGACGCCATTCTTGACTTTTGATAAAGTTACAGCCACATGCTGGATCAATGTAAAAACCTGTTACTTGTAAATGTTTCGTAGATACTCTTTCATGGTGATGGTGCTGTTCCACTAAATTTTCTCTGTATTAATGTAAATCACATGGTTCTACATCAAAGAGGGGAGTTTCATGTTCCAAAGATATCTCGTCTTTTTCTGGTATTAACACAGCTTTCCTTTCTTGATTGGAAACAAGGTTAAGCAAAGGTTCCAATTCATTTTTGCAATTTCTTGTTTGAGTTAAACTGTCAGATTTTGTCAATTGTATATGTAAGAGGAAATATACACATAACAATTTGAACAATGCTAAGTAATTCTAAATGTTTTGCCTAAGTGTTACTAGAAATACAATATAAAGGCGTTAGTGTATTTCTTGTTTGTCTGTAAGCGTTTTGATTATAAATATTTCTGCAATATAAAAATATTTAAAAATTTCAATTACTAGAGCAATGATCAAAGAATCTATAAAAGGGTTATTGTAATAAATTCATTGTCGGCAGGAATTACACGGGATTCTTGTTTGACTAGTTGTTTTCCAAGTAAATAGCAATCATCGGAATTCTAGAATTCAGAAAATCTAAGGCAATATACTCCCTTTTGTACTCTAGATCTTAATCGAAGTTTTTTATTAATGGGAGGTGATGCCATACTGCATTATTTGGGAAACTCCACCCGTTTCGACTACCGGTATATAAGCAGGGTTTCCAGAGCTAATCATCATTGAAAATTGCTCATTGATATTTCATATCTTATGTTAATAAATATGCAAATGTGTTCTGCTTCAAATATGGAAGAAATTCTTCCGGATGAGACAATACTTGCTCTCCGGCATCATGGGCAAGGTCGACAAATCGACCATGTTGCCGCCTTGAGACAGGCAAAAGAAATTTTCAATACTGTTGGAGCTCTTATTCCACCGGTCAACGTGATGTTTCGTATCACATGGTTTCCGGAAGGGGAGCATTGGTACAATTATCAAGCTTATATTCGATTTGATTATTCCATACCGGATCCACTTCTCAGTTACGTCTCGTGGTACCAGACATTGCTGATGGAGGACTTAGAGCTGTCAGAGGGTCGGTTCATTGAAACAGAGCCGACCATTGTTAAATTATGGGAACGTTAATTTTGAATTCTTCTTGCGTTATGTATTTTTCCTTTCTCATTTCGATTTCATATTCTTGTTCCTTCGTATCAATTATATTTCATTATTATTAAAATGTCTGCTTAACTTCTGTCTTCTTGAACAAGTAAGTTAAACGTCGTGTTTCAGAGTATGAACTCCTTAATGAAGGGAATATTTAAAAACTAGAAGATTTTAGACTTCAAATCTTCCCGAAAAATTTCTGGTATAATGAAATTTCCACCGTTAACGACCTCAGTGTACATTTATACAATTGCTATTCAGCCTTCGGCTGTCTGTCTAAGTAGACAGAATCAAAACCACAAGGTTTCATCTTTGTTTTGTACATGAGTATAATTTTCATGCATTTTATAACACTGACTATGCACGTATAAAGTGTAAAAGACAAACAAACAAAAAAAAACTCACAATATTTGTCAACGTGTCTTCTACTAATATCGTGTGAAGGAGTCTCGCCAATAGCAAGAATGCAATTGACATTTTGAAAACAATAGCACTTCTAGTTAAGTATCTTGAAACATAGCAATGTTTAAAGAATCTTTGGTCTTGAGATAATTGCTTTGAGTACCATCAATCATGTTTTCCAGGATGCTGCAGTTCCAGAGATGAACATATTTTAATTCAGGTGGTGCTGATCGTTTTAATATTGCAAAGGTTCGAAATGGTGTTATCTTAATCTTCTGAAGAAACCAAATAACTCGAAACGAAGTGTTTGTAGGTGACTCTTGTTCGTGATTGAATTGATAAATAGCCTAAGCTTCTTGGACCGCATGATTAGCTGAGGGTGGTAATGACAAAATTGGTGTAAACACCATGAGATTAAAACACATCGATTACTTTCGATGATCACTTTTGAATCTGTAATATTGCATATAGTATTCTACAACTTTCTTTTTCCAAATTTCACATCATATAACACCTTCCAGATAGTATAAATCTGCTATTGATAATCTCTCTGATTTACTGCTTCCAGAAGTATGTAAAATTCACAAAATCTATCGAATTGGGATTGTCTACTAAGTTGATTTTTGAGTTTATTAAACAAAGTAAGGCTTTTCCCAAGAATATCCATGTTCAGACCTGCAAATTCCAGCCTTTCTTTAAGTACTTCTACCCGGTTCCTTTCCCAGGTGAACCTTGTCCTTTGTAATATTTTCAAAGCTTTATGTCTCTTTTTTTCTTGCACTGATGTCAAGTTCCCATCCTCACCAAATTGTTTCTTAAATTTTGGTACTGTGATGGCCTTTTTTGTCTGCTCGCATTTTAGTTCCTTCTTTTGTTTTGTCTTCAATAATGTCCACATAATCTTTATTTGCCAGACAAAATTTTCAGGGTCCATAAGATCTAATAATTCATAATAATGTTTGTTTAATCTGCTACGCAGCTTCTGCCGAAATACTTTGAACAGTTCAGAATCATTTTTGAGGTATTCAGAATTTAAACCAACAGCTTGTAGTCGTTCGTTCAATATTACTTCTAGATTTTGAAACCAGTAAAAGTGAAAAAATCGTATTGCCATAAAATCTGTTTTACGTGCATCTACTGACATTTTTACTCTTATTTATTCGTTACCTCATATACTTATGACAATCTGGAAAACCAAATAGAAATTCACAAACTTACCACTTGTTTCCGTAACATTATAAACCTTTCTAATAGATGTCTAATCTAGTGACTTTTATACTCCAATGTAAGTCACACCTAGTCTGTTTCTGTTTTCAGCATACAATACTCTGTTCTGTCTAGGTTTCCTATCTGCTGTGCTAATTTTCATGCAAAAGCTTTCGAGTTACTTCTCTCTCCCTCCATCAAATGAAAAAGCTGAACCTGATGGCTCTAAATAGTTAGGTAATCATATAAACTGATCAAATTAAGTAAAAATCACTTAGATCTGTTAGAAAAGAAGTCGAGCGGTAGTAGTACTCTTTTAAGCTAGGCACTACCTCACTGTTTTTAGACACCTCACTGGTGGCACCATTTTTTATGTGGCAGTCCACTTCTGAAAGAAGAGAACCACTACACATTTAGGACAATTCCGCGAGAGCACTGGTCCATTGGAATGTCCATGGCATGCCCAAGTGAACAATTAAGAAACTTAGACCCGCCGGTTTGCTCGACACCGCTCAGTTCATCACAACAAGATTGTATTCACTTATGGTTTTATTAGTATAACTTTAAGCACTGCGATATACATCACAACAGGGGTTTATATCAACAATCGTTAATTAAAGCACGTAACATAAGTCACTGCAAGTTTCAAGGGTTAACAACAGAGGTTAAATACAAATTCAGTGCTTTCATGTAGGGGAGAGAGAGAGGCTCGATTTGTTAGTAGCATTATGACTACTAAATCGTAATTCTCTTCTGGGGAGTTTGGCCTATTCCAGTTTGGTGAGCCCACTACTGGTTTAGTTGTTGAGACTGGTAAGCCCACGACATCAACTGATGATGAACCTAGTGATTCCGCTCTTTATATGCACACAACGTACAACACCACGGTCACGTGACAAATTTCGAGTAGTACACAGTGCAATAGTGACACAAGTGGTCAATTGTAAATTGCGAAAATTTCGAATCAGTATTTGATTACCATATTTGTACGCATTATCATTATCAATTCTATTTTCAATTTGAAATTACTTTTCAATGTAATAGTTTCTATATCGTTTTAAGTTATTCTCTAGACAGGTGACTCCTAATAATGTGTGAAGTACCAATGCATGAGATAGGCACACATAAAATATTTTAAAGAGTTAATATCTTTTGCCGTTGTTTTAATGTTCGGCTTCGTTTGGCTTGGCGAAAATTCGTCAGTAAACTTCTGAGTCACTTTATTCAGTTATCGAAGTCTTCTTTTGTTGTTATTTCAGGATCACAAGACGTTCTATGTTGAGGAGCCAAGACGAACTCAACACAAGCAATAATAGAATTATTGTGGCATATGATCTCTATTATTGCTTGCTGCCACTGTGTGAAGCATTGTGCACATGCCACTCGGGCTTTCCGATAGCAACAGAACAAACCAAGTTCGTTTGGAAACAAAGAAATGAGCATTTTTTGTTTCAGTGATGATCAACATTGGCGCAGATTTTTAGTTTTGGCATGCCAGTTGTGCTATGCTACATTTTAATGATGAAGTGTCCTCAACTTTCACGGAGGTAGACCTCAGAGATGGACGGAGTCTCATCTTTTTCACTCCGCATCGGCTCCGACTTCGAAAAGTTTTGCTCCACATCCGCTCCTCATCTGCAAATTATAGAAATAATCAAATCCGACCCCGCCTTGACTCTGCTAAATTGCAAATTCTGCAGAGACAGATAGGCATGTTTCTGGAAGGTTCTGCTTAAACCCCAACCAACTGTCTCTTTGCATATCCCACTTGTCTCATGACCACATCAACCAATTGTGTTCAACTGAAGGGAAAATAGTCCCAGCACAGTCTTTGTCATGAATTGTATTGTTTTGTGTAACCACTTCACTCCCACGCACAAAGCGCTAGACTTTTAACATGCATCGCAGTAAAGAGAAAAGACACAAATACACGAAAGAAGAGTATATATGCATTGCGGTAGTATAGAGTATACGTTTGATAGCGCTGATGTATTTACTGTACTTTGATTAAATACAAGCTTTTAGGACACCCGCATGAATGTCGTCACCATAATTATTACAATGAAGAACTGCAATGACTTCCAAGTACATCGATGTATAGAATGCATGAGGGAGTTGGAGGCTGCGAAGGACCAAGGGTCATCTAGGCTGCAGACCTCCTAAGGACGAAGCTGCTTATAGTGCAAAGGGAACATTGTATAATAGTTAGTAAAAGTCTTTTGCTCTGGGTATGAAATGTAAGGGAAATGTGGGACCAATGGGACATTTTTGCTTGTTTTGAAAAACTGGCTGACACATTCAAAGTCAGGTGATGTTTTTCTTGTAGTTTGGGTTATTCTGCGTAATTTAACATAAAACAGTTCAATCGTCAGACATGTTTCGACAGTTTTATTTGCATTCAAATTTTTCACTAAAACGTCTCATTTGTCCCCCACGCATGGGGACGTTTAGGACAATAGATTGGGACCAATGGACATGAACAAAGTATGATTGTCTCAGGTAACCAAACCTTAACGTGGCGCGATTCTTGATTTCCATTTTAAGAAATCAATGAAATGCAAATTTACCATGCATTGAATGTTTACAAAATCCGATAAAACTTAATTCTTTTTTGTGATCCATTTCTCGGATCTTGGTTTAACCTGCATGAATTTCTTGTCAATAATTGCATCCAAAACATTTGTAAACAGTAGAATGACAGTGTTTGAAAAGTGGTTTGCATTGCATCTGTGAAAATGTCAAATAAAATTTCGAAATTCCAAACAAGTGTTTGGTTATTGAGTGAAGTGCACGATGGGGCAAGGCTTCAACCATATCACTAAGTTTGACTGATGCTATGTCATCTTTTTCTGAAAATTAGAATTCTTTCATTTTTTGGATCTCATTATGAATCAAACGTCAAAGTCTCCAAGTGCAACAAACTTTGGTGCCTCTTTTCCTTTAAATAAACTTATAGTACAGCATACGAACGGATGTTTCAATTGTCCCGTTCAGTTAATTTAAACCGTTTTACTTCAGCAAAGGCCATTAAGCTTTCCCCTTTAATTTCTTCATCATCTTCATTATGTGAACCAAGCAGCATGATATCCTCACTTTTACTTCTGGAGGATGAATATTTCCGACATCTTGAAAACAAAGTTGCTTTGGGGTGCAACTACACTCTTCTTTTCTAGGGTGTTGGTTAGTATGGTGGACTTGGATTTTCTGTTGTTGCTGCCTTTTGTAGTGGAAGAAACTTTTGAGTGCAGAGAAATAAATTTAGGAACGTTTCTGCTTCTGAAATTTCTCCAATGTCAGGCGCCTGTGTGGATCTGCTGTTGCAGTCCTCTCCTAAAGAAGACCACAACACATTTAAGACAACTCCGCAAGAGCACTGGTGAATTTAGTCGGAGTGCCCAAGGCACGCCCGAGAAAACAATTAAGAAACTTTGACCCGCCCGTTTCACTCGATCTGCTCAGTTTATCACAATAGGATTGTATTCACTCATGGTTTTATTCTAGTAACTTTAAGCACTGCGACATTCATCATAACAGGCGTTTATAATGTGCATCACATACACATGCATAATTATTACAAGTGACGGGGGTTAATGCGAACTCTATTCTTTCACAGAGTAGAGAGGAATCCAAATTGTGAACATCATAGCCACTAAACCATAATTCTCCAGTGAGTAATATGGTCATTTGATATACCCAATCAGACTAAACCCGCTTGGTATGCCCACGGTCGAGTTTAGCTGCTAGCCTGGTATGCCCACGACTTCGACTGATTCAAGTGAAACTTTCTGGGCCTGAGGAAAACACAACAGGTCGCGCCGTGTCACGTGACTGCGTATCATACGGTACGCGGTGCATTAGCGACTCTAGTGGTCACGCGTTCGACGCGTGACCGCGTCAAATCCAAAATGAAAGTTACGCTTCGGCGAGTATTGTTTTTATCCGTTTAGATCGGGAATATTTTGGATAATTTCATATGGGATATTACTAAAAATAATTTCTGTAATGTTGCGGGTTACTCTCTTCCTGGGTGTGACTTACAATACATGTGGAGTATAAATATGCAGTAGTTCAAATAAATACACAAAACAATGTCGTTATAAAACAAGTGTCGTTGGTTGTTACATTGTTCCAACTTCGTACTCCTGGAATTCAATCCATTTGGTGATGCGACTTTTAACATTGACTTTCGAATGCTTCTTCTTTGTCTTTGCTGTTCAGTGATATTACTGACAACCTTCCAAGTTGTTTTCTGAACTTGCGTTTGAGGTCTTCCTTTGTTTATATTTCAGTCACAAGACGTTTCATGTTGAGGATGCAACGCGAACTCAACACTGCTCGCATCTATCAGAATTTTTCCTGGCTGTTGTAGAATGTCAGTCGCGACTGAATGGAAGAACATATCACGTGTGATCATATCTCGGTAAAGAGGGGAAGTGGCTCTGAATGAGGAAGTAATTTTTTCAATTGTAAATGACCTTGCAAAGGCCTTCGCGGTTAATTCAGCAGCTTTGTATATTAAAATGGGTTGTCCAGAATGTAAAGTAGGTGTCCCAAGGGTCCCCACCCTGTCTGTCCCAAAGGTCCCCAGGCAGCCATTTTGAAAATATTGACTGATCATTTGCAAGATCTTCAAGCGATTACATCATAATCCGCCCTGTGAAGTCTGTAGTGGTCATACTTTCCCCCAAATATGCGACTTTCATTTTAACCTCTTTGTTACCAGTCAAAACTGAAATGACACTGACCTCACTTTTTTTACTAAAAATCAATAAAACCAGTTTTTTCCCTTGCAACCGTCACTGCAATTGTTGTCTGCGACGAAAACAGATGTGAAAGATCTAACCAAGAAGTCGGTTCCACGATGTGAAAATGAGAAAAAAGTAATCACAGGAAGGTGCTGTTTTGCCAGATTTAAATTTGTCAAAGTGTCCCATTGGTCCCACATTTCCTCTAATATTTGCAAAGCGGTTATATGGTATATTGAAATGAAATGCGTTGCAGGCAAGAACAAGTCACCAGAAGAAAATGGTTTAAGTTTGTGTCATTAAACATTTAGGCCTACTGTTTTTATACATTCAAAAATTTTCGTGAATGCCAAAGAGGAAATGCTTCAAAAGCTATAGACCGCTGCAGCACCGCAATAGTGTCACGAGATTTAACCCTTTCAGTCCCACGTGCGCCACTTTTCTTGCAGAGCTTTGCAATCCTATAACTTGCTAGGCGATTGAACTAGAGAACTGTTCAAACCCTCTACGGATTCAGCAAGTCTTGTAGTCAAAATCGTAAAAAAATTTTTGTTTTGGGTTTGAGCTTTTCTGGGGGAAACGTCACAAGTAGGGGTGTTTTTGCATTATTTTGGCCATATTTTCCTGGCCATGGGCGCCGTCCCAATGGGCCATTTTCTGGACTCAAAGTTTAGTTGAAAACTAGGTCGAAATACGCGTCTATAGAGCCTTTGACTGACTTGCTAGCATATCGGGAGTGAAAATTATGGCTCATAGATCAAAATTGATCAAAGTTTTGCTCCCTCAAATATCACTGTTGGGGGCATTTCACCGAAAGCAATAACTCGCCGTCAGATTGAGCTAGAGAGCTGTTCAGACCCTCTAAAGAATCGTGAAGGTAGGTATTTTGCAATAAAAAAGTTTCAGATTAGGATGTCTGTTTTTTTATAATGCTTATATAATGATAGGATGTTTATGTAATTTTTTGCTGACGTTAGTATTTTTGCCCCACCTCCCTTTAAGACCCGCAGAAGCCATTTGAATGACATACAATTTTTTTAGTTTAACTGTTTTTTGGTTACTATTCGGGACTTTGAAGGGTCCGAATGGGTTTTTAGCGTTCCTGGTTCCAAGATTAGGACCAAAAAACTTTGGGAAATCCCCCAAAAGTATTGAGAAAAGCCCCTTACCAATTAGCTGTTTTTGGCTTAACTTTCGAACCAGAACCGCTAGAAACTCAATCAAGGGCTCTAAAAACGCATATTCTGCCCTACAATCCAAAAATACTGCGAGCCAAAACATTGGCGCATGGGATCGGTTTATGACGTCATCAAATCAACCAAAAATCATGCCCTGTCATGATCCCATTTGCCCGAAACCCCCAAAACAATTAAAAAATTTTTTTTATTCTAAACTACACAACGTCACTAGTCATTACAGAGTTTGAACAGCTCTCTAGCTCAATCTGATGCCGAGTTATGGCTGGATAAAGTTTGGCCTGAAAGGGCAAATTATGCCTTTTCTGAAAAGTTTTGAATTAGGCCCAAAACTGTTTTTTTGACCCATAATTTTGGCTACAGATATGCTAGCAAGTCATTCCAGGGCTCTATAGACACGGATTTTGACTTAGTTTTCAACAAAACTTTGAGCCAAAAGAGTGGGTCAATGGGTTGGAGCCCAGGGCCGGCCAAAAGTGGCCAAAATTTTCCAAACCATGCCTTCTTTGTGACGTCGCCTCCAGAAATCGCCTAACCGAAAACGAAAAACGTTTTTTTCGATTTTGACTACAAGGCTTGCTGAATCTGTGGATGGTTTGGATAGCTCTCTAGCTCAATCTCCTGGCGAGTTATAGGATTGCGAAGCTCTGCAAGATTTGGGGCTTTCGCTGGACTGAAAGGGTTAAGTAGTTTTCAGAGTCAATTGCATGCTGTCAACTGCATCTTTGTGATTGTGATTCTTCTCCATGAACAAAAGATCAATAATATCAAAAATCTTGATCAGATTGTTTTCTGAGACATTATAGCGCAAGGTCCGCTATTGATAATATCAGGTCATGTGAAGATTCTTGCTGGATGTCGCACAGAACTTGATGTTGTCTTCATGAAGGACATCGGCCAACTTGCATTCATGTATAAAATAGAAGGAACTGTTTAAAAGACCTTTGTAGTTTTCAAAATGTTTTTGCAAGAAACTTCTTTTATTGATGAGCCTTGTAACTCATTTGATGAAGGATGTTACCTTACGAATAAAAGTTGTATAACCTTGGTGCCTCGAATGCAAAAGTAAGTTTTTTGGAAAACTTTCAAAATTCAAGCTAGATGCAACAATCAGTGATGAAGTCGAGACCGTAACATCCGAGATCGGGACCGAGACCTGGCTCAAATTTCGAGACGAGACCGAGACTTTGTCATGAAAGCCGAGACAGTGATCGAGATCTGGAAGTCCGAGACCGAGACTCGAGACCTCACATTTCTCTGATGGTAATTAAAGCTAACTCCTTGAATAATGCAGCCACAAAATGAATGGCACATTGCGAAATATCAAGATAATAAAAATCATCCGAAATTTGTGCAAACGGCCAAATACTGCAAACGTTCATTTTCACTTTCCTCTTAGGAATTTACAACTTCAAACCTGTGGCCCTATTTGCAAATTCCATGAAGAAATGCATGGACATTGAAAATGTTGGTAGCGTTTAGAACGGTGGTTTTCAATCTAGGGTCGTTTGCCTTGTGTCTAAGAGTCGTGAGAGCTTCTAACAAAAATATTCATATTTACTTCTCTATTTTATATTTCTTATGGAACTACTTTTTGTCGTAGACAAAATAATAGGATCACCTGGCAAAAATGATAGCCTACTTTTACGTTCAAAATTGTTTTAAGTGTGATTATAACCACCACAATACAAAATACTGTTGCGTTTGGCAACGCACGAATAACTTTGTGACGTAAGAATGTGATGTGTTCGTAAATTAGATATTGCAGCATGTAAGGAAGTTTTTATTCTAGTATTCCATGAGTTGTGCTGTGAAGTGATTTGTGTATTGCACGGGTCTCTCTCACTGATGCTACCACGTGCATGAATTTAACAAATGAGTCTTGGTCAACACAATGATATCATACCTCATTTTATAGTCATTGTGATTTTCTATAGTACAAACACAACTGCATATCATATGTCTGACTGGAAATTTTCGGAAAGGGATCGTCAGGTAAAATTGGGTTGCAAAATGGGTCGCCACATGAAAAAGGTTGAAAACCACTGGTTTAGAGGTTCTACGCATTTTCACTCGAAAAATGTTGGTGAGCCAATTGAATATTCGAGGTGTTTGCCGTTGCCATGCTTCAATAAATT
>Ga0210059_1014868_pt1 | contig 11439 bp, 7 predicted proteins | sample Ectturendosymbi2_FD_188042 | JGI IMG/M metagenome (GOLD analysis project Ga0210059, IMG submission 188042) | Ecteinascidia turbinata endosymbiont from Florida, USA - Sample 2 (SPAdes) (version 2) | ecosystem: Host-associated > Tunicates > Ascidians > Unclassified | place: Key West, Florida... | reverse complement strand
ATCAGGAGATATGAAAAGCGCAAAGCTTCTATGTAGAAAAAGCGAGAGAATCTGGTAGTGTTAACAAAAACGTCGCGACTGAATCATTTTGTCTAGCAAAACTTTCAAGCAGCAACGTTAAAGCAGTGGCGTTAACCAGAGCTCCGGAAACTGAAGGTGGAAATCAAGACATTAGCGTGGAAACAACTTTCACAGTCAACGTGGCTGACCGCATGGACATGTTATTTTTCCGGTGTTTTTGTTTGTAATCTCTGGTTTCTGCTTATTGTCCGTGTGAATGTTGTTTTATGTCGAATTAGTGTCTGGTCTGTGAAATAGGTTTTCTTAGAAAAAGTACACTCTTGTATTTACTTCTCCCAGCTAACTGTGTGTTCATTTGAGTAAGCACATTCTCGATTACTGGAAAAACCAAATGGGAACCTTGGTAATCAGCGAAAACATAACTTTTACAAACGATGACATCATGCGGTACGTCATAGGGGCCCTCCAGTGAATATGTCTCGGGCCCCCCTACCCTTTGACCTGGCTCTGGCTCTAATGCACAAGCAGGTGCAAGGGCGTACGCAAGGGGTGATGGGGTTAAATCCCACCCCCTTGAGCTTGATATTTTACAAAAAATTCATTACCTGCGCAAAGGAGATTAATTGTTTTCGCATACTTTTCACTTTCAGTTAATTTGTCGGCTTAATGCAAATACCATGGAATAAATTTCCATGCAGATTTCAAGGAATATTGTGAATAGGCTGCAAAGTAATAATTAGGTTTTGGTGGGAATTGGGGCTATCGTTTGCACCCAAAAACCCCATCACCACTTTTTTGCAGACCCTCCATCCACTACGCATGTTTCAGATTGTGTTCCGCGATAGTTAACTACAATTAACTATATCCGAAACAATCGTCTTTGTTTTGTCTGCTAATGCTGATCAGCGGAAGCGCTGACCGAAATAGCTACAGTACCAATTTCTGTAGCATGATACAACTGTTGCACGAGCTAAAAAACAGCCTTTTTTAACATAGAAGCATTCAGGCATTTGATAATGTCGCAGCAGGGAAAAAGGAAAGCTGAAAGTTTGCTGGATTTCTATGCATAACGAAAAATCGAAAGTTTTCTTGCGTATTTTTTGCGCATTCTCAATTCTTGTGTAGTTTTAGCAAGACGTGATCTTGCAAACCGGGGTGCGCGCCAGCCAGCCAGTCCAGCCGCACACTCTGTGCTCCAGTGCTTGTAATCGACAAGGCATCGGCGCAGCCTGATTTTGCAGTTGTAAATTTCTCTGACGTAGTGATGAGTGTGTTTTACTCCCCTGTTTCAACGTGCAGCCTGATATTTTTGCAGTTAAGAACTGTTGTGTCATAGCGTTGACTGTAGTTTCCTCCGATATCCTAGATTGGAGCGCTGATAGTTTATATTCAGTGCAATGATGCATGAAACAAAGGGAGTACGTCTAGGGGAATACGAATATTATGTCAACAAACTTCGCCAAAACGTTGTTTGGAAACATGAATATGACGTCAAATTGTGACGTTACAAACAGCGAACACCAAATACAAAAGACGTGCGTATGCCAGTGAATGAACCCCCCCACTATGAAATATTTTCTGCGTACGCCACTGAGCAGGTGACAGGGATGTTCTAATTAAAGCAGGCGTGAAAGACTTTTCGAATCATATTTTCGCGAAATCTTTCCACTCCAGTATCTGGCTTTCTTGCACTAACACTGCCTCACCTTTCACGGTGACAACGCGGATAGTCTCGTGCTGCATCCCATCAACTGCACAAATGCAAATTTTCATGGAGTGCAAGGCTGCACAGCAATCATGTGTTACTCTTCCAACCTTGATCTGTCTCTGTCCGGTTGATTTGCAGATGAAACTTTAAATGCAACTGAGTGGTGCAGCGTTTGGTCATAAACTATTAGTCTATTAACAAATCTCTCCACTCTGTATGAAAGCGTGCACCACTATAAGTTAATTCCAGCGCACCATTGGTGAATTCAAATCAAAACAATAACTCTCGAGTGTGGCAAAAAGTGTCCACTTGATAGGGAAAACCAATCCAGTGCTTTTGTAAAGTTACATGGGACCAACGATGAAAATAAAGCAACATTCATCCAGCTTTATCAGCTACGTAATCAACCTGCACATTAATTCTTCGATATATATAACAAATAAAACCCACACGAAACACTCCAAACGAAAATCCTGGTGCGCGCGTATTCAATGCACTGGCGGCAATTAAACCACTCTAACTCCGAAGTGTTGAAACCAATGCCTTTGCCAACTTTCAATGTACCCTCCATGAATTGAAAAACCAGGAAAAAAATTTCATTTTTCCGCAAACTGTTTTTGAAATGGACGTACAGAAGCACTTCCATTTTCAAACAGTTTAAAAAATCAGCAAACACTCACTGCCAAGCAGAAAATAATTCACCTTATCAGTGCAGAACTATACGTACGTTTTCACAATTGAACGACGAAATACAAGGTGTTACGTTTCTGAAAGAATTCATTAGTTTTCCCAGAACAAAAATCTTCAAAGCTACTGGAGACTAAGAACCATTTATGAAGATAGGCTTACAGTAAACAATCAATAGGCTTGTTGAATAGAGACAACCGCACTGATAGACTGAGTTCGAATCCCGGTAGGGACTTACACAAGACTTGAAAAACTCTACCTGTGGCCTGTGCAGCCCCGTGCTTGGAGTCAGCAGATGGATGCAACGGAAAACTTTGCGCGCAGAGTTACAATTGGCCGACCACCAATGCAACATTCACTGCGAAAATATCTGCGAAGCCGACGGCGCTGAGTAAGCGGAGATAGGTTCCCGCAGGCCACGCTTGACACTCTAGTTGGGCTACAAAGCGTGCACAGTGAAACTTTCTTTCCTTCACCAAACAATGAAGGGAGACGGCCATAGATCAGTGCTAGAATTTCGGCCTCTCAATTGGAAGGTTGTGTATTTCGTCCAACGGCCACATAGTGAATCGCCGTAGCGTCCTTTGGGCAGGAGCGTTTGCCTCAGCTGACATGGCAAGAAATAATGTCAGGCCTCCGCCTACCTCCAATCGCAGTCATCAAAATCAAATCCACCAAAAAATGAATTTTATTATAAAACCAGCATCATCTCATGGTGAAGAACGCTTAGTGGAGTACAATTCTTGAAGGAGCTCTCATCACCTTCAACAACATCTATAGAATTTAACCGGCTCGTTGTTTCAGTGGCTGGAGCAGTAATGCATCAGAGATCGTAAGTAGGCATTCCTGATGATGTTCCCTTTTAATCATTTACATTAATTCCAGGTAAAATCTAGCTTTTCCACGAGAACAGATTTCGACAGAAATTATCAACAACAGTCAAGAACATTACCAGAACTATCATTTTGAAAAAGGAAATACATTTGTATGTGGTTTACCATCACAAAACAATTTGGAGACAAGATAAGTCACAAAGGACTATTGGAAAATATTTCAAATCAGTACAAATTCGTCCATCAAGCAATCATATCAGGGGCGTCAGTTTCAAAGTGTTAACACGTCTGGCTCGGATAAAACAAGATTTGTTCATAACATACGATGACACAGTGAAACATTTTCTCTCACTCAAGAGACCGAAATGTTGCGCATATATTTCTTGCATTTGTCGTTTCAAAGGCGATGTTTTACAATTTAAGACTCATATTTGGGTATACCTGAAACATTTCAACTTTCCTATTACGCGATGTTTTAGCTAAATATCTAGCTCGCTTAAAGACTCAAGTCACCTACTAGTGGTCAGAATGTTCATGCCGTAGTTCATTAGTTTCTTCCACTTGTGAATACGAGTGCATGAAAAACCCATCTGTGAAACAAATCAATATGGAAACATTGCCTTATCTCGACAGACGTCAGAGCGATGGCGACATTGATATTAAAACTGGTCTTTGTCCGTTTATTAATTGGAGCACGAGTGCACTGACAGCACAGTTATGCTTTGTCTGCGAAGTGCCAGAGACCCTGGTTACTTTTGAGCGTAAAGCAAGTTTTTTTTAAACTAGCGAAGCAAGCAACAGTGGCTAGTACACTTGGTGTCTATTCACTTAATTTGAATCAATTCTACTTCAAATTCCGTGTTGTGTGCAAGTGTATTGCCAATTGTTGTTTGTAACCGCCTCTGGAATGAAAATCATCTAAGGAACTTTCATGAAGGACAATCCAAATTACAGCTAGATCCATTCTGTGTGCAGGTCCTTGAAAAGGACTGTTTGTTAGATTGAAGTCAGTGAGTATCTCCGTTTCACTTGTTATTTCTAATTTCCATTGCAAAGTAGTTAATAAAACTTGGAGTGCAGCATAGCAACCACCAAACTTGTTTCTGCTAGATCAACCCAACAAAAGACTGATTAATCAATCTAACAACCAGGAAGTTTTGAGATACAAACAAGCATACCGTGAAAAGGCACGTACCGTGAAAACACACGTGTTCAAATTCAAATCTAATCTAAGCCATTTGTGTTTTGCACTGGTTTAGTTGAAACTAGCAACGCACGCCAACTGACATTCGCACGTATCGATTTTGAAAGCAGTTAATCCCATCTCGGACAAAAACACTTCCATTATGGAACAAAAAATAACCCTCAATAACGTTGCAAAGTTAGGTTGCAAGAAACAGTATTTCAGCGCAAAAATTCTTAACCAATTCCGCTAAATTGGTGTTGCACACACATTCGATAAAGAGCTGTGCAATGTACCATTTCATCGCAATGCACATAGTGAATACCTGGTTCATGTCTTACTGTTGGATTCGCTAATTTTAAGTTATTCTTGTTACTCTCGTTCAGTGGCAGGTATTTGTACTTGTTTCAGCATTTGAGTTCACCATTCAACTTACATTATGTTTCAATTAGCAATCACCTGTTCTTCACTTCAACTCCCCACATCCGGTTCATTTGAGTGTACAAGATCACCAAGTTCACGTACAAGGAAATATTGCGGTGGCGGACAATGCCCGTATAACACGCACTGCACCTACCGCTGTAATTCTGGTTACCAGTTGATAGGAGCAAATTCAACAAGATGTCAGGGCATAACACATCCTGGTTATTGGTCATCATCAAAACCATCCTGTCGAGGTAGGTTAAGCCTGGTTTGAGTTAACAAATTTTTAGCAACATTTTGATAGATTGCAAAGCAAATTGCTATAGAGGTTTAGAATAGTGTGCTTATCACAAACCATGCATCTAAAGATGTCGCATTTAACATTAATCTCTAGGAGAAATATATATATATATTTTTTTTTAGGTTTGGCAGAATGCCTGTTAGTGCGATCCGAAGTTCGCATGTTAAAGTCCGTATTTCTAGAAAAACTTAGAAAGAATTCCCCGAAAACTTGTATTTTCACGTTCCTATTGAATGCTTTCTTGCACTTGCACAAACGTACGTTACTAAGTGTACTGACGTCTCTACATAGAGAGTCGCCCTGTGTTAAGTTGTTTCTACTTGTTGACATTTCTGTTCTGTGCGTGAGCAAGTGTTGTCGCGTTGGAGAAGTTGTACAGTCGGTGGGGCACGAACACTCTGTTTCTTTATCAATTGGTCGACATGCTCAAAAAGTTCAAGAACCCCACAGTCCAACGCTATTGTTATCGCACTTTTTCACAGAAGACGTTATGCTTGTTCTACTCAAAATTACGTACTGTGACGTGCACACAACAGTAAATCAGTACTGGAAAAGCTCGCGGGCCTTAAATATTTTGTCCAAGGGCCACATGTGGCCAGCGGGTCTGCAGTTGTACCACGCTTCATCCTTCTCTCGGTTCACGTGACTTAGATTTTCATGCCCCTCTCATGCACTTCCCCATCAGATACATGAAGCATGTGTCGAAGTTACAGAATTTTAATGAAATGTAATTTTTACAATCACAGTATTTGGTGCCCCAGCCTGGGATGCCCAGACGGTCGCCCCATTTGTCCCCCTTCCGAACGACCCTTATTCCCGGTGATATCTTTAACCCAGATAGAACTAAAATGCTGGCAAGTTTTGAACGACGTTCTTTGTGAAATCCTTAAAACAAAAGTTTGTTAGTTTTGAGATGAAACACAGTGGTTTAATCCACTTCATACTGTTTAAGCGTTTTTCATGAACAAAATTTTTGTTTCCGTATCGAAATTACAAACCCAACAAAAATTTTGTGGTTGTCATAAATTGACCCAACACAAAGACGTTTCGTGAACCCAAATTAATGGTTAAGATTTTTAGGAAGAGATTAATTCCGTCACAATCACGAAAAATGCTTACATGTGCATCTCATCAACATGTTTTTACGCTAATTTTTCTTATTTGTGTACAATTCACTTTGAGATGATGAAAAGTATTTGTGTCAAAAATGGTTTGGTAAGGTGGGTAGCCAAAGCTGTGCATATTACTTGACACTTCATACTTGAGTCGTCGCAAGTAGTCTAATAAAGGTTGAGAAACACTGTTCTAGCTGACTGAAGCAAACATTGGCGTGCCTTTCCTGACCAGTGATCCATGAGCTGCTGCTAACAACTTTGTAAAAAGTCCGGTATCGTGCAAAACTTTTACATTGTTATTCTGTGGATTTTGACATTTCCATGATGCAAATCATTATCAACCCTATGAAACCAACAAGTTGTTATTTTCAAAAAACAAAAACTGTTTTGTACTCTTTCTTCACAAAAATTTGTTGATCATTTTTACGCAAATTCCCGTCAATATTCGTCAGTGATAATAGAACTGGTAATAAAGCTTACACAACATTTAGAAACGAAATGCTTGATTTAGGGCTTTCATCACCGATTCAAGGAAACCCAGCTTAACATGTTCAGTGTTTATGACATTTGAAAAGCACTAGTGATAATATAAAGTAGCAGAAATCCTGTCTGCCTGTACTCATACAAATAGCTTTGACTGTTTCCAAGTATGTCGTATCTGATTTGAGCAACATTTGCACTTCATGTTTGATTTGATCATCCATTGCTCTGTATCATAGTTTTGGATTATTTCCAGTGATATCGTTGCCACAGGTAGACCGAATTTGTAGCCAGTTTTTCAAAGTCGTTCATTACGAAAGCTTTAAAACAAAAGTTTGCTGGTTTTGAGATGACGCACAAGGGTTTTATCCACTTCATAATTTTTATGCTTTTTTCACGAACAAAATTTTTGTTTGCGTATTGAATTCCAAAATCTATGAATTTTTTTTTCTCATGAAACTTATCCACACGAAAACGTTGCCTGCACCGAAATTTGTGGTTGAATTTCAAAGAGAAGTATTTCAGTCAGAATCACGAAGAAAATGTACGTGTGTTTTTCATCAACATCTGCTTTCTCTCCATTTTTGAGTAGCATTTTTATAACTGTATACTGACTGTGCGTCATTAGCATGTTTTTTATGTCTAATGCATAAAAATATGTCAAACAATATGTCAGAAAAATGCAGAACTAGGAGCAAGGTTGTTAATGTACTAAAAAGACTTTTGGGACAGAGATTCTATATTTCCAAGAGCTTGTGAAAGATTTAATGTACCAGTGCATTCTGGAATGTCTAGACTGCATTTGTACTCCTTCAATCTAGACTGCACTTGTCTCTCTACACTGCGTTTACACTCCTTCAGGTGTTTACGAAAGACCTGTCATTGTTCCTCATCGCATGAGCAGTTCAATGCACTGCTCAGCCGCACTATTGAATCAGGAAAAATAAATCGCAATTAACGATCAGGAGGTTTTCCAGTGGAACTTTGTGTTCGAAACATAATCTCAACATGGAACTGTGGTGTTAAGGAGAATTTTCTTTGTCCAGCAGTTCCAATCAAAATTGTTGTAGTGGCAAATAACTCTGCCTTTGCTGAACGCGAAGCACACTCTGCTTTGCCAGCTCATCGCAAAACAAAACAGCACTTGTCACAGCAGATCAAGATTGACTGTGGCGAAAGCCTTTGTAAGGTGGATGAAGGCAACAAAAAGGTCACGAATATAAGCGATTCGTTTGCATTGAATCTAATTTCCATTACGTCTCAAAAATCAAATTTTTCTTTAATTATATCAACGAATGCGCTTCGGGAGCATCACCTTGTGACGTCAATGCACGTTGCGCAAATACACCGGGTTCATACTCATGCACATGCAACAATGGATACCATGGGGACGGTAAGACTCGTCATAGTGATTTGACAGTTGTGCCTCATTGCAATCTTTCCAAAACTTCCTTGTTTACGTGTGAATATGTACACATTCAAGTGTATTTTGCAAGAAAATCACACTTTGTTTATATGTTAAAATGTGAATGTGAACATTAAATGCAGATACTGTTCGGTTTGGTCTCCAGGGAATAATGTTTAATGGAACCACCATAACTTGAAAAACTTGCTTAGGTCTTTGCAAAGAAGATTTACAATAATTTTAAACAATATAAGCAAATTTTTTTTCAACAAATTTTATTTTCATTATAATTTAAAATCCAAAAAATAACTTGATGAAACAGACATTAACGAATGCACTTCCGGAACACCACCTTGTGACGTCAATGCACGTTGTCTTGCAACACCCTTCCAATTTTCAAGTAAAAAAAATTAGGAGCAAAAGTTTCTAACACATGTTATCACACAGTCGCGGGAAAAATTGGGGTAATGATGTCAAAAGCATTAAAAGTGAAATATTTACAGAGTTGCTCTAAAATGCAAAGCATAGTTGGCTAAGAAATATTACAATGGAGGAGAGTCTCTTTAAAACGCATTGTCGCGAAAATTAACGTCACAATAGGCAGGCTTTTCTAAATCAGCTTCGCACTACGTTTCATCAAATCACTGATTTGACGCGCATAAAACCAGATTATACTTTTTGTTTCAAATGTTTCTATAAGCCATCGCGAATCTTGCGAAGGTACTTCTCTATGTAAGTCATAAATAAAGCCTTGTAATTTTGAAAAGAGTTGCTTGTATGACATGTTGAGTTTCACCAATCCTTAAAGGCGCACGCAAGTGCAGTTTGTTATATTTTTGTGCGTCACATGATTATACTTACATACTTCTGGTATGATGCAAGTCAAGCAACAACATCTCTGCAGAATTTAATTTGTGTTTGTGTGGCTTCTCTTTCCAATCTATTTCTGGTTAACTTCTTGATTGATTTTGGTTGGGCACCGGGCCTGTCTTTGATTGTGATTGCCTTTTCGTGGTGAAAGTTTTTACTGTGTTGGTTGATCATTGCGTGCTTGGACCGATCTCTTGCAATTGCCGCTTTCTTGGTAAAGCGCTGACAAGTACGGAGGCTCCTGAAGTCAACTTGTTCGGTCGAAGTGCGGCCGATTTTGAATTAACTTGTCTGGTCGAGTGCGACCAAATTGCTAATTTGCGAGCGGCGGCGTAACCAGCGGTTTGAGCTGGGAGGAAAACGTAGCTGAAAGGGTCCACTGGCCACGGTAAGGGGCCAATTATCCAACACTCAGACAAAATGTGAGAAATGATTATGAATCCAGACGTGGATAGCTATACTAAAACCCTAAATCTCCAGAAAATACTCCAAAAACGCAAAAAGCAAGAACGGACTGAAAATCAAAAGAAAATTAAAACCAAAATATGAGCTAATTGTAGGCCCTGTTTTTCCATTTCGCTGACCAGGGGGAAGATTTGCTCCTCTGACCCCCGTCAGTTACGCCACTGTTTGTGAGTCAGGAGTGACAATTTCGCACTTGAGATTTGTTGTCGTTGTTGGGCTTTGTTCCCTTATATTTCGTGAGTTTTGGAGGTAGATTTCTTTTCTATGCTGTCGTGATTTGTTAGTTGTTGAACCTGTTTTGTTTAACTTGATAGAAAGTTCTCTTGAACTGTCTTGAAACAACACTCAAGCGTGTCTTTCGAAAAAGGAAAACATTATTATTTTATACTGTTGTGACAAGCGGTCATCCAATCCCTGCGAGTTAGCGTCGCAGTAACGATTTCATTTTACAGATTTGAATAACTGAGCGAAAGGACTTGTCTCAGTGTTCTTTATCAGCATTTTGTGGCTCCGTTAGAATAGCTTTTTGGTTACTGTAGATTATGCCACGCAGAATATCGCTATCACAATTTAAGGAGACAAGATTTTTATTCTGCAGGTGCCGAGCAACACAAATTAAATGTTGGAATAGTAACAGGAGTACCAGTAACAATTGCACTATTGGTTTTGCTATGCATAGTACTTTTATGGTTTAATAAGAAAAGGTAAGGTTGATAGTTTTCTTGACATGGATATATTTGACGCTGTGAACAAACAATATTTTTAGTCTATAACCTGTTTATAGCGTAAAATTATAAGTGACACGTGTATAAATAGCTTTTCTTTTTCTTTTGAAACATCTAATGTGGCTAGCAAACAAAACTAGGTAAAACCTGAACCTGAGAGAAATTTTACTGATCCGACGTCACTACTGATGACATCTTTTAAAATAGATCAAAAACAAACGAATTGCAACAAAGTTCCCAAGATCCATCTCGAGCAAATAAAATTAATTTGCAGAAGGAAAACGATGCACAATATGAAATACCCCTTGGAATTCTACAACAGAATAGCTGTGAAAGAGGTTTGTGAAACCAATATATTCTGTCAATGTTTAAGAAAACTGGTGTAGGTTTTCGAGAATAAGCGAGGCAGATTTTCGTAGCTGAGAACTTTACATTTATCCAACTGAATCACCGTAGATAGGCCCGAGATGGAGAAAATTTTCTCTCTTTCCTCTCAGCAAGGCAAACGAAAAGTATTTTCATAAACTACGTTATGAGGCAATTTTAACAATGCTACAGCGTACGATTGCTTACCACGTGTTTCGATCGATCCAGGTTGCACAATGAAGCACACAGATGACATTTTTTTTTTTTTCAAAAACATGTTGTTAGGCAAACTAATGAAACCGAGATCCAACTTTTAAATACAGCAAGCACATGAGATCAAAAACTCAGCTTTACAACTTTATCCAAATCTCAGTTTTACGATTTGATCATATCAGCAGGCTCACTACAGTTCATACACAGTATATTATGATTTTCCCAAAACGGACGTACCAAAACTGAAAACTGCTCTATTTTTCACTGAAGCATGATTGGGGTCTACTTTTGACGCACTCTTTATTGATGATAATTCCAGTTAGGTCTAACGCTTCTCTATTAAGAGAAATAAAAAATACAGTATAGCTTTGATGAACTTGTACACTACATCTCCCTCTAAGGGACTGTAAATCACAATTTGATTTTCACATCAGATGGAAACGTGTAACCGCAACGTTTCCCAGTTTTATCCCAAATATGAAATTTCCTTAAAAAATCCCTAGATTCCTCAAATCCCCAGGTTTTTCCCCAAAAGATGTTGACAATCTCAATCTAGGGTAAATTCCCCAGAAATGCGAACGCTGCTTTTAAAACCAGAATCCACTCCAGGAAAGAAAAACATCAGCGCTGTCAACAAGCGGCGT
>Ga0210059_1014867_pt1 | contig 11440 bp, 5 predicted proteins | sample Ectturendosymbi2_FD_188042 | JGI IMG/M metagenome (GOLD analysis project Ga0210059, IMG submission 188042) | Ecteinascidia turbinata endosymbiont from Florida, USA - Sample 2 (SPAdes) (version 2) | ecosystem: Host-associated > Tunicates > Ascidians > Unclassified | place: Key West, Florida... | reverse complement strand
AACTTTGCCAGACGAGTACAGGTTTGCTTGCAACGAAATGGTGGACATTTGGAACACATCTTGGGAAAGCCATAAATTGACTAAAAATCGACAGAAATAGTTGAAACTCTGGTGAATGGTCTTCCATTAACTGAATAATGTGTGGTTGTAATTTGAAATAAATAGCTTTTTAATCAAAGTCACAATTGAAATTTTCATGGGTACACATCTTTTTGGGTCACTCTGTACGATTTTCTTACAACTTTCGTTGCAAAGTTCATGCAATGCAACCTTTCATCGCGCGAGGGGTAATGCAACTTGCTTCTAAATTGTTACATTTGTAAATTTTTCATGCGTCCAACATAAAAGTAAGCAACCTAGGTACCGTTTGTCAAAACTGCAGTCAAATGCCCAGAGACTGAAAAAACATAAGTTGCTGGAAACTAAGGAAGGTTTGATTCAGAAAACCTCTTATGGTATTTTATCATCGGCAAATCTGTATGTGTTCTATCTACATACATTGACGTAAACTGAAACTGCTCACCTTGCATCATTTAGATTATCAATAGTCACTCCACCAGTTGATGTGTACCTCACTATTTTACGAGTGTGTGCCTCGCCAAAATCTTGTGATAAGATCACATGGCAAAGGAGCAATAAGCTACCTGAGGCAAAGAGCTGGAAGAACAGCCTCCTGAAAATGCAGCCTAAATCAATTGAGAGAGTTGCGGAAACAAGTTATGTTATGCAACTCAATGTGGCATGTATTGTCAAATTCCCACAGTATAAAACTTCGGCACGGAAGCTTAGGATGGTTTAAAATCGTGACACTACCAAGTCAGACTTTGCAACCTGCTCAAATCTCAAAAATGCAAGGATTACAATTGGAAAACGTTCCCTTGTTTATTGAATGCTAGTGTTATAAACAACGTCAGGTGTCTGTTGAAATTCAGTTTTGTTGTTTGCCGATGTCATTTTTGCAACTGTGCGAGCAGAGATAACATTTTGTGCAATGCCATCATTTGCTGTTTGTAAATGAATAAAGAAATACTGCACGTCTTTCGAAACATACTGTACATTAAGTGAAATATCAGAACGTGGAAATAAAATTTCACTAAGTCTTGGGAGAACAACTCTTCTGAAGAAATGGATTTATTGAAAAAGGTTTCTCTTTGTTTGACCCTTTGCTTTCATGAGAATGTTGCAAGGTTTTATGGTTGGGATGTTGTCATTGTTCAAATACAGTGCTTCTCAAACTCTTTGATATCTCGGACTTCTGAGTTATTCAGTTGTTGTTAGCTGACCCCCAATACTGTAGAGTTTGCACCAACTTAATTTATCTGAAAATGTGTAGGCGCGAGTCCATGGAGGTTCATTAGTGGATACTACTGAATAGGAAATTATTATTCACTAGATGTCGCAATACGCAACTGGATTGTGTATTGATATGGCCAAAAGATCAATATGTATGTGGTACAGTATTTGAAGAAAGTAACACTTTGGATCATCTATGCCTACTCCAAAGGAAAACGCCTACCCCATTTGAAAATCGCTGTTTTCATAAATACGAAAGCATTTTATTGCAAAGCATTCAGTACCGACTGAGTCAACAAATGCACATTACCTTCTATCCTAGATTTATTTGTCTTTCAAGAATAAATTTGTCTTTCACAACTTAAACAAAAAGAGAAAAGAAATGAGTGCTTCAAACATAACTTTCAGCTCGTGTAAGGAAAGACTATATTTGCATACTGATTTTTTTGCAAAATAAAGGAATGGTTTTGTAATAACCTCGGAAACATGGAAAAATGCTGAAAAAGCAGTTGTAATTTGAGTTGAGCAGCCATCTCCAAATAAATTCAAAATGGAGTACTTAACATAATCGAGGAGAACCAACCGGAATGTTGTGAAAACACTTTGCGATATAACGGTTTCCAATTCGGCTCTTCTCTATAAGCATACATTTTATTGACGTCTTGAAGGATAGCAGCTTTCTTGTTCAAATTCAGGAAAAAGTCGCGTGACCCTTTTCCATCCCTCTGAGACGTGGCAAACAAGCAATTTGCCTCTTGGAGCTGTATGCTAAATCGAAACGATTAGTTGACAACCTCCAGAATTGAGTTATTTGCAGAAAAACTGCAGAAAAGCATCAAATACGACTTTGGAAAAGACCCAAGATTGTATGCAAATACGACTAAGCTTGAAATTTGGGATTTTGGAGGTAAAGAATTAAGAATTTCATTTACACTTCAAGACTTTTGTTCTATGAATAACCTAATATTCATCATTTTTCCCCTGTTGGCGTGATGAGATTTACAAGTTGTTGCTTGAAAACATAAGGGTCTAAATTGCTGAAATAGGAAGTAAAACTAAAAATAGAATGGTTAAAACCTCCCGGCATTTCTGAATCATTCGCAACGTTTCGAAATCCAGGACTGGAAATGAAGTTTCAACTTGGAATTTCCGCCAAATCCACCATTAATATGTCCTTGGGAACAACAACCTAATTTATTAAGCAACACGTTTTTCGTGTGACGTCTTCAAAGATTGATACATGTTTGCATTTTTTTCATGGAAATGCTAACGCTTTCCACATTCAAAAGCTGCCTCACATGAATCAAGGAAATTGCGTTGCGTCTGTGCTTACGTTTGTCCCAACGCTTCCGTCAATGTGCATCATTCCACAACGCAAAAATTTGTTCCAAAATTACCAAAGAAATAATTTAAGGAAGGAAATGGTCAAGCGAAACTCTGCTTTCCCTGAAAGTTTCCAGTTTTGAAGGCTTCCCGTACGTCATTCTCTCTCGTTCGTGTAACCGTAATTTTTGTTGGCAAAGTTGGGACGAAACCCAATGAAAGTGGATAAACTTTCATAAAATGAGGATCACAACTTGCGTTTTTTTCAAATAAAAGCAAGGCTTGTTAATTCCATTGAAACCCTGCAGTAACTTTGCTGAAAACCGAGTGAATTGCAAGATATGAGTCATCATTTTCATCCAACAGAAACAGTAATTTTACATCGAATCACCATTGTTTTCTGTCGAATCCCTCATGTTTTCCCGTTGCCCGCAACCGTTCTGCATTTTCAGGATAAGGAAGGGAGTGATGGGGAGGCCGGAACAAGACCAGAAAAAACGAGATGTTTGATCACTTTTTATAATGGTGCTGTGGTACGTTTTAGCAGGAAAAGCATAATGTCACAGATTAGATTTGTTTGATTAAATTATTGCGTCTATTAAGTTTTGTTGCATTCCTTATAAAGTGCGATGAATCTGAAATAGGATTGCACGAAACAAAAACTAGGAAGAAAGCAACAATCTTAGGACATAACAGTGAAAAGCACCAATCATTTCGCAGCAACAAACAATTGTAGAGAAGCTCGATATTAACGCGGTTACGAACATGCATGTAAAACATGATAGGCTACTTAATGCAATAAATATTCTAAAGTGACGTAGAAAATATATAAAAAATATAAACAAAACAAGTCAAACATCAACCAGACAAAGTAAATACAGACGACCATGCAACACTGCAACAAAGGTAATAAGTTTCATCGCTGATACGGTTTCTGTCAGACTGAGCTAGAATGGAGAAGCAGATGCTGAGGTTGCAACAATCGCAGCCAAACACTTACGCAAGGTATTGTAAAGCCTGCACTTTTGAAATGCATTTTTGTGAAACAACAAAACAACAATGGTACGCAATTTATGCAGATTCAAAATTACAAAACTGCATTCCATGTCCAACTGAATCATCTAGCTTTTGCCAATTCTGCAGTATACACAAAAAGCATTGCATAGATACGGATTTTCTATTTTCTTAACAAGCGCAATACATAGATCACTGAGTTAATGAATGCTTTCAGTTTGCTCTTCTATCATGGCCATCGTCCATTTTCAAGGAATTTACATATCGGGCGAATATACAAAGCGGAAGCAAGCTCAGATTTGAAGCAACTTGCCTGCTATAACCTTTTTGCTTGCACGAACGCAGTGCTCAGGCAAATTAGACCATCATCAACCAAAGCTGGAAGAACGTAGAAAAAACGTTTTTCCCCTTTTTGTTGAGGCCGTTTTCTGAATCAGCGCATCGACGTGTATCTGGAATAGAAGGCTCCATACAACCGGAACAGACCTCTGAAAAATGCAATGTGCTGTAGTTGAGGCATTTACAATACTTAAGAGCGAGGAGTTTTCTGTGCCCGAGTGAGATCATCAGCGGAAAATGTGCCAGGGGCTTTTAGAGATGCTTGCGAAACATACCATAATAAGTGTTGCCTTACTATTCAGTGTTACTTTTAGACAACCTGTATTCGGAAAAAGAACATCATATCACGCTGGTTTAGACCCGTTGTGATTTACTGTACGTTCAGCCAATGCATAACATACCAGAGTGCTCAGCTTTTCATTCAGAGTTAGTACATATGGGTGGAGTGCCTTACCCTGTTTTTATAGAATTTTCACCATGTCTGCAGAAGACATCACCTTTGCTTAGTTTCAGATGTTGGTTAGCTTGTTCACATTATCGCTTCCTTTGATATTAAGCAAGTAACGTGGCAAACTCAGACTGCATTTATTTATCTTATGTGAATTGTTTCTCAACGTGGGACTGATCAGCAGTATTGCCCTGTTAAGCTTCAGTGTCAGGGTCACTTTCTGAATACAAGGTGCAACACAAATTTTCGGTGCAAATGACAGTAAATTGCGATAAGCACAACAGCTAATAGCTTTACGTGTGTAGATTCGTCCCATATTGCATTCATACCGAGCTGGCTTTGCTTGATGCTGATGACTTTTGCCCATACTGACTGAAGTCTCCACCTCGTTTGTGGCTTCATCTTTCTACCGTGGATTCCGCTATCGGGAATTAACTGCATTTACTTCATGGTGAACTTGCAACTGAAATCGGTTTGCACTGAGAATGTAAAATACGAAGAGGAAGAGTTAGCCTGCCATAAAGTGCTTTCATATTGCATAAACCACAGCGCTAGGGTGCCACGTGTTTATCACAACAATTGACAGAGTTCAGTTTTTCCAATTATTTTTCCCATGTTTCGTTGGAACTTCAAGGAGAGCTCTAAAGATTATACCTCCTTTGACGCGTTGCGCCTTAGAGCGAAGATGTGAGAAGCAGTGACGGATTAACTCACAGGCTTAGTAGGCTTAAGATGAGGGAAGTGATTCTCAACGCGGTCCAGGTGAACCAATTCCAGGTGGAATTTCTGGTTGTCTGCAGCGAGTTCCAAAAATCCTTGACTGAACATGCCCTTGAGTACATTGATCGATGTGTCATACAGTTTCGCCTAGTTATTCATGTGGTGCCAGCTTAGAAAAGTGGTCCAGCTGATCTTCTGGCCAAAACGATTGAGAGTCACTAGCCTAGAACCTCAAGATCCACGGGGACCTCTAGGCTCCAGCAAGCTGTGGAACGCATATAATCAACTGCCGGTATAAGAAAGATTAGTTCTATACAAATTTGTCAGCAGTTCATCTTAATTATTCATGAAATTTGCTTTCATTCACCAAATCAGATTTCGTGTTAAAAACTCCAGGGTCTTCTAGTGGGTTTCCATAAGTTTAAATATGATCCGTTGGTTAAGTCGCAGGCAAATTATACTATAGTAGGGGTGGCCAAACCTGCTCTAAGTATGAGCCGCATATCGTAAAACCCAAGTTACAAACAGCTGCAACATAAAAATATGAAAACACGAATTTATTTGCAATCTACGCATCTATGACATTATAATTCTATCTTTTGCTTTTGAGAACTACTTTCAAAAGTAATACTGTACGGTGCTCCAACTCCCACAGTACCATTTTGCAATATTTGTACGCTTTGCAGTAGAAAAAAAGAATAAAAAAATATATAAAATTTCGGAAAGCTCAAAGAGCTACATGGAGAGGTTCGATGACGCACATGCGGCTTGCGAGCCGCAGTTTGGCCACCCCTGTATTTTAGTGTCATCGTACTCAAACTTCCGTGGCTTTGTTTACTGAATCGCACCGATTCTAATTTGTAAAGAACTTGTTGTTCGTGTTTGATATGTACCTGACCAAAGCAGGTTATACGGAGGATAACAGGTGTGTGTAGGGCTAGCAGTATCCTACAATAAAAACATAATTAAATCAACATTATATAGGCCTATCATCTATTAATATTGAGAGCGACTGACTAAAATATACGGTACTGGCTTAAGTAAACAATGCCTAACCCTGAAACTAAAATATTTCTGTCGATATCGCTTTTTTCTGAGACGTTGGATCGACAGTAGGATATCAGCGAAAGTCAAGGTGCAACAATTATGTCACAGTCCTTCTGCGCCTGAGAAATACATTAGTTTTGTTGGCGTTTCAATGACGTAACTCGTTTTAGTTGGGCAAAGTCATTCAGAATCAAATTTGCTATTGCGCACGTCTGTACGCTTATTGTGCTCTCTTCAGGACCTGTTAGTGTTTTGCATATCAGGTAGAAAATTCTGTTCGGTAGATTCACTCAGACTTGCCATGGGTGGATCGTAATCTAGAAGTCGGTCAGTTGTGAAAACGCCTAGGAAATATTTCATGAATTGCTGAGCTCATGCAAAAAATATGTCAGTGCGTGTTTTCATTCTTAGATGAGCATTTTTTGCACGTCATAACTTTTCTTTTTATCAGGAGATGTAAAATGTTCGTTTGCAATGCAGTGCATACATTTCTTTTAATAGTTTATGAATCTGTTAAGATTATAATATATGCGTTGCGGGCAGTGGCGTAACGAGGTTAGATGGCGCTCTGGGCATGAAGCAAGTTTGGTTCCGCCATGTTCGAACCTGAGCTTTTTCGGAAGCAAGCGTACTGCATTGAAAAAAATACTTGTGGGATGTGACATTGTTGCGACTCTGCGGCGCTCCTTGCAGTAATTCAGCGCCTCCCGCATGATGCGGCGCCCGAGGAATTGTTGCCTCCTTGCCCCCTCGTTACGCCTCTGGTTGTGGGTGAGCTGTTGGCTCTTTCGTGTTGATATTTTATTCATAGAGAAATATGAGTACCAATAGATTTGATATTAACGCTACTTCCGTGAAGTATGACAACCTCAATAATGAGCTGAACGCACAGAGCATGCCAAAAACAGAAAAAAGTAAGTTGATCAAAAGTGACTGCTTTTGCTTTGAACAAAACGCGGCAAAAATACCAAAGGTTTACTAGGATTGTGGAGTGTAACGGATTTTTATCAAAACTTTTAATGAAGTGCATTTGATAAAAGCACCCTTAAGATGTTTTTAAAAGTAACGTTACTAATGCTTTTGACGCTTCCTTGCGTGCTATCCAAACCGCTTCCGTTGAAACAGAAAGGGCATTCAATCAGGGGAGCAGCGGGGTGAAATGGCGCCCGGGACAAGAAGCAAGTTTGGCAACCCATCGTCGAACCTGCGTTTTTTCAGAAGCAAATGCAGCGCATGCAGTGATTCAGCTCCCATATAGGGATCCGGCGCCTGGGGAACTGTGTCCCCTTGGCCCCCTCTTTACACCCCTGCATTCAATACATGTGGGCTAACTGTGGTCTCGTTTATTCGACTCCACAATCGAATGTTATCAGTGGCGTAGGGAGGCTAAGTGCACCCCGGGCCTGCAGTGAAAGTGTCTCCCTTTCCACCCATGAAATGTTTTTCAATATTTGACATGAAAGAAGAACACGCGCTTACTAAAGATGTGAGCAATATTAAAACATCGTGAACGTCAGAATCAAGCACTCAGAACCTGATTAGATCTTGTCTTACATTGCCGATGATGGGTATGGCTTTTTCTACCCGTTCGCCACCTTTCTCATCATTTGATATTCCTATTTTTTGCTTTCCTTACATATGCATCTGTAGACCCGGTATGTTTCGTTAAATTTTCTTCCTTTCTGGCTTTCATTCTGCGTTAAAGCTGCACCACGTAGCTTCAATCGTTTAGTCATTCTTGAGCAGGGGAGAAAAACAGAAGACACAAGAAGTGTGCTAATGTGGGGCCCAATTAGAGCTGTGGGATACCTGATCTCCATATGAACGTTTATATATGTTTCCATTTTGTGTAGTGTCCCATCCTTAAAAAAATCAAAGTATATATAGCCTTCTGCACATAGTAGGCTATAAAACTCAATTTATTATTCTAATTTCAGTAATATAAAGAAAGTTTGTTTGAACACTTTACGTTTCAGTAGTGATTTAGTTCTCTTAGAACATATAAATGCTTCAAAAGTTACTTCTGTTGCGGCGCTGTCTTAAAGGTGCGGAACCATATAGATGATATTTGTCAAATAGGTTTGCAACGTATACTGATAATCGTATACTGATTTAATTATAGTTCCTCTTCGGAATGTTCTTCTGCAGGGTAAACATTAACATTTGCATGACCTTTTTGTTGTTGCTCGTTTTTCATAACGCTGGTAACATACTCCGTTGTGCGTTGATGATATCTCTCACTAATTGTAGGAGTACATTTGCTTGCTACGAAATTTTGTGCAATCTTGAATTGCAGCGGGATCCAAAATCCCACAAGAAATATAATCCCAGTGCCTTCTTCCTGTAATTGAAATTTGTTTTTTAATTTGCATGCACAGGGAAAAAACGAAATTTAAACAATCAATTCTGACCCTTCTTACACCAGTTCTTTCAGTTGGTATTAGAGACAATAGCATTATGTATATAACCCCGACAGCGATCTCATAAGTTATGAAACTGACTGAACAAGTACGCTTCATCCGACATGCGTACTTTCTGACCTGATGTGCGCATGCAAACACTGTAATATGCAGTAATCTTTATATTATTGGAAACACGGAAATCGCTGTCTAATTTGTCACTTCAAAAAAAAATAGATTTACCGCAATTTTTCATAAGTAAACCTGAACACCCTGGTCGACAAAAAAGCAGATCTGGGTGGAAAATCCCGGCGGTGGGAGCCATGGTCACACGCTGAAAAACACATACTACCGTAATTTGAAGTTAAACTTTGAAGATTTATTGCCGTGTTATTGTTACGCAATAAATACCGTAGAACAATCCGTTTCGCAACCTGCCTCTGCAGCAGCAGGCAAATGAGCGGATATGAGAGAACAGCAATCTCATCATTGCATGATCCCAGAACAGTGAACGTGCATGTGCAGTGTCCGTGTCATACCGACAAATCAACTGTGATTGCAACAATTTAATGAATTAATCGGAACTTATCGGCTAACCACAGGTTTTCTAATTAACCGCATACACACCGCTGTGCATAATTACCACCAATTCTCTCTTAAATGTAGATTGCATATTGTATCAGTTTTGACGTCTTTGACTGGTTCTTGTGCAATGTTGAAGCAAGAGCATGTGAAACGCTACGCAGTTGCGCTAGGCGTTTAGAGGGCCTTGCGGTCACGACTTCGCCATGGGTCTCGCGTTCATTTAATCCGGCCCTGAACAGAAACATGCAATGTTTCCAAAACTGTATTACCAAAATTTGTAACGTAGAACATCTGCCTTTTCATTGCTCAGAAGTTACTACAACCAGGCTCGTGACGAGGAGGGCAAAGAGTGCACAATTACCCGAGCGCCGAATCATTATGTGGGCGTAGAATTACTGCGGGGAGCGCTGAAATGTCTCAACTATGTCACAAGCACCTTCTTCAACACACTGCATTTGCTTCCGAAAAAACTCAGGTTCGAAGACGGCGGCGCCAAACTTCAATCTTGCCCCGGGCGCCATCTAACGGCGGTGCGTCCCTGAGTACATGGTCTTAAGTTCGACGGTAATCTCGCTGAACAACTTCGTTCAGTACAGCCATTGTTAAGTTGTGCAACTGTTTCGGCTAAAGTCCCTTCTAACAGAACCCTTCACTTCGAGTATGTCACAGTACACAAAAATCGAATAAACCCTTGGTGAACATCTACCGGACTTTGACCGTCTTCTGATCCAAATCCCGAAAGGTGCCTGGCTTTAAAACCCAGCAATTCCTTCTAAGAGCTGCTCATCGAAATTGCAACGTGAGGATCTTCAATTATAATACTTGCCCGTCTTGAACTTTGGTTGAATGAAAGTTCAAAACCTGGATTTCCTGCCACCAACTTCTGCACTTGCTTGTTTAAAGAATCAATAATATCCTGAGGGTTTTTGTAGTAACCCGGAGCTAAAATTACAGTAAAGCCTTCTCCGTCTCTGTGACTAAACGCCAGAAAATTTTTTCTTGGTCCCACCACGTTGAACCACGAGTGGTGGTGCAAACTTTCTGCCACACCCACTTCCCACTGACCTCCAAACACATATCCATCGGTATTTTTGTTGTGTAATCGGACAAACTGTTTTCGGGAAACATTGTCATTGTGCTATTACTGGGAAGAGTCAGGTAAAACATTTTGTCTTTTCAATTCCAATACCAGGCCGGGCAACAAATAACCAACGCAACTACTCAACAAAGTAATCCAAAGATTTGCAGGTTCCGAACCAACTGAGAGGTTGTGCAGGCTGGTGCAAATGATAATGTAGATTGAAACAATCTGACTGAAAAACACGATTTCTGCGCTTTGTATTTTACTACCGAAAAAACTCTTCTCAGGCATAACGGACAATATCTTTTGCGTCGAGCCATCTGTTGAACTTTGCTGGATACCCGAGCCACTTTATTAAGACTTTTTTCCTTTTTGACCGTTTGTCAAGAATGGATTCAATTTTGAAAATATTATCCTGTGTTTGAACTTTTTGGATTTCTTCTTCGTAAAAAGACCCTGCGAGAGTTTCACCAGCGAAGTCTTTTAAAACGTATGTAGGAGGTAACCCTGGTTTAGCAAATTTAAATAGAAAATTTTCTTCACTCCACGTGGGTAAGTAACTTTGTGAAAACAACCTTTCACTTTACTGATTTTTACAAGTGACCATTGTGCTATTTTAGGGAGTCTGACTGAAGAAGGGCAACCATACAACGTTTGCCAAACTTCTTCTTGATTATCTAATGACACAGATGCGGGAGTGCGTTTTATGCTTCTATGAAAAGAATGATTGTAACTGTGGACAAGGTCTTGCAAAATATTTAAATATTTTCGTGTGTTTTTAGCCGTGAATTAGCGCCACATTCTGGTCTTGAGAGTCATGTTCAAACGCTCCACAACACAAGCTATCGTTTCCTCGTTATGAGTTGTGAAGAAATTAATCTTTTTGTCTTTGAGCCATTTCTGAAAAAACTTGTTAACAAACTCCTTGCCTTTGTCGGTTTCAAGTGGTTTTGGAGACCGTTTGCTTTTCTTCAGAATGTTTGCAAACTCTTCACCAAACATTTTCCAGTTTTTTTGCTTTAACGGCTCCACCCAAACGAATTTGGAAAACACAACAACAACAATCAGAAGGTACTGGAAGTTCTTGTTTTCTTTTTTTAAACTGATCAAATCCACTAGGTCTGCCTGCCATTGCTCATCAATTCCGCCAACTACAACCCGCCGCCTTTGAAAATTGCGTCGAATTGGTTT
>Ga0210059_1014866_pt1 | contig 11441 bp, 4 predicted proteins | sample Ectturendosymbi2_FD_188042 | JGI IMG/M metagenome (GOLD analysis project Ga0210059, IMG submission 188042) | Ecteinascidia turbinata endosymbiont from Florida, USA - Sample 2 (SPAdes) (version 2) | ecosystem: Host-associated > Tunicates > Ascidians > Unclassified | place: Key West, Florida... | reverse complement strand
ATTCGACTAAAAGCTGAAGCAGGATAGGTTCCTTGAGGCAGTTTCCTCGTTTTGCACTGAAGTATCTTTGGCGTATACAAAGGCGTGTACCTCAAATATTTGATTAACCTAAACACGTTCGAGTTGAAAGGGCGGGGCATTGTCCCCGTTGCCCCCTCATGGCTACGCGTCTTGGACTACCTAAACAACACCTAATAACTATAAAGTCCTTGGGAAATTCGACTTTCTCTTGCAACGTTAGAGCTTGGCTGCGAAATCCCAGCAACAGTTAGGCACTGAACATAAAATGCAAAAACTCTCAATTAAATAGTACCCTACAGTAACCCCAGGCAAACGTATAGCTTACAAAAAATCGAACATAGTATGCTGTTTCTGTAACCAGCCATAGTCTTTCTGCAAATGTAAAAATTGTTATGCAATATTTTGAAATTTTCGGGAGGGGACATTTTAACCTCACCTTGGTTGCACTACTGGTGTGAAAAAAACTCTCTCATTGAAGCGACCGCTTCACCAAACAAACAAATTTAAATAGAATGAGGAAAGGTCAAATAGCTTCAAAAAGATTGGTGGTAGTATGCGGTCTGGTAGCCTCGGGCACGCTTTGATTTTGTGTAATAGTCCCTATACACCAGCCTACGCTAACGACAACGAGGCTGCGTTTCACCTGGACGAGAGCCATTGTACGTAGACACATGATGTTTTCTGAAACATGGAAATGTCAAATCTAATTTCAGTTTCGCACAACGAGCAAAATTTGCGCATTCATCAGAGTCATGCTTAACATTTGGTACATGTTATTAAAGTAAAAATTGCCCATATGTTTTTACTTTTATTAACATGTGGGTATTAATGTTGATAACCAGTTCCGTCGCCACAGGAGTTTTTGATGGGCTTAGCCCCCACCAAACAAATTTCCAAACCCCCAAATTTAATTATGAAACAGTATAAATCAGTGGATTTTCTGTCAAATTATAGAATGTCAATCCCCCCTGCACAAACGTAAATCCTCCCTATTTAACACCTTCCGGCAACGGCTCTGTTGGCAACGAACGAAAGCAATGAACAACACGACGCACGCGTAATTGGAAGAAGCCCAGGGGAGTGTACTAAGAAAAGTGGTGTGGAAACGGCGTTTCCACCGTTTCCACACCAAATAAAAAGGACGACTGCAACAAATAATTCGAATTAGGTGAGCATTGTCCTGCAAGAATTTCCAGTCTGGATCTTCCTGTTTCACTGTAGACTTTTGACTAGCAGTGCGAATCTGCGTTTCGCTATCCCTTCTGTGAGATTGCAGCCATGTTTTAGTGTAGGGCAAAAAGGTGTGGGAACGCCGTTCTCACACTACTACACCCCTGAAAAAATCCAACGGCTAGACCAAGTACACAGGTCACGATGAAGGCTGCAAGTCAGCGTTTCTCACCCAGAGCCGCAATTTAAACTATATTTGACCTATTTTATCAAAATGGGTCCGGTACCTACAGAAGGCCTCGCGCAAGTGCCGACAGAGTTAACGTTTTAAGCCTTTCATATATTCTAAGAGAGTTAAACCACTACTGAAACGTAAAGTGAACAATGAAACGACCTTTTCATCACTTCATATTTTGAAATTAATATTACAACCTGCTATATGCAGTATATATACGTTTTTAGTTAAAGACAAGGAAAATACACGAAATATTAGCACACATGAATGTTTACAACTGCAAAGTAGGTATGCCGCCAACCAGTGTTGCGGAGTGGGAGCCGGAGTCGGAGTCGTAAGGAGTTGGACGTTTTTGGAAAAAGTCGGATTCTTAACAACACTGGGAGTCGGAGTCGGATTTTTTGTCCGACTCCGACTCCGGATGTCCAACTGGATTATTTTTACATCACACTCCAAAATTCGGAGTTACTCTTGAAATGGTACAATTTCTTTAGAAACTTTTGTTGAAACAATGATTTCAACAGCCAAATTGCATTCCCTTTATGTTAAGAAGTTGGAGACGGAAATTTTGGAAAGTTGGAAGTCGGAGTCGGATATTTTACCTCCAACTCCGCAACCCTGCCGCCAACACATCCCTTAATTTTTCGTTTGATCCCCTGGAATGACTAAGCTATTTAAAAAGCCTAGCGGTGGGTTTACCGGAGGCTAAAAACCAAAAGGGAAGGACATTTGACGCAACATGTTGGGTCCATTAATGCATAAGTAAAGAAAGAAAAAAGTAGGAAAAGTAATAACGAGGAAAGTGACAACAAGCAGAAAAAAAGTAAGACTCATAATCGACAATGAAAAACAAGACCCATTTCAGTTTGTGAGTATTTGGTTGTGATCTTCAAGATGCTTTATTAATCCTTCTATCTTTAAATAAGAACGAAATATGATCTTTCATTTTCAATTTTCGTAAGCAAATTTGAGAGGTTGAAAGGGCGGCACTTTTATGGTCGTCCCTGGGCGGCACTTAGCCTCGCTCCGCCTTTGCAGTGGCCCACATAACTTGTACGCAGGGCCGTACTAGTATGCATTTTTACTAAGAAAAAATATTTGAAGTTCTTGAAATTAAAAATAACAAACATAAAGTAAGAGGCCGATTCCTTCGTAATTGTAAATTGTTTCAACTTGATGCGTGAGCGCATTGTGTTTTGATTTGTTTTCTGAGGGTTTGATCAATTTTAGCTAAAAATTCTGGACAAAACTTTGGTTTACGCAGTTATTGTTTTCCATACGTTAGTGCACTTGCTATTACTCTTATTTGTATTTTTTACTTTAATTAGACATTTTCAAATTTTCGATTTTCACAACACCCTTCTTATATCAACGCCATGCATGAATATAGAAACAGCTTCTTGAATTATGCTTGAATCTTCATTCAATTAATGTATAAAATGATTTAAAATTATCTCTGAAAAGTTACCTCATAACGCAAACTGCAATAACTTCGCTGCGCACATTTGCGGATGAACACAAGAGATTTGATCGCCTATAACTGATTTAGTATATTGTCGATTTTTAGAGGTGGCAATATTCTGCAACCGTGGTGAACAATCAGATATTCAAAAGCGTTTATAATCAAAACGCTCGTCAATTTGGCTAATTACTTATGTTGAATAAATTTTCTTAGAATTGCACGACGCAAGTTTTTCTATGGTAGGCATGGTGCCTCTCTGTTCAGTATCAGAATTTCAACACCTTGTTTCTTGCAAAGGTTGTCATTGGTTTACCTCTAAGTGGAGGAAGAAACGAAGTGCGTCATCAGAGGTTGAATCGAGCGACGTTTGGAGAACGTACTTTGCCGTGTGCATGGCATCTAAGGTAGTGCTGCAACCTCTCCGGTGGCGTTGCGTTGATTGTTTGATTCACCACGAACGGGATGTGCGCGAAGAACAAAAATATATATGCGTGGCCCAAGCAAGCAATAGTAAGAGAGATTGCGACGCATGATCTCTATTGTTGCTTGCTGCCACGGTTCGAAGCTTTGCGCAAATGCCGCTCGGGATTTCCGATCACAGGAGTAGGATGCACAGTTCCTAGTAGGCTAACTACTGAATATCCTAACAGTTGTATACAAATCAAGCAAAAATTTGCAGTCGAAAAGAAATGCATCTTGTCTAGTAAATCCCACAATCGCGCAGAAAAAAATCTGAAAATACACGAAACTGCAAAGCTCATGCATATGTTCTTGACCTATTCAAAAACATGAAAATATTTTGAAACAGTCTTTGGTCAATGAAGCATTTATTATGACCTGAAAATGCTATGGAAATGGTGACATAAAAATATTTTGAACAAGTGTGGATGTGTGTTATTTTTGTTAATTAAACGCTACTAAACTGATGACACTAAGTTCTTGGCCCTAGTGATGAGCTACTGGAGAAGCCATGCTCTGCAATCGAAATGAATGCTGACGCTAGCTCATCCTACATATTGATCGATCAAATGTTTGAAAGTATTTCAACACCTATAAGAAATACGCATCAAGATAAATACCTTGTTTTTACAATTAATAGCCGCCGTTCAATGTAAGCCGCCCTGGATTGCAAGTCGTACGAAATGATGAGAAAAAACATCAACCGCGGCTTAGAATGGAATAAATCGGGTATTCCCCAATGTTTGATTGTGGAAAGGACGCAATCGTTAGAAACACATCTTCAAATAAATATTTAGCGGTAAGGAAGCAACAACGCCCTAAACGCAAAAAAAGTCAACCACAAATACGTGCAAGCAAACCCAAGTACTTAAAACAAAGTTATGTTTGAACGGATTCCAGATTGTGGTGAAAAGTGTCTCAAGATCTAAATCGGCAAAATAGTGTCACCAGATCAAATGTCTTGGATTTAGCTTCGGTTCAAGATCATATGTTCGTATACTAGCAAAGCTGTCAGTAGAATTCAAAATTAATATTCCTTAGCATGATCTCGAAAACCTTCGCTTGAGCTTTGACGAACGCTTCTTGCCATGCCCTAACTTTACTGAAAGGTAAACTGTACTTAGACGCAGTAAACAAACTTTAGCCTTGCGGCAAGCTTCTGAGGAATCTGCCTGCTTTCTGCTTTCATTCTTCTGCGACGATTAAAACTTGCAATCGTATCTATTTTTCATAGTTAAAGGCCACAAAGACGTCAGAAGTTGTGTTTGGAACGAGGAATAACTAAAAATTAGCTTCATTGCACGTTTCCAATGTACGTTGAAAGTCTAGGCCTTTCTGGATTTTTCGTGAACTGTTACGCTCTGTTTAAATCGCATGGCTTCTCTCTGGCATACGTCATCGCGCACGTGTGTTATCTCCAGAGGAAAAGTGTCTTTGTTAGACCGCTGCCAAACGCAGATTTTCTTAGCAGTGACTGGTTTACGAAGCTCTGGAGAGGTCAGCCTTTTAGCTTCGAAAAATGTTTCGTAATGTCGTTGTAACTAGCCACAATTCGTGTGTTTTTCTTTACTTGTTTTCAAGTGCCAACATTTCGCCTGTAAGATTTGTCTTACATTTACAGGACTGATGATGCGTTGGAAAACGCGAAACTAGTTTCCCCGTCAATAAACTGTGACTGATTTACTTGGCGCCAACTTTGTGGCCTTTAAATATGTAGTTAGACGCTTGAATTTATTCGATCTATGCATCGCTTTACACTTTGCGAAGATTTATTGGCGGGCGTTTTTTGCAAGATGAAAGTTTAAATAGGGACCACTGGTTTGCTGAAAAATTTACGCATGCAGCTCAGTAACGATTCGAATTTCAGTGCTGTTCGAAATTTGTGCATTAGTTAACGGTGGAAAAAAATTTTGACGAGTCAGTAGTTCTTTGTTTAGGCAATGAAAACCACTATTGCGGGTTTTTAAAAAATTTGTGAACTCTTATCCTTGAATTTTGATTTGATAAAATCCTAAATGAAAATCAGTGTAATGATGAGCAGCAGTTTTCTATCAAAAACGTCATTCTCTTTCTGGTGCTTGACTTTGCGGCATTCACCAGGTTAGCTCCGATCCAACTGTGAATGGCAACACAGACAAGTACGACTGGCAGTCCAACTTCGACTTCACTATTCTTGATTCCATCTGGTACATCAACGTCGACCAATGGGTTTGCAGGTACGTAAGCACTGTCCTGCTACGTTACCGCTTTCGATTCAATGAAAGAACAGCTTAAAGATGTTGACTGCTTAGAAATTGTGGTTTAGCAAACAAAAATTGTGAAATGTCCTCAGATACAATTCCAGCTATGCACAGAAAGAAAATATGATGCACATGTTAGACCGCGAAGATGCTGTTTTGTTTACAAATAACAAATTGTCGACATTGCGGTCAACAAAAAACGAAAAGCTGCAACGTTGCTGAAAATCAGCTTTCGTTGGTGTGACAAAAGAGTAAATGCCACTTTTCGACATGAGAATTTCGCAAAAGTACACGCACGCTTCCACATTCGTAAGTTTGAAAAATATTGACTGGCCGAAAATGCAACCAACATGCGCATAAATGTAAGGCAGTGGTTCTTAAACATGGGGTGCACCCCAAGGGGGGTGTCAAATTATTTCCAGGGGGGCGCGAGCCCTTACGCGCCCAACAACATGTAATGTTTGATCATTAAGTTTACCAATAAATGCATTTGTTTTCACGGCAAATTTAAATTCAAGGGTGGTTCAAACAAAGGACAATCACTTAAGAGGGGCGTGGAAGAAAAAAGGTTAAAAACAACTGATTTAAAGTATTCAAAAGTGCTTCGCATTGTGACTGCAAACTGCCCCTGACAAAGGTTCAGATTTACTGTATTCAGACGTTAGGGGGCAATTATTCCCAGCTTGCTAAAGTCGCAATACTTAAAATAAACTACTGTATAATTTATTTCCAATACTTGTTTTATTACATGCATCCTTTCAATACAATCAGGCAATGCTGCCTAAAAATTCAACACTCCATCTCCGTGGCAAAATGATCATAACAGCATGTGCAGGCTTTTTGCTAAAAAAAGAAAAATGGTATTTTCCATTGGTACATTTAAAAAACTTTCGCCCCATATAAACAAAATTATGTAACCAATTTTACCTAGATAAAAGTATAGATTTTGATCAATCATTCCCTGACTTGACCTCAGGGAAGATATTTGTGAAAGTTTGTATTTCTTTTCGAGTAATGTTCATAATGACCCTGAGTTGGGAAAATATCCTATTTCACAATAGCCTTTCTTCCTACAAATTGAATCTTGGGAAATATACGAACAACGAACTGCAACATCATGCCTACAGGAACATGATTACATGGTAGTGAAAATTATTATCTTGAATGGAAGTGCTTTTGGTCTAAAATAAGCCTAGCATGGCGTAATGTTGGTGTAGTTTGTTCATTTTGGATAAATTCTTTCGAACGCTGAAGTAAAACGTGCAAAACTGAAGATGTTAATTTAATTTTTACTTCAACTGATGCGGTGTTTTAAGCACGTACTTAATGGTTTAACACCTTGAAAGCACCAAAAAAACAATTTGTTCCGACTTTCAACGGACCATATGATACACAAGTTGAAATACTAAGTCTTATTGCGGATTTGTATGAGGCAAGATAAAATTTCTCTGTGTGAATATAATTAGAGTTGCAATCTGTTGTGGTCAAACCTGTGCACTCTGCTAATCAACTGATGCATTGTACATTCCCAAGGCAAAATATGGAAACTATTATTTTTGGTTCACTCCACGTGGCTGAGGTAGTTTTTTGGGGGTCGGACATAAATACGGGATGGCTACCAAGACTGTTCAGTGTTGCGTGAGTTCTGATCACCGTGTGCAATAGTCAGTAATGGCTGTTTTAGTTTATTGGAAATTTAATTGTTCAGCTCTGCGGCTCACGAAGACACAGTAGCTTGCTGGCAGAAGCAGTTGGGAAACTTCATTAGTGTCGACACCGCAGTGTACCGCTACGGAAATGAATGTATCGCCGAGTATGGAGAAGACACGGAAAATTTTAACCCTTGCGTAAGCTTTATCGTATTGTTGGCACAAGCCTTTGCTTGATTTATACAGAAAATATGCCCAAATTACTGTACAAGTACCTGGGTCTCACGAACTCTTACATAAAGGTCAGAAACCGGTTTTGAACCAATGACCGCAGAACAGAAGAGATGCAGACAAAAAGTGCTGCAAACATCGCTGTTGTGCTGCAAACACTTTCGATTTCATAAAGTATGTGTGTCGCAGCCAAATTCAGAATGTATTAATGTTCCGTAACATAAAAATGTTTGAAAAGCACTGGTCTACTCTATGACATAACCAAAGAACAGTAGTGGCTTTAAGGTTGGGGGGTCTGAGGCAAGACCAAAAAGGGGGCGCCTCTGATGACGTCATCATACTCAGCCAGCCGTGATAAGCACTTTTGATCAAGCCTAAGATACGGCCACCGAAGGATAGGCCTACGTTCCTGAGACTACGGCATGACTGACATAGCAAGAGAAAATGCAAAAGGGTGTTCATGATACAAAATTTCGATAACACTGAAAAATGAAAAATGGGAAGGCAAGGCTGGCCACACATAAACGTTAGGCAATAGCAAGTTGGCATCGCCTCACTTCTTTATTTTCGCGCCCCATTTCTCTGCATTCACCATGAATAAACTACAAAGTTTCCCCCTTTGAAAGTTTCACACTTCCCCCTTTGATAAAATGTTTGGTAGTTGGTATCTTGAATTTGTTCACCTTCGTGTCTTTACGGGAATAAATGACACCATACACAAAATCAATAAGATTTAAAACACTAATTTTTTTTAAATTTTATCCTTTTGACTACAAAAGTATAGCATACAAAAGCATCCAACCTGGGACTTGTTTTGGAAAGCTTTGAGGCTGCATGAGTCAAGGCTGCCCTCATCTTGCACTGGCACTAGTTGTTTGAAAAATCTGCAAAAGTAGGAAAAAATTCATCATACACCTTATCGCAAACACTTCTAGCAAGTAGCCTACACAATTGATTAAATCTGTGCTAAGAAAAAAAGGTTCAAGTTATACTGACTTAAAAGCTGGCCAAAAATATTTAACATCACCTAGCAAGTCTACCTCAAACTAAACACTTACTAGTCAAGCTTCAAATAACCTGTGACTTCAATCATGAGCTAAATTCAAACCACCTAAGATACCTGAAATATCTGTAGAAAAAATGATTACTCATAATACTCAAAAAATGCCATTTCTGCTGCTTGATAAGAAGCATGAATGTAGCTTTGCTTATTAGCAGTGTTTGCAGCACAACAGCGATAATACAAAATTACTTTGCAAACTAAAAAGATAATGTTCTATAAATTAAAAGATGTAGTATGGTCGCTGCTATAACAATTGCATGTTGTCTTATTTTCTGATGCAAATGTTTACTAAAGTACAACATCACAAGAAATGATAAATTTGTCTAACCTTTTCATTTCAGAGACACAAAAAAAATCCTTTTATTAAAATGTGAATGTTCTAAAGCATGTATTTATCAACCTCATTTTTACAAAACTTGAGTTTTTGTGTATGGCACATCTGATTATGCACTAGACAGACAGAGTTACTGTTAGCAGCATGGGTGCTTGAATCTGCACTCTCCTCTACAAGCTCACCAGTAGTACCACTTGCTACAACAACAAATCTGTCCAGGAGACATTTACATTTTACATCAACCTTTATGCTTTCTTACTTTTTCCTTGTTTTTTTCTGCTCCACTTGGATATTTTCTGTTAAACTGTGGCATTTTCAAAAAATTATCAATAAACTAAACATTCCAATCTCCAAAAATCATCATTTGGTGTAAAAAAATTATCATTTGGTATAAAAAGTTATCATTTGGAATACAGTAAATATTTGCTCTTATTTGATAGGGTCTTTTCAGAACTTTTTGGAAGAAATTTTAACCCACAATTTTTAGGTATAGAAGTTGGTTTGAAGCTTTTCTTTATTTGCACATTGGAGATGGTGGTGAAGCCCCCTTGAAAGTATAGTACTTGCACATTAAAGTTGCTGTTTGGGCCCCTTTCAAAAGCATAGTTTTTGCACGTTACGGTTGCTGTTGGTGGTTCCTTTGAGAGGAAGGTACTTACACATTACAATTGCTGTTTGGGGCCCCTTTGAAAGCATAGTACTTACACATTACAATTGCTGTTGGAGGCCCCTTTGAAAGCATGGTACTACACATTAAAATTGCTGTTGGGGCCTCTTTGGAAGCAAGGAATTTTACATCACAGTTGCTGTTGGGGGCCCCTTTGAAATCAAGGTACTTACACCTTGCAATTGCTGTTGGGACCCCCTGTGAAACCAAGGTACTTACACATTGCAGTTGCTGTTGGGGGCCCCTTTGAAAGCAGAGCACTTACACATTACAGTTTGTTTTAGGGGCCCCTTCGATGAAGCTTATCAACAGAGTACATACACATTTCAGTTGCTGTTGGGAACCCCTTTGAAAGCAAAGTACCTGCACATTACCATTTCTGTAGGGAGGCCCTTTGAAAGCAGAGTACTTGCTTATGATCTGCTTTATAACACATTTTATGAGTGAATAATACGTTTTGCATTAAAACTAAGGAAAATTTATGCGCGTAACACCTCAAGGGGGGCCTCCAAAAAGGGCGGCCCGAGGCAAGTGCCTCGCTCGCCTCCCCTTAAACACACCACTGCCTAAGAAGCATCGTAAAGGCTTACTTTAGAAAAAGAGTAAGTCCTTGTTTAAAGTTCTGCCCATTTCAATGAGGTAGGCCTATGTAAAACACTCTCAAAAGAAGATGTTCTCGGGTAGTTTTACTTTTTCAAGAGTAAGTTCACTAATACCAAGTACGGTTATGACGCATTTATACAAAAACATTGATGTAATTGAAAGAAACGTCATCCCCCATATGAGAAGGGCATTTCCTGATGGAGGAAAATTCCAATAGGATCTTGCCCCGTGTCTTCCATCTGTATAAGTGAAGACGATTTTCAGGAAACAAAAATTGTTAGATTGGCCTAGAAACTCGCCAGATCTTAACCCCATTGAGAATTCGTGGTCAATAACAAAATCTCGGTTACAAAAGTTGAATTGCACAACAAGAACAAGCTAATAGAGGCCATGATTCAAGTATGGCATCGGGACTGTAAACCAAGAGTACTGTCAAAAACTGTTAGAATTTATGCAAAAGCGAGTAACTAAATTCTTGTCCTTCCCTTATTGTATTACGTTTGTAGAATTATAAAATTTGCTTTGCTAGTGAGAATTGCTATAGCTTACTACAAATGGGAAATTTGATGTATAGTTGTGAAATTCGCAAAGCAATTGTGTTAATGAGCATTCTTGGAGATCACCTTGTGACTTTTTGAAATTAACTAATAACATTGATAAATGCTTATAATTAGGAAACCGTATTTTTGACCTAAAAACCTAAAATGTTGACATTATAATTTACAAGTTTAGACTTCATTTTGATCTATCAATTTCCTGCTTTGCAACTGAAATGCGGAATACGAAACATATATTAGATGTCAAACCGGTGAGTTAGAAATAGTTTTTCTGTTGAAATGAAATAACAATCAAAGTGTGCAAGAGCCAACGAAACTAGATGTAACAAACCATGGACGAAAATCAATCTGAAAGCACAAGAGAAATATTCAGTGTCAAAAAATATTCTGAAGTCACTGAGAAGGTTTTGCATTGTTACTTCAACATAAAGTACTTCTTCACAGTATTGCCTCAAAGTTTCTCTGTGCATAATGATTGAGCATTTACCAAATCAAGTACTGTAAGCAGTGGCGTAGCAAGGGGGGCCAAAGGGCCCGGGTCCCGGGCGGCATCTTCTGGGGAGCGGCACTTTTTTGATAAACATTAAATTTTGAAACGAGTTAAAAATTTCTAACTCTTTATTACTTTTAAATAAAGTTTCAAACGGTCTAACTCTTTTCAGTTTTTGTGTTTAGAAGCCCTAGACCGGTAGGCTAGCCTAAAAAACACACCTGACTGTGGAGTGAGCAAACTGATGAAATGTTAACTCA
>Ga0210059_1014865_pt1 | contig 11442 bp, 10 predicted proteins | sample Ectturendosymbi2_FD_188042 | JGI IMG/M metagenome (GOLD analysis project Ga0210059, IMG submission 188042) | Ecteinascidia turbinata endosymbiont from Florida, USA - Sample 2 (SPAdes) (version 2) | ecosystem: Host-associated > Tunicates > Ascidians > Unclassified | place: Key West, Florida... | reverse complement strand
TCAAACAAGATTTGGTTTTCGGATTTGGATTGAATTTTGAAACAAAATTTTTTGATGGGATTTGAATTTGAAAAATATGAATCCGTTCGTCTCTGTAGAAAAACAAAAGTGAAAGTATGAGGCCGACAGTCATGATCACGATATGTAAATACTACATTAAACCACGATAATGGGTCTAATTTATTGTGTGCTGCTGCGGATGACCCTTCAGTGATAAGGAAAAATTTTTCCAGCTATTCTTCAAATTTGAGAATTCTACTCCTGTTCAGACACCGGCTACAATCATCGATACAACCGTAATTTAACCATGTTTTTACCTAAGAAATGACCACACAGACTCCTGGTACTCCCGAAATGGAAAAGTGATTCCGGGTCCGGTTTTTCACAAATGTTTGACTCCGGGTCCGGATCTGGGTCCGAAAGAAAAACGCAGAATCCTGCCGGAGTCGACTCCGGTAACCGGATCCGTTCCCACCTCTGATTGATATCATGCTGTTTAAACATGTGTTTCCCTATTTATTTTGTATCACATGCACTACCTTGCGATTTGAAATACGTTATCACACAGCTTGTTTGTCTGTTTTAACCACAATTTCAACATTGTTATTTCCGAAAAATAAAAGTTACAAACTTCGTGGGACCTGGAGGTGGCCGGGGTCACATTTCCAGACTCCGACTCCGCTCATTTTCCAAAATATTTGAATCAGGATCCAGGTCCGGCTCCGGTAATATTTTTTAATTTGAGAATCCGACTCCTGTTCAGACTCCGGCTACCATCGATGCAAGCGAAATCCAGCAATGTTTTTACTTAAGACATGACATGTATGAAGACCACGCAGACTCCTGCTGCTGCCGAAAATGTCAGTCGACTCCGGATCCGGATCCGGGTCCGGTTTTGCACAAAATTTTGACTCCAGCTCTGGATCTGGGTCCGAAAGAAAAATGCAGAGTCGGGCCAGAGTGGACTCCGGCCCTCCACATCCGTGGCCACCTCAGGGACCTACTGCTGAATTAGAACAATTTACACTGCACATGAATGTGAAGCTAGGCATTTTATTTCTTATAAAGTAGCGATTTGCAACCAGGGGCGGATCCAGCCAGCAAAGTTACGGGGGCGATTTCAGTAATATTTGGCAGTAAAGTCTTATTACTGGTTCACTACTATAGGAGAGATGAAGTATACGTCACAACAATGCTGTGACGAAACAATAGACGGCAAAATGGCCTTATATCGCGAATGCTGTTTTACGAATTGTACAAAATCATGGTGAATAAAGTTACATTCGTAGGTTTTAGGAAGGCGATAGCCCCAATCGCTACCTGGACCTGCCTTTTGTTCCCAACCGGGATAGGGAGATTTTCGGGTGTCCGAAAAGCGATTTTCGAGCATGAGCTTGCATCCTCCTGGATGAAGCTGAATTTTTTTAAAGAACCGAGATTTATAAAAGCTTGCAAATGCTATTACTAAAAAGAACATAATTCAGCCTAACTATTCCAGCCAACATTACTAATTTAACAATTAAAATTGCTAAATGTGTGCATTGCTGTTTGTGCTTCAAGCTGCGGTTACCACGCAGAAGATGGCTGGTGATGCGATTGTAAGGGTATTGTGACGGTTCAATGCGTATGGAGCAATTTTGGCGAGATTGTTGTTTGATGCTAGAGAACTCGAAAGTTTCTGGTTTTCTACCAAGCAAAGTTACCATAAATTGTGTTTACGTTTTTCAACATATCATTGAAATACATTTTCAAAATGTCATTAAAGCATAAAGCAAATTGCTATAGGTTTGCCACCGGATGCCGCAAACTTTATTTTTTTCTTGTCTGGTGCTTCAAACCAAAAAGGTTGGGAAACACTGGTGTGGAGGGCCATAAACGAAAAATTTTTGCTTCATTTTCTGAGGGTCTAACCGAGTGGAAAAACGTAAGTGCAGACGTACGCAGATTCCGCATGAAAATGTATATATCCGAAATATACCTACAAAAAACGCTAGAAATCATGGAAATTTAACACAAACAGAACTTCGAAATACACGAAAGAGCTATAAATTCCAAGAAAAATCCGCATTGGCATATGTTTTTGAGAAGAATGTAGGAAAGCCTCTAATTTCTGTTGAAGGTCTCTAAACCTTTCTAAGGCAATCGTAGAACCAAAGTCGGCACCACAAAAGATAGATTTCTCATAGGTCATTACGCACAAGAGGGGCATACTTTCACGCTTTTAAAACAAGCGACCAAATAGGTAACACCTGCGTGGGGCTCCAAAAACTAAGATGGCCTAGGGCCAGCGCTCAGCGCTCCCTAAATCCGTCCCGGTACGAGAGGATAATTTCAGAAAAACAAGTAAAAGTCACTAAGGTTTTTGTAATAAGCAGTAACAGCACGACTAAGTGTTTTCTGTTGTGTTGTCAGTAGGCTTATGTGTTGCGGTTAGTGATTTAAAAAATGAAGATATTGCAAAATTGGATTGTTTGTTGTTTCTACCTCTCCGCTTTGTTCAAAACAAAGGGGTGCGAATGTCACTTCATTTTTATGAAAAGGGTGCCAGCTTCGAAAACGTTTGAGAACCTATATCATGAAGTGACTACCACCACCATCTTCAGAGTAATATTTTATTTTTGCGAAGATGCATAGGATCTACTGAAGATTTATAGATGTCAAAAGTATCTAAGGCAGGGGTGGCCAACACGTCGATCGCGATCGACCGGTCGATCGCCGAATGTCAAATGGTCGATCGCGCCTGATTTTGCATTGAATTGACATGATAACTAAAAAGAACATTTTTCAATCACTAAGCCTTTATATTGCATTTTATGGCATTTTCTACTTGTGTCTTTATTACCGACCGGTCGATCTCGAGTTATCAAGAAATTTTCTAGTCGATCGCATTCGAAGACAAGTTGGCCAGCCCTGGTGTAAAGCATTTCTGAACGCATGCCAGTGCGATGTGGATAAAAAATTAGTGTATGTTGGCACATCATGTAGAGAGCTGACGGTTTTAGCTGCTGCAAAATTGTTTTATTTTCAACAGCAAGTAACTGCATGAGCCGCCTGTTCGGCTGCTTCAAAAACATTCGCGCTTGGCAGTCTTCAAACGGTCCGTTAGCGCAAAGCATTTGTGAGGCAGGAAGGGCATCGCAAGGAATTACATCCGCTGATTTGCGAAAAGGCAGTAATTCAGTGATCGCGTCGTGTGATCGTTTCGCTGCTTCCCAACACTACACATCAAATGGAGATTTAGAGTTCAACAGAGAACAATAAAAGTTGCTGCCATTAATAGCCCTTCGCCGCTCGTCCTTTCCCATCGCAACAACGCCAAGCACCTGAACGTGCGTGCGTAACTTTTTCACAAATCTCAAACCATATTTACGACCAGCTGATAAAAATGTTACAGTTTTTCTCCTCTCGTTTCATGCACTGATCTTGACATGCAGCTGCTACAAGGTAATCACAACATGTGCTGTGCTATTCACATTTTTTTCTGCAACAACAACAACAGCAGAAGAGTTATCTTTCAGCATTCAAGAGCTGACAATTGTCGAATGCTCAGCCCACGTGCAAGGAAAATTTTGCGTTGTATTTTTGTGCAAAGAAAATTTTGTGTGTCTAATTTTTCATGCGAAAACAAAATTTTGCGTGTTTTTTCGTGGTACAATGCGTGTAATAATTTTTTTCGTAGTTCAGTTAGTGCAACGAAAATATCTGTGAAGGTTTTACGTATCGAAACGAAATAGTGCTGTGCGTTTTAGTGAAATCGAAACCAAACTGAGTTGTTTAGCGATCGGCAAAGCACAGCTGAACGCATGTACGTTTTCGGACGGAGTCTAAAAGCAGAAATGCTGTCTAGGACCAGGTGATATAAAAACTGTTATAACTTTTCTTCTCTACAATTTTTTATTTCAAAACTTGGCAGGATGCTTTGTACCAGCTTTAGCAACCGTTTCTGTGATTTTTAAATTTTCCCATTTTTGGAATAGGCACAATAAACTTTCAAAGTCAAAAAACAGGCAATCCACCCTTGTTTCAGAGTGTTTTTTCTCTCCAATAGAAAAGGAAAAATTATTTGATTTCGATTTTCATAAACTACACAATATGTCTAACGTTTTTGTGCAGAATTTGGGTTTCTATCGTGCAAGGTTTTCCACCTAGAGCCTTTTTAAAACAATGCCTTGCCCACTCAGGCGCCAGCGCGAAAACCATACCGGCGTTCTAGCATCAGACAGCAGCCACGAATATATCGTGGACCGGCGGTTGATGTGTTTGGGGAAGTTATATATGTCTCCTAAACAAACCTGCCTATGTTTGACCCAGTATGTCTACGCAAAGTGTGAAAACGGTCATGTATTTGCGAAAACGACGCCACAATCGATTATTACCACGGCTCTGCAGTAGGTTAAGAAATAGGCCTACTTATCGCCGCAGCTTAACACAATGGTTGGTTAGTTGATCTAGCCTAATGTTTCCCAAACTATGGATCAAAACCCAAAGAAGGGCGGAGAAGGGTCAAAAAATGGGTCGCGCAGAGGCGATTCAAGCCTGAGATGTATACTGCTTGTCTGTGTCCACCTGTAACGTAGGTACATGAGAAAGAGTAGATTGCCAACATTAGAAACGAATTTAACAAGTTGCTGCCAAAAATCATCCATACAATCATTTCTTTTTTCATACATTGTTTGAAGCTTGGGTCACGAGGTGTTCAACAAACTCAGAGTTGGGTCATGCTCAAAAAAATTTTGGAACTAAGTGATTGAACGTTTGAAAATTTTCTTTAAATGCATTAGTGTTTAAATAACAAAATCCAATTGACTAAGAAAAAATTCAAATTAGTTTCATTTCGGTCACATGCGCGTTATCGAGAAAACAGATTGCAAGCTATCTGCAAATAAATGGCAGTGTTAACACTAACAGGGGCGCACGCAGGGGTGGCTGAGGGGGCAAGATACCCCCTTAACGGAAATCGCCTAAACACAAATTTGTTGCTGACATTTGTTAAAACACAAAACAATTCCGCACATGCATACGTAGCTATGTAAATATTTCGATTATAACTAGTGGTGTAATGATCTGTTACCTTGTTACGTTACGAGTGTTACACTTCAACTGCAATAAGCAAATCGTGCTACGACTGTAGGAAACCCTCGCTGAATGTCGCTTTTCGATAAAGACGTTGCAATTCATGAGTCATAATGGCTTTGAGAGAAACCGCTTCATACATGCTGTGACGTTGAAACTCTGAACGTGTTGTGCAATGCGTTACGATTGGAGTTGTTCCTCCTGTAGTTCGAATTTCTGGTACCGAGATAGTCAGAAAAGTGCGAGGAAAAATGGATACGTTTGTGTTTGTACAACGCAAGTGGGAAAGGAGTTCGTCAAGAGAAAGAGACTTTTGCGGAAGAGATAGAAATGACACTAGCTCGTGCTCAGAGTCTGCCAGTCAAGTATTTAGTGGTGAAAATGATATTGGTAACTTCGTTGGAGTTCCCCTGACTGATGCTGATCGACGAAAGGTATTGTATAATTGCTGGTCCCCTCCTTCAGGTTTCTCGTTTCCATATGTAACAGTTGGTGCTCAAAATCGAAGTTTCCAGAAGCAATGGTTAAACGAATTTACATGGTTAGCGTACAGCAATATTTACAATGGAGCTTTTTGCAAATGGTGCGTTGTGTTTGCTCCTCAGACTGTCAGTCGTAGCGCAAAACCTCCTGGCTCATTAGTTTCGGGACCACACTGCAATTATAAAAAGGCAAAGGAACATTACAATAATCACCAAAACTGTCACTATCACAAATTATGTGCAGCCATTTTCGATAACTTGTACAGACAGATGCCGACAAATCCAGAGATGTACGAAATGCTTTAAACAGCAGTCGACACAAGGCTATCGAGGAAAATCGAAATCGTCTTTCCCATATCATCAGAACTATTGAATTTGCGGTCGCCAAAAAATACCATTGAGGGGTCACAGAGACACTGGTGCATTTTCACTGAACTAAACTGATTGTAATGACGGAGTTTTTAAAGCTGCATTAAGACTGCGAGTGGAAGCTGCGGACAAGCAAACGTCTGACCTCTTGTTATAGGCTCCCTGCAACGCTTCATATTTAAGCTGGAGAGTGCAAAATCAAATTATATCTTTGATGGGTGATGCCATACAAAAGCAAATGCTTTCCTATATTTCCCAATGCAAATACTTTTCGATACGAGCGGATGAAACGACTGATGTAAGTCAAACAGAGCAACTTAGTTTATCCGTTTGGTTCATCAAAGATACCAAAGTGCAAGAAGAATTTTTGTGCTTTGTTCCAGTTTCTTCAACAACGGGCAAAGATCTTTCATCTACGATTCTCGCCCAACTATCTCAGCTTGGGCTTAATCTGGAACATGTGAGTCGCCAAGGTTATGATGGTGCAAGTAATATGAGCGGAAAAGATCGTGGTGTCCAGGCCAGAGTAAAAGAATTCTACCCTTTGGCCATGTACACTCATTGCTGCAACCATGTTCTTAGCTTGGTCATTAGTACTTCATCGCAGTTGCCAGTTATTAGACATGTGCAATGGCAGCTATATCGGACATATGCGTTTTTCTGTCGCGTTCTGTACAGCGCGTATCGATATTTCAAGACAATGTTGAAAGAGAAGATTCAGGCTTGGCTTCTTGGCGACAGAAGCTGAAACCAATTTGCGCCACACGCTGGGTAGAAAGACATGACTCGATCATCATTTTCGTGACGCTATTGCCAGCAGTTGTTTCTACACTAGAGGAATTGCAGCAGGAAAACAAGCAAGTAGAGGTTGTGACCAAAGCAGCAGCTTTGCTCAATTCTATACAGAAATGCACGTTTTTAATCGCGGCTTTAGTTATGCAACATACTTCTGGTTTAATCCTGCCTGTTTAAAAACTGCTGCAAAAGAAAGAATTTGATATATTTGCCGTGATTGAGCTCATTGATAGTGTGCTGGATATTCTCCGACAAAACAGAAGCAATTGCGATAACGTTTTACATAAAATATTTGACCAAGCTAAGAATGAATGTGAAAAATATGATGCTCCACTATTGATTCCTAGAAGATGCAAAAGTCAAATTTTCAGAGATAATTACCTTCTGATGACCCTGAGCATTTTTTTCGGGAAGCCATATTCGCACCGTATTTAGATCATTTAATAGTGGAAATGGAGGATAGATTCTTTGATCAGAAGCAGAAGTACCGAAGTCTTTGGGGCTTGATACCTACAGTAAGTTTTGCGATGCTTCGCCAAATACTGCTCAAGATTTAGAAAGGTTACTGGAAATATATCAGGAAGATATTGGTCCCAGAGCAGCGGTTGTTCCTGAAGTGCAGCGTTGGGTAAATAAGTGGAAGGAGGAAGATGTTAGCACTGTTCCTTCGAGTGCCATCGAGGCACTCTGTGCTTGCCATGCTGACATTTATCCGAATGTCTACATATTGCTCACCATGTTAGGCCTTCTTCCTGTACCAACTGCTACAAGTGAGCGCAGTTTCAGCACCATGAGACGTCTCAAAAACCTATCTAAAATCGTCGATTGAAAATGAGCGAATGACAGGACTTGCACTGCTTTCCATACACAAAGACCGCCAGATCGACAGACAAAAAATTATGAATGACTTTGTTGCCAGCAGTAATCGCAGATCTGATTTCGTGCTTTAGCATATATAAAATTTGTGAAAGGATTATTTTGCTAAAGCAAAAGATTTGAAATGAATATTGTACGACAAGCAATTACTCTGCCCATGGCCCTATAGGTAGGACCAACACTTCAAAAACTATACACATTAACTGTTCGCCGGTGTATTCGTGCTATCGCTACGATTCCGTTTGCCGTGACGGTTTGCTTGTAAGAGAGAGTGAGAGATGTCACGTGCTTAGTTGGCCAAATAAGCATGCATGGGTTGCTCCAAGAGCCTCCTGAAGAGCATCTGTCCATGTCCATTCTCTCATTTCAAAATTTCTACCACGGCATCTGTCTGTACCTTGCGCAATTATCTGGAAAGTTAATGATATGTCGGCTAAGCTTTGTTTGCTACCACTGCCTCGAGTATGTTAGATCAGTGATTTTCAACCGGTGTTCCGCGGAAAACTAGTGTTCCGTGAAAGATCGTCAGGTGTTCCGCAGGAAATTTGATAAGTTTGACTAGTGTTCCATCGAACACCTGTCGAAGATCACTAGTTTAACGCAATGAGCGTAAATATGTTTTCTTTCGTGAAAGTAATTAGTTTTAGGAGCAAACGAATAGGACTTTCTTGTTAATTTTAATAAATTAAAAGAGCCAAAACAGAACTAAACATCATAATTGTGATTATAAAATTTTGTTTGGTGTTCCCCAAAATTTTTTTATTGCATAAAGTGGTCCGTGATGCAAAAAAGGTTGAAAGACACTGTGTTAGATGATACACTAGCAATTCGCAAACGCTTGTGATGCCTTTTACAAGTATGTGTAGAAACTGTTGTTTCAATTCTGTTTTGGTGATTTAACAAAGGTATTTCGCTTTTGGTATCGACCAACAACCGTGTAGCGTGGTTGTGAGATAATTCTACGTTCTGTAGCGGTACTGCAGTGCATTTTGGTTGTTTGCGATGTTGAGAAAAGTGCTGTTGACAATATTTCGTGACAAACAATAGCCGACTGAGACACCAGAATTTGCTGGAAATGGTGTGAAGCAATGCTACTCTATAACATAAGAATGCTTTTAAAGACAATATCTCGGGATACTGAACATGTTACAAACTTCCATAAACAATGTCAAAATTTTGCAGAGAAGTGCCACACTACATCGAATCGTACTCAGATTAACAAAATCACTGTAACGGCGGAAAACTGGCAAAGAAAAACAGACGTCGCGGCTGGACCCGGTCAAGGAAATTGTTGATGTGTTAAAATTGAAATAGCATATATGACATAAATGTTATACTAAATAAGGTAGCCTGTACTTTAGTGAGAGCAAAATATTTTTCTAAAAATTTCAGCCCCCCCCTTAATAATTTCCTGCGTGCGCCCCTGAACACTAACAAAATAATAAGCATCTTTCTACTTCCGTTACATTTTTCTGCTAACTCGCCTTCGCGTTGCAACTGAATGCTTTGAAATTTACTGTAGGATAAAGTGGCAATTAACAGCCGATGAAAGCTGAAACACTTTCAGACTATGCACAGATCGGACCCTGATATCGGACCCTGATCACTTGACAAAACTGTTTCTTACTCGCCGGCAAGGTAATCGAAGATCATTGGTGGAACCGTTAAGACTCCACATGTTTGTGACTGAACTGTCACAGTAGGTCTACATGCCATCACAACTAAATATCTAGAACAAATGTTATTGTTGCTAAACATTGTCTATGGCCTAATTGCGTAATAAAAAGACTTTGAAACCGAACTGTTTCTTAGCCATGGCTTCAGCTTCAAAACATACAAAATGTATATCACCGCCATATTCACGCATCTAGTTGCAAAACTGTACAAAAACAGCTGCAGACAAGGGCTAAATATACGGTATTTGTAGCATGCCAGAGTTATCAGAGGAATTTTTGCGATGGTTTTGAAATGAAGTTTCCATCACCATTAGGTGTTACACAAGCTGGTGCGCCAGAAACAGCTGCGGAAAGCGTTACTCCTTGTTTTACTTTCGGTTAGTGATTACAAGCGCGTATATACAAGCTTGTATTTCATTATGGGTCTCAGTGCAGAGAAGAGACGAATTGAGTGCAAATTATGCGGTAGTGCACATTCCCATTGCGAAATATCCAACCCATACGACTTCTTCAATGCGAGTTTCACTGAAGACCAGATGATACCAATATAACGTTCGCAATGGCTGTTGCCACGAGGATGGATGCACAGATGTTCTACTGCAAGCAATGCCACGACGATGAAGATAAGAGAAAAGTTCGTTCGAAAGGAATGCAGTCCACAATCGGGTGTATGTGAGCACACATTCCAAATACAACAAAAAGGTTGTTCAAGCATGCAATGACAGTCCTAGCGTCTGTCCTACGACAAGGGAAAGCAAAGGGAAATCTTAAATTCATGGACAGTCGTAAGCAAGTAATGATTTGTCAATGTAAATGGGATCGGAACTTTAACATCAAAGGAAAGGCGTTCGAAAGGTCGCGTTGCTTTGACAAGCGAAGCCCCAGGTGATGCGTAGAATTGGGGCTTGATTTCGGAATGAAAATGACAATTGCCGATTGGAATAATATGTAAGAACTGACGATGCGTAGTGTTACGTGAAATCGATTTCCTATCAAAAATTTGCGATAGATTCCTTGCTTGTTTCACCAGTGGAGTGAAGTTACTTGAACAGATATTTGCAAGTTAGAATCATCGCAAAGAGATGAAAGCAGAAAACCTAGAGCTTTCAAATGTTTTGAGTTTTACGAACATTTTCCACAGAAAACGACAAATTCTTGGCACAAACGAAATGATACAAACGCGTAATTCCAGGATGACCATGTGACTCGTGAATTTTGTGCAATGACGTGACTTGTGCCCCCTCACAGAAAAGCTCTTGACAATATATATGCAGGTACATTTAATTTTCCAGGACAAATCAGATTTTAAAATCCAATAGTTCTCAGTTCCATGTGCCAACGAAGTATTTTTTCATTCCAGATTTTACCGTGATTGGGACAGTCATGCATAAACAAAACAATCAAAATTTTACAACTTGTGTTATTGCACAAATCGTGACAGTAATCCAGACGTTGAGCTTATTATTCTTGATGTGGAGCTTGCTTAAAGAAAGAAGTAAAAATCTTACGCGTTATTCAAGATGTGCAATGTTTTATTAAATGTTGTAAAGCTTCAGCATACATCGTTGAAATGTATATGTCCTCCGAAAATTCAGTGCATAGTTTATGGCTTTCACCTACGTGTAGTGTAGATGATGATCTTCAAAGATATGCCCTGATGGCATAAAAAAGTTTATTTTATTTACATTGATACTCAAGTTTCACCAGAAAAACAGGGCATGTTTAATGAAATCACAAAAGATTGCTTAGAATATTTGATTTTAAGAATAGAGTGTTTGGAACAGAACAAGGAAAGAAACAAAAAGTCTTTGGAGTTTGGAACACACAAGTAATTATTTCCTTTTTTAGAGTTACATACTGATCTTTCATTGGTCATCGCCTGCAAAAATTTATATCTTTGTTGAAAAAAATAGCTTAGAAACAGATTTGGTTCACTTAATTTCAAACAAAGTTATTGAAAAATGAAACTTTACGTTCAACCACTACTTTGCAGTTGAGTAGATGCACAGCGGTTTATTGAATAAACAAATTCTCCGTCCTCGCTCGAGCCCGCACGTCATTTAATCTCTCCGCCCTGGAAGCGACTTTCATCAAATCTTTGAATCCTCTTCTCTGCAAACAAAAAGAATTCGTTTACTCCTTAAAGATCTCCTAAACTCTTGAACTTTCCA
>Ga0210059_1014864_pt1 | contig 11443 bp, 3 predicted proteins | sample Ectturendosymbi2_FD_188042 | JGI IMG/M metagenome (GOLD analysis project Ga0210059, IMG submission 188042) | Ecteinascidia turbinata endosymbiont from Florida, USA - Sample 2 (SPAdes) (version 2) | ecosystem: Host-associated > Tunicates > Ascidians > Unclassified | place: Key West, Florida... | reverse complement strand
TTGACGATGATGTAAGTAATGTGCAGTAGGCTAGTACAATACATGTTTATTTGTATTGTGCAGATTTTAGTCTAGCCACCGCTTGCAAAGACCAACCTCACTTTGGAGCCATACTGAACAAAGTTGTATATTTGCCCTGATAATTGCAGATTTAAAGATAACCGATTGTTTTGCATCTCTATTCCCTATGATAAATTTGAAAGGGATTGCAGCCTAAGTTATGCGTAATGTAAAAGTTTATCTTGTTAATATTTTTTGTACGGTCTGCTTGCACATTCATGTTAATGGCTCAGTTTGGCACAGCCATAGTTCAGTTTCATCTGAGCACATGGTTAAAGTACCATTTAATATTAGTGAACAGCTGACCAGCTGCTGACCTCGGAGATTTAAAATGAGTATTTGTAAAAATTGAAAATTAACACTCACTTCAAATACTTGTCATCTCTCTGGTGTACAGGTTTTATTCTCTATGGTAGGAGAATAAAGTCTGATTTAGATACAGCAGTAATCAATTTGGTGGGTTCGTTTCTTTACTGTAACATGGAGAGTTATCACAAAATCTCACTCGTTTGCTTAACCGCCCTGCTTACTTCTGATATCTCTCTATAAAAGCTACAGGCAATAATTCACAAACTATTATTTTCTTTGTAATAAATTTATTTTATTTCATGAATGTCGAGTAACAACAATCAAACAATTGCGCTCACCAATTATAATTCTTTTTGACTTGCAACACTTCTCGAATCAACTCCCCAAACAAGGACACTCATGCAACTGCCTATTAAGTTTAATAATTATTCCTTTAGAGTCAGGAATTAGATTAAGTTTCTGACAACTTGTTCAGAATACTGTTAACTGCTTCACTAGTCTTTCAACTTTAAGTTCTGAATGTACAGAACATCGCTATCTTTCTCAGCGGAAACTTATCATTAGTCAAAGTAGTGTACGGTTTTGTTTGCAACTGTTATATTTTAGTAATTCGTGACGCAAGGCTTACAGCCAAAGGAAGTGTTCCGTTGTACAGCACATTGCTTTAGCGAACTGGGAAGAGTTTGATTTTTAAACAAGTCGAAATTTATCGTCCAAAGTGACAGGGATTTGCCCGGACAAGCCATTTTTACTTGACCGGTTAAAATCCTTTGGACCAGGTTTAACCAGCTCGAAAAACTCTTGATCATATAGTTTACCGCCACGACTGTGACCAGTCCAACATATATGACTTCACCTCAGTTGGGGGCAACCAAAAGTGGCAGAGTTGTTTTACTTCTGAAGCCAAACTTTAAGAGTTTAAACTCCGGAAGAGATTGGAACATGTCGTCAAGGCAGTAAGTTCCAATCTGATTTTCAGAAGCGAAAACTGCCGCTTTTATCCTGAAATTTTCAGGAATTGCCCACGGATTTGTTACTAATAAAAGCTCATTAAGTCATCAGTATTGCACAATATACTGGTTGGTTTCGATAAGAGTCATGTGATGATCATATGATGCTTGATCACGTTGTTTCGTGTTTATACGCATGATCAGGCATTGGCCGGATGTGTGGTTGAATTCATGATCGGCGTCTGGCTTGATGTGTGTCTTTGCTTGTGATCATTGGGTGTTCTTAAGTTTTGAATTGTTTTTTCTTCTTTCAATGCTCTTTCCAGCCTCCAGCCCGCTGTACAGTTATGACTGGTTCAGGGTTAGGCTTCTGCACAGCATCTAGTTGTAGCAGGTGAGAACTGACCTGCTACACTGGTTAATTGTTGAAGCTTGAACTACTTAACTAGTGTTATGGTTTCTAGTTCCATTTCATAATTTAATTACAGTAGAACCTATACTTTAAGGTGTAATATTGATAAGCAGCGTCTATTTTGCCTCATGAGACAAAAACAGTTCCAAAGCTATTTTGTCAGTAGCTGCACACATTTGTTTGAAGCGATCACATGCCAGGTTTCGAATGCATGACCTACGTAGTTGACCGTAATGTGTAATTTAAAGGTGGGCAAGCCTGACTGGCTGTTTATCTACGTTGTGTAAAGAATAGGCTAAGCCATAACTTTAAACCTCAACATGTCGTGTGTCTCTGTATTGTACTATTCACATGACCATTTCAACCATTTATGTTCTATCAAAGGCAAAATAGCCTTCACATATATTTTGCCTCATGGGGCAAAATAGACAGTATCTTTTTAATATGAGTTACTTGGAAGTTTTTGGAGTGTTAACAGCAGGGATGTGGAAGCAGAAGCTAGAAGCGGAAGAGTTGGAAGCGGTCCTTTTTCTGTGGAAGCGGAAGCGCAAAAATCCTACCTCTTCCGCTTCCACACAGGTTATTTGACTTGGAGAGTAACTTGGCGAAAGAGTTTTGTCCATTTCCCAATGTGGATTTAAGCGGTGAATTTGCACTATAAGTCTGAATGAACGTGCGATATCAGTAGCACGAGAGAACGAGATAAAGCATAACTAGCATCCATGGCATTCTTCATAGAAGGCCAAGTCATCGTGGAACTTACCGACTTTATCGGAGGCTGACTTTTCAAACCTGGCTGCTGTCTACTAAAATGGTAACAGTTTGAAAGTACAGCAATCTCCCGGTTATGTTCGCAACTTGAATCTGAGCTGTTTGTGCGAACTTATGTGGTAGGTGCGAACTTAGCAGTTATGCTTTTAACTGTCTTAGCAAACAGATGTTGATCATTAGGGCTAATGTTTGGAGACTGATTGATGCTTTGACTGAAGCTAACTATTCTTTTCAGCAAGGCATATAGTATTCACTTACATTATGGTTTATGCTATTAACTTCACAAACAATGTTAGGCAAAGCCAAGCGTTTAATTGAGTCATTTTGAGTCAAACCATCCAACTGATCCAAGTTAACGAAACATCGCATGACAGTGCGGAGTGAGGCTTCTGTTGGAAAGTCTGTGCGAAGCTGGAAGTTATGTGCAAACGTTATTTGCCTAATGTCTGAAGACATACACAAAAAAAGTTAGTGCGCCTGTCAGCGGATTAACAGAGCTGGTTAGGAAGGTATTTCTTTGGATTGATATCATGCATCGAGCAAACTGCCCCTTCCACCTTCACTAACCATTTTGAAAGCAAACGGACTTGGTGATTAATTATATCAAATAATGAACTTTAGCAATATAATGTTTCGTGTTTAACATTTTTTATGACCAGTTGTCACGTTTGATTTGCTGTAAATATAAATTGTTAAATTGCTGAAAAAGTTGAATCCAGATTTTTTTATAATTTTGTGCCAACTTAACTGGGATGCGAATTTAACTTAGATATTACTGAACATATGTGTTTGCCAACTCAGTCTAAAAAGCTTTTCGCATTTTATTGACGATGTAACAAGTTTTTCCAAAACCTTGCGTTCTAGAATTTTGCTCAAAGCATTATTATGGTGTAATAATGTATGACAACCAAAGCACTTTGAAGAAATCTTAAACGGTTACGGTACGCTATGCGGTTTAGCTTGATATTTGTTAGGCTAAGCCGAGTGTCTTAACCTTTTTCTACCTCAGTACCCCTTTTGGCCATGCCTAAGCAGTTCAACACCCCTATCATTGGCTAACACCTGGTTACTATAAGGATAAAGCAAAGACAAACGTATTCCTTTTACCTTTTGCCGCCACATATGTGTCCTTCCCCAGCACTCCCTGAAATTGACTTCAGCACCCCCAAGGGGGGCACCCCATGTTAAGAAACCCTGGGCTGAGGTCAGATTGTTGTAAGTGCTGTTGGTATTGATATGTGTTGAAGACAGTTTTCTAGGTTGTGTTTTTTGTAAGAACAAAGCAGCACTACCGTGCTGACAGATACTAACTTATGCGACCATTTTAAATAGTAATGTGCACTTGTAAATCGTAAGATGCTGGTTTTGATAGTCATGGTTGTCAGCAAGTTCATAGATGAGATAGAGCCCAGGCTCTGTTAGATTCCACCTTCTGTTGGAAGCGGAAGCGATAGGTGTGGAAGTGGAAGCGGTTGACGAAATAGCCGCTTCCACATCCCTGGTTAACGGGAGTCGGAGATGACATTTCAAAATATTTCGGAGTCGGAGCAGAAGCAGGAGTTTTGAAACGTGGAGCAGGAGCAGAGTCGGAGTCTGAAAAATGAGACTCTGCTCATCTCTACTGTATTTTAAGGCAAATTTGCTTTTCCCATATGTGAGCACACCGTCAGACGCGACTGGCAGGTACACTTTAAGAAACATTTCATGCATGGTGATAACTTATTGCATGAGCGTGGCGGTCAGTGATATTGGTGCTGAGTGGCTTCTTGAGGGGAACGTGTTATGCAACATTTTGATGGAGTGCTACAGGTGTTTTTGATATATACACTAAATCACAATCGCTTTATAAGTAAGGTTGTGGGGTTTCACGTTTACAGCTTTAGCTTTAGGGATTTAGGTTTAGGCCAAAGGTAGAAGGTTTTGTGGTGAGGGTTCAGGTTTCGGCTTGTAGGATGAGAGTTTTAGGTTGAGAGCAGAACGGCCTCCGGAAAATCTTCAACAGGGGGACTTTATTTTCGTGTGGAGTCTTGACATTGTAACATTGACAAAAAATCCACTGATTTATTCAGTATAGTTTCATATTTCAGTTTGTGGGGGCTTGGAGTTTTCTTTAGGGGGGCTTAACCCAAAAACGCAATCCCATAGTGACAGGACTCATTGAGGGATTTATTTTTAGGTTTAGGGATTTAGGTTAAGGTTTTATGGTTATGGTGAGGGTTTTAGGTTTAGGGTTTTAAGTTTAGGTTTCGCGTTTCGGTTTTAGGGTTTTAGGCTTACACAGTAATCCAAGCATGTAACTTTGTTTATTCTGCTTGTCACGTGAGATGTCCACTTCAACCAATCATGTTCCACAAAAGGCAAAGTAGTTTCAGCAGATATTTTGTCTCACATCACAAGGCAAAATAGCCCTGACAGATATTTTGCCTCAGGAGACAAAATAGACAACACTGCCAATTGTTTAGCGAGCCATGGGCGGGCCAGTCTGGAAAAGAATAAATGTCGTTGACCCATAGGGGGTTCATGGGCTGAATGTTGCGGTCTATGAGCGATCCGGGCCTAAAAAATATTAGACCGTGCCACCTCCAGTGGCCAGAAGTTACTTCTTCAGACTCCGACTCCGCTCCTGTTCCAAAATTTGTGAATCCTTGTCCAGTAATTTTTCAAATTTGAGAATCCGACTCATGTTCAGACTGGGGCTACAATCATCGATCATGTTTTCACTTAATAAATTACCACATAGATTCTTGCTACTGCCGAAATTGAAAAGTGACGCCGGACCGGGTCCAGTTTTTCACAAATATTTGACTCCGGTTCTGGGTCTGAAAGAAAAATGCAGAATCCTGCCAGAGTCGACTCCGGAGCTCCAGATTTGGTGACACCTCTGACTCTATCCAGATTAGAGATGGTACGGTCTAAGATTTTTCAGGCCAGTACTGCCCACAGTCCGCAACATCCAGCCCAATAACCACCCGTGGATTGAGGACATTAATTTTTTTTCAAACCGACCCGCCCACGGCCCACTAAATAATTGGCAAACCTGCTTATTTTGTCTTCTGAGGCAAAATATCTGCCGTGGCTTTTTTGCCTTCTGAGGCAAAATATCTGCTGAGACTATTTTGCCTTTTGTGGAACATGATTGGTTGAAGTAGTCATGTCATGTTGCAAGCACAATATGCAAAGTAACTTATTGGATTAGTGTGTAGGCTAAGCCTAAAACCCTAAATGTAAGACCCTGAACCTAAAACCTTAAACCTAAAATCTTAACCTAAAATGCTAAACCTAAAAATAAACCCTCAACCTAAAAATAAAACTCCAACCTAAAACCCTCAACCAGTCCCGTTGCCACAAGGTATCTTTGTTTGGCTTATAGGCCCTCCAAACAAAGCTGCACACTAATAAATAACACCACTGTATAAATCAGTCGAGTTTTTGTCAATTTTAGAATGTCAGTACCCCTGCACAAACGTAAAACCCCCCTAGTGTAGACTTTCTGGCGACGGTTCTGCTCTCAACCTACAAGCCTAAACCTAAAACCTTCAACCTATGACCATGAACTTAAATCCGTAAACCTAAATACCTAAACCTAAAACCCTAAACCTGAAACTCTTAACGTTAAGCCCTCAACCTTACTTGTAAAGCGATTGTGATTTGGTACATGTATAAAACACACCTATAGCACGCCATCAAAACGTTGCATAATACATTTCCTCCAAGTCACTCAGTACCAATATTGCAGACCGCATCGCTCATACTAGTTGTCATCATGCACGAAAAGTTTCTTAAACGTGTGCCTGCCAGTCACCCTGGCGGAGTGCTCACATATGGAAAAAGCAAATTTGCCTGAAAATGCAGCATTGGCAAAGCAATGCGAAGCAAATTCCAAGTAGTTTCACTCACTTCTATTGCCACTAAGTGGTTCTTCTAACTTTAACAAATTTTAAAAGTTTTGCCAAAATTGGTGGGCGGCTCGGTGAAATCCAACCGCTAAAAATATTGTTAGCGGCCCACTCGTTCAACCTCAGCGGCGCGATAAAAATCGGTCCATTAGCGGGCCGTGCCATCTCTAATCCAAATTCCAGAGGCAGCCCAGTTGTCAGTGTTGCCAGATGCTAGAAAAATATACAGCCCAATGTCCTCGTAAAACAAGTCCAAAACCTGCCCAAATACCTCTAATCTAGCTCAAATTCCAGTCAAAAATTTGCGACAAAACCAGCACTTTGCAGCAAATATAGCGTGACACGATTGAATAACTCGACTCGAGTCACGATTTTTGGTGACTCGGACTCGACTCGAGTCACAATGAAAAAAATGGTGACTCGACTCGACCCACGTTTTTCACAGAATGACTTGACTTGACTCGAGTCACAATCAATGACTCGAGACGCGAGTCAGAATCATTTATACAAAATCTCTGAGCCTCGGATGGACAAATCCAGTTCGTTGGCACACAAAGAAATGAGCATTTTTTGCTTCAGTGATGATCAAGATTGGCGCAAATTTTCTGTTTTGACTGTCTAGTAGAGATGGCATGGGCCGCTAACAGTCCAGTCTTCGGGCTGTCCGCTAAAGGTTTTGAAACAGCCCGCTAACAAATTTTTCAACTTTTTTTTGACGTCATTCCGGGCCGCTGCGGTCTGCTCGCCAATGAGGCAAAATTTTTGCTTTTTACAATCTGTCACAATCTAACAATGAAAGGGTTTGCTGCTGTTTATTCTCTTTCACCGTTCTGCTCATATTCCGTTTCACTTGTTTCCATGCAAATCAGTAAACCATGCTAAGAATCAATCAAAGCAACAAACACTTTTATTTATAGTCTGTCGCTGCTGCCCTGGTTTAGGTTTAGGACAGGTGTTCCCAAACTTTCTCTGGCTATGTACCCTTTGGCGTTTCGATAGATGAGCATGTAGGCCTACACCTAAAATTTATATTCTTATGACCAAAAAGGTTGAGGAAAATAACAAAAATATATTTACCAGTAAGCATAATTTTGAAAATAATATTCACAGATGAATGTACAAATATTTCGAAATGGCATTATGTAAACATATTTTTTATGTGTAAACATATTTTTCCCTTCAATTGCTAACCTTAAATGTACCCCTTCAGATAGGAAAGGTAGCCATAAGGGTACATGTATCCCAGTTTGGGAACCCCTAGTTTAGGATTAGAGGCTAAGTTTAGGTTAGGGTTTAAGGTTTATATTTGAGGTTTAGGTTTAGTATGTTACTACTGGCAATTGTAGTGCAGCCTAGTGTACACTTGTCGTGTGACACGTTACAGTCGGCGGACGAATAAGTTTTCAAAAGTGAAGGTCCCATGGCCGACGTTTAGGCACTGCCTTAAGACTACACGGTTTTAGTGTCCAAAGGACAATGAACTGAAAACTTAACCACCCATGGATCTTCCTATTTCAAAACTTATTCGACCATACCGCCTCGCATGACGTGGTTTGAATAAAGTGGTCACTTTGTCACTCAACTGGCATTGACCTGGTAGCCTAATGGATGGGTTCCAAGTCTGCCATGCCAATGGTTGAGGGTTCACCTCTTGACTTGGCGCCTTAGGTTTTCGTAAGTTAATGCTTGCACGTTTCAATTCGTGGAACCAGTTTTTCTTTACTTTTTTCAAAACTTTCCAAACTTTTCCTTCAGTGGTTAAGTTTAGGGGTTAGCATTAGGTTAGTGTTAGGTTAGCGTTAGGTTAGCGTGTTAGCTTAGCGTTACCTTAGTGTAAGCTTAGCGTTAGCTTTAGGTTAGGGTTAAGTCAGCATTAGCTTGGGCTTAGCGTTAGCTTAGTGTTAGATTAGGACTAGCTTAGCTCATCTAAGTAATATGTTGGGGCTACGATTAGGGTTAGGTTTACCTTTTGTGTTTATTATGTGTCTACAAAGCCTACTGCATTTTCCTCATGCGTTACTGTCACGTTACAGGAGATGGATGAATAAGGTTTCAGATTGAAAGATCTGAAAGATCGATGGTTCTGTAGCCACTGCCTTGTTACTTGGCTTTTGAGGTTACGTTATATTATCCGGGCCAGGCCCCACCCGCCTCTGGGCCAGGTGGTTCCTTGTTACCTTCGAGCGGGCCGGGCTGCAAAAGTGCTAGCCCGTGCCATCTCTACTGCCTAGTTGTGCTATGCTACCTTTTAAGGACCAAATGTCCTCAACTTGTACAGAGGTGCACCTGAGATTTTGCTTCCACCAAGGGGTCAGCAGGGCACAATATATTGACACCTTATCGTGGTTTAATGTAGTATTTTTGTATACTGCCTGACATTTTAAGTTGCCAAGCCGAAGCAAGGCGTTTGGCTCTCACCACTTGATAGTTCGTTTCACAGATTTCCTGGTTCACAAATCTTTATTTACAAAATGGCTTCTGATTAGCAGCCGCAGAAATAATTTTACGATGGCGTGACAGCAGAAACAGCCAACGTGGTCCGTGCGCCAGCGATACACAACTCGACTCTCTGAAAGCGTGGTGTCCACGCCGATGGACAAAACCGAATGCAATGCGTAATCGAGGTTATTGCGCGGGCGCAGCGGAGCGCGCACACACGAAATCCCTTGACGTGAATGACAAATTGATACAAACTAGATCTCACGTACGGGATTCAATAGCGAGTAGGAAACGGCAAGTCATAATGCGAAAAGGCAAATCCACTATATCGTGATCACTGCACTGGGTCTCATACTGTTACTTTCAGTCATTTCCAGGTCCCGGTACAGTGATTTAAGTTTTTCAAATACAAATCCAATTGAAAAATTATATTGCAAAAAATAATGCTAACACGAAAACTGAATCTTGTTTAAACATCTGCAGTATTCAGCTGAAACGGACAGCTGGAGCTTGCAAATTGATCAGTTTGAAACGATTGTAAATCGCGCTACTAGAGGTGGACGGAGTCTCATTTTTTTGACTCCGCGTCCGCTCCGACTCCAAAAAGTTTTGTTCGACATCCGTTCCTCCTCTGCAAATCATGAAAAAATTCAAAACCTACCCCGCCTAAATTCCACAAAATTGCAAATATTACAGTAACATATACGCATGTTGTTTGACAGTTCTGCTTAATGTAGGGCAATATGCTAATTTTGCCTCACGAGGCAAAATATTGTTAGAGTTTTTCCGCCTTTGGATAAACATGATTGATTGATGTGGTCACATGAAAACTTCGGAACGCATGACCTTCTCAGTTGACCGTGACGTCTGCAATGGTTCGGTTGGGGATGCATGGATGAATGTTGTTATGGTTTTAGTCCTGGCATGCTGTTAGCAGCTTTTCGTCTGAAATATGTGAACTGTAAGCTAACCGCCTGAATCCTAACTGCAAACCCTGTGCTCTTACACTACGCCCTAAACCAGTGGTTCCTAACCTGGGCACATGTCATGTACCCTAAGGGTACATTTGCCTATCTAAAAGGTTGCATTCATTCTGCAGCCGCAACAAATTAAAACTTTGAGTTATAAAAACGGAGTCTACTTTGTAGTTCTAAAAATCAAAAAGTTCTAATAAAAATTCAGTGAATTTTTGTTATTTTATTCGGCCTCTTTGTTATAAGAAATTTCAGGGGAACATGCTCATCTCTCGAAATGCTGAAGGGGTACATGGTCAGAAAAAAGTTGGGGACCCCTGCCCTAAACCGTTGTATCAGCACATTGTACTTACCACGTAACCACTTCAATTGTGTTCGACTAAAGGCAAAATAGCCCCAGCATAGCTTTTACAGTACCTCATGAGGTAAAAATGGCACTGCCTTGTATGTACTGTATCGCATAATGATTTTTGTCAAAAGACAACTCTTTATCTCCTTGAAACAAACAACTTCAAGTGCACTGCGGTAACACGAAACAGATGTTTTATATTTGGTATAACTTCAGGTCACTCACTAACAGTTGGGCACCTTAATGTTAACAGTAGACTAACAAAAATTAATCTGAAATGCTACCGGCACGACTTCAAATATTAATTTCAGTCAGGCGCGTAGCCAGGGGGGGAATGGGGGCAATTGCCTCCCCAATTTCGAAAGTTGCACCAAAAATTTTTAGGTCATTCTAGCTTTTGATGGGTAAGCCAAAGACATATTTTTGCGTAAATCACTGAAAATGCTTGCTATTGCATAATTTAGTCTGATCCAGTGGTTCCCAAAGTGGGCGCTACCGCCTCAGTGGGGGCGGTGAAGCAGAAATGGGCGGTTGGGGGACGCTAGGAGACCCAATTAATAATTACATTTCTGTTGTCTTACTAACTTTGAGTGACCAAATGTCATGAAAAACAGTATGATCAACAAACATGCGTACATGTAATTTGTAAACAAAAATGTAATTTGTAAACAAAAAAAACATAAAAAAAAGCGTTTTGGAAACAAAACAGAGGTGAAATACTAGGAGATAAATTGATGAACTGCAGTTTCCATCACTAAAGGTAAGCTGCACAGTAAAACTGTTCTCTATAATGAAATGATTATGGTTGGAATTTTCGTCAGCTGTACTTTTTGGCTCGGGTAAACTGCTACTTAACAATACCTGTTTTGTTACAGTGACTTTCACCGGTCAGGTTTGGGAATGCATGCTTGGACTTAGACTCAGGCTGTAACCAAAAGCGTGAGCTTATTTTGGATGGAGTGGTTTAATGATCATCAATATAATAATCACCTTGTAGATGGCGTGAAGTAGGAGATTCATCCCAAAGCTTTTCGTCTGACACTCTTCAAGGGATGTCGTCAGAATGAAGTGGAGATACTACCGAGCTGGTTTATATACAGAAAAGAAGAGATCTCATTGGTTGAAACAGTGGCCAATAAGAAAGGGTTTAGGAGACAAGAAAAGGCGAAGCTGTCATTGGTTGAAGATGTAATTTGGACCTCGTCGAAACGTTGGAACGGTCAACCAATGGAAAGTTCAAGAGTTTAGGAGATCTTTAAGGAGTAAACGAATTCTTTTTGTTT
>Ga0210059_1014863_pt1 | contig 11443 bp, 4 predicted proteins | sample Ectturendosymbi2_FD_188042 | JGI IMG/M metagenome (GOLD analysis project Ga0210059, IMG submission 188042) | Ecteinascidia turbinata endosymbiont from Florida, USA - Sample 2 (SPAdes) (version 2) | ecosystem: Host-associated > Tunicates > Ascidians > Unclassified | place: Key West, Florida... | reverse complement strand
CCAGGTAAACAGCAAATACGTATGGGCTCAGGACTCCCCCTTGCCTTACCCCATTGGTTACAGTAAAGGGGGATGAGTAGTTGGTACCCCATTTTACTTGCATGGTCTGTTGCCTGTACCAACTCAACAATAGTCTTACTTATTACTATGCACATAGGTACATTGCGCTTAATTAATTTAGCAAACAGCAGGTTGTGATTAGTTCTGTCAAATGCTTTAGATGCATCTAAGAAAGCTGAAAACACTGGGGTATCTTTGTTTGCATAATAAGACACAGTCTGTTTAAGTAGAAAAATACACATGTCAGTGCCATGTTTTGGCTTGAAGCCAAACTGGTTGTCTGTTGTGGCCAAAAGTGGGGAAATGCATGACAATATGTAGTGTTCAAACAACTTGGAGATGATAGTTGCAAGGGAAACAGGCCTATAATTCCCAGCATCACTTATGTTCCCATTCTTGTTTTTGCAAATAGGTACAACGACTGTTTGCTTGCATTCCTGAGGAATTTTGCCATGCATTAAACACACGTTGAATAGACTACTCAGGTGGTTGCACACACTTGAATCAGCATAGAAAATGTGTTCAGCAAAGATTATTAAAAGCGACAAACTTAGGAAAACAAATTTTTAATGAATTCTTAGATAATTTTGTTATGAAGAAGGCAGGACAAAACCTTCTGTGTACTGTATGATGTTCAGCCTTACTTGATTCGATGATTGTAGCTTTTTATTTCTTCATACGTTTTTCAATAATGACAGCATGAGCGAAATTTAAACCAGTCCAGTCGTCATGGTGGGCATTGGTGAGCTCAGCCCTTCCAAATTTAAATATGAAACACTATAAATCAGCAAAGATTTTATCACATTTTCAAAATGTAAAGTCCCCTTGCGCAAATTTAAACCCCCTATTGAAGACTTTCTGGCGACGGTTCTGGTTTTAAACTTCACATTTTTCACGAGACAGTTTACTTGCCTTCGATTCTTACCGGTATAAAAAGTAAGAAGCATCGAGAACCTAACAGTTACAACCATTTGGGTGCGTTCTACGTGACGGGTTTTGCTCGTGTGTGTGAGATTTTTACATCCGTGGTAAGCAAGTTGCAGCTTGGTCCTCACGTTGTGCTTTGATGTCTTTATGCTGCCACACATACTATATAGGTGCAGTGTGTTTTTTTTGTTTTTTGAACACAGATAAGAAAAAACAGATGTGATTCTTATAAGAAATGCAGGCAATGTGTTTTGTCAGATTTTCAATTGTGGCGATTTCGGTTGGTTTGCCTGTGGCAGTTAATAATCCTGTTCCCGCCAGCCAAGTAGGAATTCAACAATTCCTTGCAATTTCATGCTTTTGAATGGAAGGCAGCAACAAACGAAGTGATCGTGGGCACTCCAGTAATGATTTAGAACTTTTTATTGACCCTACTTTCAGAGCGTTATTTTCGGATTTTCGCAAATTGATTAACGCTTTCCGTTTTTTACCTCGCAACAATGAGAGGGGGCCTCGCAAGTGGATTAGCCTAGGGCCTCGCATCAGTTAAATCCGGCCCTGGATTTTTCCGTGTTGACGTCTAACCTCCTGACTCTTTCGCAGTGTGTTATTTTTATGGGCCTGCTTGAAACGTGTCGAATGCTACAGAACTTGTCTGCGTCATTCGCTGCTCAGTTGAAGCAACGCTACGTGAAACCTTCGCTACTTCTTCTGTAACTCGATCTTACGACTAAATGAGTCAGTTTTAGTGCGGCACATTTTTTCTTTTGAATAATTTTGTTTCTGTTTTGCTGTTACATACTGTATAGGCCTACAATAAAGTGGATAATTTTTGTTTCTGTTGTGCTGGTACAGAGAATCAAAGTCTCGCGTTAGTTTGAACAACTTTCTTCGTGAGTATTTTAGATTAATGATCAGAACAGATCACATATTTGTGAAACAGATTTTAAATAACCTTAGTCACCACTATCCAACGTCTCAAGATATCCGAATTGTTTATTTTGTTGCGTGGTATTCTTGCCGCTTGTATTGACGGTTCGTGACAATGCTCAAATCGTTGACCTTTTCCGGCCCGTAACTACGGGGAGTAAGGTTGCCAGACGTCCTTGAGCGCCAAGTACTGTCCTTGAATTTGCTATCAAAACTCGTTATGTCCTTGATTCTTGAAAAACAACTTGTTGTCCTTGAATATCTTCCGGCGTCCTTGAAAATCCTTGAATAGTTTTTAAACTGTTCATTTTTGAACTATTGATTACATTGAACATTCAAGAATCAAGAATAAGCGATGTAGATGAACAGAACAATGTACAGATTTGTTCCATCTTAAACAGTTGCGTAGTAAAAAGTAAATTATTCAAGAACGGTTGTGTCGTCTGAATACGTTTTGTTTAGTTTTCAATTTCGTACATGGTTAGCTTAGCCTGATTTGCCCATACATGAAAGCTTGCTGAAAGGGTTAAAGTAGCCATGAGCGTCCGCAGAAACTTTTCCAGGGGTACAACGTCGACATTTTGCTTATTATTCTCAGGATGCTGACGTTGCAATGCAGATGGACGTTTACAAAACGCTGTCCTGTTTCTACACCACAAAGAAAATTCTCCATGAAAGCACGCGCTTCATTCGCATCTATTTGAAATCTTTTTCAAGTGGAGCTGTAGGCTATACGAGTTTGCCACAATAGGTGTACTTTCAATCATCTGTTACAACTTTTGCTGAATTGGGGCATGAATGTCGTTATCATCGTGAACTCCACACAAATGAGTCTGAAACTGAACCGTCGCCAGAAAATCGTCAATAGGAGGCTTTACGTTTGTGCGGGGGGGCTTTACGTTCGTGCAGGGGGGGCTTGACATTCAAATTTGGCAAAAATTCCTCTAATTTATAGAGTTTCATATTTCAATTTGGGGGGCTTGGAGCTTTGTTTGGGGGGCTAAGCCCCCCCGTGGCGACGGGACTGGTCTGAAATGGACTTGAATTATTAGTAACTACGTTTACGGCTCTGTCATTCTTCTGTGCTGGTTGAACAGAACTCACTTCTGAAATCTTTTGTCCGAATTGTTTTCTACATTTGGGCTGTCAAAAATGCTTTTGCTTTCCATAAATAACTGCCTAATATCCATTTTTGCGAGCACTTTCTACAAATAACTTATAATTTCAGAACAATCAACGCTCAGGTCAACATTAGAGGTAGAAAAACACAAAAGTTAAGACACTCTCGCAAAACTGTTTCAGTGTATCTTAACACGACTATCGGACAACTTAAGAACTTACTCAAATTAGAACACCAGGCAGGCGTAAAAACTTAGCAGATGAATTATGAAAACTCGCCAGTGCGGTGAATACAGCTTTGCACTTAACACAAGCCTTAACGATTAAGACGTATTTCTCACAAGCCCTTTACAGAGGTATTTCTAACAAGTCACGTAATTTCATACTGTTTGAAAAGAAGCCTGCATAAGCGTAGCTTGATTGAGCTATTCACTCAGGCACATTGGTCACACTAACAACCTCCCGCTATAACGGATTTTTGAAACTTGTGGAAGCGAAAGCATTGCTACAGATTCACCCCTGCTTCTTTTCACACAGCAGTATAAAACAACGCGTCTTACCGTTATCAGCAGTCACTGTCTCAGTTGTCTGAGGTCAACAGCCACATGCGGAAAAACGCATTAAATAATTATCGTAACTTGAAGTGAACCTTTGAAGATCGTTGCCAAGTTATTGTTACGCATCTAAGAGAAACAGTAGAACAATGCGCTTGCAAGTTTCGCAAAGTGAGTCTGCAGGCGAAGGAGTGGAAATGAGCGAGCTGCAAGCTCATCACTGCATCACACCAGAACAGTGAAGCTGGCTTTTGTGCAGTGTGAATGCCACGCCGGCAATTAAAGTGTTATTGCAAGAATTAAATTGATCGGAATCAAGATGCTGACTTCAGATTTTCTAACATTTTTTGGTTCTTAGTTCCAATTTCCAGGGGGGGCAAAAATACGTTTCCCCCTCTGCGGACACGCATGAAAGTCTCTCTTGAAAGACAAAATGTCCTTGAAAAAATTTCAAGTGATCTGTCAACCCGAGGCGTTACCAGCAGCACAAAAGTTTTGATTTTAGGCGAGCAACAATATTTTGTTTGGGATACCGCTTCTCAAAGCACTAGATATTGACTAGATAGATGACTAGATATGCTAAAAATTTGGGGGGCATGGCTCTCTGGCTACGCTTATTCATGTAGAGACACCAGAAGTGATTTCACATATTTCCACTTTCAATATTCATATTTGTTTAATACGTCAAAGATATAGATCATCCCACGACCAGTGGCGTAACTAGAGGTTTGAGCCAGGGGCGGCAAACTTAGCTGAAAGTGGCCCATATTGGCCACTGTTTCGATATGCAATAATTAGTTCCCAAAAGCTCATACATGTTATTCTACAAAAACAGAAAAATTTGTCGGGTGATGTAATCAGCTTCACTGGCGTAAGTGACTTTGAAGTAGAATTTAACATTTTCATGTAACATACCCTATTTAAAATTGATACTCATCTATGACTTGTGACTGGGTAACATAGGCTTATGTTTTGTTGTAAGACTTACCACAGACCAGAATCTTGGTAATTAATTCCTAATTTAATATCACTTTTCTTCTAAGCACCAAATGCTTGATGGGGCATGGGTAGATTCTGGGAACTGCCAGAGTAAACAACCAGACAAAGGTAGTAATTCCAAAATGGAATTTTTGAGCAGTTTATTGATCTCTCCGCATCAGTGATAAAACTACATTCATTTAGCAACTACTAAGCAAATAATGCCAAACATTTTTATCTACATATGGAGCTACACACCAAACAATTACAAATAGGTATGAACAGTGCCGTAGCAGTCCAACTCTGCCCCCCACAAAATGCAGACTACTCAACTGGCGGACCGTAGTCAAACAGCAAAACAAATCACTGCATGGTGGCACAGTGGCACACATGAAAAATCTTACATAACCATGAAAATATCATAAACAATGTCGCATTATAGTACAGTGATATCAAAACGGCTTGGAGCGAGTCTTATGGCATGCAAAAACCCTGATGACATCATCCAAATCTAGAGTGCGCACACATTAAGCTTCGATTGACAACATAGCTAATGAGGATCAGGGGTGCAACCAGCTCTTCATTTCGGGGGGCAATTTTCATGAAATTTTATTCGATGACGTCATCGTGCTTGTTCAACCGTGGTACAACTTTTTCACACACGGTCACAGATAAAGTTCTCTTGGCAACATTTCCGAAAATGAGAACTTTTCAGTTTTAATCACAATGCAATCCGAACGACGATCAGGACAGAATAAAAATTAGTAGCTTAATGCACACATCTGTTTCCATACTCAACTATAGGGTAGTCATGGCTGTAGTGTTGCAAATGTGTAGGCTACTAGCAAAACTGCGTAACTTTTCGTCTTGTTTTATCGAATTCATAAAATCCATTATAAAGATTTTGAAACTTCAGTTTAATGTATTTTCTGTGAGATAATTTCTGCAGATGAAATTGCGAGTGCTGATGTTGTCAGATACGAGAGACTGGTGTAAATTTTAGGATATGTTTAATCACTGATGCTATTATTTCTACGGTAGATACCAGGCTTCGTCTGCCAGATGAAACACTCTTGAAAGGAATGCAGGTAGGAATGCAACTTGAACCTTATTACGAATGGTTGGGCACAGTGTTGCAGTTGACTGCATCGCCTTGAACTACTGAGGCAAGCACAAGCGAAAGATGGCAATTCGGGACATTAACTAACAGGAAAGCAACCAGCAGCAATAGAGCTCCCTCACTGAGTTCACTCTGCTACTACTACTAGGTTGCACTATCATTATATAGGGATAAGAGAACTACGATAATTCACTTATGGTGACTATCACAGTGACTTGTTGCTCATGGGCACCATCTAGCGGTGACCATTATTTACATGTGGCGCCATCTACCGACCGCCACACCAGCTCGCCACCAGATGTGGGTGGGCCTTGCCGCTTTTGCCAAGACTACCTATACAACACCTAATAATTTTGAGGCCCTTGTGAAATTCGAATTTCCTATCTAACATCAGAGCTTGGCTGTGAAATCCCACCAACGGTTAACCAATAAGTTTTTCAGTGGCACTCTTTGCTCTGGTAGGAAAGAGAAACACTCAAGCTCACGGCGCTGCATAGTGACATAACGAGCTAATTCACAGGTCGTGTGATCGCTGATCGGCGTTCTAAACCTCTGCGCATTCAGCTCATTTTGGTCCTAACAAGTTATTCCGGAATATGATTCGATATTCTGGATTCCAAATGAAGATTCCGGAATATTCCAGAACCTCTTAATGTTCCATGATACACATCCCTAAACATAGTATGCTGTTTCTATCATCAGGCATAGTCTACTGGCTACAAACTTTGCTCCACAGGTGTTATAACAATACAGTATTTATTGCTGACGTTTCGAGAGTCTATACAAACTCTCTTCCTCAGAAGGTAGGCAAGAAACAAAATCAAACCGTACACACACACTGCATTTCTCAAACATTACTTTAGAAATGGCATGCAGTTTAGCGTTCTAGCCCAGTGTTTCTCAAACTTTTTTATTCCATCGCCCTTTTCACTCTCGACACGTCGTTTTTGCCCCCCAAGCCTGATGAAGCAAACACAAGGTAGAAATATTAAAGAATTTTATTTAAAGAAAGTTAAATAACTGAACCAATCCATTAAAAATCTGAACCAAGCAATTGTAATACCCCCATTTTTACGTTCAGAATTATTGTGAAAATAATCTACACTGTAGCCGGGCACATAGACGATCCAGAGTAAAAGTTTAACGGATAAATTGCTTTAGCAACAACCTCCAACGTTTATCGTGCTAAATTAAAATTTACAAGAAACTAACAAATCATAATAGTAGGCTACTGAAGTTAACTCAATGATCGATTAGTGGTTGAGCATTTTCAACCCCTTTGTGTTGTTTCGCCTCCCTACCGCCCCCGTTGTTTTTTCGCCCCTCGCCCCTCAAAATCGCCCCCAAGGGGTCGATTCCGCCCACTTTGAGAAGAAATGTTCTAGCCCTATTCTTCTAGCACGTGTTTGAATCACAAATGCAGATCCCAAACTTGAGAGATAGCCTATGTCAAGGGTGAGGGGATCTTTGAATGTTACCATTTCGTTTGTACTGGTTGCAACAGTGGGGGTCTGGTAAAGCATCATTTGGAGCCAAAGTGGTGTAATAGGTAGGTGCGTTCAACACTTGACTAACACTCACATGGCGCTTTACTAAACCCTTTTCCCAAGCCGTGGTACTGGTACCAACCAGGGATGTGGAAGCGGCTGTTTCGTCAACCGCTTCCGCTTCCACACCTATCGCTTCCGCTTCCACCAACAAAAAACGAGAAAAGGACCGTTGACCTTAGCAGACTAGGCCTTCTGTGAAGAACGCCATGGATCCATCCTAAACTTTTGCAGAAAAGGAATTTGATCGGGGTGTTGAAAGAATTTTTTACGCATATTCTGAAAATGTAGCATCCTCCAGCTATAACATAACTCTTTAAAAAATACAAACATATGCCAAAAGTCAGGGTATCACAAAATACGATCCAGGAAGAAGCACAAGTTTTTCCATTATCACCGACCCATTCATTAAAGCAAAAGCTAGTAAAAAATATTTATGTTCATGGAAAAGTTGCAGATATAAGTAAACATTCTGAAGCAGTAGCACAGCCAATAAGTTTGTTTGGACAGTCAATCACATCGTCAGTCACTGACGGCATCTTGGGTCCAACCGTTCCATCCTTTAGTTTGCAACAGTTGAAAATTGATAGAAACTCGCCAGTAATCTTAGCAAGTTTGTTTCGCGGGTCCATGGCTTTTTCGACCTCATTCTGACTGCGATACTGTTTTGAAGCCTCGTCAGAACAAGACCTAGGGCCCTTGAACTTACAATAGTAGCAGCACAGAAGTCCGTAAATCATCTCATGAAGACAGCGATGCTATTGTAGCAGGCCTGTAACCAGCTTGGGATACCAGAATGAGGCGAAGATTTTTCTGAGGGGGACCAATTAGATGTACAATAGTTTTACACTATATGTTCAACACTTTTTTCCACGGAAGGCAAAAAATTTTTCAAGGGGCTTGTGCTCCCCATAGTTACGGTCCTGTTCAGTAGAACCAAAAAAAGAGCTGTGTGCTTTTGCAATCAGTTGCAAAAATAAAAAAGTTTTATATTTATTGGACAAGTGCTAAAAATAAGTATGAATATAGCTATTTGGAGGAAAGGTTTCTTAAAAAGCATCTCAGCAGTGTTGAATGTAGTTTTATTGAGCCGAACATAAAAGATATTCATGCGGACCCCTATCTCCCTCTTGTCACATCAAGTTCAACCAAAAGAGGTTTGGCATTAAAAAGTTTGCTGTTAACATTCACTGGATATATACGTTGATGATTTATTTTCTTCAGATGTATGAAAACATACTATGTTGTAGTATTGCCCAATTTTCAGGATTGATCTTTGAAATAACATTTCGTTTTGATTCATCTTCAAATATTTAAACCGAAGATCTACTTTCCATAAATTGGTAATAGCCATTGATATAATAAACCCATTAATGTGTTTCAGTTAGCTGCTTGAAGTTTCGTTAGTTCGATTTTTAATTTAAGGAATGGTGCACATAAACCGTGCAGCAATGGACCAACAGTTTTAAGCATGGTTCATTGGTCCCTCAAGCCGGTTCATGCGTACCGACGCAAGGGGACCCTTGATCCACTTGGATGACGAATGAAATAATCCATGTAACTTTTAAGGTTGCAGGTATTTTGCTCCGTAAATTCCCACAAAGCATGCCACAACCCTAAGACACTTACTGGAAAAATTTGAGTAGAAAATATTGCAGCGTGTTGTAGTTACGCTCGATATCATAAAAAGTGGTTCGTAGGTGCCGACTTTCCTCTGTGCTTTTTCTCGTTCTCTCGTGCTACTGATATCGCACGTTTATTTAGACTTATGGTGCAACTTCACCGTTTAATTCACATCGGGAAATGGACAAAAAAAATTTCGCCAAGTTACTTTTCAAGTCAAATAACCTACGTGGAAGCGGAAGTGGTAGAATTTTCGCGCTTCCGCTTCCACATCCCTGGTACCAACCCAAGAAGACACTAAAATGTTAACCAGTCCTCAAGCTAAATTTACTTAAAAAATATCAGGTTTCGGACCGAAAATGCAACTAATTATCAAACAACGTTTTTTTTAAGAAATGCACTACGTTTTAATAATGGTGATCCGTTCTTCCCCCAACAAAAATAATCAAAAGGTCGTTAGAAGAACAGGCGGTTTGACGTGGCCACAAACTTTTTTAATAACAACCAACATGTCAAGATTTGTCTTATCACTTTGAAAGTTTCAGCAGTTTGCACGGTTCAACAGTACCCTAGTGTTATAAGTTTAATGACGCCAAATTACAGTAGGCCTGTCTCAGAATAAAGTGGTACACGAACCTTACATATACCAACATTTTAAACTATCTCCCAAGTTTTGACAATTCCAGCAAATTTGTGGTTCAATAACAATCATTTACGAAATTTTGGATCAGATGGCCTGTCTCAAAATAAATCTTGTAAGGACAGCATTAACCAGTAGGACAAAGAAGATCCAAATAAGACTTCTTAAAAATGATTAGAATATAAAAGTTAACCTTTATTCTCTGAAAGTTTCTGCAAATGTCAAAATTGTTATGCAATACTTCGAAATTTCGGGGGGGGGCAAATGCCCCAAATGTCCCCCCTGGTTGCGCGCCTGATGAGGATAGTCTGCTATCTGTCATATGAGACCTGTTGAAGGTGTAGTGGTCACACAAGTGCCACTACATGGAGTTCGGCTAAGTCAGAGGGAACTGCATCAGATGAATGTGCCTGATGTGAAAGTCGAAACATAAAATGCCTCGATCAGAAATGACGAGGGAAGCGCTTCTTTGGTCAAATCGATAGGGGCATCGATAACATAAGCAATTCGGCTTTAATCACTTCCTCTGGTTGGGAGTTCGAACAGTAAGCGGAGCCAGACCGCGGATGTTCCGCTTCAAAGGTTTTGATCAGCTTCAGTTTTCTGAACTCCTTTCAGCGCTGGCAACACTATCGCGGCAGTTTAGCATATTCCGAAGCGCAATAAATACATTGGGACAAACTTCATCAAGACGTGACTTGAGAATAGAGCTTAACAAAAGGAATTGGGTTTTAATCATTATCATTTGATTAATGACAATTACCTGGAGATGTTGAAATGAGATGCAAATGTTAACAAAAATTTGCAAGAAATACAAACAAGCCTATCGTTCAGTTATGAAAACATTGTTACCGAAGGAACAAACCTGAGGTCGATCAAAGCAATGCGCCACGACGAACGTTTTCTTTCGTTAGCGCTGAAGTGAATTTTGCTTGAAAAACATGCGTATCGTGCTTTTAACTGGTCGAAATAGGCATGCATAAATATTTCCGATGTCTACACTTCGTAATCTCCTGGTGCATTGCGCATGTTTTGATTAATAACACTTTGTATCTCAAATAGGCCATAAAAGTTGACAAACATAGACCAAGGGAGCCTACGTGGACGCAACATAGTTAATATCCATAATCCACTAACTGCACTACTCGGTTGGGACAAGCTTAGCAGTGACTGCTAAATAAACTCATGTAACTAAGCTATTAATACTCCATCTTACTGTCTGAACCGCAAATGTGTAACTTCGGTTGTAAGCACCAAAGGTATCCTGTTTCCATGCAGTACAAAATACGAGAAGACTGCCTGAGCTAGCCATAATACATTTTTTCACAACAATCACTCCACAAAATTCGTTGATAAGGTGAAGTCTGACTTCTGGACGTATACAACTAGGCATATAGGCTAGCTTCACGTTCAACACTCCAAGCAATGAATGGTAACGCTTTACGCTCAAGCCTCAAATACCTCTGTTACCTCACAAACGTGCCAAAAATGATCAGGCGATGTTTTTCTAGGTAACAGTGGTAGGTACTGCTCTGTCTATAAATTACAGGACAAAACAGAATACAGATTGATGAAAACTACACTCATTTCTAGTGTTTAACATTTAAATCTTGGGGTTAAAACTTTGTTTGGGGCGCTAAGCCCACAAAAGTCGCCCCATGGCGACGGGACTGAATTTTGGGCCCTGTCGCTAGGCGGTAAACCTGCGGATATTTGTCTGAAACGAATAATGGCATATTCCGGTTGAACACAAATAAAAAGATCGTGGCAAATTGGTTATGCGATGAACTGGATCCATCTGTAATAATACACGAAATCACCGGAAAACACCCTGAGAAATTTTAGAAAGACGCTAAAAACAGAAACCTGCTGAAAATCAAAAGTATACTAAATACCAAATACAAGCTAACAGGGGGACCATTTTTTAAAGTTAGCCTTCCAGGGG
>Ga0210059_1014862_pt1 | contig 11443 bp, 9 predicted proteins | sample Ectturendosymbi2_FD_188042 | JGI IMG/M metagenome (GOLD analysis project Ga0210059, IMG submission 188042) | Ecteinascidia turbinata endosymbiont from Florida, USA - Sample 2 (SPAdes) (version 2) | ecosystem: Host-associated > Tunicates > Ascidians > Unclassified | place: Key West, Florida... | reverse complement strand
GACATGGTGTACACGTCGCCCATTACATTTACCCATGCACAGATAAAATCGCAAAGATAAATGACTCAGTGATTAAAATCTTGAAGGTGCTTCATGTTGGCCATTATTTCCAACATCTTTCATTTGTCATTCTTCGGCGAAGCTTGCGGTAACAGAGCTACTTTTACGCAGCAGGTGTTTCCTGAGATATGTTAATTATCACCGGTAAAAAAGTGCAGAAGCAGGAAACAGGGATCAGGAGAGCTGAATCATTGTTTAATCGAAACTTCAAAAAGACAATTTGAAAGCTTTTAGGTCAAACTATACCTGTAGATAAACTTTTTGCTAGGCTCACTTTCCTAGTTCAGAGCTTTATTACCTGAATTATGGTTTGTTTCGAGCAAGAATAAAGTAGCCAACGGTCTGTTGTAGACACTTTTACATTACCCAAATTAGAAGAGACTATTTCTCTGCAATCCGTTTTACCTGCATGGTCTAATCTAAAGGCACATTGACAAAATGCTCAAAACAGAGCATCGTATATCTGATGTTAGGTATATGCATATTCCTTTAACATCAAAGGCATCATCATGTAATTTAATTCAAAAACATATTAAGAAATGATTTTATGACTTGCTGTCAAGCAATACAGTGAAAAATGCGTCTACTTCACCTGAGGGTCATGCAGTGCAAATGTATATGGTATGGGATCTGAAAACAAGCCACCAAGAGTCAACATTCATAAAACTGTGGCTTACCAGCAAACTACAAACAAGGTTGGATTTCTTCAAACGAATAAAAAACAAAGTGCTTGAATTTTCTTCAAACTCTGATACATTTCATTGCCAGCGGTTCAGCTCCATGCCTTTGCACATTTCGCTACTCACCCACACACTTCAAAAAAAGAGGCTTTAGATGATGCGCCTCTAGCATTTGATTTTTAAACGCTTGCTGCTTTCGAATAAATAAATCGTAAGAAAACGAAATGTTGACGATGATATGAAACAAACAGGCGAGTTTTGTGAATACTGTGTTCCGCGGAATCATACGATCGTACACGTTTTGTTCAGAACAGGGAAAGTTGAATGATTACTTCCTGTCAAGTGATTTGCGCTTTAGATTAAAGCAGTCGTAAAGAGTAATAAATCGAAAGAAAACAAAATGTTGACAATGACATGAAACAAACGGACAAGTTTTGTGCATGCTGTGCTCCGCAGAATCATACGATCGTACAGTTTTGTTCAGAACAGGGAAGTCGGACGATTACATGTAAAGTGATTCGCGCTTTGGGTTAAAGCAGTCGTAATGAGTAATTTCTTGTTGGGATTTGTTAGAACGAGGAAAATGTTCGGAGTTGTATGCTACGTAAAAGAACAGAATGGATTAGCAGGTTGTCGTCTGTGAATATGTTTTTCTTTGATACTAGCATCCACACGGTCATCAATTGATGAGCAAACGAAGCAAGTGTGAACATTTGCTTATCGGATTAAAACCCGAGGTAGTGGGCATGCCTTTTCACAACGCAGTCGGTTACAGATTGAAGCAATGGTATGGTTCGTTTGTGCAACATCATCATAGGCTATGCGATGGTTGAAATAGTTAGTTAATGAGCGAAGTAACATTACACAAAAGAACAACAAAACATACAGAAAGCAAAAACATTCGGAAGAACAGGAAATTTAAACTGCTAATGAGATATAAGTATCTAACATTCGAAGTTTGCAATGGTTGCCACTTTCGTTAAAAGAAGTCGCAAGATATGAAATTGTTAACGATGACGTAGAAAGGCAGACAAATTTTGTTAATATGCTGCTCTGCAAAAATGATACGGTTATATTAATTTTGTTACAGAGCAGGGTGAAACTGACTAACTGCAAAATGCTTCGTGCTTTACGTTAAAGCAATCGTAATGAGAAATTCCTTGTTTGCTTTTGTTACAACACGATAAACGTTCAAAGAAGAATGCTACGCAAAAGAAGTGATGAAGTTAGCAGGTTGTCGATGCGTTTTGCTTTGATACATCCCCATGGTTATTGAATGATGTTCAAGTGAAGTGATCTCGGCCGGTTGCGTGAATATTTGCTCATCGGGTTAAAACATGGCATGCCCTGGCGCGTCTTGGCCTTCGACAACCAGTGACTGGTTATAGAAATTAAGTAGCCTGCTTAGACAAAAGCTCTGAGTAACACGTTATCTTTGAAATGTGAAACAAATAATTAAAATGAAGATATTATCAAAACTTGGAAATATGAAAAATATTACCAAAACGCGAAAATGTTAACAAAATCAAAAACATGTTGAAATATTAAAAAACAGGAAAAAAACGTTGAAAACACAAAAAATATGAAACACAAGAAAAAACATCCAAAACATGAAAAAAATATGAATGAATACATTACCACAACGCAAAAATATGAAAAATATTACCTTAACGCAAAAAATATGAAAAAACGGAAAAATATGAGAAACAAAATATATGGTTCGGGGTGGGAGGCTGGGGAAACCCCAGCTACACCGGCTGCACCCACTGAAAACCGTAGAATTCCAGACCCTGACCGCCTTCCTTCACTACTGATTTGAATGTTACGGTTTGTTAACATGTAACAACGTGCGGCCTCCAGGGTACCCATCGCTGGACTATTTCTTTCAAGGCCATACATTTTCGGGAAATAGCTAGCCACCCGCAGATCACACCGCCACGGTGTCGCTGCACGCGATCTGGTTTTGCTTACGCGCAGACGATTTTCTCATAACTTGTTTGCCGTGATGCCTGCTACAAACTAGGGTCGTTTTAGTCTTGAAGGGAGATTTGCTCTTCGTGCGCGAACGTCACCATCGCAGTGCTGCGGTAGCACCGACCACGCAGCAGACTTGTTTGTAATGTGTACAAGTGATGTCAACCTGACGATAGCATAAACTTTCGCCTTTAGTGGCACCCGCGGGCCTTGAAGAATGCCTGCAACATAATACTCCGTCACTTGGCATTTCGCTGACAAGATTCTATGAAGAAAAAGAAGTAATCTTTATCCTAAACTTAGAGTATCAAACTTCTGATGATAACAGTTGATGTGATACTATTCTTGTCGATAAAATTCAGTCAGGCAGTATTGGCATCGAAGAACTTTTATCGATTTTCTAAAAAATGTGTGTTAACTAAATCATGTTTGTTCTTATCAAGCCTGTTCTTGGGAACGCAAAGTTGAAACTAAAGTTGCAACTCAGAGCTGAGTTAGCGCTTAAAATATCAAAATACTCGATAACTCTGCCTGGTATTTCCCGACATGCTGTCACGCGGGTTGACGGCCGAACAAAGGCAAAAAGTCGGACACTAAATAGTACGTACTGTGTGTAACGTAATAGTGTAAATATTGCAATCATTTCTGTGCAGTTCAATCTGTCAAACCCCAAAGTAATTTAGCGATGCTTTAATCCACAAATCAACAAACAGACTTAAATGAAACGTTTTGATGTTGTGAATAAATTTTACTGTCATATAGTTTGGTTATTGTGTGGACCAAGCGCCCTTTATTAATATCGCATGACTTTTTAAACAATATGAGTGACAATTTAACAAGTTTGTTGTCAACTTAGCTCAACTTTGTGATGTTTGCATAGTTTCAATAACTTTCGATGCTAAACGCCCTGATCGACCTCAGTTTGATCCCTCGGGTGGTTTTCGATGTCTTTCATGATTTCTTCATCCTGTGCCGTCGGTATCAACCGCATTGGATAAACATGTTCTTAGAAAGTGAAAAAGCTACTGTTCGCACACTACATACATGATACAAAAACGCTCAAATACTTCATCAAAACTAGGAAGCCTTTGAAGCGTTTTGGATTGTTCTGGATCCATTCGGAAATGAACCAACGTTAAGGCAATGCAAGCAATTCAAAACCAAGAGATTTTGTAACGCAGAGAAATTGATGTAACGTAAAAAATGTTGAAAGCAAACCTGAGACTGCCTGTGGGAGGTTGTGTGTAGATTACAGCCAGCCAAGGGTGCTGCTAACAAATAGCAGAATACATCTATGTCATGGGCGACTCCAGGTCAACAGCGTCACTCGAGCTTATCATGCGACTTATACTGCCTGACACTGAATGCAACCGTTCGAGGCTTACGTCACTGAAATTTCCATTTGCTCTACTCTATAACATACACTATAGTTGCTCTGTGACAATTAATTACGTAACAATGAATGAGAAGTTAAGAACTCGTCCACTGTTGCGTTCAGGGACGCCGGAACATCGGTAGGGCAGGGGGGGCAGTAAAAACGTTAAGCGCAATGGAAACTTATGAAAAACAAAAAAAGTCGGTACGAATTATGCTTGCTACTGTTCAGCAACAACGTTGACCTCAAAAATAATAAAAGAAACTATAGAAAATTTGTTTCAATTCGATCTTGATAAATCATAAAATTACCTATGATGCTGTTATGATAAAGACACCTCGGCTCCCGTTCTACCTATTTTAAAAGGTCAGGAGGCAATGCCACCGTTATCCGACGTCAGGTTACCGCTATTAGCAGTCACTGTCTCACTGCATTACCTGCCAACATGTCTGCGTTCAACAGTCACATGCGGCAAAACGCCAATATTGTAGCTTGAAGTGAACATTAGAAGATTTGTTGCCATGTTATTGCTGCGCAATAAAGAACAACAGCAAAACAATCCGCTCGCAAGTTTGGCAACCTGCCCCATGGTTGTCAGATAAAAATTTTACTAAAAAGCCAAACAGTGCTAAAAAGAGTTCAGAAAAATGGCCAAAGCGATTGATTAAAAGCCAGAAAAAAGCCAAGTTTTATTTATGGTATTGTCATTCCTTGTCACAGAGAAACATATGAATTACAAGAATATCAGAAAAAATTTGTTTCAAAATTGAGAGTAAGTCTATTTTGGCATTGTACTGAAGCTCATTACTGATGCTTCTCTGACTTTTCATGGTTTGTGACTGTGAGACTGCACACTTGGGTACAATGGTGCCACAGTTTGCATACTGATCCACCGGAACCTTTCTGCACCTATGCGACAGTCATCTCCATTACTCTTGTACTTAGGAGCAGAATAATAAGACTTCGTCGACATCACTATCCCATTTATGTTGTGGAGACAAAAACCTGTCTGCAAGCGTTGAGCCTGCTTTGTGCTTGCAACACAAAACACACTGTACAGTGCACACATTTTCAGTGATTACGCTAAAACTTTATTTCGAAACTCACATCCCTCAAATATTACTAAAATCAGAACGTAGGTGTTGGGTCGGTCTAATATAGCATTTATAAAAAAAGTTTTACAAATATGTTGCTGAAAAAATGGAATAGTAATACTTTCCATCAGAGAAAAATTTTTCAGTGTCAAAAATCCAAAAAAGAGCTAAAAGGTCAAACGAATTTTTTGAGGTCAACCAACTTGAGATGAGGCCAAAAGGCCAATTAAAATTTTATGCCAACCAATTTGAAACGAGGTCAGATTTCTGAAATTTGGCCTAAAAAGTGCTGATCTGGCAACGCTGACCTGCCCCTGCAGGCAAAGTAGAGAACACGAGTGAACTGCAAGCTTACCACTGCATGACACCAGAACAGTGAACCGGGCTCTTGCGCATTGTGAGTGCCGTACTGGCTAATAAAGTGTCATTGCACGAAATAAATCAATTAATCGGAATTGAGCTAATGACGTCAAGTTTTCTAGAAAAGTTTGGTACTTAGTCGTAATTTCCAGGGAGGGGAAAATGCTCATGGTTTTGACGTACTACGAGTTCAAAACTGTTTGCTTGAGTTCAATGTAAAAGCGCACCAACAACGGTCAATCTTTTCGCATTCACATGTTCAAAACAATTTTGACTTCAAAACTAAAAACAAAAATTATATAAAACCATTCTAAGCTTTATGTGTGCGCGAATAGCTGCAGCAAATTCGTTTCAAGTCAATCTTGATAAATCATGAAATTACCTATGATACTGATATGTAAGGGCATCTGTGCCCTCGTTGCCCCCTTTTCAAAGGACAGACGGGCAGTGCCTCCGTAATGCACCCCCGTTCCGGTGTCCCTGGTTGCGTTACGTACGTCACAGAGCAAGGCCTTTTTCATATTAGCACAATTATTCTCGAATGGAAACTGTCTGCTATATCGGAATTCAAATCCAATGTTCTATACAGATCCACTGCTTCAAATAACATTCAATCTGATATGAATTATATTTGAAAAAAATACTCAATAGCCCGAGCTGTCCTCTGGGCGTAACGGATGAGCCGGAGTAAAGCGGAACGTATTCGACAAAACGCCTACTAGGAAGGATATTTTTTATTCAGGTCACCTGCACCATGAACGCGAAAGGCCAAGAATGAAAATATATGAACGCTGGCAAGGCCCAATGAAAAGAGCCCGAGTTAATAACCGTAATCAGTGAAGTGGGCGGTGGCACAAACATACAAAGCAAGCAAGCTCGCGTTCCACAATATAAAGCGCAATCGAAGAAAGTCAAACGAGTTATACAGTTAATACAGTGTTTTTCAAGTTTCATTGGACCAAACGATTTTGGATCCTGAGCCAAGAACTTTCAGATGTTCGAGACGGAGCCTGATCTGGAGCAAAAACTTTATATGCCTGGAGATGGAGCCGGAGCCTGAAATTTGAGTTACGGCTCCACAGCCCTGATCTCACCAATGTACGGCAAAAACGGAAGGATTTTGCGAGTAACAGTTGTGATTCTTGAATTGTTTCTGAACAAGTGTTCTTGAAAGGCTTGTCAAGACATACGTTTGTTTGTTATCCATAAACTAGCACGGGTATCCAATACCCATTGCGAAAAAAATTTGAATGTTTGAAATTCCTTGTGGATCAATTGATAAAGAGCTGCAATATTCATAGGACAGACGTAGCAAACTTTAAATGCCACGTTTTGTTTTATTGGAAGGAAACTTTCCCATAAAATATGTAGTCCTATTGGTGCATTTTCTGTAGACAGTTGTTTCTATTCAGGTCTCGTTTTTTGTCAATAGAACAGCCAAACATGCCAGCTGTCCGTCCGTTTCTACTTCTTTTGAAAAATTAACAACTGAATGAACTTTTTTAAAATTGGACCAAAAATGACCCTTCTTGTTTTTTGAATTGAACACATAGATACTGTCATGAACATAACGACATGTTAATTGACGGGAGCATCCAGTCTTAACGTTGTCTTCTAACTAATTATAAATACGTTTGCAATCAAAGTTTGAAACGTTGAGCCCATTTCGTCTCCATCTAAGTGTTTGTAATATTTTTCATTAAATTGTAGAAAAGTATTTTTGCTTATCTTTTGAAGTTTGGTTCTGTTTAAAACTATGACGTTTTACAGCTTTATCAGTTAAGACTTTGTACAACATCAAATTTACACTGAAGTCAACAAGAATGTTTGTAAAAACTTCTGGCATCAAAACAACTCAAAAAATGTTTTGTTTAAAACTACAACACCATTTTCCTTATATGGTTGATATAAAATACAATGATAGAAGTGCTTTGGCTGGGAGCAGAAAGAATTTACAACGTGCTTTGAAAAACATTTGAATAAGATTTGACTAAGAAAACGTTTAAATACGTTATAGCAAAAAACACAAAAACGTTAAACCGCTAATTACACCAAATCTCGAACGCAGATAGCCAAATATTTGTAGATTTTCGTAGGAAAACGGTATCACATGAAACCTTCAGATCCACAAAGCTTTTTTGAGGCCGTTCCGCACAAAAACTTTTTAAATCGCAGACCTAACATTGATCTGGTTCAGATAATTTGAGGTCATTCCCTGACATTCCCTACGTCAATTTGAAATCCTGAAAATTCTTAAAAAAGCCCCGAAGCTTGAATAGTATAACAATTTATGTGGTGATGTTACGAAAAGCAACTCAAACTTTTTCAGTAACACCTTTCAATAAACCTGAAAAAAAATTTTGACCTACCCACAAAATGATGATTCTTTTTTGTGTGATCGAATAAAATCCGGTTTTGCCGGTGTAGGTCTGATGTATAGATATTAATGACAACAGAAGAAAGTTTCCGTATGCATTTTGAGCAACTAAGTGACGGAGTGAGTGAGCTAGCAGTACAACTAAAACTGTTCAGCAAGCAAATCTGCAAACGGTATGCAGGAAAAGGCAACAAAATACTTTTTATTAGCTCTATTAATACAGCATAAAATTCACTTAAAATCAAGTCCTGTAATTTAAACGATGAGAAACATGTGACCTATGTTTTCAGAAAGCATTGCTCCACATTATATTTCCTGAACCATTTTCAATTTTAAGTAATTCAAATCTAACTGCCCTTGTCTCTAATCAAAACCTTCATCAAAATTGAATCAAACTACAACTCAAGGCAGTCAAGGTCAAAGTTTGAGCAGAAGAATGCTAAAGGTCGAGGTGTGCTTGTCTAGAATGTTTTGGAAAACAAATGATTTTTGGTGTACCGGATTCTTGATTTCCAATTCCTTTAAATTATTTGGCAATTACGCAATGCGTTCAGTCCGATTCAATCGGTATTATTGTCCTATTTCTGGCCACTTTACCGGTCAATCTTCTCGAACATGGATGCAGAGTCTTCAAATCAGCTTTAGAGAGCTGGTATGAAAAAGCGAAAAAAAGTGTGACTGCAGTTAATTCTTGTTCAACACTGTTTTCACAATCAGTGCTTTGCTGAGTAACCAGTTTGTTTAGAACAGATCTGATGAACCTATTAGTTACACAGACGCACAACTGAGTTCCTCGAAATCCGTAAGTTGCAGTTTAGCACTTCAGAGAACAAAGTAATTACTGTTAGCATTGGGGGTAGTAGGAGTTTTTAACAAAAGGAAATCACGGACAGATTTTACCGAATTTTTTAAAAACCTACAGTAATCACGAAAAAGCTTCGTTCGAAGGAACACTTGGATAAAATTGCAGCATGTTTTTTGTTAGTGCTCCGTAACAGGCTTTCTAACCCGAATTAGTGAAATGTATTTGCCTGCCGATAACGGTACAAGCTTTTGTTTATCGCTATGTCCACACTGCTTACTAAGATAAATTGTTTAGTTTTTTCGTGTTGCAGATCCGCTTTCAATCAATTCATCCTCAGTCTTTGTTTTTCTGACTTGTTTTCGGCGTTGATCAGTTGGATAAACTTGTACAGAAGGACTTGGGGATTCGACAACTTCAATCTTCCAAACGCATTTTGCGTGGTATGTTAGATGACTATCAATTCAATTTAAGACAAATTCTTGCGTTTAACCGCCCAACGCGTCACACATATTTAACAGAAATCAGGCGTTACACTCAAGGTAGTAAAAACTCTGATTGGCAGCAGCTTTATGTGCTCTTGACAGTTTTAAGGGTTTTGTTAATACTATAGGGACGACGCATGCTACAAACTTTTCGACAATAGTGACGATTTTTGCTGATTCATGCTAGAAAGCTGAAAAACTGAACAAAATTTCTTTTGATCTAAGCTAAGAAACGACTCTAGCAAATTTGTTATCGCGTTAACAATTTCTTTCACCGTACGACTTCAGACATGCTCCTTGAAGTTGCAGACTCTATGTCACCAAGTTGAAATTAAGTTTTCTTCAGAACTTAAAATTGGGATAGACCTAACAGTTTCATCAACACTAAAAAAGCCTTCAAAAAACTATACATGTTTTATTTTGAAACGTTTCGGATTATTCTTAATCCATCTTCAGTCAAAAAATAAAGCTACACTTGGCAATGCTAGCAATTCAAAACCAAAAGACTCTGTGACGCAAGAAATAGCAGTGTGACGCAAAAGACGTCAAAAGCAAAACCAAGACCGCCAGCCCTGTCAAATTCGTTAAAAGTAAAACTAGGACCAACAGCTATGCAGAAAGTGTTAAAACAAAACCTACATAAGATCGTAATCCACGAAAACAAGCCAAGGCTAGCCGCAACAAACCGTTCACAGAACGCTTCACGGCGATCACCTTAATCTTTCAAGTTTTCTTCACTTTTCTACCTTTCAATATCAAACCTGTATGTTTGTATGATCTAATACCGTTTTTGTAATTGAAAGCATCACAACAAAGGGGCGCTTCTATTTATAGGTATGATCATTGCATAGAAATCTTTCATATCTTTCAAAGTTTAAAATGCTGCCGTAATTTGGGTGGATTTTCCGCTCTTGCCGATCACACTATGGGCATTTTATTAGCTTCAGATCGATTGTTTAACTATGGAAGTTTATCTTTCTTGCCGGTATGAGACGTCTGCAAACATACTATCACCGCGGTGTTTCATTCTGTTGGTAGTGCAATGAAGTTCATCATGATTCTGAAAACTGTGATCTTCGCTATTTTTCGATGTCATGTTGTAGTATGCATTCATGCAACTGGTTCCATATGAGCAGCTGGTACATGTACGCTTATGCGTCAAACAAGACCTCAAGTGTAACAACATTTTCCTTCACAAAAATCACAGCATACTAAAATATTGACGGTTTTCTCGCATGGAGCTTGTGACATCTTTAAAAACATGAACTTTGAAAAGTTTCTTTCGTGCTTAACCTTTGGCTCATTTTAGCCTTCAGTCAGTCACCAAAAAGAAACTAAATTTAGGACTGGCTTGCTTGTTTACATGCAACGTTTGCAGAATTACCACGCTTTCCTCGAATGTGATTAAAAGTGTCCACACTAACCGAGGGTTCTAATACAATTTAAATATTCTTTCACGGTGATCCCTTTAATCTTTCAAGTAACCTGGCTCCATGCTTTGCTTGTGGTGTTGGACCCATTTATCCATGTGTCACATTATTTTGAGAAACGTTGATAGTTTTTGAGCAACAAAAACTGTTTTTTTAAGCAAAGCGTGCTAGTGTTTATGATAAAAAGAGGTTTGTTAATGGAACACGCTTGCACGCATGCGTTCTGTGAGAACCAAAACTATGTTTATCGAAAATATCATTCGTCTGCTTTTTGTCTTTTTTTCAACGTTGCGCATGTATTCCAATTTTGAATAGATTAATCAAAAATCTCAGAGGACAATGCCCTCTCTGTGAAAACAAAAAGTTAAGCCATTTTAACCACAAGTTAAGCTATTCGATCCATTATGTACGATTGTTCTTCTTTCAAAAAAATTGAACCACTTTGACTGATGTTGGCAAACCCTATTGAGAACCAATTGAGCAGACCCTTCAAAAGGCAACGTGTATAAACAATTATTACTGCCGCCATAAATCTCAACACATCACAAATGTATAGACTGAGCTTATTGTGCAAAAATGGAGAGCAGCGAAACAAATAGTCAGTACTGTTGAATGTGCTTTACCGTAAAAAAGGGAAACAGAGTACTTTAGCATGCAGAGATTTTCACTGAAAAGGAGATCCTAACTTATTCTAACTTGCGGTATTTTAGTACTGATTGCTGGGTTTGCAGCTCTCATTAAAATTTCTGTTCCAACGACTGTTTGTAACTACGATAAATTTTATCATTTTGTTCCATTTGTGAACA
>Ga0210059_1014861_pt1 | contig 11445 bp, 9 predicted proteins | sample Ectturendosymbi2_FD_188042 | JGI IMG/M metagenome (GOLD analysis project Ga0210059, IMG submission 188042) | Ecteinascidia turbinata endosymbiont from Florida, USA - Sample 2 (SPAdes) (version 2) | ecosystem: Host-associated > Tunicates > Ascidians > Unclassified | place: Key West, Florida... | reverse complement strand
CTTGAAAAGAAATGCCCTGTGTTGAAAATCTGCAGATAACCTACTGTGTAAATTGTAATACTAATATACCTGGCTACTGCTGCCAAAGAAGCGTTTTTCGGTGATTGCTACCGAAACATGGGACATTTCCTTTGTAGCGTAGAAAGGATAAAGCGTTTTGCGAACGTCCATTTGCATTGCATCGTCAGCAACGTTCCTCTGAGTGCGCAAATACTCAGGACCACCAGAACTGTTGCGCAGTGAAATCTCATCCTCGCATACTTGCAACATTCTACAGCAATGGAAAAACACGCAAACAATAAGCTATTTGAGTGAAATGTTATTTTGTTCGTATTTTGATAAGATATAATTCACAAAGTTTGTAACTCATTGAAAACTCCACTTGCTCATCCCTAAAATAATGATGCTCACTAAAACCAATATTTGCTCAGTGCAAAATTATCTTAGAGGGAACACTGATCCTCAGTTATTTGAAAATGATAAACAAAATGTCGACGTTGCCTCCCTGGAAAAATTTCTGCGGACCCCCTTGCCCATGAAGGATCGTGCTTTCTCGCTTTCGCTTTTTGTTATTTTCGTGCTTTCACCTATTACGAATTGTTTGTTTCTTTCCGTTCTCTTGATTTCGGTTGCAAAACAAACACAATCTACCCGCTTCTTGTTTTTGTTTCATCAAAATTACCTGCAATAACAAATATTATACACAAATTACTATGAGTGTTGCGGACTATTCCAAATGACAATTAAAAACTGAAGGTTCCCCATTTGAAGAGCACTGATCTGAACCTCGTCGAAGTGACTACCCTCACTTGCTGCAATATACAAGTCAAACAACGCTGTGCTGGCTACTGCCACCAGTAATTGTGCTGTAACAATCGTAACCTACAATGAGAATAAGTATTATGTCGTCACGTGAACTGTTTATGTCGAGTCCTCAATGTACCTGCGCCGAAGCCGGTGACTACGTCATCAGATCGTTGTTATGTGCCACATTGCTTATTGGTTCCGTAGTGTTGCAGTGTTAAAGTTTGACCAGTTGTATCACTCAAGCTTCTTCTAAACCAGCCATGTCCAACCCAAATGGCTTACTGGGCCAAAACTTATGTCACTGTCTTAACCAGGGCCGCACGTTGAATGACATATTAATGAGGGCCTCACATTGAATGGCTTACTTTGATCTTAGCAAACTAAATTTAGCTTATATTAGTGTAATGAAAGCCTTCAAATCCAAAATGCAATGGTGCAGACGTGATACAATGACACTGAGGACAACCTGCGTCAAAAATGTCAAATTTAAGATTATCAAAAAAGACAGGTTGTCACTATTTGGGATACTTTCACTGCAGCTAAAACCTCAACTGGGCCGCACGAAACCTTTGACTGGGCCGTATGCGGCCCACGGGCCGCGGGTTGGACATAGCTGTTCTAAACCAAGCGTAGACTTGTTTCCTCGTAAATGTACCATGTACGTATGCGGAAGTAATTGATTTACGCAATATGTTCCTGTGAAGCATTGGGATCATTACAAATCGATATCGCATCCCCCACCAAATTAGCCTGTGTCCGCTACTAGCTGTTTGCAAGATCAAATCTTGCTAGACTACGCAAGAATTGAGAATGCGCATAAAGTGCGCAAGAAAACTTTCAATTTTTTGTTATGTATAGATGTCAAGCAAATTTTAATTGTCCTTTTTCCCTGCTGAGACATTATCAAATGTCTAAAATCTGGGCAAACGTCCTGAAATTCCGGACAAAATGGCGCCCAACGTTGTTTCATTTGAAAAAATGGCGCTGGAGGTCATTCCAGAAAAGGTCTTCATGATCTGTGTTGGAGAAAATATTCGCACAAAATGTTGCCCGAAAACTCTTCGCCGGTTTTCAGTCACGAAAATGTGGTATGGCTACTCAAATCTAATCACTGCAATTAAGCCTCATTACCGATTTACAATGTGTCATATCGCCGTGCATTGTGAAGCTTCAGAGCCTACACTTTAAGTACGCTACCCCTCATCAGCACTGGGACGCAGGGACGGATTTGGGGAAAGTGGGGCCCTAGGCCATCTTAGCTCACGGGGCCCCAAGTAGGTGTGATTTATTTGGTTGTGTAAAGTAGTCCAATGGTCTTGAAAACGTGAAAGTATATGTAGTGCCCCCTCAAAAATCTAGCGTTTGTGGTGCTGACGTTTAGCTCTACGATTACCTTAGATCTTCAACAGAAATTGAAAGCTTTCCTGTGCGTAGTGCTGCCTTTGTGCTTACACAGGCGATGGGTATTTTTCCAGTCGTTGAATCCGATCGTTAGTGGTAGGGGAGATTAGGGACTTTTGGGCCAGAATTTACATTTTGTTTGATGCAATCCCTGCTGCTTGCCGCAAGTGGCTCAAAGTTGGTTTCCGAAAAATGCAAAGGGTCCCCGTTATGCTAGTACCAAAAAAGAACCAAAATATATTATAACGTCTGAATGATTGCACTTTAAAAATTGTTGAAAAAGTGGCCCTACCCTAAGGGACCAATGGCCCATATTTAGTGGACCTTTGGATCAGGTTGTTCTGTCACGTAATTTCATGACAGTAATTACAGAGAACAATCAAATTTTCGTTTATTTACAAGGGGAAATAAAACTTTTGCTTATTTACCATAAAAAGAAAAACGATAGTTTGCATTTCTGCAATAAAGAACATGAAATGCAGTGGAAATGCAAGTTTTCTTTATAACACTTATTTTACATAGCAAAGAGCACATCACCGGTTGTACTTTTAGCGTTATCCTAAACCTACATGAATACCTGCATTTTTATTACAAACTGTCATTAGACAAAAAATTATTAGCTCATGATTCCTCCTTTGACGGGTGTGCATGTGATTCTAAATAGAAAGAGAATGCGAAAAGAGAGTTTGGTCGACAAAACGCAGCAAAAAAACTGAGCGTCATCTATAGGCCTACTTTCAATGAAGTGAAGAAATAAAAATGTAGGCTAAGCCGCCGTTGATTACAAGCCGCATGAATTGATGAAAAAAATATTTATAAAGCGCCGCTTACAATGGAATAAATACGGCAGTCTATGTAGGACGGCAATGCTTGGTTTTCTGCTGGATTGGAAATCTATCAAGGAAACGCGTAGGCCTAAGTGTAGTTCACCGTTGAAAAACTAATGAATCCTATTAGCCACACACCATAGACATAAAACCTATCTGCTTTGTGGCCATAGATTTTCTGGATACATTCAGATCCAAGGTTTATGTTTTTTAGTGTCAGTGATATATCTCCGAGGAGTTGTTTGAGGAATATTGTGATCAAGATCAGCCTCACGAATGCTATTAGGTTACTATATTTCAGCACATCTTAATGGCTTTTCTCAAAGTGGTTTCATTAATAAACTCTCCGTTAACGTTGTTACATTTTTAAATGTGGCCATGTCAATGAACGTGCTTTGGACCTGGTCTACTTCTGCAAAGCACGCGAGACAAAGAATAACACGTAAGCAATGGATAATTAAGAAATCTTTTTGCAATATTATAAAATGGGCAATCATACAAAGGACCTTTGGTCATGGTCCAAAGGTCCTTTATGTAAAGTGGTCCAATGGTCCTTCATCCGGCCATTTTTATGCTGATGCTACTGAAACATCGTTACTTGCTTAATTTTAAAAGCTCTGCTGTCATTCCAGACATAAATGTCGCTTCTACTTGCAAACCAAACAATTGACAGAAATCTGCTCTCTATCCTTGGATATCACAAAAAGTTCAGACCGTTCAAAATTTACTTTTACTCCATAAAAATGCATTTTCAACCATAACTGCTTAATGACTGGACCAAGGTCCTCTGTATTACACATGACAAGCTGACGTCTGCTAAGCATTTTTTCGCATGATTAACGAAGCGTAACCATCTGTCATTTATCAGAAACGCACCATGGTCCAAAGGTCCTGCATGGCCATAGGTCCCTATAATCTACCCTACACGCAGGGCCGGATTTAACTGATTCGAGGCCCTAGGCTAATCCACTTGTAAGGCCCCCTCTCCCACTATTATGAGGAAAAAATGGAAAAGCGTTAATTAATTTGCGCAAAATCGAAAATGACAATGCTGACGCTCAAAATGTATGGTCAATAAAAAACTCTAAATCATTACTAGAGTGCCCCACGATCACTGTGCTCAAGTTGCTACTTTCAACGCAAAAACTTTCAATGACACGTAATGGTTGAAATCGTACTTGTTGACTGGCGGGAACAAGATAATTCATTTTTGCAGGCAAACCAACCGAAAACGTCAAGGTTAAATATTTGACAAAACACATGGCCTACGTTTTTCATAAGTTTCACATCTGTTTTTTCTTATCTGTGCTCATAAAAATCAAACACACTGAAAATACAAGTGGCGGCATAAAGACAGCAAAGCACAATTTGAGGACCACGTTGCGACTTGCTCGCCACGGCCACAAAATCTCACACACACGACCAAACCACGTCGAGTGAAACGAACCAAATATTTGCAACTGCTAGGTTCACGATTCGCGTGTTTGTTAGTTTTTCAGACTCTTAAGAATCGAACGTAACAAAACCGTCGCGCGAAAGGATGTGAGGTTTAGAACCAGAACCGTAGCCAGAGAGCTTTCAACAGGGGGCTTTACATTTGCGCAGGTGGTCTTCACATTCTGAAAATTTGATATAATCTCCACTGATTTACAGTGTTTCATATTTAAATTTGGAGGGAATGAGCCTACCACAGCCCCCTATAGCGATGGGACTATGGTTTTAAACTTCCCTTATGCTGTCATTATTGAAATACAAAAAGCTACAATCATCGAATCAAGTAAGTCTGATTAGAACCCAGTAAACAATTAAAAAGTTTTTTTCTTGGCCTTAATAAAAAATCATCTAGGAATTCATTAAAATTTTTTTGCCTATGTTCGTCACTAACGCACCCAACTCTTATACTGGGCAACCTCTCCTATAACATTGCGACCTTTTCCTTCGTTTTTAATTCTGAATCTTGAAAATAAATTCTCCTGGCCAGTTAGTGGCAATGAATCTAAGAGTAAGAAATAAGGTCCACGTGGTTGGATAAACTGAAAAACACTAAGGCATCATCAGACCCAAACGCGGTTTTGTCTTTTTCTGCTGTTACTCCTTTCTTTGACTCTAGGGGTAGAGTTCTGTGGTTGTCAGTTGGCAAAGTGACTTTTGCTTGCTATTCAAGCTCATTAACATCTTCTCGTACTAGCTTAGCATGGGATCTGTACAAATTTACGCAAGTACTCAATAGCAATCTGATTTCTGAATGACTTTGAAAAAAATTAAAATGGAAAAATAACATTTAAATGTATCAAACGAGCTTTACGTAATAGAAACGCTAACAAAACTACAATATTGCTCAGAATAAGCAGCTATGTTTTTATTGTAGGATAATGCCGTTATAGTCTTACACATAGCTCTTATCTGCAACACAACTTTGTGCTTCGATAAGGTGCATTTCAAACACGAACAACCACAAATTCTTTCTCCTGATTTATACGTAACAATCGGTACGATTCAGCAAACAGAGGAAGCAGCCAATGTGCATTGAGTATATCGACTCAATCAGGACTCCAATTGCTGTTTTTTTTCACCCAGATCCGTTTTTTCGATTGCATCTGACTGTCTAGGTTTCATTATGAAAGATCCCGTTAAATTTGTTTTTTTAGAATAGGAATTTGGGAATTAGCTACAGTAAATCTAATAGATCTTCCTGTCTTTACAGTGTTCGTATGCGATCATCAGGTGAAAAAAGTTCTCACATCGGTTAATCAAAGCGTGTTCAGTCAGTGTTGCGCTCTCACTCCAGCATCAATATCAAACACTGAAGGTTGCTTGCGATCCGGTAAAGTCAGTCGTGCAATTGGATGTACAACAAAAGTAACATCAATAAGCAACAAATAGTTTCGTAAAAATTGAAAGATGTACAGTTGGGTAAACTACGTAAAAGGTCATTGTCTCAGATGCCAATTGAAGGAATTGAATATTGATGAAACAGTGTTTTAATAATGAATGGCTTGAACTTTTCGGCTACCCTATGCATGCAAAATGAAAAAACTATTTCCATTGCAGGAAAGATATATTGTTAGCTTGGGTATTTTAGATTCTGTTGCAGATCAAGATCTCACAAAAGATCCAAGTTCAATAGCAAATGTGGTCCTACATTTTCCCCACCCTGTACCTGAACAACAGCTGGAGGAAATATCGATAGTTTAAACATGTCGTTGTCCAATAAATATATCCCTGATTTCTGTTATTTAATGACCAGATTTATGGTTTCGCCAGTCTACTGCATCACTAGAAAGAACAGTTTCACTTGCTATTCATATTAAAACAAATACAAATGTGCTAAGCCGTTTAGTAAAATGTCACCAACGTTACATAATATGTCTTGAGCAATGGATCCAAACGTTACATGTTCAGCTGCGGACGAATACTGGGAAGAGGAACTTTAAGTAAATCAGGATTTTAATCACTGTTTCACCTCAGGTATTTTCATCCGTTCTCTTTTTGCAAATCAAAATTTCCGTTTTTTTGGCAGGGAAATGTTTTTTTCATCTACAATCTTAATGTCATCCAACACGCTCGTTTCTGTGTATCATTAACATGGGCAGCTATATGATTCTATTTTATCAATCAACCATGCGCAGGGCCGGATTAAGGGGGGGGCAACGGGGGCAATTGCCCCGGGCCCTCCGCTCCAAGAGGCCCCCCCGTGATGACATTTATTTGTTTTAAATAAAACATTCGTTTAAAAAATTGTCGTGATTCAAAGGAGATACAAGAATACAACTCAATATTCCGATGTTGCTTTGAGTATCATTAATGATTTCTCTGCAAGTTTGACTTTCTGCCGGTTTTAGTAATCACTACTGAATATAAATATTTTCGGTTTTGTTCAATGCAAGTATATTTAAATTTTGCTTGTAACTTTTCCTGATAATCGTTCTTTTGGCATGGATTTATCTACTCGTGCATCACGCCTGCTGCACAAATGTCACGGAAACGATACTATTTGCGTGCTTAAGCTGTGGTTGCTGTTCAGTATCAATGACAGTGTTACCACTGGGGTCAGTCTCGTTAACATCAGGTTGTTGCCTTCTTCAACATCAGATTTCTACGTTACAGTTTCATAAGCTAAATGCTATTATTCACAATACCTAACAGAGCGCGATGAACCTCGCAGGGTTGCCAAACTGTCTTCACCACAAAAAGCCCAACCTTGTCCCAAAAAACTGATAGCTGTCTTAAGACATATGCACATGAAACATGCATAACTAAACACAAAATTGATATCAAAACTCGTCGGAAACATCGATATAATACAATTTCAATCTTTAGAAGCATTTTCTTTCCTCGTAATTACACTGTCATACATTTGTTTTTTATTAACTAAATTGAACATTTTTAGGGCAACAGAAAAATCTTTGCAATATTCTTTGCACCCTGCATGGTCATAGACTCTCGTCAGAAGAGGTTTTTAATGAACATGCAGCTCAGACAATGTTTTGCCAGAGCCAAGTCTTTCAGACTGAAAAAAAGTCAAAAAGAGCCAGTTTCAAAAAATGCCAAGTGCGTTTAAAAGCCACACTTTCAAAATTTGGCTTCAGCAACCCCCGAACTTCGGATTCCGAAGTAGAGCGAAGAGTTGTTATTAATTGGAGAAGTACGTCATGCGTAACAAAAAAATGTGATCCTCAACGCAGCGAAGAGAGCTTCTTGAGTTTGGAACGATAAACAAACACACATGAAGGGAGAGATTGAGTAAAAGAAATTGAAAATTATTAATCTAACTTATTTTATCCTAAAATGAGAGGAAATGTGGTAAACAAAAACAACAGCCCAGTCAACATCAGATTTGTCGTCAAAACATCAGACATCAGAAATTTCTCCAAAAACATCAGATCTGATCTTAAAACATCAGAAGTGGCAACACTGATCAATGATTCCTTAAGTTTTTGTGGCGTTTGGAAGTAGCAGCAGCCGAACTGCGACGTTTATTGCGTCATAAATAATAACCTATGGTGGAAACGCACTTTTCTTCCGATAGCCACAGTACTATCCTTGCGTTACATCATAAACACATGAAGTTAGTCAAGCCATTTATACCACATATAATTGCGTGTTCCGTCAGAAAAGGTTTTTGATCAGTCGATTTGTAGAACGAACGAGCAGAAAACGAGATTGCAGTGTTTAGCTAGCGAGATGCCGAAATCTGTAATGCCATCAGCAGCTAAAAATGGCAAAGTTTTTGAGGAGAAAAAGCGCAAGAATCTGGCAGTGTTAGCTAAAACGCCGCGACTGAAACGTTTTTCTCCAGCAGAGCTTTTAAAGCAGCAACGTTAAAACAGTGGGGTTAACCAGAGTACTTGAAAACGTAGGTGAAAATCACGATATAAGTTTCGAAGCACCTTTCACACTCAGCCTGTCTAGCCATATTGACATGTTATTTTCCGATGTTTTTGTTTGTAATCTCTGGTTTCTGCTTACTATTCGGGTGAATGTTGTTTGTTGCCGAGTCACTCTCTAGCCTGTGGAAATATTTTTCTTAGTAAGAATACACGGTAGCGTTTATATCATAAACTCTCTTCTCGCAGCAAATCTATGTGCAGTTGAGAACCGCCTTTACTCGATTATAAGCCGCAGCTTATAAAGGTTTTTCATCATTTCATGCGGCTTACAATCAGGGCGACTTACATTTTTTATTTCTTTACTTTATCGAAAGGTACAGATGACGCTCTGTCTTTCCTTGGCTACGTTTTGCCGACCAAACTCTTCTTTCGCATTCGATTTTCTTCAGCATCACGTGCACATCCGTCACAGAAGGAATTATGATAAACAGAAGGCAGTTGTAGTGGAAGCATCATTGATACTGGGATTGCCAATTACATGGGAAATGCAAGGGTACGCGAACGTCGCGAATGCATCTCAGAGGCACAGGTAACCGGGTCTAGGACATTTCGGTGATGCTGCTTCGGCGACGCCGTTTCGGTGATGGGACGTTTCGGCGACGGTGGTCGCAGATGTTTTATACGAAAAAAGCGTGTTTTTGAAATACTTCAATGGTTAAACTACAAAGGATGTTTGCTTGATAAGCATTTTTGTTGTCATCCTGAGGGCAGGTGTGGTTTCTCTTCCGTCGGTGGTTTGGAAGAGTTTAGTGCGACCGTGACCATGCGTGGAAGGAAATATGGCTTGTGACGTTTCTTTTTGCTGGCATGAGGCGTTTGTGAGTTTACGTAAAAGTTAAGCCTAAACAACAATTATTGCTTCAGCTTTCGCGTAGTTATTTTGATTGCATTTCACAGATAATTTAAGAGTATATTCGCTGTTTCTTTCTGTCGGTTGGCTGTCGGTGTACGCAGGGCCGGCCTTAAGCCGATGCAGCTGCATTGGGCTCCGCGTCATGGTATTTGGGTAGATTGTTCATTTTTGCCAGATACATCTTGCGCTTGAGAATTCAGTAGAAACGCCATGTAAATTTCCTTGTTAACAAAGAACGCTCTCGTCAGAACTAACAAATTTCCTCTCGAACGTTAGCAAACGTACTCAATACTCGTGTTAGTGCCACACTGAATATCTGCGCTCTACCACGATCGTAACACGGATGACTGAACACGATGACGTGATAAAATCACTGCTCAGAAGGGCCCGCGCCTAGGTCTTGCATTGGGCCCCGCATCTGCTAGGGCCGGCCCTGGGTGTACGAATATATTCGTGCTTCCAATCCCTTGCCAACAGTTGCCTCCCGGAGTGCGAACTCTTGTTCTAATAGCGGGGTACCAGAGATTGCCTCTGGGCGAACACGAACAAGCGTTTGGCGGAGCGGGATGCCAGAATTTGCTCAAAGGCAAAGTCCAACTCACATACTTACAATCAAATACCAAGTAGGCCTAAGCTTTTTCTATGGACGTCTGACAAATATTCTTGGCCACCTTGACCATGAATACCAACAGTTGAAATTTTCCTAGAGCAACTGAGTGGGCTTGGCTCTGTGTGTAAGTTCAAAAATTTGGAAGCAACAACGTTGATCTAAAGTCCATCGCCGAAATATCCCATTCCGTAGGTAACCTATGTTCTAGTGCGGTTTGCAATCAAGGGCAGCCCAGCCTACATTAATTTTTAACACCATTTCGTGCGGCTACAATCAAAGGCGGCTAACAATCGAGTTAATACGGTAGGCGTATAATCCACTACCGAAAAAAGCAGACGAGAACGTTGCGAATCAGCGGAAACAAAAATTTTACAAGCGATGACGTCATGAACTACGTCATAGGGGCCCTCCAGAGAAAATTTCCCAGGGCCCCCCTACCCTTTAATCAGGCTCTGACCATGCGCATTATATATTGCGTGTGATATGCGTTTCTACATCTGTGATTTGGTTTTGTCAAATCTTTGAACGTTATATTTCTAATTCTTAAGAAGAGTTTGCATTTCAAGCCCATGCATTAAGAATAACTATAAAATTGGGCTTTGGGGGAACTTTAGGCGGATACATGGGCTGCTTCTGTTTTTTCGTGTTATGCGTCGTAAGTGGATAGTTGATCGTGCGCCCAGATGTTACGTTTATACAAAAACGCGTCTGCGCTTGTGCTTACCGAAAGCGAGCGATAAAGGTAATCAGTTCATGTTAGCAGCTTTCTCCAAATCAGTCGTTCTTCGAATAAAATTGCCGTTCAACAAGAGTGAATTAATTGCATTATGAGGTCAAGTTGCTCGTCAGTACGGTTTGACTGACGCAACTTTGAACTTGCGCTCGGATCTCCATTGCAGAGATCCCTTCACAACTTTCGGTTAAATTGTAAACGGTTGCGGTACACTGTCACCACACAGCAGCTTGCTACTAGTCATAAGCATGGACGTAGCTAGGAGACTCATGAGCTATGCCTACGGCCATCCAAATAAAACCAACTGTTGTGTTATCATGTACATACCGATCAACTCCAATAATTTTGCCGTCTTTTACGATATGCATATACTCATTTCGCTAAAATATCTTCATCAAAAGGTCGTAGCATGATGACGTCATAAGACCACTGCTTAGAGGGGCCTTGCGCCTGGGTTTTACGTTGGGCCCGACATCTGCTAGAGACGGCCCTGTTACAGAGCATATATGTCGTCTACTACACAAGCATCACCTACTCTTATTCAAATAGAACCAATGCTTTGGTTTTACGGTTCTTTCTTTTGAAGGTTAGCTACAACCCAAATAGAATTTTTTTATTTGGCCGAAACAAAGTTAGATCAAAATATATCAATATTTTCGTACTCGTACATTCGTAAAAGGCATGCAGCTTTCATTTAGATGTGGGTAAAAATTGTCTTTTCATATTTTGTGCAAGCCAGCTAACACTTAACAAACTAGATACTTTTTCCTTTAGGACAGTGGTTCCCAAACTTGTTTGAGCCGTTACCCAAATCAAAGTAACGG
>Ga0210059_1014860_pt1 | contig 11445 bp, 5 predicted proteins | sample Ectturendosymbi2_FD_188042 | JGI IMG/M metagenome (GOLD analysis project Ga0210059, IMG submission 188042) | Ecteinascidia turbinata endosymbiont from Florida, USA - Sample 2 (SPAdes) (version 2) | ecosystem: Host-associated > Tunicates > Ascidians > Unclassified | place: Key West, Florida... | reverse complement strand
AAAAATGCAGTAGTTGTCTGTGAATTGTTTCGGAGTTTGCGTCTCACCGGTATTGCTTTTGTGTGGTAAATATGTGGACACTGTGTACACACCAAGCATAAAAAAGTAAGAAGCGCTGGGATAGGTCTTGCTCGTCTCAAGGCTGGACACGTACTAACACCGGTTGTGTAATGCCCTACTGTATGGTTATCCATTTTCTGTGCTTTTGCGAATGACGATACAGCTGTGGAGAGGATAAACTGCTATGTTCCTCCCAGTGTGGGTCATGTGCTAACACCGTTTCTGTAATGTGCGCTGATGTATAGCTAACCACTTTTTGTGTTCTTGTGTCTGTGATATGGACCATGAGTCCGCAATAAAATATCATTATTATTATTATTATAATAATCCATACTTCAATTCAATAATTTCAAAAACTTAACTGAAAAAATAAAAAAAGCAAACAACGGACAATACTTCAGAAGAAAATCTAAAGCTGCATCAACAAAGCCAAAAAGTTAACGTTTCTGGTAGCAGAGAACAATTGCTTTAGGCAAAGAATTTCGAATTGCAAAAGGCATGAAGAGGGGAGTGAATGGGGCGACGACCCTGGACATCCAAGGCAGGGGGGGCACGCTAAGAGTAAAATTACAACCATTAAAATGCTATAACAAGTTGCTTTTTCGAATTGTAAGGTTACTAACACATGCTACATGGATTTGTTTTTTTGAGATTTGCTTTTTTGTCAACATTAGTTGTGTCATATTTCAAATGCAAGTTGGCTATTTCTCACATTCCTGAATACCAGGGACCTACACTCCGTGCATGGTCTCTCTACAACATGGTCTCTATAGTTATACAGAGACCACGCTCCGGGTGTGCGGCGCACACCTGATCAAACCGTGCGATCAGTGGCAGTGCCGTATTAGCCATTAGTCCCGTGAGCAGAGGTGGGCAACCGCTACTTTACAAATAGCGTCGCTACTGCTCTTCCCTAAATTTAATAGCGGCGCTACCGCAGTCGTTCCTGAATAAAAATAGTAGTGAGCTATCGCTACCGCTCCTTTAGCTGCACTTAAAAAAGTTTTGGTCTTGTTTCACAGACGTAGGATCAATTTTCAAAAACCTAACCTTGAAATGTTTTTTTGGAAGTTGTTATATAAAAACGTGATCTGAAAAAAATAGTCATTGAACAGTTATAATGTAGAAAAAATTATTTCACAGTACATGCACATATAAATGAAACACAGACTGCTGAAATGCCCGTATAGAGTGTATTTAGCTTTGTGAGTCGATTGTTGTAGGTTTGCAATCGCCTTTGTCAGTGCAAGTTTCGAAAATTTGAATTAAGCCCGCAACCAGGGTGGGGGACAAACAGGGCAATCAAAGCCTCCCACGAAATGTTTATGCATTATTTTAGAATTTCAAAAAAATGTTATGTTGATCTATGTTTCATGTGAAACCCCTGAACAAATTACCGACTACTTGTATTTTAAACTGAGGTCCTTGTTTTTGCATGGTTCAATGTATTCGCGATAGTAGTTGTGTGTAGAACGAAGTTTATATAGCCTGCGTGCAAAAAATGGTTATTTAGATATTCGAGAGCGAATTGACCAACCACCGTTTCCTTAACATTCCAGTTTTTGAAAGTGCAACCTTAGTGTTCAACGCTTTAATTTCAAAGGTGTACAATGAGCATTAAGCAGCCGGCATCAGCTCGAAAAAAATAACCCTCCGAACATCAACAATTGGAAGCTCTCGATTTACTGTAAAAAGTTTCGAGGAATCTGCCGATGGGTCTGCTTTCATCTGTTTGCGCGATGATTTAAACTTGCAAATATTTGTAGGCCTATTAAAGTTACGGGTACCCACAAAGGTGACAAGCAAGCGAATCAGTCAAGCTAATTATTTTTATAGGACATCGATTTCACGTACCACTATGCATCCACAGTACTGAAATCTTATTCATACGAAATATCTTATCACAACTTTCTTTTATTCCATTATGAAATTAAGATTCCCTGTCAGTACATTAAATGCCCATATGTACTTTTTCGCAATATCTGAAAAACTTTTGCATGAAAATATGCAAAAAACACTAAGAACCACACAATTTATTTAGCAACTGAGGAAAATCAAAGCCAAGTGGTCAGAAAGCAGTTCCTTTTTTATGCGAATTTGCAGCATCCAAGGTTTGGTGTTACATTCGGACAACGATCACATGCAAAAATCGACATCATGTTATTTGCGGCTTAGCACATGGATGTGAATAAAATTTAAGCAAGATCGTGTTGATAAAAGAAATCAACCACGTTGTGTGGCTGTTTCAGGTCAGAATGTTAATCAAAGAAAATTTTTTCAACACCAACTCAGCTTGTTTAGTCCAGGCGATGGCCACAAATAATGGTATCCTGCAAATAAATGGTATCCAGTAATTTTTACTTAATAAATGGAAGCAAATAAAAATTCATCGAAATTGCAATGATAAAAAAACCCAACTGCTTCACGTTTGGTCGGGAAGTGTCAGGTTTAAACGTAAATGAACCAAAATTTTCGTCAGTGTTAACCTTGAGTTTGGAGTTAAAAGAACGAAACTGTGAAATTCCTTGATTTAAATTAAGTTCAAGCAAACTCACGATAACAAGTTTAACGTGAAGTGATTTATCCGTCATCTCAAAGGGAACACTTTCCTGTAGTTCTCCCAGAACGTTTGGTTTTCAAAACCGCGCGGTAGGAGGTTGAGCAGACGCACTGTGACATGCTTGGAAACCCATACCCTCAAGTGACCAGGAATTGTGATTTGGCAACGTCCACAGATTATGCGAACTTTTTCAGCAGCGATCACTGATGTTGAAAACTAAAAAATTATTGTGAAGCAATAAACCTAGCGATTGTACACACAACGCTAGTTTTACAGTAGTAAAAGCTTTGGTGTTTGGCAAAGTAGCCTTATAACATTTTTGCTGAACACCAGAACTTTGAATGTGTAGCAGAAAACAAAAATAACGCGCTTTCGGTGCCTCGTTTATTGAAAGTGTAGAATTCTTCAACGAAAATAGTTTCATACAAGAGACAGATTTTTTAGTGAGTAGGGAAAATTACTGATTTGGAGTACTAGGGAATATCTCAAATTAAGTCCGATGTCTAGCAGTATTCCTTTTACAACATAGAGTAACGCAGATGTTTCGAAATGTTTCAAGTGAAGAAAGGAGGGAGAAAACAAAGTTTAGTACAACTTCATCGGCGAAGATTGCAAAGCAAAGTGCGAAAAAACTTGAAAGTTGGTGCACAACGTTAAAAGCATGACAACTTCAACATTTTAATGTAAATTTGTTCTGCGCATTGAATTCATTGTAAAAGCTTACTGCTCGGTGTCCAGTGTTGGTTTGATACACTGTAATTAACATGACGAGATGTTTCGGTACAAAAAATACCCGCAACCATTTAATAGGTTTGCTTACAAGCAGTGCAACCCATGGAATACAAAGGAGATTTGCTTTCTACGCGAATTAATGCTAAGCCGTAAAGAAATTTGCATTTTCAACTTGGTCGGTTTTGAAGAGTGTTTTCTAAGGTGTTTAGGTATATAACAGCTTCGTTGCAAATAGGAGGGTAGCCCAGCGAGACCGTTGAATTGTAACAATGTATCAAAAACATTTCGATTTGGGCAAAACACGTAGCACAACAACTGATTATGTTAGGCTACTTGAAAAGCAACAGTGGATGTCTGTAATCGCATTGATTATGTTGCTAACGATTGACATTGCTTAGTAGACAAACTGGCGATTTTTATTCAACGTTGATATGCATTTTTTAGTTCAGCGAAAAGTTCGGTTTTTCACGGGTGGAATATTTTTGTTGCTGGGCTTGTAAACGTTGTAATAATAATGTTATTCACTGTTCTCAAATACGATATTTTTTCATAAGACTAAAGTCGTCAGATTAGAAACAAGGGAATTATGTAATTGTTGAATTTAGTTAGTACAATCCGAGACACGAAGATCAAAGTGAAGACGCCTGCGACCACGCCTACAAAAGTAGCGCTTCCCCAAATTTAACTGCCACGTGAAAGAAACGCTGTGACGCCTGCAAGAAAAAGAACGTGCGATGTAACAGAAAAGTGACATTTCATTATTACTGTACAAGAAGTTTTTCGTGCTGGTTTGAACGAAATTTAATACGACTACGTAGATTCCAAACAGAATTTTTATCTACAGTATCATGTTGCAGCAACAGACATGAAAGCACTTTGCAAAAAACAAACGACACTTCAAGCAGTGGTGTACCTCGGGTTTCCCGCGCGTGGGGACAAACTCACTTTAAAGCGCTCCCCTGCCCGTTCGTGGCAGCATAAAATAAAAGAAACAGTGCAATCTGATCCTTTACTTGCAATTATCTAATTCCAAGGACAAAGTTTTCTTGCTTTTGCTGCTGAATATTTATCGATTATTTTGTCAAAAAGCTGATAAGATTTAAACGTGTCACTATTTTAACCTAGAAAATATCTAACGCCAGTGGCTCTCTACGAAGTTTTGCTAGCAATTTTTTGATCAGAATTTCGATAATCATGTCTGTGAAGATGCTCAGTTTATAGGTGAAATTACATAAAACACAGGTTGCAGCCGAAGCAGCGGCAGGGGTCAGTAAAAGTATTGAGGGAAATGCAAACTTACAAAAAACAAAAAATTCTTCACCAATATGTTTGTTTCTGTTCAGCAACAATGTTGACCTCAAAAATAATAACAGAGAGTGTAGAAAACCATTCTGAATGCTGTGGGTGCGTGAATAGTTGCAATAAATTTGTTTCAACTAGATCTTGCTAACCAAGAAATTCCCTATGACACTGTGATGAAAAGTTAACTCTGCCACCTTTGCCCCCGCTCGCCGTGCGTGCCTGACAGTAACTGAAAAGTAGCCTACACAATTATAGGCTAAATAATATACTCAACGCTGTTGTCCATTTGCAATTAGAAGTTTGCAAAAGTAGTCAGGGTTTGTTTAAACGTCCACAAATAAAAATCGTCATTATTACCTTCGGAAACACGTCAAATCCATTTCAACATGAAGTTTGTCAAACCATCAAAGATCAAATAATTTCCTAAAAATCAGATCTGTTATCGTAACAAAATACTGTTAAGGTTTATCGCTGCTCTAAAAGCATGCACAGTTGCATGCACTGTGAATGCTGGATTCCCGTCCATTGTGATGCAGCTATAGAATGAGAACGAAGTGGGGAAGTTCGCAAGCCAGGCTATCTGAGAGCATTATGACGTAACCGTCAGTCAAACCACATGAGGGCGCTGGTTGTTGAAGACACAAGCGACGCTTCAAAACGTCACTAATGTTTGTAATTGCTCCCTTTGCAAACCTTGGTGATCTTGATGAGATTTTGCAACTGGGTGTCAGCGACTGGCATTCGACATTTTGTAAATCGTAATTACTATCATCCGCTGACATTTGATATTTCGTAATTGTTACGTGATATTTCAACCACAATTTACGCCCTCAAAATGCTGCGCCCGGAGACAGATGTCTCCTCTTCCCCCTTGGCTACAGCACTGTCTTCAAGACAGAATCATGTTTGCTTCACGTTATGCATACAGCCAAATATCCTGAAGTCGAAGCAAGCTACAAAAACTGTCATGCTGACAAACCTACTTAAAAACAAAAACCGCAGTTGCACATGCAGCGAAATGTTGAACTCAGTGCCATATTTTCCATGCATTCAATTTAGTCATACGCAGCTTTACCAGTAGCAGTAACCAATACTTCGAAGCCCCAACTGCTTTAAGTTTGTCGCTGTTGCTGAGTTTTTACCGAACTACGTGGAACCTATCGATCAGGTCAAAAGCAACCTGAGCTCAATCTTTCCTAATGCTGCTAGCTTACCGCAAACAAATCATCCAAAATCAGCCCAAAACAGCGAGAAGAGTAGTTACTATCAACGTATGTTGACGGAAGAGCTCTTGCGAACTTTTTCCTGTGGCCACCACTCACACCAAAGTGGCGAATAGCGGTAGCGGTAAAATGGTGATAGCTCGCTACGCATCCGTTATTTTTTTCAAAAAAAGAGCGGCGTTATCGCTAACGCTACTGGAAAATTAGCTTGCTACACTATCTCGCTATTTTAGTAACTCGCTACTGCCCAGCTCTGACTACAGACCACATTAAAAGCGCTAGTGTGCTCTATCTAGTCTAGACTACAGATCACAGTAGGCTTACACTAGCTAGCGTTAGTCCAGATTCGCAGCAAACAGCGCCCTTAATGTATACTGAAAGAGCCCTATCTTGTCACACCAGGAACAGACTCATTCTGACAAACTTGGCGATTACACTACGGTACAGAGATCACACCATAGACAGGCTTGGAGTCATGGCACAGAAGGCTGAAAAGATGCTTCTAAAAGGAATGATTATTGCAATATGCAACTTTTTCCAAAAGTCTGAATCCTCGAAGTATCGATGAAAGCGTTTCGGATATCCTGATCCGTATCCGGTTCCCGTTTGAAAGCAGTTTTTGGATATTCTTATCCGGTTACAAACTCACTATCCTGCCAGATATCCAACCGGTAAACCGGATAGTGATAATCTCTGCCGCATACTGATGAAGAAACTCGAATAACGCTCATATTGCAAATTCAAGTTCAGCAGAGATGAGCATTGGACTGGATTTGGATTGGGCTGGATCGGGACTATGACGAATTTTGTTGATTCTGGCTTGGATCGGGACTGTAATTTGCTAGATAAATTTGTGATCAGAACCGGAATTGAACTGAGTTAATGGAAAAGACTTGCGTAATTTTTGTCATTAAAAAGCTGCATTTAGTTAATTTTAGGGACTTAATTTGGATTTGGATTTTTGATTTCTTAAACTTTCCGGACTATGGCTGGACTTGGACTGAGCTTTAGAAATTCAGGACTGGATCTGGATCGCAAAATATGATAATCCACTCGTCTCTGAAGCACAGGTGTGAGGCTGTATTACTGCACATTGCACACCCACGGGTGCCACATCATGATAACTGAAACGGGAAACGTGAGCAATGCATAAAAGTTCAGCTAAATCAAGCACATTGAAATCGGACAGTTGGCACAGAAAATAAATTAGTCTACACCAAGGGTGTTCGCAAGGGGGGTTGGGTTAACCCCCCCTTGAGCTTGATATTTCACAAACACTTTATCACCTGCTTAAAGGAGATTGATTGTTTTCGCATACTTGTTGCTTGTTAATTTGTCAATTTAATGCAAATACCACAAAATAAAATTGCATGCCAATTTCAAGGAACATTGTGAATGGGCCAAAAAGTAATAATTATGTTTTGGTGGGAATAAGGGTCATCGTCTGCATCCAGAAACCATCTCACCACTTTTTGCAAACCTTTAGTCCACTACGCATGTTTAAGATTGTGTTCCACGATAGTTCACTTTATCCGAAACAATTGTCTTTATTTTGTCTGCTATGGCTGATCAGCGCAAGCGCTGACCGTACTGGCTACATTACCGAATTCATGATAGAAATGTTGCACGAGCTCAAAAACAGCAGTTTTTGACATAGAAGCATTCAACCATTTGATAATGCCTCAGCAAGGAAAAAGAAAAACTAAAAATGTGTTGAACTTCTATACATAACAAAAAATCGAATGTTTTCTTGCGTACTTTATGCGTATTCTCAATTCTTGTGTATGCAGCAAGTTTCGATCTTGCAAACCGGGATGTGCGTGACAAAGTCCAGCTCCACACTTTCCGTGCTCCATGCTCGTATTTGACAAGACGTTAGCGCAGCCTCATTTTGCAATTTTAAATTGCTCTGACGCATTGATGAGTATGTTTTACTCGCCTGTTTTAACACGCAGCCTGATATTTTTGCAGCTATGTATGGCTGTGTCGCAACGTTGAGTTTATTGTATATATCCTAACTTGGAGCGCTGATAGTTTGCATTCAGTGCAATGACATAAAATAAGGGGAGTACGTCAGAAGTGGCGGAACCGGGGGGGCGGATGGGCCTAGCTAGGCCCATGCGCCCCCCCTACTTTTATTTCTGGGGAGCCTTCCCCCCACAATTTTTTCCTAAATATCGTAAGTTTAAGTAACACAATTAGTATTGGGCCCATTGATAAAGTAAATCGTTTACTGAAAAAAACGTTGTAGAATTTTGGCAGTATTTTGTCGATGTTATTTCTAACATATTATTTGTAATTTGGCAGGATTTCGTAATTGTTAGGTAGAATACACCGTGCACAGTCTGTCAACCTGCTATGGATTGCTTACCGAATTGGTGTTGTTGAACAGTGTTACCAAATGGTGTAATACACCACATTTTTTCACAAAAATCGTGTCATGTTACATGCTTGTGTGAATGGGCGTCGGAAGGAATTTTTCCAGGGGGTCCACTAGTGGATTCTTCCAAAAGTTTTTGTTACGGGGGGAAAAAACACCCATATGCTTGTGTGTAGGAAACTTTCGTGCCACACCACTAAAAATTTGGGTAATTTCACGAGTTTTAACACCATTCCAAATGGTGAAATTTTACTGAATCTTATACGCAAAATGAAATATTTGACAGATCAATTTCAATTGTGTTTTTGTTTTTGTATTGGCAACGCTAAATAGCTATATTTTATTTCTGCACTGGCAACACAATTGGCATCCTTACGGACAACTTGCTAGTTGCTACGTGTCTTTTGTCTTGTCTTTGCATTCCGGTATCTAATGCAGTTGTAGAATAAGCATTCAGTCATGATACTTTTGTGTTCAAGATGAAGAAAAGTTGTGATTTTGAATGTGTTTAAGACAAGTAATAATGCTGTGTCATTTTTGCCTGGTTTTAATTGTGTTGATGGTGTTTTTAACATCCCAGTGGCTACTCCGACATACGGGCTCCTCGGGCTTCGCCCAAGTTTTCGATTACGATTTATATCGGAGAACGCAAGCTTGCTTGCTTTGTACGTTTGTTGCACCACCACTTCACTAAGTTGTTAAATCGGGATCTTTTCCTTGGGCCTTGTCGCTGTTCATATATTTTCATTCCATGTCTGGCCTTTCGCGCTCATGTTGCAGGTGACCTGAATAAAACAATATCGTTCGTAGTAGGCGTTCTCAAGACTTTGTTGGCTCGCGCTTTACTCGGGCTCATTGATTAGAGTCCGAGCTGTCCTATACAGCTAAGTATTTTTTGAAACATAATTCATATCGGACTGAATGTTTTTATGAAGCGTTGGATTTGTGTAGAACAGTGGATTTGAAGTTCAATCCAATGGACAGTTCCCATTTCGAGAGTAACACGATAAAAGAACGATAAATTGTCGAACAACTCGGGCTAAATATGAATGAACCTAGCAAGCGGATCTCTTACTGGCGTTACAGTGGCGTTTCTAGAATGAAAAAAGTGGGGGGCACTGCGGGGCCCAAGGAAAAGGTAGGGGGGCCAACATAAATGTCTCTCCTGCATGTTGATTTTTCACTATAATGAAGATTGATTTGCTATGATTAAACCTATCAAACCCAACATAGACTTGCGAATATCGTCAGAACCGGCGCAAGAAAGTCTTCAAATCGTTTAAAATTTTGCTGGCTGGAAGTTATCTGCTGTATATGTCAATCAAACGAACTTGAATGTGAAATTAAGCAAAAAACTGTGGGGGCCAAGCAGGTGCCAGCCAAAATCTAGGAGGGGCCATGGCCCACCCAGGCCCACCCTTAGAACCGCCACTGTGGCGTTATCATTGTTCTGTGACGTACGGTACTCGACAATGGAGAAGTTATCATGAGAATTTCTCATTTATTTTTACATAGCATAACGTCACAGGGCACCGATAATGCCAGACAGAATGAAAGCAAATGGAACTTTCAGTGACGCAAGCGTCAAACGGTTTTATTCAGTCAGAAGAAATGGTATGATTAGTCCGAGTGACGCTAATGACTTGGGTCGCCCCTGTAACGGCCTATTTGAATTTCAGGTGGTTCACCGATACGTTTTCATAGTGGTGTACTTTTGTCTAAAATAGTGTAATTTATACCTTCATATGGTGTATATGTAATGACGTCATATTTCAATGCTTGTGACGTCACAGTTGCCAATTCAAACCACACAATTTGCTATAATTTATTTTCAACGTGCACGTGTGCCCCCCACTTTGAAAAAGGTTCCGCCACCCATGGAGTACGTGTAAAAGAATATGCATATTATGTCAAAAACTTCGCCAAAATGTTTTGGAAACATGAATATGACGTCAAATTGTGGCGTCACAAAGAGTGCACACCAAATAAATGACCACCATAGGCCACTGAATGAAAACCCCTCCGTGTAAATTTTCCGTGTACGCCACTGGCCTACACGTCCATAATTATCTTACAAGACTTTTTTGTGATTCTCCACTCATCAGTGCCAGATGAGGCTTTTAGGGGCCCTGAGGCGCAGTTGTTCGGGGACCCCCATCTTTTCAATAGAAACCAATGTCGCATGGTGTCCCCATAACCGGGTCGTAATGACGGGGGTGCAAGGGGGGCGCAATTCCCCGGGCGCCGAGTCACTCTGGGGGCGCCAAATCACTCCAGGGCCGCCGAACAGTGGCGATTCTAGAATGAAAAAAAAGGGGGGGCGCTGCGGGGCCAGGGAAAAACTATGGGGTCAACATAAATGTCTATCTTGCATGGTGATTTTTCATTGTTTTGAAGATTAAGTTGCTATGATTAACCCTATCAAATCCAACATAGGCTTGTGAATATCATTAAAGATGAACTAGCGTTATTATTCACTAAAGACACCTAAACACCACTGTAGATGCAATCACACACGTGTACTGCTATGTCGAAAATTCTGTGCTAACCATGCAACTTCCACAGCACTGCACTTGTAAATCGAAATACCGTTTTCCGTACACAATTGTGCCGGCCTCACATAAACTAAAGCAGCTTTAGAAAGTGAACACAATTCACATGAAAGCGAAATGGCTCATACTACGAATTCCATCACGACACAGAGACAAGTAGGCTGTTGATAGCCAACTAGTTTCATCAAAATATTCTTATTACAAAGCACATAAAACAAACCATCTTCCAATGGTTTGGCGACTACTGACTAATCCGTTTTTGTGGTAGCTTATGGACATTTTGTGATTGTGGTGTAACCATAACAATGTTATGCAACTACTATTGCGAGTGTGCAACATGGATAGAGTGAAGACTATTCAATGTAGCATGCAGTTAACAGCAAGGGCGTACGCAAGGGGGGGTTTTGGGGTTACTCCCCCCCCTTCAGCTTGATATTTTACGAAAAGTTCATTACCTGCGCAAAGGAGATTAACTGTTTTCGCATACTTGTTGCTTGTTAATTTGTCGACTTAATGCAAATACCATGGAATAAATTTGCATGCAAATTTCAAGGAACATTGTAAATGGGCCAAAAAGTAATAATTACGTTTTGGTGGGAATTCGGGCTATCGTCTGCGTCCAAAAACCATCTCACC
>Ga0210059_1014859_pt1 | contig 11445 bp, 8 predicted proteins | sample Ectturendosymbi2_FD_188042 | JGI IMG/M metagenome (GOLD analysis project Ga0210059, IMG submission 188042) | Ecteinascidia turbinata endosymbiont from Florida, USA - Sample 2 (SPAdes) (version 2) | ecosystem: Host-associated > Tunicates > Ascidians > Unclassified | place: Key West, Florida... | reverse complement strand
AAGGTGTTGGATCGAGCAAATCTTTTCTCACACACATGGCAACAAAACGGTTTTTCCCCAGTGTGCGTTCGCTTGTGCTTGGTCAAGTCGCCAAGTAACAAAAAAGATCTTCCACACTCCTGGCAACGATATGGTTTCTCCCCAGTATGTGTTCGCATGTGCTTGATCAAGTAGCAATTTCGGTAAAATGTTTTTCCACATTCCTTGCAACCGAACGGTTTTTCTCCAGTATGTGTTCGCTTGTGCATGGTCAAGTGGTAATTTTGGGAAAATGTTTTTCCACATTCCTTGCAACCGAACGGTTTTTCTCCAGTATGTGTTCGCATGTGCATGGTCAAGTGGTAATTTCGGTAAAATCTTTTTCCACATTCCTTGCAACAGAACGGTTTTTCTCCAGTATGTGTTCGCATGTGTATAGTGAAGTTGCTGGATTGAGAAAATATTTTTCCGCACACCTGGCAGCAAAATTGTTTTTCTCCAGTCTGTGTTCGCTTGTGCATGATTAAGTTGGCAGATTGATTATTTTTTCCACACTGTTGGAAATCAAATTGCTTTTTCGCTGTCGCATCTGATTCAAGCTATGCTAGATGAATCATCCGACCATGCCACAAAACGATTCTGATTGTCCTTCACGCATCTTCAGAGTTCACTTCTTTGGTGAAGAGATTGCAAACTAATTTTGCATGTGGCGCTTTGTTGAGATTGACAAACAACTTTTTTGTTACTAAATTTCTGTTAGTTGAAATGATGCTTATATTTTCCTTTCCTGCAAGTGAAAAGAAACAAATTATTCAGACCCAGGACCGGCCTTTAGCCCATTGGACCGATTGCTTCCAATCGCACCCCTCGCTAAAGGGGGCCCTGCGCTACGCCTACTAACTTAATTTCAATCGAAGCTGCGTGGGTAGTGCCGGCGCAGGACCCAGAATATTTTGTAAGCGTGAGGCCTGTTTGCAACGAAAATCAAAGTGAACTGCGCGTTTTCAGTGCCCTGGATCATCATAATTCCTTCTTTAATTATAACAATGGCGATTGTTTTTCGGCAATCTGTACCCTAATTTTTTCAATAGCAGCTAGTTACAATAGAGAACGTTAAGTTTTAAAGCTATTTTCTGTTTCAGTTACAAGCGTTTCGTATTTGGCAGGTCAAGTTTCAATAATTTCTGCAAGATACGGTTCGATAGTTATTACTGTTTCAACAGTTACTTGTGAAGGTTGACTTTTGTTCGTATTTGCAACTGTGTGCTCGTTGTTTCAACCCTGGCGTCATCTAAGTACTGAGATATCGGTGAATGTTATCTGAATTGAACACACTGACAACCCAACAGCAAAATTTGGCAGAAGGAAAACGAGTTTATTGCTGTATTTACAATGCTACATCAGACTAGTAACCGCAATATTCAAGAAGTTACGCACAATCTTAAGTTCATAATTTTGGATTAGGCTACTTGGCTGCGAAGAAAGCTAGTACAGTAGAACTCGTCTCGTTCATCATCGTTTAATTCGTCAATTCGCTTAATTCGTTTTTCGTCGGTCCCGGAAGAATCCCTATCTTTTGTGTGCATGTCTGTTTGTCAATTTGCGTATTTCGTCACCTCTTTTTATCCCTGAGAAGCGTTTTGTTTGGCTAATCCGTCATTTGCAGCTTCGCTTTTGATGTCTGAGCAGCTAATACGTATGGGAATTCAAACAAGTTAAGGATCTTTATCTGAGAATTGTTGCACCTCGCAATTTGCCTATAGAATTTATACACGAGGTTCGAAGCGCGACCCGACTCCCATTGAGAGAACGCGGAAAAGTTTATTAAAGATTTAAAAGGTGTTTGATTAAATGGAGGAGTCCAGATAGAGCAGAGGAATTAATTGCTGTATTCAACCATAACGTGACAAACTTGTGTATTACTGCAAATAAGAGCACAATTTGTGTATGCGAGTTACTACGATAAAGTATACGAGCTTCCATGATAGAGTTTTCACCTGTTTGCATAATTCGTCACTTTATTCTAGTCCCCTTGAGGTGACGAATTAGGCAAATTCTACTGTAGTTGAAAAATTTTGGACTCTTCTCAGAAAACTCTTCATCCTACCAGGTGTCGCCAGCTGGTTACGGGCCTGTCAACACATACCGAGGCCGGTAAAAATCGGCCGTTTTTGCCGATACCGATATATCGGCCAGGCCGATCTATGGGTCTACCTCTATAAAAAATGTTATGTTGCCGCGGGTGTGGGAAACGATTCACTCGATCCACTACCCTGACCATTCACATGCGAACACACACTGAAGAAAATCCTCTTTGGTGACCGAATGTGCGGAGAAAGATTTTTTCAGTCTGGCGATATGACCAGTGACGTGTTGCCAGGGGAGCCAAGAGAGACAAGGCCTAACATAATCATGAAATGTGCAAAACGAATTAGCGATCCAAACTCACAAATTGAATAAACATTTGTCCTTTCATCGTGAAGAGGCGCAATTACCATTACCGTAGTCTTAACGAGTGTGCAGGGTGTGCAAAATTGCGGCCCCATTTTAAATCTACGCCGTGCAAGGGATCGGGTGGGATTAAGGGGGGAGCAACGGGGGCAATTGCCACAGGATCCCCGCTGGAAGGGGCCCCCCGTGATGAAATTTACTTGTTTCAAATGAAATACTCGTTTGAAAATTTTCGTGATTCAGAAGGCGGAAGCGATACAAGAATACAGCTCTATATTATTTTCCTACGTTGCGCTAAGTATCAAGGACCCCAACAGCAACTGATTTCTTTACAAGTTTGACTGTCTGCCAGTTTTGGTAATCGCTATTGAATAGCCTATAAGTATTTTCGGTTTTGTTTAATGGAAGTATATTTGATACATTTAAATTTTGCTTGTAACTATTTCCTAATAATCGTTCTTTTGGCATGGGTATGTATGGCTCTCTACTCGTGCATCACGCCTCTTGCACAAATGTCACGAAAACGTTACTATTTGCGTGCTAAAGCTAGTGGTTGCAGGCTGCTAGTTAGTATCAATCAATGTTGGCACCGGGATCAGTTTTGTCAACATCAGATTGTTGCCTTCTTCAAAATGAGATAACATCAAATGTTTACACTACGGTTTCATATTAAGTAAATGCTTCTATAAACAAACCTAGCAACTTCGGGAGTAGTGTCTGAAGCAAATGCGCTACTTGGTTTCGATTGAACGTGTGTTGGTGTACACCAGAAACGCAAAAATTTGAAAAACGCCATCGTAATGGCGGCCACAAAGACAACTGCAATATTGGCTGCAAAAGACATACTGCAGATCTCGCACTTAAATCATCGAGATTTTCACCAGGGCTCTTGCGTGAAATTTTTACGAGCAAAGGGCGAATTTCATCCAAAGTGGAAGCTTGGAACTTTACTAAACACAAACTTTCAAAATTTGTCAATTCAACGAAAATGGACTATGCATTTGCCGGCTCAAATCTGAACACATTATTCAGACAAAAACGCTAGAAAAATGAATCTTTTATGGATGACGCTTTAAAAACAAGGGGCATCAAATAATCATGTGTTGAGACTTGGTTGTTGTTTGCCCGCCCCCTATCAAAATCACTGGCTACGTGCCTGGCCGGAACCTGAACAAGGAAGTTTATCAATGCGATCTTTGATAAACGTAAATGAGACAATTCTTTCCTCTCTCTCTTTTGCATGTCATCTGACTTCCTTTTCTATACATTTCTTTATGTTGACAATAAATTTTACAGTTTTAACCTGAAACCTTAAAGCCGAATTCTAATTCGCTATAGCACCCTGACAAACCACTTAAAAGTACTTTGAATATACAAATAATTCAGTGACACTACGCTTCTTGGCTAAAAGTATACAATAGAAATATGCATCTTTTGTTATAATTCCGTTTGCATGAAATAAATATTATTTATGGCTCGTGATGGATGTCAATGTACTTATGATATGCATTTACTTTGTGTGTATGCTAATCCTCCAACAGATGGCAGAAAAGAAACAAATCTTTTAGGGCAACTAAGCTCTCACTTTAAGTCCACAGAACCAAAGCTTGTCCTTGAGAGGCTAGAAATAGCCGAACCCGAAACAAAGATGGAAGACTAGCCTTTCAAACGGATTTGGCGTTGCTTGCAGTATTTTGATGTCATTATCTGACTCGAATTATTGCTGGCAATTCCACAATCTAACAAACGGCGCCCAACGTAATCTGGATTTGTTTCAAAAAAGACTGCGGCCATGCTAAATTCACAGAATTTTTCCAAAAATCTTACTCCCTTTTATGAACTTTTTTCTGCCACTACACGTTTTTGTTTTAATAACAATACTTGTTTTAAAGATTCTTCTTTTTACCATACTACCTTATCTCCTAAAATATCTGTGCACTGAAGTTTATTTGGTGTCTTTGATCCGTTGAGAGAATCCCTGCCACTACTGTTTTCCACAAATGTTGACATTTACTGAAAGAACTATGAAACAGGAAAGGGAAGAACTGACGAACTGTCCCACCAACAAAAAAGTTGTGTTTGGAACAAGCAATAACTTGAAATTGGCTTCATTGCACCCTTCCAATGTATTGTTCGTTTGTTCCAAAAATTTTTTCCGTTAAGCTAATTATTCCATTTGATCGAAATTAACCACTTAGACAAACTTTCTGGTTTACGTTGAAAGGTTCGGCCTTTCTTGATTTTTCGTGAACTGTTACGCTGTGTTTAATTGCGTGGTTTCTCTCTGGCACTCGTCATCACGCACGTGTGTTATCTCCAGAGGAAAAGTATCTTTCTCACACCGCAACCAAACGTCGATTTTCTTAGCAGTGACTGGTTTATGAGGCTCTGGGAAGGTCAGCCTTTCAGCTCCGAAAATTTTTAGTAATGTCGTTGTAACTAGCCGCAGTTCGTGTTTCTTTTTTTGCTTGTTTTCAAGTGCCAACATTTCGCCTGGAAGATTTGTCTTACATTTACAGGACTGATGATGCGTTGCAAAACGCGAAACTAGTTTCCCCATCAATAAACTGTGACTGATTTACTTGCCGCCATCTTTGTGGCCTATAACCATGAAAAATAGATATGCTTGCAAGTTTTAATCGTCGCAGAAGAATGAAAGCAGAAAGCAGGCAGATTCCTCAGAAGCTTGCCGCAAGGCTAAAGTCTGTTTGGTGTCTATTTTAGAACATGACACGGGTACACTATATTTACAATGCATGTTTTATTAATAACTAACCTTAAAGTAACACCTATTCATTACGTTTCATATTAATTTACTAATAGACACTAACCTCCTTCTAATCTAACACTTTTCTTCACTTACAGGTGACTACTGAAGAACATTTCAAACTCAAATCCCATAGTTTTGGCCAATCTGGAAACTCTAAAACTCGTTACTTCATTATACAGCACTGTAAAACATTGTGACAAAGCCACAAACTTTCTAAGCCCATATAAGTTAAAATGCAGTATGGTCACGTACAATTGTGTACATGGTCTGATCACATTATGCTTGACCGTATTGCATGGGTCTCATGCTTTTCATAAACATTTAACAATTCCACAACAAACCAATTAGCTGATTTAAATACTCTACAACATACTTCTCATCTATTCACATCCCCACATAAGAAAAGGACATCTCAATTTTCGAAACCATTCTGTATTTCTTCGCTCAGGCACATCTAAAAAGACCGCCGCTCTCAACATAAGACTAAATGTAACAGTTATCCATACTTTCAGCATAGCGCCATTTTCACGACCTGCAGCTCTTCTAGCAAAAACGCCCCTCTGGCCAGCGCAAACACTTCAAACACCAATCCCCCAAACTAGATGTACCGTGGAGTCGCCACGCCTCTAGAGCTTAAGATACGGTTTGATTTCACAGTTTTTTTCACTTCAAAGACATTGCAACGTATGCCCGTGAAACTTGGGAAAAATTCACACAAACAAGCTTCTCATCATCGGCACAAAATTACGGTTCAACATTTAAGTAGATATACAGGACACACTTTTTCCTACAGACATTAAACAACCTAAACAACTTGTTAGATCTGGTCATAAATTGTGCCATTACAATTACAACTTGGTTAACCTCAACCTGACATGTGAGGTCAAAGATTTTGTACGCAACCACATCGATTTTGGAAGCAACATTTCAAACATTTCATTTCTTTTTCTTCAAACATTTCATTCTATTTCTTCAAACATTTCATTCTAGAATTACAATTGTTCCCTGAATTTGGATATATTTTCAATTTCATGGCTGGCTGCGGCATTTGGATATATTTTCAATTTATGGCTGGCTGCGGCCCCACAAAACCTCGTTTTGTAAAACGTTTGAACGATTTTCTGAAAAAATAATCTGTCATTTCTTCGATCAAGACACTATTAGGTGACTTCGCAGATTGCACAGCGCCGATTTCAGCACAAACACGATTGGACTTGTGAAACGTCGCGTCTAGCTCGACGCAATGCAAATATGCGTCTTTCCTCATACACGTCGCAACGGTTGCGACGCGTTAGACCGAAAACTACACTACATCGTAAATACCGTAAAAATTAAGTTATATACGCTACGACATAGGCCAACATAAACAAAATTATTATTACTTCAGCCTCCGCAAAAAACTATCGCCTCAATTTTAGGAAAACTTTTGCCAAAATATTGTAGCGGCTCAAATATAAAAATATCGATTTTGGACCGTTAACTAACAAACATTTCTATGTGTTTCATACCATTATTCCCAACAAAATACTTCTAGTTCAGTAAAAAAAGAAATGTGTATAAATATATTGAATGTGACTTTGTTTATAAATAAACAAAGTTACATTCTCTAAAAACCAAAATAGGTGCAAAACCTAGTTTTGTGCGCGTTTGGACGTGTGATAAAAATATACACTGCGCGATTGACTGTATAGTTTGATGTTCACGCTCTGCATGGCTATTTGGTAAATTCACAGCCTACCAGTACGCAATTTGAACAACATCAAACAAAACGTCTGCCATTATTCGCGTTAGAATACTTGCTATAGTGTTTAAAGCTTTAGATTAATGCGCCGTATTCACAGTCTGTAATGCGCTCTGGCAAAACGCCAGGCTAAACAACGCTATTGCTGGTAGTGAAGCAGTATAGCGCCGCTTCTTCAAACGGGCACCAAAACTTCATTTCCTCTTCAACTAAGTGCGCGGCTCGATTCTAAGCTTTTCCGGTTTTAACGGCACTAATGCGCAGACGGTGCCTCCCCCAGCAAAACAGAGTTGTTTAAATGCAAGCGAACTTCTCAGCACTACAGCACCATACACAGTATCTTTTATCTGCGATCTCAGACACGCAGCAACCCTCAAATACAGCAACACTCTTCAAAAATTAAACCATTTTCATCATTGCAACTTTTTCAGGCTACTTAAAAATGATGCAACACGCCCTTTTTAATTTAATACAACAAATATCCACGATATACGTCAAAACGTCAAAACTTGTTGAAAACACTTCGCCATTTCAACTACAATTTGGAGACCTTCACCCGAGTTGTATGATTCACCTTAAAACTTATAAAATAAATGCTTCATGAAAGCCAGAAAAATTTAAACATTTTTTCGTTGGGTGTAAACAAATATAACTGTCGCATATTATCGGAAAACTTCCATTTTTATGATAAATCGCGATTAACATGAAAAATATCAATTAAAGTACATTTTGCATTATGTTTGAAAACCACAACTCCTCTAAATCTTTTTGTCAAAAGACCGTTGAATAGCACTTGTTTTTTAGGACAGTGTAGCTTACATAACGTAGATTTTGGCACGCGTATGGAAGCACAGTTCAGTCTCACAGCAATCTGAAATGTCAGGCCACATAATGCCGTTTCCTCAGTCATCCAACGCTGTGGTTTCTCAACAACACCACAGCGCGATTTCCTTCCTAATAATTTCCTTCCACATGCGCTGCCTGCCTTGGCTGCTAGCCGTCTAATGCCCAGGAAAACAAAGCCGAACGCTTACTCCCTTGAAACTTCGTACACGGCAAGACCGGCGTTTTTTTCAGAAACATCATCTAACCAATGCCAGCTCCTTTCCATAAATATGGCGATTCAGCACATTCTAAAAAACAAGCCATAATTCCGGCTTCAATAACTTTTTTTTTCAAACATGAGGCATGCATATTGATCTTGCATTCAGGCTGAAACGTAAAAATGAGGATGTATTGAGTAACGTCTTCAATCACACACGCAAGGCGCTTGAATTTAAGCATGCATCGCAGTAACATGGTAACGCAAATACATGAAGAAAGACGAGGATACATACATGGCAGTAGTAGAGAGTATACGCTTGATGGCGCAAATACATTTACTGTGATGAAACACAAGCTTTTGAGACATCCGCATGAATGACGTCATAATGCTTATTATAATGTAGTACTGCGATGACTTCCAAGTACATCGATTTATAAAATGCATGAGGGAGTGGGAGGCTGCGAAGGACCAAGGGTCATCTATGGTGCAGACCTCCCAAGGGCGAAACTGCTTATTTTGTGAAGGTAACAGAGCATAATAGTTAGTAAAAGTCTTTTGCTCTGGGCGTAAAATGTAATATGGGTAATGCGGTTATACGGTAAATTAAAGTAAAATGCATTGCAGGCAAAGCCAAGCCACGAGAAGAAAATGGTTTAGAGTTATCAAATTAAACATTTACTGTTTTCACACATTCAAAAATATTTGTGTATGCAAGAGAGGAAATGCGTCAAAAGCTGTAGATCGCTGCAGCACTGCAATGGTGTCACGAGATTTAAGCAGGTTGAGAACCAGTCGCGCAATTATGCTTTGCGGAAAAGAATTTGCTGTTATAGTGGATTTACCTTTTCGCATTATGACTTGCCGTTTCCTACTCGCTACTGTATCCCGTACGTGAGATCTGGTTTGTATCAACTTGTCATTCGCGTCAAGGGAATTCGTGTGTGCGCGCTCCACTGCGTCCGCGCAAATGACCTCGATTTCGCATTTTTGCATTGGAACTTATCGGCGTGGTCACCACGCTTTGAGAGAACGGCAATTCGCCACTCTGCGTCTGCAGGCTACAGCATCCCACTACTTCATACACTGGTTTGATGCGACCAATTTTTCTGAACAACCAAACGATGTAATATTTAACGGAGATACTTCATTATTTGACAGTTTCCACTGTAACAACGCTACGTAATTAAATCAAACCACTTGGTTTTTGTACACCAATCAATAAGAACACAGAGTATATTTCTATTATGCGAGTTATACATATTTCTTATACTCCTCCAAAACAAGTGCCAAGCACGTTTTATTTTTTATTTCTAAAGGAATTCTTGACCAGATTTCTATTGCACTGTTTTATCATTTTAGCACCTGAGTTCGAACGTGCTTTTGGTAAATCAAATTGCAGATCACTGTCAGCGGTTGTTACTTGTTAAGCATTCACAATCATGAAGCAATTGAGCATTGCAATGTTTACAGTCTATTCATCAAGTTTTAGATGGGAAGCTCACTTTGCACTGCTGCGCCAGCAACCATATATTCAGAACAGAAAAAGCAATTTAACATAAAATCAACACACTTACGTATGCATTTTGCCTCTGGCAGTTTGTTATTCAAGTATAAATAGTCGCTTGCAATGGACGTTTTGTTTCAGAATTCACGGAAGGTAATATCTTTGCGGTAGAGTTATTTGTTAAGTATTTCGCCACAGCCCATCTGTTTCATCAATTCCGTGTTTGAAGAGATCATCAGGTGAAGCGACGGTGACCCATTTTTCTGATGTCTTGAGCTTAGCTTTTATATTGCCATTTCGGGTGTAGCAAGAGGTAAACGTATCAGAACATGATTTTTGCATGTACTTCAGTAGCTTGTACCGTAGAGGTGTGAGATCTTCACAAACGAAGACGTGCAGTCTTCCTTCGATATTTTTGAGTTCCCGTTTGTTAGTAAGAAATTCGTTCCTTTTCTTGTATGACACAAATCTTGCAATGATTGGGCGTGGATTCTCATTGTTTCATCTTTTTTGTCCTAGTCGATGGACTCTCTGTATTTCATTATCTTCGAGATCCATTTCGAGCTCATCTGCTATTTTGAACAAGACCTTTTCCACATCATTGTTGTCTTCTTTGTTTCCTTCTACTCCATAAATTAGAATATTTTCTCTTTTAATGTATTGTTCTTGTCTGTCAAGTTGGAAGACAAGCAGATTTGCTTTCTGAACCATCTCATCGCGTAGTTGTTCTTTTTTTCTTCGAACTGATTCAAATTATTTTCATATTCAACCATCATTTTTGTATTCCGTTTAGCTTATTCTCAAGATTTTGTGTGATATTAGTTAGCTTGTCCAGTTTTTCATTCTGAATGGGCACTGTTTCTTTTAAATTGTTTGATACATTGCCAGAGTTGATTGAATTTTTTTCTTCGTTTGAACTTTATTTTCCCCATGTAGCCTCACTCATCATGCTTGGTTTCTTTATATCCAATATCAATAGATGAGTATTCAGCAGCAAGTTGCATGTTGTTTGGTACAGTATAAAGTTAGGTTATTACACACACATTTACAACACCATACAATACTATCCCCTGTCTTATTTATTTAGAATCTAATATTCTTCCAAAACAGATTGTGATGGCTGTCACCCCGCAAATCAATTTTTCACCATTAACAAAGTTAAAACCATCCACAATCACATACATTTCCTTTCGTGATAAAACCCCATCGCACAAAAAACAGCACAAACCACGATTCGGCCTTACAATACTTTAATTTTACACAAATTCAAAATATTATCCCTTTTGGTGCTCCTCTAGAAAAATTATTTCAAAAATATGTAAACATATAAATCAGTTCAGTTTCGGTTTCTGTACTTCTGGATATTTTGACACAAAATAAAATCCTTGTGCAGTTTCATAATAATTGTTTTCTTCAGAAAGTACAATATGGTGTCAGTGGCGGCTGTTGGTCTGATGTAAGCAGGTTTTCAAAGATTTAGCTTTGGTGACTGCTAAGAATTTTTGAGAGACTGTTGTCTGAAATTTTTTACCACTAACATTGTGGTGCTACACTGGAAGTAGCCTGTATTATATATATTGCTGAAGATTTCAAATGCAGTAAAAAAAGCAACAAGAAATTTTGCGCATTTTCAACAGAAACTAATTTCAGCCTTCAGAAAAGAACGGCTCTCAAAGTGGATATGAAGCAAGTGCCAGTACTTCACTTGCATCAATCTGCAAAAAGAATATGTGCAGATATGTTGACAGTATCAGGATGAGCTGAAAAAGGAAAAGTTGTCAGGCAATATGACAAAAACTAGCCCACTTGGAATTTGGCTTTACTGTAACTCCATGCAGTGAACAGCCGCCGCTCTCCGTATGTTCAGTATCTATGCTCCCAAATTCTCTCGAAGGATGCAATGCAACCTTCCACATTTGCTCGTCACTTTCATTCAAAGCAGGGGCGTGTAGAAG
>Ga0210059_1014858_pt1 | contig 11446 bp, 11 predicted proteins | sample Ectturendosymbi2_FD_188042 | JGI IMG/M metagenome (GOLD analysis project Ga0210059, IMG submission 188042) | Ecteinascidia turbinata endosymbiont from Florida, USA - Sample 2 (SPAdes) (version 2) | ecosystem: Host-associated > Tunicates > Ascidians > Unclassified | place: Key West, Florida... | reverse complement strand
TTGCAAAAAGTTGCAATATAAAATTCCTGGAAACAGCTCAAAACATTGAATTATATATATCTTGAGTATTTAGGAAGCTGTTGGAAGCTGTAAAAAAAAGTTGCAAAAGTTGCAAAAACTTGCCCTACTGATCACATCTGTTTCTCAAAGTTGTTATTAAGAAGCTACTAGACACGAAGATTTCTTAGTAGGCGAAATGATACTCCGTAAGATAATAATGTCAGATTCCTGGCTGTGAAAGCGTTCCTTTCGATAGATATTGATGTGTCATGATTTGTAATAGTGTGTGTAGTAGTTGCAGATTAAGGTTTGATCGAAAGAGCGCTTTTTATTTTATTGAAAGTCAGGTAAGGCAACAAATATGTATTCATCAACATTATGTTTAAAAACAGTTTTATCTCCAAGATTTTAGAAGCGTATGCATAATTTTTTAGCGATTTCCAGCAATGTTCCACTTGTCAGTTGCTTTATGTTTGGAAACAGGCTTTTGCATCGCGGGTGTTGTAGCTCTTCTGTAATCACAGTGTTGGTGTTATTTTTTACGCAAAAAATACAAACCAAAACCTAAGCCTATGTAAGGCAGGTTTGAAAGTGCTTGGCTGGTCCTGTGCTGTTATTAATCGTTTGCTCTTGATTACTGCCTCTATATCACTCTCTATTCTAGTTGCTAACAAACATAAACAGGCGTCCAGTGCGTTAAATTTTCCAACCTGTTACATGCATTAAAATTAATCGCTTCATAACAGAAAAACTGTTTTACGCGCAAGTGCATGTGCTTCAAAATATCAAGCACAATCTAAAGGCCAGATCCCGTTATTCTGGAAATTTACCCTTCCTCAGTATTTTTATGAAGGCTTCGTGTCTTTCATTTCTTTATCGAAAAAAGGGATCCTATTGCATTTCACATAATTCTAATGCAAAATCACATGTTTAAGTCTCAATTTTTATTTCTGTCGGTTTGTTTAAAGAGCTCATTCTGCTTTTTCATTTTATTAAACTCTGCGAATCCGTCATTAAATTTAGCTGACACCTATCATCGAGCAACTGTGCGTAATTAAAACAACTCTACAAATTTGCCTTTAAATATATCTTGACATGAAAGAAAACCAAGGAACGTTATTTCTTGCCGCAGTGAATAGCTTTATGCTTCCTGCGAAACACTTCAAATTTGTCCGAAAAGTTAACATATATTCTGTGTTCAACTTACTCGTAAAATCCATAAATGAAAATGATGGCGATCACCTATCATCGCTCAAAGAATACCGTATTTTTCCATACCTTCTGTTTCATCCTGAGAATATATATAAATTTATTTTTGCAAAAAACAGGAACTTTTTAAAAGCGTTTCATGTACTCAATGACCGAATTTTGTAGTAGAAAGGTTCATCTTCATATGCAGTATCCAATTCTTGCAGAAATGAAACAAATCTTCGATGTTTCGGGGCACTATTTCCGCCTCTGACGATGGCCACTATGTTGCTGCATACACATGCCACTCGTTTGCAAAGTTTTGTGCATAATTCTTCCAGCACAGTACACAAAGCAGTGGAATGTTGGGCAGTTTCACACCATTTAGACCGCCCAGTCTAGCCTTGTTTCCTGCCATTGCCCGAGCACCGTCCGTCACAATACTGGGACACATAATGGAACCACCATATTCATTAAAGACAAGACACAAAAGTAGTATAGATATCTGAACTTTTGGCTGTCCCGAAGTGGAGCTGCGTAAAGTAGCTTTGTCAGAAAAATTTTCATCGATAGTGCGGATGAAACTGACAAGTTTATTGATATCACGTGAATGAGCGTCGGAAGGGGTGGGCAGGGATGCCAAGGCCCCCTGGATTTTGAAAATTTCAGCAAAAAAGGTTGTTTTCTTAGTTTCGAGTAGAAAAACAAATTTTACCACTTTTGGTCCCCCTAGAAGTTTTTGGAAAAATCCCCTAGTTCCCCCCCTGGGAACTTCCGACGCACATGGTCACGTATATGAATCGTCTTCTCATTTGTTTTTAAATTTTTCGTCCGAAGTATACGTGTGTACGCTGTTGAATAACACTTGTAACAACCAATACAGAAACGCGTTCACTTAATTCAATCACTCTCCCTGCAACGCTTGGGAAGCCTTTGCGTTTTCTCTTATTACGGGAGAAAATTCGTAAGATGCCTTTCAAGGCTCAGCACTCCTCCACACGTACCGACGTGAAGATAGTCCATGCCATCGCGTCAGTCTCTGCAGGAAGTGTGCTGTCGCCCCCCCTTGTCTAGGCCCCTGCACAGGTAGTTTACAGTTTCTTTAAAAATTGAGCGCATGTGGTGTGCATATCATTTATCGAGCAATGTGTTTGGCTGTACTGCCACTTTGTTTTGACTTTGTGTTAGGCTTAATGCCTTCTGAGAGCAAAAGCAGAGGTAGCTGCTGGTTTGGTGCTCATGCTCCCTCCTGTCGCGTTTCATCGAATGCGTACGCCGATCGTTAATCGTGGTAACATGCCGGCTGCGAATTTCACGTATATTTTCTTCATGCAACTTCTTCCGGCAACTGCGTTACTTTGGTTTCTTTTGGAACAGTGAAGTGTTAGTCAGGAAGTTGAGAATGAAAAGTTCATTTCTGTGCGAAAGTCAGCGATGAGCGCTACGGGAGTTGGACCTAGTGGTTTAGTAGGAATGGTTTCAGCTTTTATAACTAACGAATTGTTAAAACTCTGCGAATGTTATTTTCAATACAGCTTAGCAAGAGTTTCAAGTTTGCTGGTCCTGAATAGTGACAATTCCAAAAGACGTATCCTTCCGGAAGATAATAATGCAAGATTGTTTTTTTCGCTTCGTGTTCACACTACCGCAAAGCGCCAAAACAATTTTAATGAACCTGTGGTTTGAATGAAATATCAACTAACGAGCCTTGACCATAAACCTTTTTTCGAAAAATGGAATGTGAAACAGTCTAAGCATGTTGCAAAACTTTTTTTACTTTTTCTGAGCCTCTTCGCCTTAAAACAAGCGTTTTTTCAAACGTATATTCTTGCAAGTTAAGCAATTTTGTTACATCCTTTATGTCCCGCGATTTGTTAGTAATGCATGTCGCGAAATTAACCCGGTGTCAAGCGAAATTTCTGACCCATTGTTTGGTTTTCGGTTATTTTTTTTCTCAAAGTGAAGGAATAAAGTCTAGCGATTACTTTTTTGATGTGTGTTGTTTAAATTAAAACTTTTTGGTTAGACGTCAGATACCCACAACAAGCTACAGTATGGGAATAACTATAACCACTGAAAAATATTGGACTTAGTGTTCGACATCAATTATTTTTTCCAACCCTAACCCGACACACTTGCCTAAACACCAAACCCTAAGCCGCAATCGTCAGTTTTCTCAGCGTATTTGATATCTAGAATATTAATCTGTGCATGCGCACATGGCGTGAAGTGAGAAATTTCGCAAGTCAAATTTCGCTTCACACCGGCCAATCGTTTTCGGGTATGCGACGAATCTAATAGTTTTTTTTCGGTGTCCCAGCGCCTTAACTTTGATTTGCCTAATGTTTCCGCCAATAAAATCCACTCAACTGATAAGCAAAAGGTGAATAGCGTGAACTGACAAACAAAAGGTAAATAGCGTGAATATTGTATTGTGGATTACTGACTGGCAGGTGTAACTGCAGTAACATGGAACAGGACAACAAATCAAATGTACTGAAAGCGCCATTCAGAAACCTACCACGTCGCCACAGGCAAACACTTCTCTATGCGACAGTGAAGAGCTCGCATAGGCTTTTAGCAATGGCGGTTATAGAATTTTTAAAAATTGGGTGCCACTGCGGGGCCAAGGAAAAAAGTAGGGGGCCAACATGAATGTCTGTATCCTGCATGGTGATTTTTCGTTGTCTTGAAGATTAAGTTGCTATGATCAGCCATATCAAACCCAACACAGGCTTATGAATATCGTTAAATACGAACTAGTGTTATTCATTCACTAACAGGTATGTAGCGGGGTGGGAACAGTGTTCCCATACCTTTTTGCGCTAGTAACGTTACTTGAGGTCAGTGCTGCCACAGGCTTCTCTGCAAAAATCACTAGATTCACAAAAAAGTTCACTAGATTTGAAAAAATCACTAGATTTAAAATTTTTGCGTCGAAGTTCGCAGTTTTGCTTGAATCAATTCATCACCCAAAAACATCATTAGCAATTTTCTTCAATCTACATGATGCTGAAACCTGGAAAATATAATACCAACAATTTTCAGGCTGTTTTCAAAAGCTGAAAACGACACCACTCCGGGAGTATTTTAGACCAATTCAATCTATCATTTAAGTAAATATTTCCGCTGCAGTGTTCCTGCAAAGAAATGAAAATGCTGTTATGGCCAACATTACCGCAATAAACAGCACTGATGTGAAAACAATGAGAAACTCAATTTGGAAACACTTTTTTCGTTTTTTGGTACAATTATTTAAACAATGATTCAGGTAACAAATTGTTTACTACGGATTAAAAAGGGCTGAAAATGTGAAAAAAACGACCAATATTCTTCAAAAAGATATTTTGCAGAAAGTCGCTAGATTTCATTGAAAAATCACGGGTCAGCCTAAAAATCACTAAGCGTGGCACCAGTGCTTGAAGTGCAGCGCCTGGACCAGCATAAATGAATAAATGACAAGCAGTGCTACCACAGGCTTCTAGACAAAAATCACTAGATTCACAAAAAAAATTCGCTAGATCTGAAAAAAATTACTAGATTTAAAATTTTTGCGTTGCAATTCCCCCTCCGCCCCCCCTGGTTACGGGCCTGGTTCCACAAAAGTAAATACAATTCACATGAAAGCGAAATGGTTCCAACAACGAATTCCTTCTTGACACGGAGACAAGTAAGCTGTTGATAGCCAACTAGTTTCATCAAAACATGCTCACTACAAAGTACATAAAAAATAAACCATCTGCCAACCGATTGGTGACTGCTGACTAATCCGTTTTTGTGGTAGCTTATGGACATTTTGTGATTGTGGTGTAACCATAACAGTGTTATGCAACTACTATGTGTTGTCACAACGCGTACGAATGGACTTTTAAGTGCGGCGTAAATTGTTATGTATACAGCCCGCCAGATTACCCCACGCGTATCAGTAAGTGCTGATTTTACTTTTTGCTGGACGTGATATTTGTGCGAGAAAGCCAAGGAACACATTGACGTCTGAGAAGTTTGTTCAAGAAAAAGATTTCCTCTTAATTGCATTCTGATTTGAGTGATGTGGTGCGGGCAGACTAAGCGAAGTGTCATGATGTTCGTGCTCATGAAAGTTGCAGTGGAAGTGCCGAACCTGCTACAGATAGTTGAAAGTCAGCGCTTTATCGAGCAGTGGTTTGGCTGTGCTGCCACTTTGTTTTGACTTTCGGCGGAAATGTTAGGTTTAAAGCTTCTGGTTTGGTGCTCGTGCTCTCACTCCTGTCGCGTTTCCTTGAATGCGTACGCTAATCGTGGTACGCGCTGGTCTCCGCAGTCGCGTACATTTTCTTCATCCAACTGACTCCCCCATTGCGTTACTTTCGCTTTCCGTGCGACAACAAAATGTCAGTCAGAGCCAGGCGCGCAACCAGGAGGAGGGGTATTTGCCACCCCCGAAATTTTCAAAACATTCCACAGAAATTTTGACATATGCAGAAACTTTCAAAGAATAAAGATGAAATTTTTGTATTGTAATTATTTCTCACAAAAGTGTTGTTTGAATTTCTTTGTCCTACTGGTTAATTATCTCCGAACAAGATTTATCTTGAGACAGGCCATCTGAACGAAAATTTTGTAAATGATTGGTATTCAACCACAAATACGCTGGAATTGCCAAAACTTGGGAGATAGTTAAATATATTGGTATTTCTAAGGCATTTTTTATCCTTTTGTTCGTGTGCTATTTTTTCTGAAACAGGCCTCATTATGACCTCATGAAACTTTATAACATTACTGTTGAACCGTGGAGATTGCTGAAACTTTCAAAGTGATGAGAGAAATCATGACATATTGGTTGTTATTAAAAAAGTTTATAACCACGTCAAGCCACTTCTACAACAGTGCTCTTCAACATGGGTTCCGCAAAACATTTAGTTGGGTTCCATGAGAGTTTCTCGTTTTTTAGGGGAAATGATTTTTGCTTCAGTATGTTGATGCGTCATTATAGATCACGTGACGCATTCAGACCCCAAGTAGGCCAGTTAGTTATACAGGAGGTTGAGTGCAGATAGCGGAACAAGAAATGTTGGTAGTTTGTGCATCACTTGTTGTTCATTGTTGTGCAGTTAAGAACGTTATTATTGCATCACAGTTATACGATGTTGCCGATGTACAGTTCACAGTAGAGTTGACTGACTCAGCCTGAGTCTAGTAGAGAGTAGACCAGTGCTCTCACTTTTAGGGATTTTGTCCCTAGATTGGAACTTTGGAGTCCTTTTAGGGATTTTTAGGGGTTTTCGGAAAAGTGTGAAAATGTGTGAAATGAACTATTTCAGTTTATTTTGCAAATGATATTTGGTTCTATTTTTAACATTTATCATTCGCACTCCGATTTTATGCTGCACCACCACAGATTTAGGGATTTTTTGGTGCTGTTCTAGGGATTTTTGGAGTTGCATTTGTGAGAGCCCTGGAGTATACAGAGTCACAGACTAGAGCTGCTGTTCAACCTTTGTGGGAATAAAGTAAAAACAATGTGAAACCCAACTTTTTACTATTTAGTCAAGCCAGATGAAGCGAAATAGCGTATTTTCATAAGCGCACCGAAATAATAACAGCAAAGGTGTGGACGGTAATGAGCAGTGTAGTTCAAATGTAAAGAAGGCGCCTGATTCGAAGCGGACCAAATGTAATTCAATTGTCAAAATTAGACATTGGGACGACGCATATTTGAGATACGGGTTCTTTTTGCCGGATGACCAAATTCTGAATGCAGCAGCTAAATTCCAAAAATGCAAGAACAAGCGAGTCATTAAATTTCTTGCTTTGTAACTTCTGTAATAACTGTTCATTTGTTGAATTATCTAATAATGACGTACTTGATTTTCTTGCAAGTAATTCGTGTCTTTTAAATTTTTGTTAATGGGGTTCCACGACAAACGCGAAAGTATATCAGGGGTTCCTCGATGACAAAAAGATTGAAGAGCACTGTTCTACAACATTTTGATTGTTTTTGTTAGGGGCGAAACCGTTCACCATTATTAACGTTGTACATTTCTTAAAAAAACGTTGTACAGTTGCATTTTCGGTTCGAAACCTGATATTTTTAACTAAATTTAGGGTGTGGACTGTTTCACGTTTTATTGTCTTCCTGGGTTGGTACCAGTACCACGGCTTGGGAAAAAGTGTTTAGTAAAGTGTCATATGAGTGCTAGTCAAATGTTGAACGCACCTACCTGCTACATCACTTTGGCTGCAAATGACGGTTTACCAGACCCTACCTTTTGCAATCAGTGCAAGCCCATAGCCTTTCGTAGGTGTAGGAGCAGGCAATTTTTTGGGGGTGCGAAGGATTTCGCCAAATTTCCCGGAACTTGCCCGAAAAAAAACTAAAGAAAATGACCTCAAACAATTACTTCATTTCGTTCCAGTTAGGGCGCATTTTTTTCAAATCAAAGCACTTAAAGCACCGTTTTTGCTCAAATTTCCCCCAAACTTGTTCAAATTTCCCCTAACTTGCCCGAAAGAGAACTGAAGAAACATGACCTCCAAAAAAAGAAACGTCTGCACTGTGATTTCGGGCGCCATTGTTGAAAAATCAATGCACATGAAGCGATTTTGCGAGGGTTTTCACACATTTTGCCAAAATTTACACAGGTTTTGCCCGGATTTTAAGGGATTCTTACCGGATTTTCTTCAAATCAAAATTTTTGGAGGTTGGCTTCCACCCCCTGTACTCCCACCTCCTACACCACTGGCCTTAAACTTGCTTCTAAAAGCTTTCACGCAACTCGTGTGAATGCCAGGAAAAGCCGTTTTGCCCCAAACACACCTGATCCGTTTTGCCTGAAACGTTAGGATTCAAAGTTCCCCTCACCATTGACGAAGGCTATCCCTCAAATTTGGGATCTTACAGTAGTTTGTCATAGAAACGCCAACATATGCTAGAAGAACAGGGCTAGAACGAAGTTGCAGAAACAAGAAGAAAAGTTAGGCAGGTTTACTATTAGCCCATACGTCTGCCACACTCAAGCCATGACTGCACTAGTTGAATACGGAATCAAGTGTTTGTATTAGGTTACTAAGTTTTTCTGTCCTGATCGTTCGGGCTGCATGTTGATTAAAACTGAAAAGTTCTGATTTTCGGAAATGTTGCGAAGAGAACTTTATCTGTGACGTTTGCGAAAAATTTGTACCACGGTTGAATAAGCACGATGACGTCATATTTCCCCCGAAATGTAGAGCTGGTTGCGCCCCTGGTCAGGGCTGTGCAAATCTCAGCAATGAGTAGGTCTTTAACGGACGCAGTGTTGTAATAGACATGGTTTCAGCTTTCAGAACTTACGAACTGTTGTTGAAATTCTGCGGATGTTTATAACAGAGCTAAGTAAGACGTCCAAGTTTGCTGTTCCTCAATAGATCATTCCAGAAAGTAATCTTTCGGAAATATAATGTAAGATTGTATTGTGACCTTCGTGTTCACAATACCGGGAAGTGTCAAAACGAGTTTACTATGCGGGGTGGCTTGAATGAGATATCGAATGATCTGGCTCTCCGCCAAAAGGCAATATGTTTTGAACATGATAATTTTTTGAGGGGTGAAAGGTGGAACAGTCCAGCTTTCCGTTTTTTTTCTGTAGTTCAACACCTTGAGAGAAGCATTTCTGAATCACATATTCTTGCAACTTTAAGCGATTTGTTTTTACCATCCCACTGTCGCGCGGTGCTTTTGGTGAATAAAATGCATGCAGCGAAATGCCAATGCTTCTCATTTTTTGCAATTCCCCTTATTCTGATATACGATTCGCGCAACTGGTAAACAAAAAGCTGAACGGCGTCAATATTGCATTATGGCATACAATGCTACCGTTCAATAAGCCGTCAATGGGAAAGTAGTTGTATGATTTTGTTGCTGACCTTGTTCACTGACGCTTGCGATCTTGTATCGAGTTCTCGAAATTCATTCTCGTTCATTTTGGAAAATGTTTTTAATGACTGCCTCTGTCGGACAGTGAGAGTTGGCGTCTGTCCTCCAGCTACGGTATTTTTGCGCGTTTCGTAGCAATGTAACATACTTCAAATACGTGACCTGCGTTGCGGAAACCAGTGGCTCAACACATCAGAAACCACTTACTGTAATGTCTCAAGATATCTCGCGTTGTGATAATGCAAAGTTATGGACTGCTGCATTTTTTATTACAACTGATTTAAATTTACCAGGTTCAGGTAAAGTACGAAACACTTTCCGGATTTCGAGAACTTTTCTGTACGAAAAGTGCACAAAGCGCACGAGGTCTTTCGGCTTTTTATGAAAATACGTTAAATTCATGGAGTTATTTCGATAGTCGTTACTGCACGCACCAGGATGACTAGTAGGCATTGGTCGGCTTTTCCAGATAAACGTTAATTGCTAATATTGTATGGACTGTAGTGTGTTCAAGACGTGTCCAGTGCCAGGCAACGTTCGTTGTTTTATGCTCATTGTAGGCCTACATGTTCACCTGCTCGCCGTACCACCCTGCCATCCAAGCATCCATTTCAAAATTTTGCGCTTGGTGTAGCTGATATTTTTCAAAATAAGCAGACTTGGTCAGCACTAAGAAGAGCAAGCTTCCAGAAAAATTTTAAATGTGGATGAGCAACTCAAACGAACGTTTCCGATGTTGTAAACAAAGGCGTTTGCTTGTTGCTGTCAATACAGGCGCGGTGAGGAAAGTGCAGATGCATGCGGTGTGACAGTATAAAGTCTCGATAGATCGACAAAATGTTTTCTTCCGATACATTTAACCGTTGGGCTTCTTCAATCCTATGTTCGAACAAACGAGTGAGGATGACTTTGGTTGTATTGGCAAGTCGTGCCAAATTTGGATTGGATACTGAACTTTGGATTTGAACTGCCAGTTGTCAATTTAAAGCCATTTGTCGAATATAGCATTTCTTGATTTCGAAGCTTGTCCGAAACCTCATTCTTCAGCGTTCCTGTCTTCTGCCGACGCCCGCACAAAGTGTGTTGACGAACCACTAGAGACAAGCTGTTTATGTGAATTTCCTTTCAAAGCACTCACAATGTTATCAACTCTGTTCGGATTGCGCGTTGAAATGCATAAGAGGTTTTATTTACCCTTGTGGATGACCAGCAGCAGAAAAAACTAGAAGCGTTCAAAACTTGTTTGTTTTAGTGCTGTTGGGCGTTGAGTGGGCAGCGTATGAATATCGGTGTGTTTTTCTGTGTATGCTTCGCCTTGCATGTCGGTGTTGGTAGTGTTACCTTTGTTTTCTTATTACGAAAGCGCTGTTATCACCAAACGAGGGTTTTTGTCTTTTTCATCAGAGCTAATGAAGCCAGTGCTTTGAACTAGCGCTTGATTGATTACCATGGTCGATCTAATGATGACTCCATATCTCGCTGTAACCATTTAACCGTTGTTCTTATTGTCGGTTACTGTGAAGACACTTTGAATTGATCACTATGCATTTCTTTTGTTAACCTAGTTTGAACCACTCCGAAATGTCACCCTGAAAGTACACCCTACGCATTGATGGTCATGCCGTCCAGCACAATGTGGTGTTGAGTGAAAGCTGGGAAGTACCTGTCTGGCGGATGCAAATTCAAGCCGCCATTTTGGTATACAAAAGGCGCAGCCAACCAGGCAGCACGTTGCTGGTACAAACTAGCTACTGTCGTTGCGATCGTGTCAGTTGTTTCAACACGCAAAGGTGTAAAACTGAAAACTGCAAAGGGTGTCGCGCCGAAGATATTAAAATCACTGTAATGCGCTTGTGGACTAGTGTACACGCGTATTACTAAAGTTTCAAATCTTAAGCTTGATTGTAGAAAGAAAACAAACCCCCAATGAAAATTTTAAAAACGTGATTGGCATTCTTGATGAATGCTCGTCTTTGAGGTGTTTCGGCAGTGGCGCAGCCAGAATGAGGCCGAAAATGCCATGCTCCCCCGAAACAAACTCGCTAAGATTTTTACTGGTGATTTGTATCAATTTTCAACTGTTAAAAAGACGTCAGTGACTGACAACATCATGGACTGGCCCCTCCTGAACGACATTCTTGGCTGCGCTACTGTTTCACTGTAGCTTTTAGACAGACTGTAAGGCAGCTGCTGGTTTAATCAAAAACCACTTTGTATTTCAGACTTTTGTAGCAGTCTTCGATGGTCTCCAGTAGGTTGGTGCGCAATTATTTCGAAGTTGCAACAAATCAGTTGCGTTTCAATCTTCAAGTGGCGCATTCTTGGAGCAAACTCCACAAAAACTGTTAGGTTGGGCTCGATTCGCGG
>Ga0210059_1014855_pt1 | contig 11447 bp, 3 predicted proteins | sample Ectturendosymbi2_FD_188042 | JGI IMG/M metagenome (GOLD analysis project Ga0210059, IMG submission 188042) | Ecteinascidia turbinata endosymbiont from Florida, USA - Sample 2 (SPAdes) (version 2) | ecosystem: Host-associated > Tunicates > Ascidians > Unclassified | place: Key West, Florida... | reverse complement strand
GTTTTCAAGTGCCAACATTTCGCCTGTAAGATTTGTCTTACATTTACAGGACTGATGATGCGTTGGAAAACGCGAAACTAGTTTCCCCGTCAATAAACTGTGACTGATTTACTTGCCGCCATCTTTGCGGCCTTTAACTATGAAAAATAGATACGCTTGTAAGTCTTAATCGTCGCAGAAGAATGAAAGCAGAAAGCAGACAGATTCCTCAGAAGCTTGCCACAAGGCTAAAGTTTGCTTACTGGTTTGAATTCATGTCACTTCGCCATAAAAAAACTGTCACCTGTCGGTATGTTAAGATATGTCGGATTTACGATCAACCAGTAAGAAGATGGACTGTATTTGGAATAGCGCACTTCGCTTAATTCACAGGCATTTTTTTAAAACTACCGTGTTTGCGTGTAAGTCAAAACGTGAGCGTGGGAAGCAGCCCACTCCTATTTTTGCGTAATTTTTACATTTTCTTATTGCGTTTACGCTGAACTAACTTGAAAAACAAAGCATTAAATTTGGAGAATGAGTAGACGTAGAAATCATATATTGTAAATTTTGTTTGTCTTCATTGAGAAAAAAAGTGGTTGCATTCCTTTTCTAAATACGTCGTGACCAAGTTAATAAAATTGTGGCAAATGTAAAAGTACTTGCAACAATCTTTTACTTCGCTACCTTTGACAGGAAAGGTGGCACATCAACATCATGAGGATAGCCTTCTATGCGGAAGTATCTAAAAACTCTATAACTATGACGCAGCCATTCACAGCGCAGTTTGTTATTGCTCCTTAAAGCCAGGAATGCTGTATTTGCAAAATACGGGGAAAAAAGCAACTGTAGAACATTCTACTATGTACGCATTTGCTGATGTTGAAGAAAGTATGTGTAAAAGAAACCTTATCTTGTTATTTGTTTCAAAGAAAACAAGAATGTTGCAGAATGACTATTGTTTTGTTGGAAAAATAAGCTATGCACGGCTTTTACAAAGGCAACGTTTTTTTTGTTGACAGCAGAAACCTGATACTTCTTTAGATAATATTACTTACCTGTGTAGTAGTTACCTCTTGAATCATGGAAAATACTAAGATTTTTGTCGTCTGAAGTAGCCACTGAATATAGTCTGAATCACTGATTTTGTGAAATAATTAAATATTGACATTCAGCGTGAGGTGACGAATCTAAAGATACAGAAAAGTCATCGAACCTACATTCAGGTAATAAATTTGACTACTCAAAGATTTTTTAGATGGTTTCAATTTTCCAAAAAAATGTATACAAAAGTTACACTGCATTGTACAAAATATTTACTTATTCGTTTTTTGACTGCACACTATAATTTCGTCGCCGGCCGCAGCGAAGCCTGTTTTATGTCAGTTCATCATTAGCAAGCTTGCGACAAACGATAGGCGTGAACATGTATCTTTTATCTAAAATAATAAAAGGGTTTGATTAAGAGCAAGAGTACAAATTGTTAAGTACCATTAACCTGTCAAGACACTTTGCTTAATGCTATCAGTTGTTCGTTAAAGCAAAACATTAGGTGCCAATGTTGCTTTGAGCATTTGCCTATGAGATGAGGTTGCATGCCTTTCCAAGAAATTGCATTAGTACAAGCAAGAAGACCAAACGCCTTAACGGCAAATTATTGGGTGTTATGCAACACTGGATGAGTTGTATGAAAATCGCAACTGGGGTCATCGCAACAAAATCAAACCTTTTCTGGACGTCAGAAAAAAAAACGAGGAAACTTTACAGCATAACACAACAGGAATCTATCCAGTGAGGAAACTATCCAGCATAACACAACAAGGTTATCTTTCAGACTTGGCCTTTGAAGCGCATGTGGGGCAGAGTAAACAAAAACAAATAATAACGACGGTATTTTTCAAAAGCAAAGAAAAACATCAATTCAAAAACGAACTTCGTTCTGCCTTCAGGTTATAGATTAGTTGCAAAATTAATACAAGAAAACGATTTCGCAAACAAATAAACATTCTTTCTTACAAATAACAACTTCACAAAATCTGAAGCATTTTTACAAGAAACGACACATTCATGAAGTACACAATAAATATTTTCTTATTTTATAATCTTCCTTTTTTTAATAAATTTTCATATTTTACAAAATGTTAATCAATACCATCTCTGAACGACCGTGTTTGGGTTTCGGAAGAAGGGTGCGTTGGAAAAAATTGAGGAAGTCTCCTCATCAGTTATCCATAAGTCGAGGCTCCATTTACGTCGCTCTCGATACGAATCTGCAGAATGGAGCCAGTGCTGAGTGCTTCTACTCTGGGAGACTAGAAAATCCGCTGTCTTCATGATAAAAAAAGTCCAAATTACAGTTTTGAGAAGATTTCGGACATAAACCAGACTCCACTTTCTGGCAAGTCAACAACGTTTTCTGGCAAATTATTCGACGCCCCGGTAGCAAAAGCTAATATTTCTAGATCCATCGAAGGTCAAAATTGTATCTTACTGAGCAATGGGGATGACATCCTCCCTTTTTCAATTCGATCACCTGCACAAAATCGGACACTGGAACTGCAGTTAGGAGAGGAAAATACCATCACTACAGTCGGAGTCTTCCTAGCTGTAGAAACACTGAAAACCTGGAAGACTGCAGATGTTTAGGAAATCCGACCTGAAATGCTGAAAGCCTTGAAATTAAGAGTTCACCAGATGACTCGTGAAATCGATTTCCTGTTAAAATTCGTGATTGATTCCTTGCTTGTTTCACCTGTGGAGTGACGATACTTGCGATGACTCGTATGTGTCAACCGGCATGGCCTTACGCAAGTAAAGACACCGAAATATTTGAAAATTGAGGTGATCATCCCCATGCACCAAACGGGAGTCAGGATGAAATGCACCAGCCTCCAGAGACATCGAAGGGGAGCAGGTGGCCTTGCACTCCTGAATTTTGAAATTTGATATTTTTCCATATCTTCTTAATTCCATTAATTTCATTAACTTCTTAACAGAAAAATGTTTTACTCTTAGTTTTAGGGGGAGCAGGTGGCCTTGGGTAAAATCTAATTTCACCACTGTTGACCTCCTCTGGGAAAAATGCTTTGGCCACTATCTGGAAAAATGCACAATTGGTCTGGCCCCCAAGAAAAACTTCTTCTGACGCCCATGTACAGAGGAAACTCTCTTACCCTTGGAAAAGTGTGCACCAAATGCCTAAAAAGGTGCCGCGAAATGGTTGAACCAAAACTGGAGGATACCCAGTGCTGTTTCCGTCGCCGCCGTAGCGCCACAGACCAGATTTTCACTATCTAGGAAATTTTATCTAGGAAAAAGTATGACAAAAATACCTAACCTACACATGTTTTGTCGATCGCGAGAATGCATAAAACCGATTCCCTAGGGAAATGCTTTGGGGAGTGTTATGGGAGTGAGGTGTTGACGACCGTGTGTTACTGGCCATTTTATTCTTGCTCAGGTTTTTGTGCTTGCCGGCGGAGTTCAATCATAACCGTTCACAGTGGGTGTTGGACTCCGACAAAGGTGTGCGCTGTCACTATTCCTTTTCATAGTTCATATGAATTGGATAGACAGTCAAAGCGGAGTCCAAAACACTATTTATACATATTCAGATGATGGTTGCGATCCCTTACAGTTTCTCACCGGTCACCAAAACCAAACTTTTAAAAACCTGCGCAGTTGTGAAATATACAAACGAATAATATATCTCACGCCTTTAATAGTTACACACATGGATATAATTGACATTTTTACACATTTAAAAAGTCACCTGAATTTCCGAAAACTGCGGGCAACAATCTTCAAATTGTAAATTGAAGATAGAACCGGCGTCTTCATCGTCATCTCTCTGCTCGATTGCTTAGCTCCAAAATGGCAGCTAATAGTTAAGTAGATAGTGTATACGCTTGAAATTAGAATTGGAACATTCAATAAAATCCAGCTTGTTGCAGTCTCTCAAATTATATTCTTGCAAAACAACTCTTTCACAGAATTTTTTTAAAGTTTTGCAAGATTTAGGCGGAATGAGGCAAATGAAGCAGCCACTTCTTTTGAAACAGACATGCTCCGTAGTAGCGCCACCAGGGCAGCAATCAGCTGATATATTCGAGGGGTGAAATGATTGTAACGTCTTGCTGTGCCTAACAATTAAAAATGTTTTTGAAAATTAGGATGGAGGACGTTGCCCGGTTTTCCCCCCTAGTTCCTGGCCTGCGCACCATGCACTTTTCTTTTTCAATTTTTTTGAACTACATGAGTGCATTTCATTTCTTCTGATTTTGTGTGTACTACACCTTTACAAAAATAACATTTTCTTGTAATGTTGTCAGGGGAATGTCGCAACAAATCACCGTCAATGTGAATAAATCGTCCGTGGGATCGATTTCTATTTCTCCTCAAGAAGGTTTGTTTTTCAAAGATTTGCACAATTTTGAAAACCTTTGATTTTTTTATAATCTGTCTTCCCACCTTTTGCAGCATCATCAGAAACGAAAGAAGACATTAGACGGCCCGTCAAAAACATTCGCAAGCCAATACGAAATTTCATACAACGCACAGATTATGACGAAATAAAGAAAAGGATTGAGGAGGATAAGATGACGTACATTCATCTTCACGGATTTCCAGGGACTGGAAAATCTACGATAGTACAACGCTTAGCCACAGAATTTCCTTTCAATGAAGATGAGGAAGTGTTTGTGAAATATTTAATTGAATGCAGCGACAGCAGTGAAGATGTCAAAAAATCACTGAGCATGATGATGGGAGAAATGTTGAATTGCCGGCTAACGCTCAACCAAAAAGATTGCGAAATCGCCGCCGAGCAGTTGAAGAACACAAGAACGGATAAATTTGCAGAAATTGTGGAAAGCGCTCAAGTGCCCATCATCTTGATCATTGAAGATCCTCCCGAAGATGATTTCGATTTTCTTGACCAACTGCAAAGTTCGTTCGAGGAAAGAAAGTTTCGCAAAACTGTTGTTTTGTGCATAACTTCTCGATCGGAAGTGATCAGTCGCAACCAACCTGCACATCAGCATTTGGGAAAATTTAAAGTGAACGGTTTGAAAACATCCGAAGGTCTTGACTTGCTCAGGATTTCGCAAACCAGCACTAGTTCTGAGAGAGATGCAGCTGTAAAGATTATCAACAACTTGCATGGCTCTCCTTTGGGATTGGCAGTTGTCAAGGCAACGTGCGAGACATCCAACATAAGCTACAAAGATTACTATGATGAGTATGAGCAATCGCTTGATTTTCACCATTTCATCAAGCAAACTGTAGAGGATGAGGTAGGCCCTCACGCGAAAACGTTGTTCCACGCAATAGTGACTCTGCTTGAAGGCGAAGGTTTGCTGGACACAGTGGAAATTCTTTCATTCTTTCACCACGGTTGCATTCCCCAGTCATTAATCGGTGGCGTCATTACAAGGCAACGAACTTCCAACTCACCGCAGTCATCGAAAACATTTTATGCGCGAAAACGAGAGTCAGGTCATTTTGTGCATCGTTTGAAATGTTTGGACATTTGCAACGTGGAGAGACAAAAGTCAGGAGAAACGTTTGTCAGCTTTCATCAAATGATATTTCTGGCAGTGCAGACTTACATGAAAAACAAAACAGTAATGCTTCGTGCTGCCCTGCTGTCACTTGCCTCCCAGGCGAGAAGAAACATCCGGGGTCATTCTAATTTTGCTCTCACGACTAGTTTGTTTTCTCACATCCGCTCCGTACTTGATTTTCTTGCTTCACACCCTATGGACTTCACTGACTTTGTGGCTGAATTTTCCGCCATTCATTTGCAAGAGGTTTATGGGAATACAATAAAATACACAGACTCGCAATCTGCCTTTGACGTTCTTTACAAGTGCGCTTTGGCTGTTTTGGACAGAATTCAAAAGCTTTCCGAAATCGAAATTGATATCAACAATTTGGACGTCAGTAAAGAACAAACAGCCATTGATAAATTTTCTGCCAATGTTTTCGATGCGTGTCTAGTTGCAGGAAAGCAACTGGAGGCCACGAAAGATGCGGTAGACGAGTACATTTGCATTGTAACGCACTTTCATCCTGAGTTGAGAGCGAGTCTCAAAACTCTGTGTACGGATCAAGAGGTCGTCGGTTGGCTGAGTGCAGATGTGAAAAGCTCTCTTCAAGTTAATCCTAAACAATTGCGTACGTTTCGCTCCACAGAGAATGGGCGAATGTTTTTGGACATTAACAAATACTGCGAGGTATTCTTTGTAGATCGTCTGGCTTCCGTCCTGTACTCGCTAAGTCGTGTTTGGATTTATAACAAAGACATGATAGAGCAAAAACGGAAGTACTTCGTTTGGCTGGCGGACTTAGTCCATGCCCTTTGTGAACGGTGTTCAAAACAAACTGAAGTTGCTTTGTTGATCTATGGCTGTTCCTCTGTCAATCGAGTCAATGTCAGAATCAGTAAACTTTCGGCTCAGAACATGGATGAATCGAAAAAACATGATTTAATTGATGAGTTCATAGAAAAGATGAAACGCATTCTTGAAAAATTGGAAGGTCAAAATGACACTGTTTTATTTGAAAATTCCTTGAGAAAGCCCTTGATGGAAGCAGATTTCCACAAATTGAGATGTCTGCGTTGCTTGATACGTTTACACACAAGACGAATTGCACTTTCCTCTCCCGAGGAAAATGTTAAGCTCAAAAGCAGCGCTGACCCGTATTACGTAAAACTTTGCACTCTGACTGATGAGTACCTCAGTAAATGGATCATATCTACCAAATGCCATGTTTACTGCGGCAAGTACATGGCTGCTCTTGGTGATTTTGAGCAAGCTGTCACTCATTTTAAAAGCGCTCTTAAAGGCGAGGAGGTGCTGCAGAACGAAGCCTACCTCTTTCCTTGGGTTTGCTACAATTACGCCAAGGCAGTTTCAGCCGGTGGAGCCAAGTTCTCCACACAAGTGAGAAAAGACGCGGAAGTTAAATGCAACGAAGCCTTGAAATTTCGCGAAATCATTGCTAAAGATCTCGTACGCCGTCTCGAAGAGCAAATTAAACTTCTTAGCTGATTGTAACACAAACTATTTTTGCTAAACAGAAATGGAGACGTGGTCATGAGAATTAACACTTTTTCTAAAATGTTGAAGTCCTTCCTGTTCCCGGCCCATCATCTTCGCGACCTGTGATCAACTGACATCGACCAGTTTGAGACGCTCCGTAAAAAGCTTGAGCTTCTTCTTGCCTCCGTGATTCCGTCGCCTTTCGTTTGTTGATCCTCCCTACCGATCCTGTGCAGAAGAGTGTGTATGTTGGTTCCTTTGTGACCCCGCAGTCACTTGGGGGGAACGTTTGGGGCTCACGAATGCGCAAAATGCGAGCGCAGACTGACCGCAGGTTGCAAAAAAAGTATCCTCATAAACAGTTTCGTAGCAATATTCATTCCACCAGTCTGTTCTACTCTGTCCTGATTCAAACTGCTGGCAATTTCAGTGGGAATTGTCTCTCTTAACGTCACACAACTAACGTCGTTTATGTTAACTTGCAGGCGTTAGTCGGAATGTGAAAATGTGCTATGTCCTACCCGTACATAGAAGATCACAAACAATCGTGGATCAGAGGAAACAAATAATATTTGGCGTCCCAATCATTTACTGTTCGCTCCGGGATAATCGCAAAGGGGCAAAAAGACTTTTGGCCGAAACGTCTGCGTAACAAGGGTATGTGTGATCAGCTTATGAGGTAATAATGTTTCATTTTTGGTCTGCTCACTGCAGTGCCGTCGTAGCACTTGTCAAAAAGACGGATAGACTCACATAAGTTTGGCCATCAAGAAAATCGTTTTATGCAGTTTATGCGGATACATCAAGGAGAGTTCTTCAACTTTCGATCGGGCTTGATTCCAAGGCGACTAGCGTGGATCATTTTGTCGGACGCCGAGTTTTTCTACAGCACTTGATATATAGGCAGGCCCGTCTCCAGGATTTACCAGCAGGGGGCCAAAAACAGAAGGAGGGGCCAAAAACCAGAAGGGGGGGCACATTTTTAAAATACAGTATTAGATGTATGCAGCAACAGAGGGGCCAAACGTGAAATGGGGGGGCACCGATTTAAATTGGGGGAGCGGGCACCACTCCCCCCCCGCTGGCGACAGCCCTGCATATAGGCCTGTGGTTGGACCACATCTGAGAAAAGTTTCATGTTACCTGGGTTTACACTTTCTCCGTCGTGCTCAGCTCGATGCAGAACTGGGCAAAACCACGATAGATATCGGTCGCGATCCAGCACTTCTGCGCCACTGAGTTGGTGTTGGTCATTTAGAACTGTAACCCGCTTCAAAAATGCAACCCTATCAGGACTTGAATTCACCAACAACTCAGTCATCAACTGTGAACCATAGTAGAAAATTATGAAAATGTCAAGGTGCGCTCGACGAGGCAACTTGTTAAACAGATAATTGCGCTGTCCCGGCTCTTCAACTTTAATTTCCATTAAACTGTTAAATTTTTCTGTCAAACTTTTCAGCTCAACTCCAATCTAGAGTAATTATAAAAGATTCAACCGCATGTTTGACAAAGTAGTGCTGTTTCATATTGTATCATAACTTCATTAAATAATAGTTTCCTACTGTGCTTTTGAAAGCTGTTAAAAATTACAGAATTTTTTTAGAGTTTTTGTCATATACAAAGATATATATATATATAAATTTTATATCTATACACTTAGTGCTTAACCCCAGCGTACAAATTCTTTTTGTAACAACGGATTAGAGATGTTTTCTTATATATACAACGCGTTGCAGACGTTTTCTTAGACATATAATCCGCAGAACTGCTGATTTACCGTTGCGGAAAGTGCATGTTTCCGGGATTGTTTTATTTTTTTCGTTCAGTGCTAAGAAAAGAACAATCTAACAGTGACGTTGAAAAATGATTGTTCGCATGGAACCGCGTTTCACTCTGCTCTCAGTTCTCTCTTGACCATGGTGCAATGCCAAACTATTGTTCAATTACGTCTGTTGACTTCTGGCGTAACGTATACGTAGTACTGTAAAACTGGGCGCGCCTGGCTCTGCTCAAGTACATGTTGCAACCTTCTTCATTACATCTCGCAATTACTTTCAAGTGAAGTGAAATTAATTGCAACGAGAGGCGCGTGACATATACTTATCTCCTACACATACAAGTGGCAAATGCGTTTTCTATTGTTATTTTTCATTTAAACGCATATGACTTCCTCGTCATTTTCGCTTTGTGCTTTCAGCGTCAATGCCGCTGCAAGAACACATCCTCTGATCCGTAACAGCTATTACTCATCTGTTTGCTACCTTTAGTCGCAATAGAAGCAGATGGCTGGCAGCAAAAGGTTTTATGGGGGAGGGGGGTCAAACGGTAGCAGTGCTGACTTAGTATGTTTGAAAACTGGCGTTAACGCGTTAACGCCAGTTTTCACATATACTAAGTCGGTTCAGTTTCCTGCGATCTGCTTTAAAGTCCATTCCAAATGGTTTCTTTACGTAAACTAACTTCAACTTGACCTGCACCCTTTTTACTCGCACGGGTGACCTTGCCAGCAGCATGTCCTCCATCCATTGTGCAGATCTAGGGGTCATTGAAGCCTACAAACCTTCCGACCGCAAGAAGGTTTCAGTCCATTTTAAAAGTAAATTGGAAATTGGTTTGTCTGGACCTTATTGCAGAAACATGCAGTGGTGTTGAGCACAGCAAAACTAGCTTGTTACCGCCATCTATACAAATGTTATTTGTTAAACTCATACATGGTTGTGTTGTGCTGCGTTGTGAACGAGTGAGAAAAAAGACATTGAAGAAAGACCGAAATACATAATAATGCAAGCCTAAAAGAAAACGGCTTCTTTTGGAGAAAATTTTGAAAAGTTTTAAATCAGATCCGACCTGCTGTTCTTTCAAGTGTAAAACTCACTGTTGTGCGTACGCCCAACATGGAAAAAGTGTCATTCGAATTTTTCCAATCACGTAGAAGCGCATTTGGCCTAGTTTTGACAGAGCATTAGTAATGATAATGACCACAAGTTGTGAAATTTCCAGATACATTTGTTGCGGTTTTCTGGGGCCTCTTAAGTTAATTTCATTTTTATGCTTGAGATTTTATCATTGGTACGATTATTACTACTTTGTCCATTATTGACGACTGTCTATACGAGTCACATTGTTTTATCGAATTTTGTATCTTGCAATTGTATATAATGCTGACATGTATGAACAACGTTTCAAATTGTAAGTGCCGTTCAGGATGAAAAAGAAAGTTCATCTCCGTCATATGTATGCTTCATAAACAAGACCAAGCGGTTTTGCATATTTTTATGTTCAGTACGAAATACTGTAGCTGATCTATGAAAGCTGTTTGCATCGCGCAAATGCAGCAATGCGTCTAATTTCATTCATTAATTTTCACACTCGCATTTCCTCTGGTTCGAGGAAGCAGTAGCCCCAGGAGGAATCGGAAGACTTAACGGTTTTCAGCAATCTGAGATAGTTTTGATCTGATGGGACAAAACCAAGCAAGTTCAGAGGTGTTATCACGACGCCACCAGGTCCGCATCTCCTCTGTACCACTTGCCCGTGGGTGTATCCGGCAGAACTTGCCGCACCAACCTTTCGAGGGACATTCTGCGCGCATTGCCGAACCAACGTAGCTCGGATCTCTCCATTCGGAGCAGAAGTGGTTCGACATTCAGGGCGGCCTCGTGAGTTTCACGGCTGCGGATTTTGTCGCTAAGTGTCACACCATGAACCCTTTGCAAAACCCCATATTTCTGCGGCTTGTATTTGAGGTAGCACTCTTTTAATCATTACCCAAGATTGGCGAACATGGGTGAGGATCAATGTTCCCTTTGAGCTGCGCAAATGCTTAGCACCACCACACCAGTTGTGCAGTGGAATCTCATTCTCACCCAATTGCAACATTCCAAATTTAATATCGTATAAATCGCATAGCCCTTTTTCCGGTTGAAACGCTTTACTGTTTGCGTGTTGGCATGGTTGCGCAATTGCATGCTCACTAAAAGAAATATTTGTTCAGTGTAAAACTTTCTGAAAGGAAGCACCGGTAAATATCGTAAGAAAGACCGATTTAACAGCTGACCGCTTTGCGGGCAATGTTTGAAATCTCCCGTTTTGTGACCGCAGAGCGATAAAGCTCCCGCAAAACTGCGTTTGCTTTACCAATCCGTGTATATCAAACTCCTTGATGAGTCTTTCGTCGCTATATTAGTTTCATACCATCACAGGGTTCGCGAATTTAGCGACCTTCTGCAATTGATTGCGGCTTATTTGCAGCTTTGATGGCGCGTGCTCAACCAACTATACCACTTAGCCGGTTAAATACAGGGTGACCCAAAAAGATGCGTACCCATATTTTGTTCGATAAAAAACCCATTTTTTAACGAATGTCTTTTCTGTTGCAGGACGTGATAGGTGAATCTATGGATGATCGTTTGCAGCTAT
>Ga0210059_1014854_pt1 | contig 11449 bp, 9 predicted proteins | sample Ectturendosymbi2_FD_188042 | JGI IMG/M metagenome (GOLD analysis project Ga0210059, IMG submission 188042) | Ecteinascidia turbinata endosymbiont from Florida, USA - Sample 2 (SPAdes) (version 2) | ecosystem: Host-associated > Tunicates > Ascidians > Unclassified | place: Key West, Florida... | reverse complement strand
CAATAGGCTATCTGCATTGCAAGAATTATATCAATTAATCGGAACTAGGCTGTTGATTTAAGGTTTTCTAGAAATTTTTGGTTCTTAGTACAAACTTCCAGGGGGGAAATACCCGTTTCCCCCCCCAGCGGACGCCCATGCCAATGGTGTTGTTTTCATTTTGATAAATTAGAGGCTTAGTTTTAAAACCTATCGCAATGCCAAACCATATGTTTAGGCGCGATTATGGTGGAGGCCTTTGTTATACGGGACATTAACCGAAACATTTACACAACTTGGCAATTGCTGACGTGGCTGCTTGTACATAGGCCCTGCGGAACTGCAGGCGCCCACTATTTTCACACTTTAGTTCATTTTACGGTTGGCTTTTTGTTTTACTGTGATAGCCGATTTACTGCTGCATGCACAAGACGTGTTGACAATGTGTCCTCCTTGCCTGCGCAAACGTTTTGTACGGGGCTAAATATTAGGCATCCATTTGTTTTTAAGTGAGAAGCAATGCACATGACGAAAAGTGAAGCTGTGAGCTCTCAGCCTCTCACATCACCGGTTTAGGGTTGCCAGATCACTTGACGTTTTTTCACGGACATTTGGTCGTTATGTTATAACTGAAATTTTACTTCATACATGCCTTGAATACTTTTTCAGTACAGTGGTGTAGCACAATTTTCAAAACAAACATTGCTGAAAAACAATGGGTAATCAAGCACATTTACTAAGAAAGCAAGGTAAATATTGCATGTATATTGAACAAGTGCAGTGCAGGGGTGAGCAATTAGCGGCCAGCAGGCCACATGTGGCCCGCCACAGCCTTTTCAGTGGCTCGCAGAAACGTTCACGAAAAATCTTCAGTTGTTAAATTTCCTCTAACTTATCACATTAAATCTTAGTGTGGGGCGAACTTGACGCGAAACTTGCTTCTATTGCTATTGAAATATATAGCCCTCCGCTAAAGGCGACCTCCTCAAAGTACCCCAAGAGCTAAATTAATTGCCCTTCCCTGACATAGTGTACGCAGCACAGGCACAAGAGTAACACAATATGCACAGGACTATGCTGAGTTCCGCTGAAATATTGTAGCCTATACGGTGGTAAACGGACTATCTTGTTCACTTTTTACCACACAACTGTTTAAGATGGAATATACTTACACGTTAATCTAATCAATTATATTGCTTAACCTTGATTCTTGAATGTTCAGTATAATGAATACAGTTCAATTATGAACAATTTAACAACTGTTCAAGAACTTTCACGGACGCTGGGAAATTCTCAAGGACAACAATATCATTTTGAAGGATCATGGACATTCCCATTTTTGATAGCAAATTTCAAGAAAAGTCCGCTTTCAATTATCTGCTTTCAATCAGTTCCGCTCGAGAAAATGTTTCCCGCAATTCCGCAGCTGAACAACGGAAATTTTATTTGCTTTAAATCAGTTTCATTCTAGGAAATGTTTCCCGCAATTCCGTAGTGTAACAACGGAATTTTATTTGCTTTAAATCAGTTCCACTCGAAAAAATGTTTCCCGCAATTCCGCTGTCCCGCAATTCCGGAGTGGAACAACGGAAATTTCATCTGCTTTCAATATGTTTCACTTGAGAAAATGTTTCCCGCAATTCCGCTGTCCCGCAATTTCGGAATTCCGCAGTGGAACAACGGAAATTTTGCTTGTTTTCAATCAGTTTCACTCGAGAAAATGTTTCCCAACGGGAGTTATCAATTTTTGATGGGAAACATTTCCCGTTTTTCCGCTGTCCCGTTTTTTTTATTTTAGTCGCACCCACGGGAGATTCTCCGCGTGTGTTCTTGCGCACGGATCAGGTGCGCCGACCTAGTTTCACAATTCCACGTTTTGCTCTGTATGGCTTTTGAGAGTCAGTTGTTCGTCCTGTCTCGCATGCGGATGCGGTACACGTTTTGCCATTCTGCTGTCGGGACATCGACGAAGTATTTTTGCTGCTGTTGATCAACAGCCTTTTGTAGATAAAGACTTGTGCACCAGGAAATCTGTGAAACGTACTTTAATAAGGGTGTAAGCTAAACGCTTGTTTTGGCTTGTCAACTTAAAATGTCAGCCAGTTTAGTCGGGAGTTAGAACATTGATGGGCATCCGCAGCGGGGGGCAAAACGGACATTTTCCCCCTGGAAATTGGGGTCTAGGAACAAAAAATTTCCACAAACCTGAAGTCAGCAACTTAATTCCGATTACTTGATTTAATTCTTGCAAGGACGGTTTGTATGGTATGACACTCACTGCACAAGAGCCAGGTTCGTTGATCTGGTGTTATGCAGTGATGAGATTGCAGTTCACTCATGTCTGTTCCTTTGCCTGCAGAGGTAGGTTGCGAAACTTGCGAGCAGATTGTTCTACTGTTGGTCATTATTGCGTAACGGTAACATGGCAACGAATCTTCAAATGTTTGCGTAAAGTAGCGGCAGTAGGCGTTTTGCCGCATGTGACTGTTGAAGGTCGACATCTTTGGCCAGCGTTGCCAGCTTGGCATTTGCAATTACAAATTCCATAAATTTGGCTTTTTAAAAGTTTGTGTGGCATAATAAAGTGTTGTTTGGCATGTACGTCATAGTTTGGCATTTTTTCGGCATTTTCGTGGCGTTGGCAGTATGAAAAGTTGTTTGGCATTTAAAAAAACTTGTGTCCTTTGAATTTAAACTTTTAAAGTATTTTCAGCTTGTTTAGCATTCATTGATGTTATTTGGGATATTTTGAGTAGTAATATGGCGTTTTTAGTCCATTTGAACCTTGAAAACCTAATAGTTTTTTGTAGGTTCTCTGTGACTACATTTTCTCATAGATATTTTGTGGAATTGTTACATATCTAATATGTCAGACACTTGTGTACCAGATTCAAGGTACTTAAAAAAACTATACATCAGTGGGGGCCAAAATCGTTGATTTTAGGCGAGTAACAGTATTTTGTTTGGGCTACCGCCTCTCAAAGCACAACATGACTAGATATGCTAAAAATTTGGGGGGCATGGGGCATGGTCCCCTCGGCACTCCTGGCTACGCCTATGTTATGCATGGTGCATATTATAAATTTGGTTAACCTAACAGAGTCTAACGTACAGTACGTAGCACAAATATATACAGAAAAATTCATGATACTGAAGGAAAAGTTGTTTGTATGGGAAAAGAGATTTACATGCATCACAAATATTGTTGAAATATACTGCTGCTTTGAATCAAAGTGTTTCATCAGATACCTAGATTGAATTTTTTGATGAATCAAACCATTTCGTTTGTCATTTCCAGCAACAACAGAAGATGACTCGGCCGCAAACTTTGCATGCCTTTCTATAACTTGATTGTGGCTTGGATGACGGCTAAACTTATTTTATGGGGTAAAATCAACCAAAAATGGAATTTCACTAAACTTCAATAATGCGTGGTGTTCCTTGAACTCACGACAAAACCTGTATACTCAAAAAAACAAACACACTGATTCTTGTGGATGCGAGCAGAAGCTCGTATATTTACCCGAGCCGGTCCTCCCAACGATGCCAACTTTTTCCTGTGGTCTGATCGTGAGAGATACTTCCTTCAACACCAGCGGAAGGTTGTTACGATATCGCATGCAGGCCTTGCTGAACCTGACGAAAAACGCAATAATGACTAATGTACTGGTAGCATTCCTGACATACTGAGGCTCATAAATAGAGTACGTCTTACGAAATCTTCCATTGGTGGCATTCTGCGGTTACTGAGCACTGCACCAGCGTTTTGTCATTCAGTGACCCATGTCCAAAGGCATACGAGACACTTGTATATAGTACACTAAAAACTTTTGAAGTAACACGATGACTTCACCGTTTTTTACGAAACAGGTGAACTTCCTTGGCAAATTTGTTGCTTGTTTCAGTACCACTCTTTCAATGGTGATAGTGAAGCCATAACAGCGGGAAACCTAGCGTCACCGTTCTTCCGATAACGTTGGTTTTTGTTTTTGTCGACAATCACGACATGAAGAATGTTTTCCATGATTTGACGTTTTAAACACCATTAAAATTTGGATCGACAGGTTATTTACCAATTTGAAAGAAGTTTTGAGGATATCACGAAAAACTAAAACATAAAGCATGCATCTGTACAAACTTCTATATACATTTACTGGACACTGGAATGGAAAAAGCAAGTTCTTAGTGCACTAAACTATTTGGATTCCTAGCATTTGAACACTTTCAAAATGTTTCTGACTTCAAAGAAAATGCTGAAACAATCTTTCAGAAACGCAAACACAAAACGCCATGGGAGTAGTTTTGAACTCAGATCATCGATGGATCGTAAAGTGAATTTTTGAATTTCTGAACAAAAACTTTCGTACTTTATTTCTCCTTGATTAGGCCAGCTTTCCGATGGAGGTTTCTTAAATTTTTTGTTGGACGGTTCCTCCGGATTGCAGGTTTTAATGTATTCGCAAATTCGTTCAACAGAAGTGAAGTAAGATTCGGTTTCAACACTGAAGCGTACGGTCACTTGAAAGAGACTAGTTGTCTGTTAAGCAAAGATGGAGCATGTTCAAATACAAAAGAACTCTGAAACTGATTTCCACCGTTTATGCTTTGCATTTATTGGGCTAAAACTGTGATTGAAAGCGTGTTGGAAACCAAAATGAGGTAGAAAAAAGTGAAACTTTATGCGAAAAGCGTCTTGAAAGAACAAATTTTCTTTAAAAAGTATTGCAGAAACTAGGAGACATTATAATGATAATGATGCGTAGAAAACATTGAAATGTAAAGTAGATTAAAAATAGTTTGATCAAAACTAAAAAAGCCTTCAAAAACTATACACTTTTATTTTGAGACGTTTCGGATTATTCTTAATCCACCTTCAGTCAAAAAAAGGCTTTTTTAATGCTGATGAAACTGTTAAGTCTATCCCAATTCTATGCTCCAAAGATTAAAAATAGTTTTTAATGCCGATATCTTTGATGTTTACAATATTAGTCAATTATTCTCATATTGTAGATACGTTCTATTGAAGCGTTTAAATAATGTTAGTTGGGACCGGAGAGTGTTAATTTTGCTACAACAGATAAATTTTCAGTGGTATTCTGGTGCAACTAACGTGTTACAGGATAACCGCTGTACTATTGGGAATGAAATAAGTACTTTGGAAGAAAATAAACACCCCACACTATTTTGTTAAAATAAATCTTCGACATATCCACATACAGATTTTGTACAATGATGTCTTCAGATTTGCTACAATATTTCTTAAACTCGCGTTGCTTCACGTTCACAGTTTTGGTAATGTCATAAACAATTCCTGTTTAGACTTAATATACGTTGCAAACCAACAAATGTAAAAAACTCAATATTTTGGGAGGTGTTTTTGTATGATTTTACTTTCACACAAAATCAAAGCACGAAATGCTTGTGCAGTTAGTCTTACTGTGTTTGATCAATCACTTCAGCTGGCTTTTTTGTTTCCTTATGCAGAGAAATGCTGCTATTTGTCGAAAATGTATACGATTTATCAAGCTTTAGCTGGTTCTCGAGTTGTTCACTCACAGTTATAGCGTAGGAAAGAGCAAGACCAGCAAATGATGCCGACGTCTCGCCCAGGGCTTCGGGATAGATTGTGGAAAACACCACAAAGAGTCCGATAACGAAAGTCAGGGATATGGTCATCGCGTCGAGTCTCACGGAAAGCCATCTCATTGCACAGAGGTAAGCATAGAAAGTAGAGCTGTTTGTGTCGAGCTGTTTGCTGAAACTGGTGAAGAATAGAAAACAGTTGTTACATGTCGTCATCTCTTAAATTCGTTCCCACACCTTGCGGAAAACTTACATGGCAATAACTTCATCATTTTTTTCGTACGCGTGAATCGTGCTGAGTCCTTGCACAGTTGAAGAGACGTGAGAAAACCACGGTGACCTGCAAGTTTTCTGAAGTGCTTTAAAAGAACAAACTAAAATAGAATGACTAAAAAGCATAATCAATTATATTTTCATCAAAGCTTTCTAAGAGTCAGTTGTGGCATCTCACGGTTTTCCGTTTAAAAAACACATGTTTCCAAAAGATATGCAGCCACTTAATGAAGCTACTTTTTCTGAAATTAGTGGTGAAATGTCGAACATTTATGATGTTCAATAATTTTACTGAAATCACAGTCATTGCAACACGTATATATGTGATATAGTTGCAATCATGAATAAAAATCTGAAACACCTAGGAGATGTGTTCGATAGAAACATTAAGTTTAGAAATTTAAACGTGATTTAGTTTCGCGAAATCAAACTGACATATATAGGGATTAATGTACCTTGCCGTTCAAGCCCACCAAAATATATTCCTTTATTTTTATATTTTAAATGCAAGGAACACCTGAGATTTGGAAAGAAACGAGAGATGGATAGTTTGTAATCCATAACAAAACACAAGATGCAAAAACATTTTACTACACTATTGTAAATGAAAACAAATTTATTTCAAACAGTTTTATTTGAATTGGTTTCCGAATTTAATTAAAAAATGTGATGCCTTACCTAAATACCAGCGATGTGGTGTAAACAGCACTCTCTGAGACTGAGACTGGAATCAACTTTCATACTTCGTGACCAATACTTGGTTAAAAAAACGAGAATGAGACCTGAATGTTCGAGGCAGAGATTGGGATATGAAATATTTATCCCCTATGGCAGAATGTTTCTTGAATTTATCAAAAAAGTACACCGACACTCCCGAGCAACAGTTTTTTTGAATATTCATCCGTTTTTGCCAACATATTTGGTTTTCCTTCACCGAAGGTGGAGCCAACATCAAATAAATTCAACTGCTGGAGCTTCTCCATGCCACGTAGATAAAAAATTATAGTCTTTAAGACAAAGGGCTTGTCAACGAGTTCGATCTAAATAAGACCTGACACTTTCAAAAATGAGACTCACAAAACAGGTTTCGAGATACCGATACGTCTCAAGACCTGGACTAGTTCTCGGAGCTCCATCCCGGTTGATTAATTCTGCATAACATCCGAAACATTATCACCGACCTCGTGATGTTGTCCATCCGTTTAAGTTCCCTGACGGCGCTCCGGAAATACACGTAGATGAAACCGAAGAGGACAGCGAGAACAGCTATCATGATAGCAAACCAAGGAAACACAACGATCATTGTTATCAGCGAAAAAATCACTAGAAACACCTGAAAGAACATAGAAGAAAGTCTGAAAATCCACAATGCCGCTAACATTTTTCGTGTAGGTTGGTGTTCGTTTGTAAATCAGCGATGCAACCAAAGTCAAAGCATTTGTAGTGCAAAACGCGTGTATTTAGATGATTGCTTCATTTCTAGATCCAAAATAAGGGCACTATCAACGTAGATCCACGAAATTTCTACAATTCCAAATTCACCCATCAGCCACACCTGCTGCAAAAATATGTCCAAAATAAGAGGTAGTCTGACATCGACATCGTCAAGATCGCGGGAAAATCTGAAAAGAGACAGGAACCGAAAGGTAGTCTGTGCGTTCATTTGAGCAAAAACTACTGTCTTCTCGAAAAAGTTTCATTCCTACAAAACTTCACTAAAATCTTGACAAGATTGTTAAAGTTGGTAAATATTTGTGTAAATCGCATTTTAAGGCTGTTGTTTCTTGCGGGTCTGCATCTTCGTTAGCAATTACGCCGTGAAACAGCGCAGTGTTTACAGCAGTTAACAGTCGAATTCCAAAGTAATAGCAACACTCAAATATTTTATAAAACAAAGAAACTAAGACAATTTTTCTGCGGCACGCTTTGGGTTGAGAGTTTCTTTTAGTATGGTAGTTGAATTCATAGGCAGTTAAACTCTAGTGGATTTTATTTCCCCTTCGTAATCAGGAAAACCGGTAGCAGAATTTATCGTATATAGAACAAAACGCCAACCTGTTTAGAATTCTTCCAGTGGGTGTGCTGTCAAAAAAGGACATTGGACTTGCAAAAACCTTCTTGAAAACGTTGTTGTGTAAATTTGAAGAAGCACCAATGAGGCAGTAAACATAAAGAAAAGCTTTCACTATTCCAATAAGTAAGGTTCCCAGAAATATACAGAAGTAAACAATCTGTAAAGCAATAAAAGGTACGAGTGCATGTGCCTTGCCATGGGAGAAACCTGCAAAACAACTTTAATGAAACATATGCTTGTTCCCACTCCGGGTTTTCCTTACTAAAACCTTGAAGAAATTGCGGCACGGCAAAGAAAAAAACGCTCGCACAAAATCATGTAAACCAGAACGGTTGCATCATATAATCACTTGGTTGGCACCTGAAATTTGGTTGTTTTGAGAAGCACTTTGCTCCAAAATTTTTGTTTATCTACTCTTTGGCTCTTTTGCAATCTTTATCGTTCCACAATTTTTGATTGCGGGAGAGACTGTGCGAGTGGAGCGCGCACCTTGTCCGTTCAGTTCCCATTCCCAGTGAATCTGCTCCTGCTCTGCACTGCGCAGTTCACTTCAGTCTGCAGTAAAGCTACACTCACTAACTGATAACTTCACCAGTGTACAAGAGAGTCCGACGGAGTCATAGCCTCATAGGCGCATGCGTTCCTTATTGGCTTACTTAATAGGCACCAGGCCAGTTAAAGACGATTAGTAAAATTGAAATATTCTATTTGTTTTACTTTTGTTCAGGTTGTAAAATTTCTTTTAGATTTGTCATTATAGTGGATGCAACCATTCTCTTTACCAATTAGCATTTCAGAATTTGTGATTATCTCGCTGCATGTGCTTGTTTGCTGGAATCAACCTGTTATCGCGCCAAATGACGTCGTGTGTGCGTGGTCGACTGCTTGATCGCAGACACCCCATACCTCGCCATTGGCTCCTACATCGGAAAAATCTATATTGGTTCACTAGACCGGGAATCCTACATTGCTTCATCAGATCGGGAATTCTACATTGGGTCCGCTGACTGGAAAAGCTGCATTGGTTCCTACGCTGTTATTTTCTCTTCATAAGCCAGATTCTGCAAGTAGAATTTTCAAGCGCACAAAACTCTACAGTATGCAAGTGGTTTTTAACCTTTTCGCTATACCATGCCTCCCGTACGTAATTGTCCTTTGTTTCAAGTCCCCCTGACTTTAAAAAAGTTGTAAAAGCAAATGCATTTATTGGTAAAATTATTGATAAAACTTTCCATGTTTTAGGGCGCTGCTCACGCCCCCCTGGAAGTTTCTTGACGCCCTCCTTCCGGTTAAGAACCACTGCTGTATACTATGTTTTTCTAATGTTTTACACATTGTTGGTGCTATTTTGAAACAGATAGTGTTTGGCTACTTAAGCTTCATGTTTGCCTGTTTATAGAATAGTGTGTGGCTGCTTACAGTTTGAACAATTTGGAAACCCTGCACAACCAAAGCAGCAGTCAACTTTTTGTATGTTGGTATGTATAAGACCAAAACCGCAATCGAACTGAAATCTTTGTGTTGGTTGATTTTTTGGCTGGAGTGGTAAGTAATTTTGATGATACTGTGTTGATTTCCTATGATGCCTAGGACAGTGGTTCCCAACCTTTTTCATGCCGTTGCCCACTTGTCGCTTTCAGCAGAACGTCGTAGCACACCATCATAGACCAAGAGAAAAATCTACTCTCAGTCTTAATGTAGGTACAAGTGAGCAAAGAAAATGTGCTTTACGATAATGCATCCAATTTTGTTTAATTTTGATATCAGCAACACAAAGGAGACTGCGAGACAAACTTCAGAGTGATTTTTACACTTGTGTGACGTTTTCGACAAGATAGTTAATTCTTGGCTGCGTTGTGGAAAGAGCGCATCTAAGATCGTCTTCTAGAGCATAGGTTCTCAAAGTGCTCCGTACGGAGCCCCAGGGCTCCGCGAGAGAAACCTCGGGGCTCTGCGAGCTATTCGCTTACTTATTAAAATACTGACTTGGCTAATTTTTTAACTGCCCAAAGAAACAATAACGGCATTAATAAAATTTATTGTGGGGCTCTGTAAATTATGGTCAATCTCTTCATGGGCTCCATAACACCAAATGTTTGAGAACCCCTGTTCTAGAGTAAAGTCGAGTCGGTTTCCATATTTTGTTTTCACATGCAGAAAGATAGAGAATCCAAATCCAGATAAGTAGAGTATTTGCTGACTGCTGGGCAAGAGAAGTAACTTTATGAGAGCTTCTCCAACATTTGGATAACTATCAGTCACCTTCAGTCCAAAATAACAAATTGTATTAGTTTCGAAAAAGTATTTGATCCCAGAATCATTCCGAAGGTGGATGAGTACATCTTGCATGCAATCTGCAAAATTCTTGACTGGAACAACGAATAGATTTTTTACCCAATCCGAGTTTGTGTTGATGATTTCGGGAAAGTACAGCACAAATTCCTCACGAAGCCCTCCAAGGTGTTGAACAACTTCCGATGCTATATCAGCATTCACTTCATCACCAGCCGCCGTGGATAAATTCTCGAACACAACAAAATGTCCTGTTTGAGCTGCTCGCTCGCAATTGTCAAATTTTTCCACGAATGCGCTGAGGGTGTCAATGAAATCGACACTTTTCCTTCCCCTTCCTTGTAGCTTCAGATTAACTTTATTGATTTGTTCAATTATGTCAGCAAGATATGCCAAGCGGAAAATAAAATGGTTATTTGCGAGAGTGGATAACATTTGTTTTTTCCTTGATCGCTGAGAATTTGTTTTAATTCTTGTCGTAGTTCAAACACTAGGTCTGCCAGATTTCCTCGTGACAACCCACGTACTTTAGTTTAAAATTGAAGGTGCTGATGTTCTGAATCTACTTTCGTACATATTTCCTTAAAAAACGAGAGTTTAATGCTCCACTCTTGGCGTAATTTACCGTTTTTATTATTTGGTTCAAAGCATCTCGAAGACGATTGCGAAGAATATTTGAAGCACGATGCTCTCGATGGATCATGCAGTGAAGAGGCACTGCTTGTGGAGCTCGATCTTGAAAAAGTTTTTGGAATCCACGTTTACTCCTAAAATCGCTGGCGCACCATCAGTGCATATTCCGCACAGATTTTCTCACTTTAAGCCATGTTCCTCAAAAAATTCTGACGCCTTTGCCGGAAGTACGTCGCGTTTGTTACGTCAAAGATTAGAGTCCGTTCTATGATTTGTGTGCTCTCACCGCGACGAGGAGAACGATATCCTGCTAAGTTGCGTACTGCTCGATGCGTGGTTCTGAGCTTACTATCATACATTCTAAATCTAGGTAGCCTAATATGTTTGGCAATTCAAAACGCACAGATAGATGGAAAGCTTGACAGAAAACCGACGTCTGGACATTGCGTCGGCAGGGATATTTCAGGTACACGTGAAGTGTTCACACCACCATTCGGTGAATTTGAACATATCAAAAGGACTCTGCACAAAAGTAGGGTATATAGTTATTCTTTATTTTTTGACTGAATAGGAATTAAGAATAATCCGAAACGTCTCAAAATATAACATGTATAG
>Ga0210059_1014853_pt1 | contig 11450 bp, 9 predicted proteins | sample Ectturendosymbi2_FD_188042 | JGI IMG/M metagenome (GOLD analysis project Ga0210059, IMG submission 188042) | Ecteinascidia turbinata endosymbiont from Florida, USA - Sample 2 (SPAdes) (version 2) | ecosystem: Host-associated > Tunicates > Ascidians > Unclassified | place: Key West, Florida... | reverse complement strand
ATTTGTCATCATCAATTTTCTCTGTGGCTGTTGATGTTGGGGAGGTTGCCGTTATTTTTTGTTTCGTTTGGAGTCAACCTAACACAGGGGTCGGGAACCTTTTTGACTAAGGGAGCCATGAAACCTACATATTTTTAATTGTATTTCCGTGAGAGCCATATAATATTTTTCAACACTTAATGCAACTAACTTACTAAGTAACGTGTGCATTTTTAAGCAAAATCAACAATTTTAAACAATGGTAAATGTCTGAATTTTCTATTTAATAGCATGCCTCTTACTGTTACTGCGACGTCTAGCGCTGCATGGTGTTGTTGATGGCTTTGTAGTCTGGTAGATGGAAAATTACCGGAAAAGTTTCATTCGTAACAATCGTGTTAAGAATATATCAAGCGAGCCAGACGCCGTCATCAAAAGAGCCACATCTGGCTCGCGAGCCATAGGTTTCCGACCCTGACCTAACACAATGTCAACGCTTTAGCAACTCACAACTTTTCATTTTCGTCTCTGAACGTTAAATGGTAATGACGATGTCAGCAAAAATTAATGTGGAAGTGTAAGTTGATGCGTTCTGCAAAAATGAAGTTTTGACGGACTGTCATCAGACGCAAAGGAAAATGCTCGCAAGCAGCACGTTTTCCTCGCACCATGTGCGCATTACTACTCTCGGTTTTCCACCAGTCATGGCCACAAAAGGCAATGTCGGAAAACCGCAACGCGAATAAGCACAGGAGCCTTCTCCCTGAAATAACAAAGAGCCACCGGACGATAGTGATGTCACTCCTGCACTGACGAAGTGATATTGGTAGGAATAGGAAGGCGGTTTTACAGTCGTTTGTCCACAACCTGTCTGTACGATTAGATCTCTGAGGTAACTAAGGCAGCTTTTTTCCAGTTTTCTGGCTTTTAGCGATCGTTGCTTTTTCGAAAATTAAAAGCAGGCTTACTAAACTTGCCTATGTAGTTGACTGAGAAAGTAAATACAGTGTGGCAGTGACACAGGTCTAAAGTGCTTCTTATTTGTCACTTTCTTATCTCGAGCTCAGGCCTGTAGCCAGTAGGGGCATTCGCAGGCAGTTCGACCCAAATTTTCTTGTGCCCAGAAAAATTTGTTTCAAACATATAATAAAAACAAATATGTTGCCCCCTAGAAAATATTTTACCCTCCTAAACCTTTAACCCGGCTTCGGGCCTTCTCGAGCTACGAACAAGTTCATTGGCAAATTTGATGGCGTAGAATTTTGTTTAGCAAGTTCCGTTGTATAACGCACACGAGAGTTTAGACAGAAGATTAGCAAATATGCCATCAACATTTTTTCTTTCTAAAGCGATTAGACTGTTTGTAGCGATAGAAATCCATTTCGAAATCCTTAATTATTACTTGAAATTTTCTTACTAATTGTAATGGAACCGAAACCAGGATTTGCAATAACAAAGACATCCTGCTTGCTTGTGGTTTGTTTTTGTTGGCTTGTTGCTAGCAAACATATGTGACTTTCTCACTAAACATGTCAATGCGTTTGAGGATGAAAGATTGGATTGTTGACTCAACCTCGTGACTTAATTAACCGAACCACAGCACAGCATTCTCAAAGTAAACTCAAGTATGCAGTTGAAGCTGCGTTGCGGTTAAAAGTAAGATAAAGATCGAGTAGGACATCTCCCGTTATTGTGCAACGTGAAGTGGCACTATTTGTATTTCTGGACACGCCTGCACAAGAACTTCAGTACATTCTAATGCAGTGTTACTCAAACTTTTTTATTCCATCGCCCCCTTTTCACTCTCGACACGTCGTTTTCGCCCCCCAAGCTCAAATTAAAGGATCCGGATCCGAAGTTCAGTTGAAATTTTAGGACCGGAGCCGAAGTGATGGACATTTGAGAGGTAGCTATGGATTCTTTTCGATGAGCAGTGTCTTTCAGTAACACCTCTAAAATTTGGTGCAACAGACATCGTTAGTACAATAAAACAAAATGTGTCAATTGTCTTGTGGTAATTATTTTTGTGCGGCTCTCTAAAAATTCGTAGGTCTGGATTTGGCCCCCTTCAGCGAAATGGTTGAGAACCACTGTTGCAGAAGTAAGAAAAACGTTAACTGCCACAACATCTTACTTTCTAGAAAAAATTATCAAACCGGGTCTGAAGTAGTGTACCGATTTAATAAGAACTGAGCTATAATCAGTAGGTTTTATCGTATGATATAATATCCAGTGTTTTTTTAAGGTTTTCAGAAGGGTGTCGTGGTGGAGCTTTAGGGTGTCAACACGATTTTTCCTTCTATGTCTGATACTTTTAAGTGATTTTCATAAAAATGCAACTTTCAATATACCTAAGTATTTGAACACGACATTCACTTTTGCCAAAAAAATGCAGACAATTTTATAAATAGAAAGTTTCAGTGTCCATACTCATTCATTCATTTTCGTTCCCGCTTTTTCTTTGGGGAGGGTCGCGGGGGCGGCAGCCCTAGGTGGATCCGAAATACCTCACGATCAACGACTGCTTTCCCACCGATGCAGCCAGCAGGACTTGCCCCGTCAATCTTTCCTGGGCGATTCTGGACATGTGGCCGAACCAATTACCTGGGATCTTTCGATTCGGAGAAGTGGCGTGATATTCCGGGCTTTACGGATGTCAAACCTGTGCAGTTTGTCACGACGCGTCACACCCTGAACTCTTCGCAAAAATCCCATTTCTGCCGCTTGTTCTTGGGAAAGTATTCTTTTAGTCGTTACTCGAGGTTCATGACCACAGGTGAGGATCGGAAGAAAGACCGATTTAAAAACTGAAAGATTTGCGATCTTTGAAAGCTCCCGTTTTCATCACGGAGCAACAAAGCTCACGTAGAACTGCGTTTGCTTTCGGAATCCGAGTATAATCCCTTTGTTCCGATTTCCGTAACTCGTGAATAACATCGCAAGGGACTGAGGTACTTGAATTTCACCTGCTGCAGTGTATTGCCGCTCACTTGCTGTATAAACTGCTTTGGGCGTCTTGAGAGACATAATGCATCGCTCTTTTCTGGGCTGATTTTCGTTCCTGCTTGGATGCACGCAGCTGAAAACCGATAAGTGCATTTTGAAGGCCCTGTTGAGAAATTGCTACTAACAGTTCTAAATCGTTCGCAAAAAGCAAAGGGTAGATTCTGCAGTTCCCAAAGGCGACACCCTCGTCCATTCGGCTGTGACTGTCTATCCCAGTGGTCCTCAAACTTTCGTGAGCCGTGGCCCCCTTCTAAGTTTAACTGGCGAATACTTAATATATCGTGGCACTTCGGTTATGCAATATCGCGGCAAAGCTACCTAGTGAAGGCCTCTAGTCGTGGACCCCAGAGAATCATTCCATTGGCCCCCAAGGGGGGACGAGGGCCCCGTTTGAGAAACCCTGGTTCTATCCAATTCATGGGTCTCCACATTTTTTGGGAGAGGGCCACATAAGCCATTGCACACCGGTTCGAGGACCGGACATCTGAAGTAATGTAATTGTTTCGGGATATGTTGCATTCCACCAAATCAACACATTTTTCGTAAATATATTATTTTTTCGTATTGGCAAAATGTGTTTTGCGGCCGGATGAAATGGCTTCGTGGGTCGGATTTGGCCTGCGGGGTGTAGTTTCGAGACCCTGATATAGAATATGAAGAGGTGTGGTAACAGTACACAGTACACACCCTTGTCGAAGTCCAACACTACGGTGAACGGTTGTAATTCAACTCCACCGACACCGATTATGAGCAGGAATACAGTGACTTACCGCCAGTAACAGACAGTCTTCAACACCATAGGCTACTCCTGCAACACTCCCCAAAGTTTTCACGAGGAACCCAGTCATATACTTTCATGAGGTCGACAAAACTTGTGTATACGTCTTTGGCATGTTCCAAAGATTTCTCGAAAATTTGTTAGTGAGTTTAATTTTGTTGTGTTGTGCTACGTCCACGACGAAAACCGCACTGGGTATCATCCAGCTTTGGTTCAATTATTTCGCGGCATCTTTTTACAAGGCACTTGACGCACACTTTCCATGGACGCTAAGGAGAGAGATGCCCCAGCAGTTGGTGCATTCACTCCTGTCCTCCTTTCTGTTTATCGGGATGATCAGTTTGCCAACCTTTCTGGTGCCCTTACAAAACGCCATGCGACTTGACATGCACACGAGTCAGCTAAGCCATCCAGCGTTCCAAGTTCCGATAATTCACTCTCCTTTCCCAATCAGCTTTAAGCTCAGATTTGGCAACGGCATCAGAGAGCTTAGTGATGCACAGGTCTGCGCCATGGGCGCGATTTTGTTGTAAAATGTGAGGGGAACAGCTTGGTGTGAAACCAATATTGAAACCTAAAGAGAAAAATGTAGGGGAACATGGCATATTATATCTCCACTGTCTGAAAAAGTGGGGGACGCATCCCTCGTGTCCCCCACCTAATTGCGCATGCTCACAGCTGTTTCAGTGCGGCCTAAATGGCCAAAATCTCACTCCTAGCTCTGCACAGTTGCCTCACTCGAAAACTACCTTGTTTTGCATGCGCGCTGCAGCTGACGACCTTTCGTCTTCATTGCAGCCTGATGCCTCGCCAGGCAAGCCGATCGCAACAGTGAAACAGTAAAACACTTCCGTAATTGCATTAAAGTGCTTTCACATTTTCGTACACTGTACAAATCTGCGGAAATATAGCAACAGGCCGAAGCGAAGCGGTGCACATGACAATGCACAGATACTATTCTTACAATTTCCGCTTCCAACTTCTGAGCCAGAGAATTGTGTCGGCCTATCATTGCATCCCACGTTGCAATAGTCACATGCAGGAAAACATGTTTTCTCAAATCGTTTTACTTCAATACAAGGCAAAACCATACCTTCTTAGCTTTCAGAATTTAGGGTGTCATTTTGGCACCCAAAAACGGCTTAAAAAAACACTGTAACATCCATAGCTTTTGTAGCTGTTGTTGTTAGCAAGGATTATGATTAAGATAGGATACCATTGCAGATGGAAGCGTGAAATGCACGGCACGCCATTCTAAAGTAGGAATTTTGTTAGAAACCACAAGGCTTACTATCAAGTTTTACTAGGTTCAGGGTTTTTTTGAGGAAAATGTTAGGTACCCGATGTGGACCTTTAGGGACTCGATTTTCTCTGGTTCTAGAGACCCGATGATAACTTCCTCTGATTCTAGGGACCCGAATCGGTCCCTAAAACACCTTAAAAAAACCCTGCTAGATTACCGACAAAGTTCACTAGGAAACATTACGTTTACAAGCAGTAGCATAATATGAAAGCTATAAATAAATTGGTAGCGAACTGGCATTGGTTTTCATGGCAGTAGATTATCAAGAGGGTATAAAAAAGCAATGGGAACAAATGTGGACTTTTCTTGAAATCTTCATCTGTGGAAAAAAAATGTTTTCAGCACGGTAAACATCAGTCTTATTTTCTCCTAAGCTTAGCGTGTTAAATTGTGCTTTACTTTGCGATTAATCACTGCTTATTATGAGTGCAAAAGATAAGAAATCAGTTCAGCAAAGATCAAATGTGAATTTCTTGCTAGAAGTCATACTATTTCGTTGAATAAAGGGCTTTAAACACATCTTCGCATTTGTGTTAATGCAAATGTGTGCGTGTTTGAAAGAAAAGATGAGAGTCGACCATGTGTTTTGCGCTCTTTGTATGGTTTGCCCGGGCAGCGCTGTTAGCTGGAATCCAGAGGTGGGACAGGATCCGGTTTACAGGAGTCGACTCCGCCAGGGTTCTGCGTTTTTCTTTCGGACCCGGATCCAGACTCGGAGTCAAAAATTTGGGAAAAACCGGACCCGGATCCGGAGTCACTTTAATTTCGGTAGTAGCAAGAGTCTGTGCGGTCATTTCTTAAGTAAAAGCATGGGTAAATTACGGTTGGATCGATGATTGTAGCCGGAATCTGAACTCGAGTCGGATTCCCAAGTTTGAAACTTGCCGGACCCGGATTCAAAAACTTTGGAACAGGAGCGGAGTTGGAGTCTGAAAAAGTGACTCCGGCCACCTCTTCTGGAATCGTCAAGACTGCAACAGGCAAAGCATAAAACGAGTGCACAACACTTGGTCAATTGGGACTGGTCTGTCTTTAAATATTCGGACACGAATGTAGTTTTTCAAACAGCCATTTTCTTGATTCTGTCGTAAGAAATAACAAAAGGTCTTCAGGCATTGAAGGCAAAACCAGTGACTGCCTTTCCAGAAATTATTTATATTACCGTTATGTTGAGTTACGTTTTTGCTAGTAACTTCTCTGAATCGTCTGAACCTGTGATTGTTTTTTCGCTGATATCGTCATGGTAACAGCGCTGCTTGCAAAAACCAACTAGATGAAATAACTCAAAAAGGTTTGGTATATTCTTCTGATCTTGTGTACTTGATTTGAATTCATTTTCGATTCAACTTGAGGCACACCAAGACAATTAAAATATTAATGTGTGAAAACGAACAGAAGCCGGAGCTGGAGCCAGAGCCATGTAAAAAGAGAGCGCCGGAGCCACACTCATGAAAACCAAGAGCTCCGGTGCTGGAACCATGTTCATGAAAAAAGAGCTCCGGAGCCGGAGTCGTGTCATTTTTACGACGGCTCCGCAACCCTGAGATAATCCACACTGTAGCGGGGCACATAGACGATCCAGAGTAAAAATTCAACAGACAAATTGCTTTTGCAACGACCTCCAACGCTTATCATAGTAAATTGAAATTTACAAGGAACTAGCAAGTCGTAATAGTAGGATACTGAAGTTAGCTCAATGATCGATTAGTGGTTGAGCATTTTCGCCCCCTTGATGTTTTATCGCCCCTTTTGATTTTTTCGCCCCCTTGTTCATCAAAATCGCCCCTAAGGGGGCGATTCCGCCCAATTTGAGAAACACTGTTCTAATGCATAAAGTTTTGATGGCAGCTCGTGAACGGTGGAGATACTTGGCAAATACCTTTCCAGGAAACCAGTTCGGGAAATCTTCCGATAGTTGGTGCATTCTTTGCTGTCTCCTTTCCTGCACATGGTGCTGATCACCCAAGTTTGAAAACTCTTCTATGTCGTTTCAGATTCCCAGGACATTTGACGCACGTGTTATACAAAGAATTCCTTTTCTATCCACGGCCTTCAGCATTTCAGGCCGGATTCTCCACAACGCGCAACCATCCCATCCGTCAATGTTTAGACACATACGCGCAGGAGCAGGCAAATTTTTGGGAGTGCGAAAAATTTTTGCCCCAATTTCCCTGAGAAAAACTCCAAAGAAAATGACCTCAAAAAATGACTGCATTTCATTGGGCGCATTATTTCAAATCAAGGCACTTCAAGCACCATTACTGCGCAAATTTCACTCAAGCATGCCCAAATTTCCCCAAATTTGCCCGAAAAGAACTAAATTAAAACATGACCACCAAAAAATAAAATAAAGTCTGCACTTTGATATTGGGTGTCATTTGTGTAAAATCAAAGCACATACAGCAATCTTGCGAAGGTTTACACACATTTTGCCCAAATTTCCACTGATTTTAAGGGATTTTGCCCGGATTTTCACCAAATAAAACTTTTGGGGTTGCGCTTTCACCTCCTGCACCCCGTCTCCTACACCAGTGTTTAGACAGCTAGTGAGACTTCAGTTACAGATATAGTATTTTGCTTCCCAAAACGCACATCCTTATTGTATGATAATGAATGGGTTCAAAAGATTTTTGAAATATTCCTTCCATCTGCCAACGATGTCTCCCTCATTGCACTGAGGACCCCGTGTTTGCTTTGAATGAACCCAATAGTGTTATTGCATTTATTCCCCTGAAACGCCGAATGGGTGGTCAGAACACTTTGTTCGATTTCCAGTATTTGGAATCTGCCAATATGCCCGAAATTGTGCAAAAATGCGTGTTGAATTTATTTACTACTTTGTGACTTTCGCACCTCAACGTATTTTGTTTAGAAGCTAAGTTCTTGTAGCATAATTTCCTTTCTCAGATTGCATGTGCCAGCTACCTGCTCCACAACGCGATCAGTTTTTGCCATCGTGTTGAGTCGTTTCTGAGTGCATACTCGAGTAACTGTGGAAATGGAAATGACAGCTTCTTTGAGCTGCCACCACTCCTCTTCTACATCCGCTGTAAATTCCGGAAGTTCTTGTAGTAAGGACGACATGTTTTCAGTATCTATAAGGACGTAATAACCCATTAGCAGAGTGCCCACCTCTCCATCGGGCTGCTCGCCGTAGCCCTCCTTGGGCAAGAGCGCTTACCTCAACCGCCCAGCAAGAAGCAAATTTCGTGCTTCGGTCTGTCACCTAATTGCCGTCAACAAAATCAAAGAAAAAAATCAACAAGAACATGATAATGACGACAACAAAAATATTTGCCACTAAGCACAGTCTGGATCCGCTTACACAGGAAACGTATGTTCTGATGCGTGAAGTTTTGATGATCGCTCGCGAATAGCATGAACATCCCTGAACACTGGCTCCGATTCTTTCACTTCAAATGTTTATTTTTGCAGGTTTGAGTATTTCTGCAAGTCCTAATCTTGTAATTTGTTTCTTGAATTTTTACCATGGCGTCCTCGAGAATTGAAACGTCAACTTTGATATTTATGGCGATCGGCAATATCCTGGCAGTGGTGTGCGTCGCAATACCGTACTGGAAGCGGAACGACCCTGAAGACACAACTATCGATAACATCATCCGTGTAAGAAACAAGCGATGATTGCCAAGACCAGTGGTTGTTAACCGGGGGGCGTCAATAAATTTCCAAGGGGGCCGCGAGCCCTTAAAGCGCTGTACAACATTGAAAATTTGATCAATAAATTTGCTAAACAATGCATTTGTTTTCACAACTTGTTTATAGCCAAGGGGGCTTGAAACAAAGGACAAGTTCTTGAGGGAGGCGTGGTAAAGAAAAGGTTAAGAACCACTGGCCTAGACCGTATATTGTATATTCAAGTTGCTGGAAACTAATCAGTGCCAACTGCCATGTTTGGGAGTCACTCCGAGCTGTTGTGTGGTTACTCGTATTTTATGAATTCGGCAGTGATTCTTCAGCAATGTTTGCATAAGCTAAATCCTTATTTTAAAAATTATGTTGAGTATGGCGTACAAAAGGCGTGATTTTTGGCATTTCTTGAAACCAAAAAGAACAGACGTAATTTCTATGTCGGTTTGCTGCGCGAAATACCTTGCTTAGAAGCTTTTATCTTCCGATTATCCAGTCCTGTGCAGAGCGCTCGGAACCGCTTGCTCCCGTACAGATTAGTGAAAAGACTCTCGTAGATAAACTAACAGTAACTGTCTCAGCAAGCGAACACTGAATGCCATTTTCACATTAGCACTATATCATGTAGGAATACAAATGCATTGGACAGGAAGAACCCCAGAAACAGTTATATCTATACGTTTGGATTAAAACGATCTAAACTATGGTGTAACTAAAAAAATATACCAAAATTTCGCTGCCAACCGCAAATTTTTGCTGTTCACTGCAAAGCTATAAAAATTTCGTAAATCTATTTTTTCCCCATAACTGCAAGGACAGATTGTTCTGGAGAAGCGTATAATGGATGTTTTTTATTGGTTCCGCGCCAGGCACACGATTTTTTAAATGTTTTAAATAAAACGTCTTAACACCCATAAGTTGCAATTCACAACCTGAGCATTTTGGAGTAATGGCATGCGTTGAATTTGTATTGATGTTGTAGCATGAAGGCATATGGATCACATGCGTGACACTTCCTACCGGGAACTGGGATTGCGACGATTTTAACTCGTTTTTCCTCGGACTTCCCACAGAACTGCAAGCAGGTATTTTGCGTGAGCTGCTTTGAGTAGAAAAAAATTCGTGGAAACGGTGGTGTTTGGCTCCTTGTAATAAGATGGGTTTCTTGCAATCCTTTTGTATTTACTGTCGCTGATACTCGGGTGGCAGGATTATAACCACTGTCAATGTTTCTTTGAGACCAAGTAACGTGTTTGTGATAGGTAATCAAAAGCTTTGTCGTTAGCCTGAAAAACTAATGCTAACATTGTGCAGAAAATAAGGAAGATCCTCCTTTTTGAAGAAATATTGAATTCAGTGCTTTCGTTAATATAGCAGTTCGTGTGAGTGATTTCTAAAGCACATTTTTGAACTGATGAAGGCATTATACCAATACGTTCGCAATTGCCTGTTAACGTTGTATTATAGCAAAGTGCAATCATCTTTTTACCCAGCACGTGGATTCACTTTAACTTCCATTTTTCTGGGCGTTCTGGGTTTCGCCGCGATGATCATGGGTTTGGATGCGACGAACTGTGGATCAGACGATAAAGGAACGAAGGTTAATGTATCAGCATCAATGCACTTGACGTCATGTGAAAAAATGTCTTTTTGTGCTGTTTAAGCTATTCTCTAACAGGAAACAGCAGTTGTGGGCATTCATTTTTGCCAAAGCTTCAATTTGTTCACTCTGTTGTTTGTACAGAGACGTATCCGATTGATCGCCGGAATACTTACAATTCTTAGCGGACTGCTGCTAGTGGCTGCTGTGTCTTGGTTCGCCAACAACGTGCGAATCCAGCACGAGATTGACACACAAACAAGGCTGATACGGGCTGGTAGTGTAAATCGGTGAGTTGCTGCTCAAGTGTACAACCCTGCTCAGGCTTTCCTACGGACATTTTCACCGTTGGTAACCCTCACGAAAGTGGCCAAAAATGTGCTCAACATGACCCAGGCTTAACTAAAACGTTTTAGGCGCACAGTCGGGTTTTTCAACAACTCAGCAATTTTATTCGCAAGCTCATTTGACCGAAAAAACGAACTTGTTGAATTCCGAAAATTTTTTATTTTGTCAAAAACAAACACAATTTCTCAAACGAACATTTGGGAGGTACGCATACGAAAGACACTTACAAGGCAGGAAAAATACATAAATTCCGCCAATTGCCCTTATTAGCTGTTGGGTAAAGATCAAAATCGTATTTTGCTCGAAGCTTGCGGTTCCACATGCAACAGAAGTGAATTAGGTTAAAACATGAAACTATGTTGTTCTCAGGATATTTTTGTAATTTTCATGCACATAAGGTAACCTCTGGCGAAAATGAGCAAATGGTTGATTACGACAATCCTAAGCAATCAATTTGATCGCGGCACACTATCGATGACAAACAAATTAAAATCAGGTGATTTCTGTATTTAGCGGCGGAAACTCTTGTTCTGAGGTAACACATATGTGATATTTAGGACCTACACTATAGATACTTCCTTTACAAAAATCAAGTTAAGTGCCTGTGTGTTAAATACAATACTGCGAAGTTTTACACAATTTCAACATGTTTATTAAAAACTACGTGCAGGTGTTTTCTAGCGGATGGAGATTCACACTGGTCAGTTCAATCTCAAGTCGACTCCCTTGCTTTCCCAAAAATAATTTATGTCATGTGCACTAGCAGAGCCTTGACATAAACCCCATCC
>Ga0210059_1014852_pt1 | contig 11450 bp, 9 predicted proteins | sample Ectturendosymbi2_FD_188042 | JGI IMG/M metagenome (GOLD analysis project Ga0210059, IMG submission 188042) | Ecteinascidia turbinata endosymbiont from Florida, USA - Sample 2 (SPAdes) (version 2) | ecosystem: Host-associated > Tunicates > Ascidians > Unclassified | place: Key West, Florida... | reverse complement strand
AGGCAGATGTTTCCTTCTTTTGTGCCGTTTGTTTTCTTACAGAGTTCTGTTTATATTCTATAATAATTCTCACAAGACTCTGTTGATATTCTTTCCCACATGTTTCCGTCAACATTCCATTGTCATATTATTTCCGTTAACTTTTTTATTCATACCCACATGTTTCCGTTGACGTTCGTTATTCAACCTACCAGCAAGTCCTTATATCTTCTTATGATTCAGCATTTTTTTCGTGACCTTTTTGCGAGAACATTCAATTCACTAAAACTTGCAAGCACTTCCAACTCTTGTGCACAAGATCAACTAAAAAAGACACACAATATTCTTACTACTAGTTTTGTCTGTTATTTTATTTTTTATAATTACACCAGGTATATAAAACACACGTCACAAAATACCTGCAAAATAAAACACACGTCACAAAACACCTTTACAAAAATAAAATATTATTTAACACACAACCCAAAATACAACACAAATATTTTCGCTTCAGGACACATTTTCTTCAGCTTTCACGACAATAGTACAATAAAACATTACATCATATGCTAAAAATATCTCACTCACTAATACATTACAGCATATGGTAAGAATATGAAACTTACCAATACCTTACTTTACTTGCTATGCATAAAGTACAAAGACAGAATTTACTGCGATTACGTTGTTTCTTTAGTCCACATTTTCATATACATTTTCATCAGTTTTTTCTTTCTGGAAACTAATTATGTTGTGATGCAAACGCATCCCAACACTGATGATCCGTCACTAGAGGCGTTAGGAGTTGACTGTGCCATAGTAACCCATTCCTTTATGGTCTTGATTTTCTGTTCAAATGTTGCGCTTTCTTTTCATGAATGAAGCTGCAAAAGCTGCCAGTATCCAAAAGCGCATGAAGCGTTTCCCCTTCAACTATTGTTGCAACAACAGAGTCCGACAAATCATTAAGCGCTTGATTGGCTTCTTTACGAAAATCTCTTTTAGTCTCTCCACGCCATAGCCCCGTCATAGCTCTTGCGATTTATGGTGTAAACTTATATTTGATGCGGCACACTGATGGTAGGAATTGAATTTGTCCACACGCTCTCTGTTTTCCAGTAGATGAAGCTTTAATGTCTTCGACATGAGTTTCTGATATACGGAGCAGGTGTTTGCACACACTACCTGCACTCGTCGAATTAGGATCCAAATCAAGGTCCTGTGGCTTAAGCAGCTTATTCATTTTAAATAGGTTTGCTTACTTGAAATGATATTGACCCAACATGGCACGAACCGCTTGTATGTTTTGATACAAACTTAAAAGGTGATCATCCTGAACGCAAAAAGATGATAATGTACAATAACTTTTCTACAACGGGTACCACATAAACAACTCGCAAAACAGTATTTCACAAGCTCAAACTCCTACACAACCGTTCTGGGGAGCTCAGCAAAGTGAGCGGTTAGACGAAGTTACTATAGAGGTGAAAAAATGCTTGAAGCTGGAATGCACGAATGACGTATGTAATTGTCACGCGACGCAGAACAACACATAAGATGTAACGTTGATGGGCTGCGTAATTGCACAGCAGCACCGGTAAGTGCAAAGGTGAAAAAAATTAACTGGATCGATCTAAAAATCTAGAGCCAATTAAAACAGAAATACCATTTCCAGCTTCAGCGGCCCTTATTTAACTGAAAGACGCTCTCACATGATGGGCCAAAAATGTCTTTGCAAGTGTAACATTACATTCTTTTGTTTTAAATTGATATACAGTAAAGGCGACGAAACCGTTTCTCTCAGGTTGGGTTCAAACGAAGAAGTTTCGCGCAGTCATTTCCTTGAAAGAATAAGTACTGAAATGTACGTCAAGAGGCAAAGAAGGATGAGTTCAGTGTTACAACCTGTCTGATACGCTTTTTGCGAACATGTATTGCTTTCACGTGCGTTTATATTAAAAGTTCACACGAACTAGAATTCATCTGTGCAAAATAATGTCCAAAAATGCAGAACGTTCCACGTTTCAATTGTCATTGATTTTGCAAAATGTTGTAGAAGTGTATGTTTGCTGAAACAATCATTCCGAAAAGGTATTTGGTAAAGTAAACAAAAGTTTAATCAGGCTCTACTGGCGCTGAAAACATAAAAACACGTTAAAGACTTGCCAACGTTTCGATAGTTGACGCAACCACCTTTATCAAGGCCATTTCGGTTTCAACCCTGATGAAGACAGTTGCATCAACTATCGAAACTTTGGCAAGTTTTTAATGTGTTTTTATGTTTTTAACGCCAGTAGAGCCTGATCAAAATTTTGTTTGTCGAAGCCCTGGCGTCTCTGAAGCAGAAAGATGTTTGGCAAAGTAATTTTGAACTTGTTGCACATTGTTGTCGCTCTCATATTTAGCTGAACTTGCTTAAGTGCTGCATTCCGAAGGAGATTTCCTGTTCTCTTGCGTTTGGACGCTTAAAAACGTACAGGCTGTGCGTGATTGATATCATATTTGGCTGCCTTCCTGTTTTCATATTTGTGGATGCAGCAAAACTGGAGTTAACATTGGCTTTCCAAAAGGCTGCAGCTGGTGTGCTTGTGGTAATGATGTTTTCAGTCCCTCCTTTGAAAAGGTTTTTCGTGCTCTTTCTGATAAAACGGTGCCTAAAATGGAGCTCGGCATAAAACGAATGGGTAGATTCAGTGCAAACAATGTTTATATGTGGTTTTGCGTCATCCAGCAAGGTTGCTCTACGAAAGGATAAGTCAGTCCTACTTTTAAGCAGCTGAAGAAACGTTATAGACATCTACTCCATGCAGATATCACACAATCTCTTGCTTCATTTTACCGATATATGCGGAGATCAAAATTGCGAATTCAGAAATTCAGTTCCTTAAGTAAAGGGAGAGGCCAGAAAGATTTCGTAAAGAACTCGCATTCGGCCAATCATATGCCGGCAGGTAGATGTTGCACCAACACCTCTGTCCAGTGTCGCTTGTGTAATGTTCTTTTGGGTGCAAGTGCATGACTGACATGCTTAAACATGTGTTGTAGGAACTTGTCAAAGATTGATGCACTAGCCCCAATAATTTTTCAAAGCAGCATTTTCTTACAGATGATGATTCAAGCTTTGTCGGGATGCGTACTGCTAAAAGCTCATAGAGCAATAATGCGACAGTTGAAGCACATGTGTCTGCAAAGTACAAAGCTGACTCTCCGCAAGCCAGCTGAGGATCAAAACGCACCAGAACGTAGAGTAAAATTGCTTTCTTTGCTTCTGGGTTTTGCTCATCCTCACTGGCTGCATATGTGTTTGGGTTAGGTTTCATCACCAAAAATTTGGTTTGGTTTCTGTGATAATTGATCAGCCCTGTGCATTGGAAAGGAAAAACCAACGCATTTTTGGTGCCGATATAGCGTGGGGTCTACCACCATGTGTCGCCTACCCGGGTGCAGTCTGTATGGGAAGGTGACATTCAAACTTTTCGCGTGACCTAACCCTAATTTATATATATATACGATGACATGATCATTTTTACCTTCCTTCCTATAATGCAGGCGTATACCTTACGCTATACTACTGACCGCAGGTAGATCTCACGCTATAGTGTGGTAGGCCTCACGTTAAAGTAACGCCGCCTTCTTTTTATCTACTGTATGACAGCAATTTTCGGGAAGGTGCAAAGAGAAGGTAACACACGACGATCAAAATATTTGTGAAATTACTTTAAAACTTTGAAATTTGATTCGACCAATTCAACGCTTCAATCAAGTTGAATTTGATGCTCGATTACAATGGAGGTAAGCACTTGCAATATTGCCTCTTGTGCTTTCTACTGTACTACGATGAACCCATTCTAACCTCAAACTTTGATTTTTTGATCTCGCATATCGGTCAATGAAATTTCTGCTCTACATTGCTTTCCTTTTCTATTCTTACGAAAACAAACATGTCGAATTCTTACGAAAACAAACATAGCTTTATTCCTGTAGGCCAAACTTTTTGCATTTGCCTTGGAAAGGTTTTTGAAAGTCTTAGTTTTATTTAGATAAAGCAGTGTTTTGCTTGTTAATAATGAACAAACTTAGATAAAGCAGTGTTTTTTTCAGTGTTTTGATTAAAGCGACTTTGTCTCCTTAAACATCGGAGATAAGATCACTGTGCTTTATTATTTCAAGCGTTTTTCGCTTTTGCACCGATTCAAAGCCAAAACGAATGACATTAAAGTTCCTTTTCTGTTTCACTCCTTAGCGTTAGCAGGATTTTCAGCAAGGTTTGTGTTTATTTCTCAGATTGTCGTACTATTGGAGTAATTCCCAATGGTGATATAAACGTAGCAGGTTGCGAAATTTTACTTTCTCCTTGTCGGTATTGCAAAATTTACTTTGTAGATTTGTCCTAATAATTTCATGCAGTTGCATTAGACTTCAACCTTTTGACTCTTACGGAAAGTATCAATCTTCCCCCAAAATTGAAAGCATTATATCAGCTAATTAGAAATGCATATAACGTCATTATTTTATTTAGAAATATTACTTGAGCAACTGCACATGCTCCAATATAGCTTCATAAGCGTTTTTATATTTTATGCTGAGTCATAGGCAAAAAGAATCACAATAAAATTTAGTTTGCTTTTCAAACCTTGCTGAGATGGAAACACAAACAGTGGTTTCACCAAAAATGTTTGAAAATGCACGGGTTTTTCGTTTGATAACCTTTGACACAAGGACGTTCTGGTTCGAAAATTAAGAACGACCTTCCTTATTTAAGTGATTTTTGTGCATTGGACGCTTCCAATTTAGATTGCAAACGGCGTTTTGATTCTCGATTAACGCGAAAATCTCTAGAGCAGCACTTCTCAGTTCGAGGGAACTCAGTGCGTTCAAAACAGGATTTGTGTTGGTTGGGACGTCTGTACCAGATCATAGCTAATTTGGTTTATTGGCCCGATGAAAGGTTTACGCGCAAGACGCGCAAGGTGCTTTAACCAGCTTTTCTGTGTGCTTGTGAAAACCGTAAAGCCGCTACCTGATCATCGTACCATCGCAGACAGAAGCAACCACTGCAACACATGCGTTTGCAAACGAGTTTGCTCGTAGAGTTTCAAAAATGATTTTAGTTCTTCTTTAAAAGTGTGTTGTCCCACTGCCTACAAGATATCGCTATTCCTCACCACTACTTGTGTTGCTAGAAAAATGAATTTGTACAAAAGGCATCATCAAAGCAGTGGCGAGTTGTTAAAAGGCGCAATTATCCAAAGGAACTGTTTGTCCATTACGTTTTTACCGTCTTTTAATGATATCAGTAAAACGGTTCACGTGTCATTATATTTTACATAACATCAGAAACCAACGACAGGAATTGTGGAAAAAAAGAAATCGTACGGCACTGAGGCAACTGCGTCCGGAGCTCAGTCAAGCGTGACAGATCAGCCGAAAGGAACGAATGTGTCCGCCGAAACTCCTACATGTCCAGAAGGTTTAGATGCTCTTTTAGAAATGAACAATCTATTCATTTCCCAGAAGATGGAGTTAACGGAAAGTAAATTTTTACCTAACATATTTCAAAGGCCAAAGATAAAAGCAATAACTAAGTTTATCATGTGTCTTGGTGACGTTCACCAGCAATCAGGAAAAAGATATTAGTGTATTGTTCATTCAGATAAAAAATAAAGGTATGAATTTGAAACTCGTCTTAAATATTTACCGTTCTCAGACAAAAACTAAAGTGACTAAAACAAAGCAAAATGTGCCAGTGTTTACAAAAAAATGGGCTGTGAAAAATTGGCATTATAGACAGATCATAAACTACTTCATTTGTAATTTTTTTTGGTTGGTTGCCAAGAGTAAATTAAAAGCACCGTCCAGTTCTATAATTTTTGTACTAGATTTGACTTCTACTTTTGCTTGTGCGTTATAAACAACGCTATGCTTTGCAGTTATGAAGGGCACTGAGACAAAAAATCAATATTCAGTGATTAACCGTGGAGGAAGCCAGTGCTTTTCTATAAGTGAAGGTAAATAACCATTTTTTACATATTCACAAAGATAATATTTACTTCACATAAGACCTTATCGAAAAAATCAGGAAAACGTTTAAAATAAAGCAGATTGTGTGGTAATTTACACAAACTGCCAAACTAATTGAGCTAGTTTTAGTGCTTCAAGATAGATGTATCTCTGTTGTAAAAGTACACGTAGGAAGTAGACTACACGTAGGAAGTAGTTCAGTGGGTTGAAAGCACGTGCCCCACCGAAGCTTGTAGGATTGTTGCTATTTCCTGCTGTTGGGTCAAAGCGATATCGTAGACGCCGGCATGTTTATTCTCGTGCTCGGCATTACTGAGCGGATGCAAGGGAAAGCTTCACGAGCGGCGCAAGCAAGTGAAGATGGGTGCCGCTGACCATTGGTGATACTCCAGAGAGAATACAAACCGAAAGAAACTTTCTAGTTTATTTTTAATTTCGTCATACTTGGTAAGAAAGCTGGTCGTTTGTTAAATTATGTGGGTTGGATAGGGACGAACAAGTGATGGTTTGGTTGGTTGAAAATTGTATCCTGCAATCCAGTGTTCTCAAACTTTTGCTTCTAAATGAAACATCTAAGATCATTCATAATCCTTCACAAACCAATTCAAGTGGAGTAGGTCTTTACATTAATTCCAACCTAACTTACCAACCAAGAAATGACCTAAATCTCAACAATGTAGGTTACGAAAGCCTGTTTATTGAAATCCCAACCTCATCTGGCAAACCTTTCATTACTGGCGTTATTTATCGCCACCCAACATATGCATTTCAACCCAGGATGAATTTATTAAACTTGTCACCCACCTTCAAAACAACAAATATGACTACTTAATTGGTGGAGATTATAACATTAACTTAATTAAATATCAAGAAAATTCAAATGTGCCAAACTATGTTGATTGTCTTGCCAACTTTGGCTGTATTTCTCTTATCAATAAACCAACCAGATTCAGCAAAAATTCAAAACCATCTTTATTAGATCATATATACACAAATATTTGTGATGAAAAAAGAATAATTAATTCTGGAATTACTATTTTTGATATTTCTGATCATTTACCAATTTTTGTGAACTTCAACCTTCACCACCCAACCCATCAAAATTCTAAACCTAAACTTAGATGCATGAAACATTTTGACCCAATTACTTTTGTATCTGACCTCAGCCTCAAACTCAACAACCTTAACCCTGACGCTGATGATGTAAACACTCTCAGTGATGAATTTGTGAAAATGTTTGATGATACTCTTGATACGCATGCTCCATATCGCTATGCATCTAGAAAAGAACAACGCTCCTTTAACAAACCATGGCTTACTAAAGGTATTTAACTTATATTGCAAAAAAGAACACCCTCCACAGAAAGCAGCTGACTACAAACAACCCAAATATTATTAGAAAATACAAAACTTACAGAAATAGGCTTACCCACTTAAAAGAAACCTCCAAACAAACTTATCATAAACAAGCTTTCTAAAAATGCCATCATGATATAAAAGAACATGGAAGCTTGTCAATGAAATAATAGCAATAAAAAGCAAATCCCCAAAAAATAATAGGCTCTTTGAAGACTCAGAATGCCAAAAACAATGATTGCCAAAAATAATGCCAAAAACAATGATTTGAACAATTTTTTCTCAGAAGTTGGAAAATCCCTTTCTACAAAAATAAATCCATCCCCTACCATTTACAGACATTTTGCTAAACATTTAAATTCAAAAAATTCATTATTTCTAGCTCCTACTGATGCATATGAAATCCAACTTCTCATCAAAAGCCTTAAAATGAAATCTTATAGTTCTCCCAATGACATTCCATCCAAATTTTTGAAAACAGCTAGTTGTATTGTGTCAGAATGGTTGTCCAAATTCTTCAACAAATGCATGACTACTGGTGAATAGCCAGACTCCTGGAAAATTTCCCACATCACTCCAATTCCTAAAGTTCATAGCCCAAGTTCCTCATCTGAATGTAGACCAGTCTCTGTTCTTCCAGTATTATCAAAGTTATTTGAAAAAGTTCTTTATCACAGTGTATACTCTTATTTGACAGAACATAATCTAATTGATAAAAGACAATACGGTTTTAGAGAAAATAACTCAACAGAGCTAGCCATTACAACTATTTATGATGAACTACTCAGAAACTTTGATGATAAATTAATATCATCTTCCTTATTTCTAGACCTATCAAAAGCATTTGACTGCTGTGACCACAAAATTTTACTTGATAAACTTTACCACTATGGTATCAGAGGTGTTTCTCATAAACTATTCTCAAATTGTCTGCACAATAGAATGCAGTGCACTAAGATAGAGGCATTTAAATCTTTATACAAAAGGATATCTTGTGGGGTCCCCCAGGGTAGTGTTATTTCGCCTTTGCTTTTCCTTATTTACATTAACGATATCGCAAAAGCATTCTCTTTTCATACTACTTTATTTGCTGATGATATTAATCTCAATATGTCAAATTCCTCTTTTCTTCAGACAACTGTTAACCTTGAACTATGTAAAATTGACCACTGGCTGAGAGCCAACAAGCTTTCTCTTAACTGCAATAATACTAATTTCATGCTATTAACTTCTCGAAGACACAATCCTGCTTCATTTAAAGTTATCATAAATAGCCACAACAATTCCCCTGAAGATAACCTAAAATACCTAGGTGTCCTTCTTGACAATAAGTTAAGCTGGAAACCTCATGTACAAAAGGTAAAAACTCAGCTATCAAGAGCTTGTGGGATTATATCCAAACTTAAACATTATAGAACACCACTCGTATTGAAAGTTGTCTATAACTCATTAATCCATCTCTACCGTAATTATTCAGTGCTCAAGTGGGGACTTGTTTCAAATGCAACCATTCAACCTCTCAGTAAGCTCCAAAATAAAGCTATAAGAATAATAAATCCAACTTATACGGGATCACTAGAAGAACATTTCCAGCACTTAAACATCTTATGCTTTCCCAAACTATATAGCTTTTCAGTAGGCAAATGCATGCACTCTTATCATAACAAACTGCTTCCAAATCATTTTGATGGATATTTTGTTCCACTCAGCTCAATTCATTATCATTCCACAAGACTAGCAACCTCTAAAAACCTGTTTTTACCAAAGGTTAACTCTTCCTCAGGAAAATGTTCTCTTAAATTCATTGGCCCAAAAGTATGTTCTTCATTACCAGACGATATTAAATTTCAACCACTTTTACCTTCAAATGGAAACTTAAAAAACACTTCTTACATGAAAAAAATTCCCAATTATGAACTTTAGCAACATTTCCCATGTCCAGAACCAAATACTGTGTATTCTAGTCTGTGACTCTGCATATTTTTTGTGTATATTTACTTTTTCGTACTTTCTGTGTGCACATTCTATGCTTTTCTGCATGAAAGTACACTTTTTAGTTTTTTCTGTTTTGCTTTGTTTTTCTTCTGTACCTCATGAATAAGTTTTTGTACCTTTTTTACATTTTTATTACTATTTTTTAACTTTTTCTATATTGCTAAAAGTATTCTAACCACACTAGAATCCTTCACTTAAATTCGATCCACTCATCTGTGTCCATAGGCATACGGTTTCACCTGTACATTTTCTTCACCATGTTCTACGTTCATTCGTTTTTTGTTTTTCTTTTCATTATGCTCATTCGATGTCCAACTGTTGTTTCTCAACACTTGTCAAAACGTGATAAACGGCGTTGGTTGACTAGATGACCGCCACGGTCTTTCGCCAATCCTATATGACACAGCGCCCCTCTTTGTTTACACTGGTCAGCTATTGTGCCGTTGTGTTTTCATTTGCTCTAATGTTCGCTAATGGTTGGTTTACTGCATGCGATGGCTTTTATGGTGCTTTTGCTTGTTTGCTGAGTCATATGAAACAATAAACCATTACCAACCATCACAATTACCATCTACAGTTGCTCATTTCGCCAACTTTTACATCAAGCGTGCAAGTTTCAAGCAGTAAGCTGTTTTTTTCAGAAACTGCTAGAGACTGTAAGTTTGAAGGAATGCAGAGAGCGTTTTGCAAATCTTTTTTTCCAATTTTCATCAACCTTTTATGTGTTTATTTAACTTAGTTTCGGAAATCAAACTTCCACTTTGTTGTGGAACTACTCGTGGATTTGAGATGGTTGTCGAAACTAGCTCTGAGTCATTGGATCAGTCCAAGGTATTTCAGAAAATATATTGGTGATGAAAGCGCATGAAAGCTTTTTGTTGATTTTTTTCGAATTTCCATTGATTGTAACGTTTACACTGATTTGTTATGATTTTTCTAAATAGACGGCATTGCTATGTATAAGCTATTTGACATTAGACTGTGGTAAAATAATGAGATTTGTCATCTACCTACAATAGTAGATACTCTTTAGCAAATTCAAGTAAGACAGCGATTATTTAAAAAACTAATTAATCCCAATCAGCAAAATCAACGGGTTAACCACTATGTTGAAAAATCGCCGAATTCAAACTTAGGAAATCGCTTATCTGGATACAATGTGTAATTGAATCTAAAACTATTTAGGTTTCGAAATTCAACTTTGTAAGAAATTGCAGAGCACACTTGCTGATCTAAGGAATCACACGCTAGTTAGTTTACCAACTCCATTCGGCAAAGCAGCTTGTTTTGATTTTGGTGTTATGTTTTCAAGCTATTGACTTAATCACATAAACGTAAGAAAAATGAATGATTTACGGAGTCAAGTTTTTTTTGGAATCACATTCTATAACAAGAGGAAGTTACTTTCATGTGTTAAGCTTATTAACATTTTGCTATTTAACTACCTTATTATTTCTGACTATTTTTGCATATACAGAAAGTCATTCGGATGGTCTGTTCTCAAGCTAGTTGTGGTGGATGCTGTTGTTGTTGGTGCGCAACGTCGGATTGCTGCAAGTATACGATGAACGTAGAAGCCCCACTTGGAACGCTTATTGCAACAATAAAGCCGATGTAAGTACGACCGTGGATATTCTGCACAAGCTCTTTACTCGGAATCTCAAGAATGTGGTTCGCACAGTTGTAGTCGATCGTTTCAAAACTGTGCTTCTGTAGATTTTAAAGTAATTAATTTGAAACCTGAACATTGAATAGGACAAGAAGTGAGAAATATTAATTTTTTGAATTATATTTTACTGCAATAAAAATAAAGAAACAAGCTGGTGGTTCAGGGGAGGAAATGAAAAACTCCCATAATTTTTTACACCAGATAATCTTACTGATGAGGACGATGTGATGATAATCCTAAAGAGTATGAAACGCTTTTTGGTACAAATAAACTTTTTATTTGTTTGAAAGGAGTAGGGAGCTATCGCATGTCTTCGTAGAACTTCAAAAGTGTAAGTTTGCCATGATGTATGTCTACTCTCAACAGACCGTCATTTTGTGGAAAAAACTTTTCTATAAGCGATGCGACTGGAACAGAAGTTTTTACAGTT
>Ga0210059_1014851_pt1 | contig 11451 bp, 8 predicted proteins | sample Ectturendosymbi2_FD_188042 | JGI IMG/M metagenome (GOLD analysis project Ga0210059, IMG submission 188042) | Ecteinascidia turbinata endosymbiont from Florida, USA - Sample 2 (SPAdes) (version 2) | ecosystem: Host-associated > Tunicates > Ascidians > Unclassified | place: Key West, Florida... | reverse complement strand
TTTCTCGAAAGATGCAGAAAGTCTAACAACGTATGGTTACGTGCTTTGATGCAGTCAGATTGTTTGTACTCGTCACTATTCTTTGAACACTATAATCGCATTTTACTCTGTGAATGAGTGATCGAACTTTGCAGTGTCCGTTTGATCGAGGACATGACAAGCCACAATGCTTTCGCATTTTACGTAGACTAGTCCAATTTAGGAATTAGCGCCCTACTCCGCAGTAGTGCTGTAACAAGTGTTACGTGTTGTCTAATAATAGTGTTAAGAATGTGTCTGTAACCCTATGGTTCTGTCTTCAATGCAGTTGCAAAAATTGTCTGTAACCCTGTGATTCCACCGGAACGTAGCTTCAATGCCTTGTGCTACGTTCTGTTTTGTCTGTTTTTATCAACCTGCGTTCTGCAGAGTGTGTGTGTTCATACTATGGACTTCGTGTCTGCCCACAAACAAATAAATAAAAAAATATCCATTTTCTGTCTTTTTGCGAATGACGATACAGCTGTGGTGAGGATAAACAGCTTTGCTCCTCCCAGTGTTGGTGATGTGCAAATACCGTTTCTGTAATGTGCGCTGATGTATAGCTAACCACTTTTTGTGCTCTTTTGTCTGTGATATGGACCACGAGTCCGCAATAAAATATCATTATAATTAAAAAAATTATTGATTTGTTTGATATCTACATTTTCAATCAATCAACGGCTGCTATTGAATGCATGCTGACACCATATTAAATACGGCTTTATTATTGCTTTTGTTGAAATGACTCGTAAGATTTTTGGGTCCGCATTTCCGACTGGATATTCGTCCGAAATCCGAAGGCTGCGTAACTACTTTTTTCTGAGCAACCTTCCAATTCCATTTCTCTTTACTGTATTTTTTGTCGTACCAAACATTCGTTGCGTTGCACCTGTCAGATTACAGTATGATTACTGGTTGGCCTGGGTGAACAACAGTGAAAAACTGCGCACAGGCACAGTCGTCATTCTTCGTGCATAATGCAGCTTGCTGTGCAAAAAGACGTCTCAATCATCATGTAATATGGTAAAGTGTTTTATAATTACAGATAATTTAATAGAGACTTAAATAAAAGCAGATTAAGACGTTATTGTGAAGGTGACTAGTCACTACTACTACTAGTGGTACTAGGACTACTACTCTAGGCCACTGCAGCAGTGAGTGTAGGCGTACGTACAGCAGCCATACAGTAGTCAGTAGATAGTAAGACTACGTAAGACTAAGAACTGAACTTGAAGAGTACAGCAACATTTTTGCGGTTGACTTTTATCAAATCTGCAGTGGTGTTTTTGACTTGTATTTGCCTGGGAAGTTACTAGCTCACCACTGTCAGAAAAAAAAGGAAGAAAACTTTTTGTAAATTATTTACTAAATATCATTTTGACTTTTTTTTAAGTGATGACACTAATTCATTAATATTTGTGTTACTGTAGTGTAGGCTGTTTTGGCTCTTGCTTTCAGCTTTGTACTTGTTTTTGTTGCCTGTACAGTATCGTGGCCTTGTTTCTTTTGCTGATTGTAAAGATACAGTACTGATATTGATGAAACTAAGATTTTTGGCATAGCTTGTTACATAGTACATGGCATGACATGTTTAATGGCAGTGGCTATGTATAGGTCTGTTGGCGGACCTTCATTTTTGAAAACTCATTCATCTGCTGTCTGTTATGTGACACTAACGCCTGACGAGTGTGCACTAGACTGCAGTATGCTTGCTAGTGACGTACAAAAAGTAAACCTTAACCCAAAATGTAAACTGTAAAGCTAAAGCCAAAACCTAAACCTTGAACCTAAACGTAAGCCTTAAACCTAAAGCCTTGTTAAACCGTAAACCATAAACCAGGGTTTCTTAACCTGTAGTGCTGGGGAAGGTCACATGTGTGGCAGTCAAAGATGAAGGGAATACGTTTGGACAAAGGTGTTAGCCAATGGTAGGGGGTGCTGGACTGCTTAGGCATGGCCAAGGGGTGCTGAGCTAGAAAAAGGTTAAGAAATGCTGCCCTAAACTGCAAACTCTAAAAAAACCTACCTTAAACCTAAACCCTAAGTGAAGTCCAAACCCAAACTGTAAATGTAAGCACAAAAGTGTTGGAAACTTTCAATAAGTAAATAAAACTGGTCCAATAAAATTTGTAACCATTAGCACCAAACATAAACTAAGCTGCAATGGTGAGAGCCAAATTAAAAACCACTCGCACAGTGGGCTTACATGCAATCACTTGATATAGGCTAATATGAACTTTAGATGGTAGTTGTGAATAAGTGGATTAATGTTTCTCTGGAATTAAACTGATGAGCAAGAAATGTTGTTCTTGCACGTGAAGCACTCTCCAGTCCATCTGAAACACCTCCATTTTAATGATTATAATATCTGTCTGTATTTAAAACCTTCTCTAAATTTTAAGTATTAGTTTTAAGCATTTCCTTTGTTTCTTAAGGTGACTTAATGTATAAGGCAAAGCCAGTACCAGTTAATTGACAAAGTTTGTGCACCAAACTTGTGCAGCAGAAATTGTAGTTACGTTATGTACATGTGAAGGACCAGGAGGTGTTGCTTTTCTTCTGTCTTAAAAAAGCTGCTCAACGTAACATTGTGGGTTGTTTTCCGTATGTGCTATCTTATCTCCAACATGATTTTGTTATAGTTTTAAGGAAATATTTTTATATACAGTGCTTGTGGACGTGGACTCCATTACAATTTTAAGTGTTAGTCAATTCTATAACATATACTATATAATGGTATCTTCCTCCTATGACATTAGTGCAGGGCTGCAAAAATGAGGTCGCGCCCTCACGCTGCACAACCAAAAACTTGTACTGCACGAATGTTTTTTTTACATTTTATACTTTACGCCAGGAGTCACCAACATGGTGTCCGTGGGCACCAAGTTGCCCGCAAGGACCATGTAAGTTGCCCGCAGGCATATCCTAAAAATAACATTAGCATGATAATTGCCTTCACATTAAGGAATTTCAATACTAAAATAACTGAAGGTAAATTCAGCTAAACTTTTATTTCATAAGTTTGTATCAAATTAGTAGTCCTTCGCATTAATCGGTACACATAAAGCAGCTCGCAGTTTCCAAAAGGTTGGTGACCCCTGCTTTATGCATATGAATGCTGTATGGCAAAGCTTATATGTACGTGTCTGCTACTAAAAATTTCTGCATGCTATTAATATTCACAGAAAATTTTGAACCCTGCGTTTATGTGACACTTGAATGATTTAATTTTTTAACATTGTTTATATGCACATGTAGAACATAACCTTGGAAGGGGTGATACCCGCTTCCATAATTATTAGTATCATTGTTTGTTGAATAGGGTTAGACCACTAGTATGTGGATCGGCCTCGTATATGGAAATTTGTTAAACAAACACCTTGTATTGAAAAAATTAAAAAGGAAAAAAAAATTTAAATAATAGTTGTATTCCTTTGTCTTCCTTGAATGCTTCTGCCAAATTTCGAGCAGATTCAACCAAATCCAACTGTTTACCATGTGGTTTTATGCACTAACTATGCATTAACAGCATTTGACTCTAAAAAAACAAAATTTCCCGTTTGCCCACACATACACTGCTCAAACTTGCTCGTAGAGCTCCAGATTTTCACGTGCTTGCTCCTGCAACTATCTTCTAATAGCCTGTCAACTGCTACGAAAGTACCTTATTCCTTTTCCCATTTTTTAGGTTTATAAGAGACAGTCCATATGCATGTTTGGTGCTAGAAAGCGGACAAAAATTTGATGCCCATGTACAGATCTATGTACACAGTATGCTGTATCTACTAATAAGCCACCAAGCCATAAGTTTTAATGATTTAGATGAGTAATTATCATAATTTTTACTTGAAAAAAGCTGAAAACAAATTATTTTTGCATGTCACTCCTGTTATAAACTAAAATCATAGATTTTTTCATGTTTTTTATGTCATCTGTACTGTTGTGATCAGCAAGCCCGAGTGGCAAGTGCGTAAAGCTGTAGCAGCAAGCAACAATAGAGATCATATACTATGATCCCTCTATTATTGCTTTTCGCGCCACATATATGTGGGTGTTGTTCTTCGCGCACATCTTATTTGTGGTAAATCACACATTCAATGCCAATGGAGAGGTTGTAACAGTACCATCCGCTTGCTGGCTCTCATCTGCATATTGAGACTAAACATGGGTTTGATTAGGGGCGTGTAACTTGGGTTATATCAAATGAAATCGGATAGTGAATGATTCAGATGAGAGAGGATGGTTTTTGCAAAGTGCTGTTAGAATTGAAAAATGTTATTTAACATACTTATTGGTAGTATTTCCAATTCGGGGCAAAATTTTAAAACCTGGGTTTCGGGTAGCTGAGAAAAGAAACCTGGGAAAATCTTTTTTTTTTGGGTTTTGAAATGAATGGGATTTTGAGCGATAAAACTCAGTATCATTGTGAAACTACTACTGTTGGTCCCTGCACAATGTATTAGCGAATTATTAATTAAGTTAGGCACAGTTTTTCAATGATGTTTATAATACTGACACATGACAATCAAAGCACGCTTTCATCATTCAGTCTGTTTCTGAGTTGTGACAAATAGTCCCGTGGCTGAAAAAGCCCTCTGTGGTTCCAGTGATTTGGCCTTGATTGTAATTAAGGCATGGAACAGTTTTTTTTTACGTTTTTTGACCTCTTCTTTGTCGCCTCAAAAACACTCATTTCCTTTTTGACAATTTGTGATCGGATCTCTTTCTGTTCCGGAATAGTTTTGTGGTCTTCACTCTCAAGGATTACATGGATTCTGTGTTTTGATTTCAAATGGTGTATTAAACTTTCGGTACTTGAACCACCTGCATATGATTCATGGAGCACAAAGTGCACTTTGGTGTTGGTTGAGCGTTGTTTTATAAGAAATGGCTCTAAGCTTCTCATTTTCTTAGATTACTAACGTCTTTAAACTGAATGCTTAAGATTAAAAATTTACTCTTAGCCTTAAACGTCATACAAACAGTTTTGCTGAAGTTGAAAATATTTCCATGCGATTCTGCATAAGCCTGACACATAGAAAAAATTATCTTTGCATCATTTCTGAAAATGAGAATTTTTAAGTTTTAATCAAGATGTACGCCGAATGATTAAGACAGAGTAAAAATTAGTATCCACATACAAACACCTGGTTCCGTACTCAACTAGTGTAATAATGGCTTTAATGTGACAGATGTATAGGCTACTACAGTAGTAACCCTGCCTAATTTTCGTCTTGTTTAGCAAATCCATTCTAGCTCTATTCTTCTGGCACGTGTTTGAATTTCAATCACGAGTGAAGGTCCCAAACTTGGCGGTGTAGCAACCTATCTGTTGACGTTGCGTTGAATGTGCGATTCACCACGAATGGGATGTGTGTGAAGAATAACACCCATATATATGTGGCGCGAACAAGCAATAATAGAATAATAGCGCGAACAAGCAATAAAAGCAATAATACCCTTTGTTGAAAAGGGTTTAAAAGCCAGTTGGATCAATTGGGACCAGTCTGTGTTTAAATGCTTAGACGCAAATGCAGTTTTCCAAACAGCCTTTTCTTGATTCTGATAATAGGAAATAGCAAAAGGTCCTCAGGCATTGATGGCCAAACCAGCAATAGACTTTCCAGGAATGGTTTATATTAGTTACATATCTGCGTACAAGTGTTCTCTGAATCGTCTGAACCTGTGATTATTGTTTTTTCGCTGATTTCCTCATAACAGCACTGCTTAAAAAACTACCAGATTAAATTACTCAAAAAAGTTTTCCATGTTCTCTTAGTTTTGCGTACCTGATGTAATTCATTTTCCATTCAACTTGAATCACACCAAGACAATTGAAATATTAATGTGTGAAAACGAACAGAAGCCGAAGCTGGAGCTGGAGACATGGAAAAAAAGAGCCGGCGCTACACTCATGAAAACCAAGAGCTCCAGAGTCGGAGCTGGAGTCATGTTCATGAAAAGAAGAGCTCCGAAGCTGGAGCTGTGTCATTTTTACGACTGCTCTGCAGCCCTGAAATATCCACACTGGTAGCTGGTCACATAGACAATCCAGAGTAAAAATTCAACAGATGAATTTCTTTAGCAACAATCTCCAACGATAATTGTCATAGTAAATTAAAATTTGCAAGAAACTAAGAAGACATAATTGTAGGGTACTGAAGTTAACTCGGTGGTCAATTAGTGGTTGAGCATTTTCGCCCGCTTTGTGTTGTTTCGTTCCCCCATCATCCCCTTTGTTTTTTTGCCCCCTTGCTATTAAAAATCGCCCACAAGGGGGTGATTCTGTCCACGTTGAGAAACACTGAACTAACATGTAACAACTTATAAATGAACTAACTAGTAACTAGGAAACTACGGCATACCTTTGAAGAACTAACTCACGTGGTAGTTATTTCATTAGGTTAGCGAAAAAACTAAAGTTCATGTAGACACTTAGTATGTGCCAAATCACCTAACGATTTGTCTAAATAGGTTAATTGAACGAAAATATAAACGGACCAACAACGAATGTACGATGGTCACCGAGCAAAACCCACACCTTGCGCCTCAAGATAATAGTTGAAAGTTCAAATGTGCTAATTTGGCTGTTACACGTGCCACTCTGCAAATTTAGTGTTATCAGAATTACTAATATTTGAAGGCAACAGCAATTCCAGGTTTTGAAAATACCCGGCTTTAGTAGTTAAAAAAACCTGGGTTTTGGGTAGTAAAAAATAGCCCAAAAACCCTGGTTTCGGGTTCGGGAAAACCCAGGTTGGAAACACTACTTATGGGGAAGTCGTTAATTTGGTGTTTACATCTGCATACTGGTGAACTGCCCCTAAGTACTTGCAAAATCCCTACATGCCATTTCTGTACCATGAACCTAAAAGCAGTAGCTATTGAAAATTTTGTAAAATTCCAAATTGTCGATGTACACCTACAGTATGCTAATGAATCTTCTACCCTTTGTTGAAAAATTTCATACAGTGCAAAGCAATAACAATAATACGCACTGGTAGTAACTTTGCAGAAAAATAAAAAATTAGGCATGAGTAAATGTCTGAGAATTAGAGATAGCCTATTTTGAGTTGTTCACTACCAAGCATGAAAAAGGTCAAGCTAAAACAAGGCAGGAAGCATTCTAACTGTGAAATATGCACCAACAACTTACTAAATTAAATAGTCCATAGAGGGCTCACAGACTTCAAAAGTGTCTCATGAAAAAAATATTGGGTACGGTCATTACTAGTTGACAGTAACTCTTTGCAGCATATAAGCTTAGAAAAGTCCTTAGTGTACCATTGATCTGATTGAAGATAATTAAGCTATCAAACATAGTGTCGGGTTTTTTGTTGCAAAAGTGTCATTCATACTGCCTACCTGAAATGATTAATGATTTACATTATAGCTTTTTAATGCTATTTACTTGCAGTGCTTAAAGAGTAGAGTGTAGGTGGGTCAATCTTTGAATTTGCAGCTATGAAAAAGATAAAATTAGAAATTCACTTCAAATCAAAACGAACTTTAGTTTTAAGGTTTGCCGTCACTCAAAAATAGTTTCTGCATTTCTCATTGCCATTGGTCTTAAATTCTCTAACAATATGATTAGCATGAACTTTTTTCATGCGGCAATAGCTCAGTAGTAAAATGTCCATCTCCCAATGGGAAGGTTGGGTGTTCGATCCACAGCCACTGAGTGATTTGCTGTAGCGCTCCTTGGGCAAGAGTGTTCACCTCAAACTGCCCTGGCAAGAAGAACAATTCAGGCTTCGGCCTGCTGCCAATTAACATCACCACAATTGAAAACTTTTTTCAAGGAATTGTTGTTTACGTAAAACCTTGTATACGATGTCTATTGAATTGTTTAGTTTAGATTTTATAAATATTAACTCAAATACTTCCAAATGTTTGTTTCCAGTCTATACTAGGTTATCTATGAATAAATCATTCATATTCTGTAATAGTTATATACAGTGTAAATCATTTAATCAATTAATGTGGTTACTCATACTACTTAAATACACTAGTGATTTCAAATTGCTGGAAGTCTGTGACGTGTTGAAACAATTTTGGAAAACCTATGGCATGCAGGGCATCACCACAGTATGAATGAACAATTGCTTGTCAGAAAACCTTTTGCTTACGACATTGTTTTAAAGCTTGTCAGAAAACGTTTTACTTCTGACATTGTTTTGAAGCATGTGAGCTGGGTTTGATTCATGATGAGGTCATACCAAAGTCTTGCAAAACAGTATCCAGGTTCCTATGCATTCCAGAAAAGTATGGAAAAAATTGTGATTCCCCAGTCTGGATAATTTTTTTAGTCTGTTAGTATGGAAAAATAAAATATTATTCCAGAATTAATCTTTTGGCATATATTTTCATAATGATTTATATCATTTTACTTATATTGTGTTAAATATTGTACCGCCTGTGTTTGACCTGGGTAGGTAATACAGAAATGTTAGGTCTGGAAAAAGTCCAGAAAATGTCTGGAAAAGGTCTTGAAGAGTCTGGAAATTTATATTCAAAATTGTGTAGGAACCCTGCAGTATATACTTCCGGTCAGTTAACCTCATTCTCAGCATAAATGGACCAGTGCAAAGAAAAAGTTCACATGCGATGGTGCCATTGGCTTGCCACCAGCGCAACATTCACCACAAAAGTGATTGAATTGCCTGCTGTGCAGGTTGAGCAGAAATGGTCGCTGTAGACCACTTAGGACATTTCAAAGAGAATTTAAAGTCAGTATATAAGTCCTTTGTGCAAATTCTGTATGAAGTAATATATTTAACCCGTCTAAGGGGTGGGATTGTGTATCTTATACTACATATTTAGCAATGAAACTGTGACATGACAAACAATGGAAAAACATGATGCACTATTTGCATGTTTCTGCAGAGGATGTCATAGGTGTTGGCTATCAGGTGTAGTATTGCATATCTGGGAGATATGTAACAAGGTTTTAAGGCTTCGGACATATGGTGTTGCGCTGTCCTTGTTACGTTTCAAACTCTTGACTGAATGTGAAATTGCTTGGGTTTCTGTAAATGTACATGTATAAAGTCCTGGTTATGGACGTAATAAGTGTATCTAATTGGACCAATAAACAAGTTTTGGAATGGCTTGGAGGTAAGCTTTTGTCATAATTGGTGTGGTGAAATGTTTTATCTGTATTTATAACTTTTTGTTTCAACAAGGTGCTTTAGCCAACATTCTAGATCTTTTTGTTGATGAAATTTAGCTGTGCCGTATTGCATGTAATGTGTGAGACAATGACTCTGTAAGAATTTCATACTTGTATTATATGTGTTACAGGGGAGGACTAATGTGTCAGATCATATAATTTCTTGATTTTATGACCTAAGCAGTGCATGATGCAACCCTTATACTTGAGTTCTGTCTATGTGTGTTTGGACTGAGAAACCTTGAAATGTGCCGTCTGTTTTTGTTTCAGCTGTTGTTGCTGCCCAGAGTGTTACAACCAGTGTCACTCCAAGAAAACCCTGCACTGACCAAATCTTTGTTAAATACTGAGGATGAATATTTTAAGGTTGAGATAACAGAGTTCTGAAAGTTTTACAAGCTTTGTGAATTATTAGAATAAGTATAAAATCTTATCAAAATACGAACGAAGTACACATATAATTCAAATAGGTTCTCCTTGCTTTTGTGCTTTTCCATTGTTTGGAATGTTGCAAGTGTGCAAGAATGAGATTTCAGTGCGCAGATGATCTGGTGGTACTGCGCAGTTGCGCACCTAAGAGACAATATTGGTTACTGCCTCTACCAACCTTTTTTTATAGCTGGAAGTGTCAGCATTTCTAAGAAGCAGGTTGTAGGACTGATATGCAGGCAGTTTAATTATATGCATATTACACAGAGCAACCTGCCCAGTGTTGAAATTTCGCGTAGTGGCCTATGAAAAGGCCAGTGCTAATTTTGGTGATATATTTAAGATTGACGGATACACATCTTTCATGCATTACAGTTGTAACAACTTCTCAGCACAACTGGGTATACTACTGCCATGTTTTGTAATTCATCTGGTTTACGTTATCAACCGTTTAAATGACAACTAAAAACCTGTCTGCTATGAGTGTAAGTGTGCGGGCGTGCGTCGCATGCCCGCACGTTTGACCGGGATATATTCAATCCACTGTAGCAGACGAACTTAATGTTGATAGATGGATGGATGTTTGGATTGATAGGTTTGCAGTTCGCATAAACGCATTTAGGGAATTGTGTGTCTTGAACTTTTCATGATTTCAGTTTAATCTGTTGTGAATGTGTTCCAAACGTTTTGAAAACATGAGTCATCGAATAACTGTGAATAGCCATGTGGAACTGAAGTTAGTATGAGAGCAGCCGGTTTGGAATATTTCAACCGATATTATTTGACCAATTTAGGCAGGTTTTGGCGTCATATTTTGTGACGTCATGGATTTTGCACGCCCGAAGAAAATTCAATCTCGGGGCCAATGCCATCTACCCGCATCCTGCCCGTTATGCAATAGCTGTGTAGCACTGATTAAGATGGCTCACAGTGTATAAAAAATATATTTGAAAGGCTTGGTTTTGTTAATTTGTAGCTTTGTAGACACTTTTACGCGTAGTGTTCCTGCGATGGATTTTGCAGATACTAATGCAATTTATACGAGCATTCCATTCCCTTGGTTGACTCAGTCAGGTACAAACCGACGGTTTCCTTGTTTTTGTGCTTCGCAATGGGATTGGTGCTGTTGAGTTTCACGCCGTCTGTTGTTTCTGCTTTTGTCCACGAGCTTGTACCCAGTTGGAAGAATCATTGTGTTCATCGTGGAAAATTGTTGCGCGATCGTGTGAAGAAGATCTTTCTTTTCATGTCTGTTGCGAATTTCTCTATCCTTGTGTTGAGAATATCCTTGTCCTCGTAATTTTTATTTTTATCTTAAACGTACCCAAAAGTTTCTGGACAAGCAACACGCGTTTGCAAGGGTTCGCACTTGAGTAATTCATTCAGCATGGAGGGCTTAACCTTGTCTTGTTGCAAGCACACATTGAAGATGTTTGCCATCGTGTGTAGTTATTTTGAACTCGGTGTTTATTTCTGTAGTAATGCTTTGAACCAAAAGTTGCCATTTTGTCTATCAAGGATTCAAAACACCCGTTTTTTTTATCAAGCGAATTTCTGAAAAAAGTACTTTCTTAACTGTTTCTCTTTGTGTCGAAGCGCCTACCTTGTCAAACCATATGCAAAATCAGCCGTGACCGCTTTAAGATATGCTTCGGTACACTGTATCTTAGGACACGTGGAATAGATTCCAGCTGTTGATTCAATGTGAGTGCATCACAGGAGTACAGGGTGTTTCACAATTGTTGAAACAAAGCGATTGGGCACAAATCCAGGATTTTAAATGATACCACAATGATGATTACATTTATTGAAAGCTGAAAAGATAAGAT
>Ga0210059_1014849_pt1 | contig 11452 bp, 8 predicted proteins | sample Ectturendosymbi2_FD_188042 | JGI IMG/M metagenome (GOLD analysis project Ga0210059, IMG submission 188042) | Ecteinascidia turbinata endosymbiont from Florida, USA - Sample 2 (SPAdes) (version 2) | ecosystem: Host-associated > Tunicates > Ascidians > Unclassified | place: Key West, Florida... | reverse complement strand
GTTCGTCAGTTATGCCACTGATCAGGTGCATTTCAAACATGAACAGCCACAAGTTCTTTTGATAGAGTCACACGTCGCAATCGGTACGATTCAGCAAACGCAGGACGCAGCCAGCGGGCTTTGAGTATATCGACACAATAGTTGGCATGCGGCTTGACCAACCGTCATATTGAGATTCATGGAAACTCGTTGGAAGACCCTGGCGTTATCACCACGAAAGTTGAATAAAACTAAATTTCGTGAATAATAATTAAGACATACATTTTTGACGAAGTTTAATCTAAATGATTATATACCGGCCATTGACTCTATGCGTACCACAGTTTTTTGGAGGCCCTCTTGAATCTTGAGGCCCTAGGCTTTAGCCTATAGGTAAATCCGACCCTGAGTCTACACGTACTCGCTACATTCACTGAGTACGTTGTTTCAATTCATAAACATATTACTTTATTCTGAACTCCCTCGATAACCGAATAAAAACAGTCACAATGAAACTAATGAAAAGGGCAGCGGTGCACATTATTCCCTCTCAGGTGCGCCACTGCGCAGTGACACCAAAAATCATTATCAATTCTTGGCAGAAGTAGAACGTTTTCTGAGCATGTTGCACAGCTAAAATTTGGCAATAAACCTGAAACAGTGTACGCTGTATTTATTCGATTGTAAACCGTCGCTTACAATCAAGGACAATCGAGGGCGACTTACATTTTTTTCTTGAGCTTATCGAAAGATCTAGATCAAGGGCTCAAAGACTCGGGCCGCATGTGGCCCGCGAGGGCATTTTGTGCGGGCCGCAATGCTGTTTGGGAATTTTCAGATAATTAAAATTTACGTTATTTAGGTTATTTACCGGTATTTAAAAGTGCTCGACTAGGGAGTGGACAAGTTCCTTTGAAACGAACGTAGAGGCGGCTAGAAATGATTTGCCTTGAACTCATATAATACCTTGCTCAGGAAATAAGATGTAAAAGCTGCTTCTAGTAAAGTTCAGGTACCACCATTATTGCGTCACCGTCATAATACCAACCCACTAGAAATTCTAACCGGAACGCCGTACCGGCAATAATTCTTTTACCGGAACGGCGTTCCGGGTCGTTCCGGCTTACTTTCACCTCTGGTGCTTAACCGTTGCTGGGGTTTCACAGCCAAGCTCTATCGTTCAAGGGAAATTCGAATTTCACAAGAGCCTCAAAGTTATTAGGTATTAAGGTAGTCCTGGCAAAAGTGGCTAGACCCAAACACATCTGGTGGCGAGCCTGACCCAACCATTCGTAATAAAGTTAAAGTTGCGTTCCTTTTAAGAGTATTAGAGTTGGCAGACCGAGTCTCGTATCTGCCATTAAAACAATAGCATCACATCAGTGATTAAATATATCCTGACATTCAGTCCATTCTCTTGTATCTGACATTCTGGCAGCTTCACCAGTCGCAATATCGTCTGCAGAAATTATGTCACGGCAAATATATTCAACTGAAGTTTCAAAAATCGTGATAAATGATTTGATGAGATTGCTAAAACAAGACGAAAGGTTTTACTAGTAGCCTATGCATCTGCCACGCTAATGCCATGACTGCACTAGTTGAATGCGGAACCAGGCGTTTTTATTAGGCTACTAATTTTTACTCTGTTATGATCGTTCAGTCTTCATCTTGATTAAAATCAGGCCCGAAACCAGCTCGGGGCACCAGACGGGGCGAAGAGATGTCTGGGAGGGGCCCAAATTTTTAAGCTATGTCCAACACATTTTTCCAATGGGGCGAAAAAATTTTAAGGGATGCTTCGCTCTCTGAGACCTTTTCCACCCATGGGCACATTTAGATGGGGGAAACGGGGGACGTGTCCCTCTACTGTTTTTAGACTGTGGAGTATAACATACCATGCCTCCCCACATTTTTTTCTTTATGTTTAATATTTGAAGAGGTTTCAAAATGCAAGTGACACTTGTCACGTTTTGTGTGAAGAGCTTTTCATCAGGCCAAGGGGGCGAAACTTAGCTAAAGGCGGCCCACTGGCTACCGTAGGGATGGCTCTAGCCAACATTCCGAAAAAAGTTAAGAAATGATAGTGAATCCGGAAGTCGTGGAAGTCTATACTAGCTTAAAAACAAAGCACACCGAAAAGCGCAAAAAAACAACCTACCGAATAGCAAAAGAATACCAAATTTCAAAATGTCAGCTAAAAGGGGCCCATTTTTTACATTTAGCTTGCCAGGGGAGGTGGCTCGTCCCTGCCCCACGTCAGTTACGCCACTGCTTTTTCATGTTAGATGTTGCACATAGCCAAGTTGATGTTGAAACAGAGTTTGGTGTGGTATCACTGATTCTGATATTTTTATAAATATTAGCTTCGATAAAATGATTTTCTAGAGACCGTGAAAGATTGTTCAACTCCATCTGTCCGACATTTTACCCTGTGTGTTGTCTTGAGACTAAGAGTTTAACAGCTGCATGTGTGAGAGATCACAGTACAGCAATGATTTATTTCGTGCAGAAATGCAACTGGTTTTGCTCTAACGTTGGTTGTCACGTATTCAGAAAACAGAGCAAAATTTAAAGATGCAAGTTTATAATATAAATATTAGAAAGTTACATTTTCAGGCAAATCTCGGCGAAGTGTTTGCCGAAGACAAAAAGCAGCACTATTGTGGGGATTTAGGATGGGCAGATTTGCTGTTCATGAAGTCTAGTAGAATTATTATTTTATATGTGTGCAGACAATATATTCTTTTGATTAACAGAAGTGTCAATTTAATAGCTTATCACCATATGATTGTCGGCTAATCTTGAATGTTGACATTACGTATTGCCAAGTTCATGATTTAAGAGTAGATGCGGTTTTATGTGGTCACGCAGCACGTTTGTGAAAGTGTGGAATGCTGATCATGTTGCTGAAATATACATGTACACCGTGTCCAGTACCAAATTTAAGTGTATTATTTTGTAAATCATCTGCAAGGGCAAACCGTGATTAGTGTTGCTTTCAAAACATCTCTAAAACACAAGATTGGGAACCTGTATTTATAAAACTGTACTTCTGAATCGACCCGATGACTATATTGATTTCGCACCAAGCCGCCCCCCCACCAATTTTACAACAAAATTGCGCCCATACCTGCACCCCGCTAGTTACGGGCCTGATTAAAAATAAAAAGTTCTCATTTTCGGAAATGTTGCGAAGAGAACTTTATCTGTGACCGCTTGCGAAAAAGTTGTATCACGGTTGAACAAACACGATGACGTCATCGAAAGTTCATGAAAATTGCCCCCCCCGAAATGAAGAGTTCGTTGCACCCCTGGTTGATACATCAACAATTTGTTGTTTTCATGAAATTTTTTGTGAATTCATGCCCATAAAGGCCGGTCTACACAATGCGTGGTGAAGTAAAGTCAAGCGCAATTCCTTGTTTGTTTTATTATCTCGAAATTGAAGCGTGACTTCACTTGACCACGCGCAAGTCGCAGATTTTCAAGGTGTGTTTTGCCCAAACCGGACAAATTCCTTTACGATAATATCTGGCAATCTTTTGCACAGAATCAATCAAAAAAGGAAAAACAAAGTGATTTCAAACATGTAGTAGCTGCAACGCTTGTTTTGAGTTAACGCACCTTTTACAAAGTAACAACAGGGTTTTTAATGACAGACTAATGTGCTATTGAATTCTATCACAAGTGTAGCTGGGCTAAGCAATTGTAAGCACAACCACAACGCTTGTAGACAAACGTCTTTCACACAGTAGCAACGCTGAAGTGTGCTATACAAGAAAAACCAAAGTGCACGAGACGCTTTCCTTTCAGCAGTGAGTTTGGGCAGAAGATTGGAAAGTGTTCTTTGCACACAGGAGCTCCACACTTCCGGCACAGCAACCTCGTCTTGTTTCGGTGCAGTGGGAATGGACAGCAAATTTGGCAGGTTTTTCTTGCCGTCAGTGGTTCATAGACTTGCGCCGGTTATCGCTGATGTCAATTCACGCTATGTTGGCCTACTGTAGATACGGAACCGTCGCCAGAAAGTTTTCAATAAGGGGGCTTTGCAGTTCTGCGGGGGGGCTTTGCGTTTGTGTGGGGGTCTTGACATTATAACATTAACCAAAAGTCCACTAATTTATAGTGTATCACGCTCCAATTCGGGGGGGCTTAGAGCTTTGTTTGGGGGCTAAGACTCCAAAAAAAACCCTGTGGCGACGGGACTGTGTGGATGGTGTGGTGCAAGCCCGTAGCCACGGGGGGGATTCGGGGCAGTGCCCCCCAAATTTTTTTTGTCCCCCCCAAATGGTTCATGCTCGAAAAATTAATAAATTTTGCAAATACTTGTTTTCAATCTGTTTGATCGTTACGCCAACTCGCAACATCACCACACGCTGCGTTAAAAGGTAATGCATTGTTACAAAATAAATTGTATTAAGGAATGTCCACACTGGTAACAATTTGTGACGTCACAGTCACTGGAGACAGTCTTTCGAAACCGTTTCTGCAGTCTCAGCCACATGCGAAGCAAGCTACTCCAGTGTGGTGACGATACTCACACCTTAAAGCAGGTGCATGACACACGAGCGCACAGGGGCGTAACGAGGTTAGACAGCGCCCGGGGCAAGAAGCAAGTTTGGTGCCCCCATGTTCGAATTTGAGGTCTTTAGGAAGCAGTGTACTGGATTGAAGAAAATACATGTGACATTATTTGGACTTTTTGGCACCCCACAGTCATTCGGCGCTCCCCGTAGTGATTCAACGCCCCCATAGTGATTCGGCGCCAGGGGAATTGTGCCCCCCTCGTTACGACCCTGCCACCGTATAAATGTCAGCTGGTTTTGTTGGGTTTTGAAAAAAATGAAATAGCTACTGTGGCAAATGAACGCGTTGTTTCTGAATTTCCGACCAAAACTCGACGACTGCCATTGCAAGTGCCTCCATGAATATTATTCATCTATTATGCTATGTAGCAGGTGTCAGAACTGCAGCTTTTGTGACAGTTTATGCTCAAATTTCTTATCTTGGTTCTTTCATGTTTTCGTTATTCGTTGTACCAAAAGACGTTTTAAAAACTGCGAGTGTTGATAAAAGGTAGAACGTCTACATGCTAGAGTACGTGGATCAGGGGTGCAGTGGGGCGGGAACGCGTGGGAACGACGTTCCCACACCTTTTTCACGTTTTGTTTTAAAATGAGTTTGAAGCTGTTTAAAAATGGCTATTTTTTGGTTGCGTTACTAGGCCTACATCCCTGACATGGTTCGACTTCCAGATGTTAATGGGAACGATTGATTGATTGTTTCAGTGACCAATAGAATGTATATATGTATCATACTGTATACAATCTCGTGCATTGTTGTGATTCTTTTGAGGAATTACACGGAGTTTCTTTCATACCAGTGCCTTCATTTTAAATGCTGATACGAATAAAATTGGTTCAGTTTTGTTGTTTTTGCCAAAATACTGTTATGTTTTTCAAATAAGTTAACAGTGCATTAGGCAAACAGCAAACAAAGTTTTTACTGAATAAAAGGCGGCAAACAGGCATCAAGCACTGGCGCATAGTCAGAAAAATATCTTGAAACATAGGCGAGTTTGTTTTTCATGTTAGTTTTCTTTGTTGTTTCCGGAGAAAAGCGCATAACTAAACAATTATTCTTAGTTTGATATGTATACCTTTTTCCGGAAAAAGTCAGCGTTTTTGAAAATTTGAGAAAGGCGCTGGTGTCTTCCTCCCCTGCTTGACTACCCACGACACATAGCATACCGGTACAAACTACCCACGACATATAGCATACCGGTACAAACTACCCATGGCACGTAGCATATCGGTACGATCAAAAATCTTATGTGATCAGACTGAAAACAGACAATTGGAAATATGCTGCCCAGTTAATCGCTGAAAATTAACAAACTAAGTTGTTTCAAACATACAATAACACAAAAATATTGCCCCTCTAAATTTGTATTGTGCCACCCAAATCTTAAAACCTGGCTACGGGCCTGGTGTGGTGGACCACATGGCAAGAGGCAACATCGTGTTGTTATGCTAGGCCAGTGATGGCGAACCTTTTATAGACCGAGTGCCCAAACGGCAGCCCTAAAATCACTTTATGTATTCCAAAGTGCCAACCCGGCAATTTAACCAGAATGGGCTAACTGAGGTTTTGGGTTAGAAAAATAACGTATGAATTGACATCTTCTGTCTTAAAAGAAATACACAATAATAAAGCTCCAACACTTTCAGTACATAGAATTCATAATGCTCTCTCACTGCCATCAATCACTCCAAGTGATTCTGTCCGGGCCTCTTGGAATGATCTTCCAATATGTTTTTTTTGCTTTTTTCACTACACTCATTTTATAGTGTTCAAAACATGGAGTCTACTAAAACACTCATTTTTAAGAAATAAAGTGCCCATTTAAAGCTATCCCTGCGCAAAAATAGCTAACACTAAAAATAGATATCCCCTGAGTCAACAATGTACTGCAGCGATACACAAAAATTTGTCCAAGCCCCTCCTAAAAGCATCACAGGCTAGATGCCATCACCGTATCCTGTGACGAGGAGTTCTTCAAGATTAATTACATGCTGGAATATTGGGGTAGGCGACTTTTCGGTCTTGCCGTTTCGGTATGAGCCGTCACGGGGCTTTTCGGTCTCGAGACATTTCGGTCAGAATGTTAAACTTTGCAGAAATCTTGCATGTTCATTTTTTAATGCAAACGTACTTAAATCAACGAAAGGCTTAATTTAAAAAACTACGAACATGATCCAAGATCCAACAGTCAATCAGCATCAACATATGGTTTTCATTATCATCTGCAAGCAAATTAAATCATTATCGACATTTTGCAATTAAATACAAATATTTCAAAGTCATAACTACAATTCAGATTTACCGTAATGGCAATCATGACTCCTCAGAAGGAGTTGGTATAACACCAGCTAGCGTGACATTTCGCCTGCCTATGTAATCATTTCAATAAACAAATATAATCAGTTCTTTATGTACAGAAATGTCGTGACAGAATGTCGTGACAGAAATGTCACCAGACCGAAACGTCCCGTGACCGAAAAGTCCTGTTCCGGAAAAATTGTCCTCATTATGTACACGCTGGACAGTCTGTAGCAAACTGGAGAATGTACTCGTAATCACCACATAAGTTTAAAAATAGTTTCGTTTAATCATAACATATAAAGCGATAAATTCTTACCTGTGTCTAAAGTTTATTCTCTCCAATGTTACTGTTCGCAAACTTCATTTTGTTTAATCGGTTATCGTGATGCAATAATTTGAAAATGTCGTCCTTGCTTGCCTCGTCCACAGTTTAACTTAGTAGTTCTTAACCTTTTCTCTGCCACGCCTCCTTAAGTGATTTTCCTTTGTTTCCAGTCCCATGACTTTAAATAAGTTGTAAACACAAGTGCAATTATGGGCAAATTTGTTGATCAAACTTTGCATGTTGCCGAGCGTGTAAGGGTCGCTCACCCCTGGAAATTATTTGACACCCCCCTGCGGAGGCGCTCCCCCCGATTAAAAACCACTTGTTTAGCTTGATGCACAAGGGAGTAGGCTTTACCATTGAAAATGCTTTAAGAATAAAGTGAAACGTTTGGTATATTGTTGCTTGTTAGTGTTCTGGCTCTACTCTTCGTTCAAGGAAGGTCCGTAATAATCTCGCTTCCAAAACCAAAACAGTGTTACAAAAAATAATTTTATAACTAGCGGTAATGCTACCAAAGGATATAACCTCTGAAGTTACATGCAGGGTACAGAGTACTGGGAGAGTAACTATGGTCCTCCGCGCCTTAGCAGTTTCTTTTCAGGTGGTTGTCCCGATCTTGGATCAACCTGGCCTCGCGCCTCTCTACCTTTCTGATATCGAACTCTGCACTGAAGCGACGGTGCGCGTGCCCACAGTGAGGGCCATGATGCCACCTCTGGCACGTGTGCCGCAGGTTCGCCACCACTGTGCTAGGCCATGTTGCTTTGGTCATAGCGAGATATTTCACTTAATAGAATGAAAACTCCTGCACAGTCCTGTGCATTTGAAAACCTTTGGAAATGGTTGCAGGCCCCGGCGTTTTTCAATATTGCGGCTTGGTGATTCGCCACATATAACGTTGAATTCGTAGAAGCAATAGTAGAGTTTACCTAGTCGAGTGGGGAAAGCTCTATTTATTGCTGTTACGTGGAGGGTAGTGAGTTCGACTCTCGCTTTACGTTCCTCAGGGCGACGAAGCATTGTGGCTGCAACACGTGCAAGCTTGACATGTCGCATAACCAAGTACTTTTCAGAGTCAATTGCATCAAATGGCGGTGCCCTACAAAATACAGATATCCGTGAGCAGCGGTTCTTGGATGCGGATATAAAATGATGCAACCGGAGTCGTGAAAACTGAGATTTTGCGGTGAGTAATGACACCAAAACGGTAGTGACAATAGTATTTGTTGCTAGCCTTCGCCTACTTTCAGCCACCATAATGTACACTGAAAGAGCCAGAATAGACTCATGGTGGCAAACTTAGTGTGTTCAAGCAGTAGGGCATGGGACTACACCACGGTACTGAGATTACACCATAGACAGACTTGAAGTCATGGCACAGAAGGCTGAAAAGATGCTTCCTAAGATACAAAATGAATGATTGTGCAATGTGCAACTTTTTTCGAGAGTGAATCTTCGAAATATCGAGAGAAGCGTTTCGGATATCCTTATCCATATCCGGTTTAAGTTTGAAATCAGTTTTGCAAACTCACTATCCTTCCGGATATCCAACCAGCAAACCGGATAGTAATAATCTCTGGTAGCCAGAGTCTGAACAGGAGTCGAATTCTCTAATTTAAAAAATCTCCGGACCCGGATCCGGTTTCAAAAATTTGGAAACAGGAGCAGAGATGGAGTCTGAGAAAGTAACTCTGGCCACCTCTGGTTAAAAAAAGAGGTGGTCACGGATCCGGGGTGCTGGAGTCAACTCCGACAGGATTCCGTTCTTTTTCTTTCGGACCCGAAGTGAAAAATGTGTAAAAAAACGGACCCGGAATCGGAGTTACTTTTTATTTCCTGCAGTAGCAGGAGTCTGTGTGGTCTCTGTGCATTAGAGATGGCACGAGCCAGCACTTTTGCAGCCCGGCCCGCCCGGAGGTAACAAGAAACCGACCAGCCCATCCCGTTTATGCTAAACCACAAATTATTTTCTGGCCCGTGGCCCATAATATAACGTAACCTCACAAAACAAATAACAACACAGTGTTCAGTTCATTGCCCTTTGAAAACTAAAACCATGTAGTCTTAAGACAGTGGCTATATAAGTCCGCCATGGGACCTTCATTTTTGAAAACTTATTTGTCCGCCGCCCGTAATGTGGCACTAACACACCACAAGTGCGCGCTAGGCTGCACTACACTTGCTAGTAGTAACATACTGAACCTAAATCTATGCCTTAAACCCTAAACCTAGCCCCTAATCCTAATCAAGGGGTTACCAAACTGGGATGCATGTATCCTTAGGGCTACCTTGCCTATCTGAAGGGGTACATTTATAACCCTTTAACGCCCGCGCCGGACACTTAGTGGCCGGTACTCTTTTGGCCATAACTCGCCAGCTGCTAGAGCTAAAGAGGTGTTTAATAAACTCTCTACGGATTCAGCAAGTCTTCTAGTTCCAACTGAAAAATATTTTTTTCCGGTCTGGGGACAAACCTGGGAGACGTCACAAGTGGATGTGTTTTAGCATTTTCATGGCCTACTTCACCCGGCCCTAGGCGCCAATCCAAAGAGCCAATTTTTTTGGTCAAGTTTTTTTTGGAAACCAGACTATCATCCGAGTCTTTAGAGCCCTTCATTGGCTTTCTGGCATATCTGGAGCCAAAATTATGGCACAAATACCAAATCGTGGTCAAAATTTCTACCCCTACAAATTCTAACCTGGGGTTAACAACACCATTTTGTACACGGACATACCTCGCAGCCAGAATAGGCTAGAGAACTGTTCAAGCCCTCCAAAGACTCGTGAAGACTTGTAGTTGAGACTGAAAATAAAAATTATAAGCTTGAGATCTCGTTTTTTTGTTGATGTTTACATAATGAGAGAATGTTTATGCATATTTTTTTACATTTGGATAACGTCTTCATCCCCTGGGAGTCGACCAATCGAGTCGATTTTGTGGGTTAAAGCAGTGCTATTCAACCGGGTATACTGTATACCCAAGTGTATACCATATCTAAACCAGTGTATACAACTGAAAAATGGTATACGAAGGGTATACTTAGGGCTGTGATACACAGGAACGTACTACCGGCTTATACGCATTGTTGCACATGCCTACTATCACAGTGGTGTTCTGGGTCCTATTACTGCATCAGTAATGCGCCTATTTCATTCGTGTGTGCGGCCTATTGTCAGACATTTTTCTTTCTGCTTAAAAATATTGCTAGCGGCGCTGTTTAGCAGCAACAGACCAACGTAGTAAAGAGCAAGTTTTGTTTATCTATTATAAATTCTAGCTAGATTACTAACATTTAGCCAGGTGGGTGATAGTGATAGCAGTACCAAATGTACTGTTAGACAGCCTATTTCAGATAGAAGATAACTGTGACTAATTTAAAAATTGATTTTGAAGGTTGCAATGTCTTTATTAAAATACTTTTTTAATGATATTGATAGTAACAAAGAATCTGATGTAGCCCCAGCCTCATCTTCTGCAAATGCTCTTCTTCCTGCTAAGCGCCGGAAAACAACGCTAAAGAGACGAAAATGGAACGATGATTACCTAAATTATGGATTTCGCCGCACAATTGGAGAAGAAGAAAATTCTTATCCATCTGCTCAGTGCCTGTTTTGCTCGACCATATACGGTAATGTTAATGTTGTTAGATCAAAACTTTTAAGTCATCTTACAAAGCAGCATCCAGAACACCAAAACAAATCTAAGGAGTTCTTTCAGTCACATCTGGCTGCTCAGAAGAGTCAATTTGTTTGATAAACAAATGGGACGCCAGTTAATCTACGACAAGAACATATTATTGGCATCGTTGAAGATGTCACACCACATGATGAAAGTCAAACGTCCCTACACAGAACTTGAACGTGTAGTGCTGCCTTGTTTAGAAATTGCAGCTGACTTAATTCATGGCGGAAAAAAAGCAGTTGACAAAATCAAACAAGTTCCGCTTTCCGACACTACTGTTGGACGACGTTGCGCTGTTATATCCGAAGATTTGAAACAACAGCTAATACAGAAATTATCAAAAGCCCGTTCTTTCGGCATACAGTTGGATGAAAGCACTGATATAAGCAGTGAGTCTCAGATGATGGTATTCTGTAGATTTCCAGATCTAGACGCTAACAGAATAGTTAAACATTATTTGTTCTGTCAACCAGTTGGAGAAAGAGCAACTGCTGAAGCGATTTTCAAGAAAATTAATGAGTTCTTTGAAAAAGAGGGGTTAAATTGGTCGAAATGTAAATCTGTGACAACAGATG
>Ga0210059_1014848_pt1 | contig 11452 bp, 8 predicted proteins | sample Ectturendosymbi2_FD_188042 | JGI IMG/M metagenome (GOLD analysis project Ga0210059, IMG submission 188042) | Ecteinascidia turbinata endosymbiont from Florida, USA - Sample 2 (SPAdes) (version 2) | ecosystem: Host-associated > Tunicates > Ascidians > Unclassified | place: Key West, Florida... | reverse complement strand
AATTTTTCACTGTATTAAAATATTTTTTATCATTCAGGATTTTTGAGCATCTTGTGCTTGCCCTGAAAACAGGGTTTGCCCTGAAATTATTCAAGACAGGGGGGGCGGCCGCCCCCCACGACCCCCCGCCTCGTACGCCTATGCATTGAAAAATCTAAAGGGTTCCACGAGCTATACTTTCCAAAACTGCTGATATGTCCTTTAACCCTTTAGGCGTGTGGAAGCCGCTATATCGTTTGATCTAGCTTAATAACGGCAATTTGGGTGGACAAATCGTTTATGTCTACTTGGCAGTTCTGGCGAGGGTTCCTTGTCTATTTGATATAACCTTGCGGTGTTCCGTGGACAAAAAATTTGGGAACCACTGATTTAGCATGGTCTTGCCCAACAGCTACAGCGGCCTACAATAGGCCAGTAAATGACAGAATATGTCGCACAAATCACGACTTGCTTGCGATAAAAACTTCAACCAACATAGCCGATCAGGTAGGCTGGTTCATGTAGGCCTAAACAGTGCTGCAGTACAGCAGCTTGGTAGCCTACCGCACTGGGCCTTCTGAAGACTAGATGATAAGTTGATCATTCGCAAATACAGTGTGTTTCAGCTATCCACAAATTATTAGCAACGGTTCTGTAGACGTTCTGCATCCTTTTCTTTGCCTAATTACAAAACAGTGTCCACGAGTACATCCCATCACCGCTCTTTCCCTAACCCTGGACAGTGAGTCTGATGTGTCAATATAGAAACAGCTTCTACTCGAACGCAGACCATACCAGACGCATGAGCGTACGGCATGGGGATGCAGGGAATGCAGTCGCATCCCCAATGCTGAAAAATTGGCCATTATTCAGGCAAAAATTTTCAAAATTTGGGCAAAGTATACAGCTACATTCACATGTAAGTGAGGTAGTGTCAAAACTAAGGTAAAATATTAACCAAATCAATTGCAAAATAATAGCCAAAACGGCAAAATAGTCTGAGACTATTTTGCCATTCTCCTTTGCCCCTGATGGCAAAATAAACACTGCCCTTGAGTGAACTGGAATCATGTGGTAATTCCAACAGCCTTCATCAAATTTGGGCCAACTATAAAACTTTAATAACGTTTTGGGTGAAATTAGAAACATTTGAGTGAAATAGGAGCATTTTGGTAAGGTACAACAGCTTCAATTAAATTTGGGCGAATGAGAAAAGCTTCAATCAAATTTGGGTGAAAACAAAAACAAAAACATTTAGATAAACTGGAAACACTTGGGTTAAATCCAACAGTCAAATCAAATTTTGCCAATTTGCAACAGCTTCATTCAATTGTGGGCAATTTCAAACAGTGTTGTTCAAAGATGGGCTATATAGAAAAGCTCTATTAAAATTTTAGTACGTTTAGAAATGTCTGGGTGAGTTCCAACAGATTTATTCAAATTTGGATAAAATCAAAATCATTTGGGTAAATTTTAACTATCTTAATGAAATTTGAGCAAATTCGGACAACTTCATTCAAATTTGGGCGAAGTTAAAAATGTTTCCATAGATTGGAAAAATTGGAGTAAATTCCAACAGACTAAATCAACTCTGGATAAACAACACTAGCTCCATTCAACTTCGGCCCAAGTGGAATATCTTCATTTATTTTTGGGGAACTTCAAACAGCTTCATTCCAATGTGAATAGTATACAACCACTTCATTTAAATTTGCATGCATTTAGAAACGTTTGGGCAAATTCCAACAGTCTTGATCATATTTGGGTAATTGAAAGAGCTTCATTCAATTTAGGGTACAATTAGAACCATCTGGGAAAATTGGAAGAGTGTCATTCAGATTTGCATATACTATAAATATTTGAGCAAATTTCAACAACCCAAATCAAAATTGGACCAACTGAAACAACTTCATTCAAATTTGGGTAGAGTTAGAAACATTTTAAAATTAGGAACATGCAGTGGTAACTCACCATTCCAACTAACACTAATTTTTGTAAACGTCAAATTGTTGATACTGTATAGTGTACAACTAATGTGTAGCTGTAGCTGCAAAATGTTTTGCGGTAGTAATGTGGGGTAGCTGTGATATGATACAGTGAAGTTTTCGTGTTTCAAACGTGCTTGATGATGTGAGATTTGAAAGTGCAAATCTGTTTCCATGAATTATTCATGAATAGAATTAACTACGTAACTGCAGCTGTAATATGTTGCGTGGTGGTAACGTAACTGTGATTTAGATTGTTTAGGTTTTCATATTTTCCGTTTGTTTCATGCAATGAATTGCATATGTTGCATCCTGCCAAATTTTAATGTTTCAATTTAATGCTGTGAAGTGAAGTTTTCATGAACAGTAGCAACTGTACTATTTATTGCACTGGATAATTCACTTGTGCTAATGCAGTGCAGTGAAACACTGCCATTTTAATAAAACATTCTTGTTGAGGTTATAAAAAATTTGTGATTGGAAATGTGCATTTGCGCTTGCACATTCCTTTGTAGTTGATCACATACGCTGCAGTATTTGCGTGAATCAGTCCCATATTGCTATTTTTTCTTAGCATGCTGTGTTCAATGCACATTTAACTGTCCAAACTGGAGTGGATTTTTGGTTTTCATAATGTGACTTCAGAAGCTGTAAACGTTTGTAGTATTTTAACTTTTAAGTACAACACACCGCAGTGAAGACTGCCCACTGTGGAAGGTTAAGTTATATGCTATGTATTAAATTGCTTCCTTTCCCTCTCCTTTCTTGAGACTTGACCTATTTGCAGCAATGTAATACTTTAGATCGTAACCCGATATTTTACTCCTTTTCCAGATTGATTGCCATTGTGGCCAACACAGATGCACACATCTATGCTAGAGAAGAACAGATCTTAGCTATTAGGATGATCGAGTTGGAAGAATAAGTTCAGAACGTATATAAAAACTTGAAAAGGAAGATTCTGAACAACACCTTAAACGCGTGGTGGCATGAACAGCAATTTTTGGGGGGATTTTATTGTAATTAGCTAACATTTTTCAACACAGCAAATATTACCATTGTTCACATGTAGCTATGCAGAATATTGATTGCTAGTTGAGGGGGTACGGCTTTGAACCCCGGAAATTTGTAGGCCTAATTAGGCATGCAGAAGCCTTGATTTGTTTACAATGGTACATTTTAGTCTTAACAGTAAAGCTTTTATACGTTATTTGGGAAAAACAAGATCAAGTTTGGGCAAAAATTTTTTGCATCCCCAAAAATATGTACTCCCGTACACCTATGACCAGACGTATTAGAAAAGGACGTGATGTCACAAAATCAGATGCATGCGCCCAAAGAACGCACAGGACGCATGTCGTGTGCATATAGCTTAACGCGAATTAAACTGTTGTAGTCCCTCGTCCTCCAAGTTTTTGGAAGTATGTTGAATGGGATCGCAGAATCTCTAAACGTACGTTCTACCGAAAGACCACAGTAACGCTTTTGCCAAAAATGTGTTACAGCTGAGCAAACAAGAAAATCTGATGAGTCAAACTCTCAATTGCAGGCAGGAATTGTACACCACAAAGCATTTGAAGGCAATGGATCTCGGTATTCACACATGTAATAGCAATCTAGTGGAAAAAAGCAAAATTTTCTGAATTAGGACGCAATTCTTTGTGTTTTCCAGGAAATTCAATTACATCTCTCATAATTGCTTAAAACGTATACAGCGAACGATCCAGAAGTTTCGCGACGCCGGAAATGACGTTCACCGTTGCGGAAGTTGGATCAAAACCTACTTTTGTCTTCAGTGCGTCTCGATCCATAACTCTGAGCTTCTGCAAAGCCCGGTGAACCAATCTGTTACGTTCTTCGTTGGTCTTTTCCTTTTCAATAAACTTGAGGTCGCCGTAAGCGAGCAAGTACATTTCGCTGTCTTTCGTCCGTCCCCGCCCTGAAAAGAAGTGAAAACAAGAAGTAACTTTCCAGATAATTAACAACTTGATCCCCGTCTTTCAACCCGCTGTTTTCACAGTGATACTCCCTGCTTGCTCATCTACGTTTAACAAAGGCGCAAAAATCAAAACCTGCCTTTTCGTTGTATTTGACCCACGTCGTTACTGCAGTAGTTGTAAGCGATCACCAGATTGCATTCCCGGATGTTGATGCCTTCCTCGGCGACGTTCGTTGCCACCAACAGTTTGCAATTTCCTTCCCGGAACTGACGCAGACGTTCATCCTGCTGTGCCTTCGTCAAACCTGCGACAGTGTCTCTTTGAAGTTTTGTGTAAAGATTTCAAAATCCAGGTAGCTTTAAAACTGTACCTTTGATTATATTCAAGCAATGGCAGCCGGCAACTAATGTAGAGACGTTCCTACGTGACGCAACAATGGAGCACTTTGACTGGCTGCAGATGGAAGCGCTCACGTAAGTTCAATGTCAATGGCGGCCTCACTTTGATAGGGCGAAGAAAACGACAGCACGTTTTAGGTCTACAGGGTTTTACCGAAAACTAATTGGTCAACCTTTACAGCAGCAAAAAAATTATCAGTATTATTGACACTGCATTTCACGGCCAATTACAGCAATGTTTCTCAACCTACTTCGGAATCTCTCTAATATGTTTTGCCTGCAAAAATAAATGGTATCTTCTGGATCTCTTTGTCAAAAACATACCGTTATCATATAACCAACAAAGCTCGCGTCGCAATACCTGATCTCACAAGCTAAACGTTATGAGAAACTATTCCTATGCTGCACCCAGTCACTCAGGTGCAAATCACGTTGCACGTTGGACAGTAGCAAGGTACAACGTAGCAGAGAAGACATGGAATGATGTAACACTTATTCCTGTTTCAAATTACCTCCTTTGCTGGACGGAGCGTTGGAACCGGTGAAATACGTTGGATTGAGCGAAAACGGTTCGAGTAACGGGCTCTCCGCGAGGCACTCGACCAACAGCTGGGCAGTTCTTCGTTCCTTCACAAAAACGATACAGCGCGACGTCTTCTTCTTAAGAAAATGCTGTCGCAGCATATCTACCGCCTTTTCCAGAAGACCACCTGGTTGGTTGCTAGCTTTGCCCTGTGCACCTGTAAATAACATGGGCTTACCGAACAACTGCTAACCGTTATGTTTTGACATTTTCACTCATTGCGCATTTTCGAAGACAAGCATCCACTTGCACCTGAAACAGTTCAAAGACAATACTTTCGCTCTGGCTTGGCATACTTGGCCAACTGGTATACCATTATCAGTTTAAACAGTCATTTCTTAAGTTTGGCTAAAATTGGTAAAAAGTGTTTTTGAAGAAGATTGAAAACTACATCGAAATGCGAGGCAATGTATGTCGGGGTTAAAGAAAAATAGTATTTTTGCCCTCTCAGATTCAGATACCCAGGAAAAATCCAGAAAATCATCAATCGAGTGGTTAAGAAGCATGTCATTTACGAAAAATTGTAAACTCGCTAGTGAGTACAAACAACCACCATTTTCCAGCATAAAACCATAAGTAATCGAGTGACTACATGTGCTCAATAGCAATGGTCCTCTGTCTTCAACGTGTTTCGTTAAAATCACAAGAATTGATCATACTTCGTATTTCGAAACCAATATGGCCGCATTTCTAGCACTGAGCATATCATTTGTTATAAACTCATGTCAGCAGCAAATATTAAAAACACACGTCTCGCATTTTCCTCCACTGCTCTTTCAAACGCTGCTGCACTAAAAATGCAAGAATTATATCTGTGCTCAATTCAAAATTTGTTCAGGGTTGCCTCCTAAAACTTTCTCTTTTATTTAACATGCAGTTTTAGCACGGGTTGAATCGACACAGTTTTTGTCGAACGATTCGTCGGCGACATCAGTTGAGACGATTGCTTTTACTGTGAAGCAGTCGAAAACAACACCACGAAATTGGGCAGCATGGGTTCGCAGATATTTTGCAACGCCCCCAAATACTGAGCCATGCAGGATTTTCGTACCCTTTATCAATACATACGTGACAACAAAACTTTTATACGGCTGAGTGTTCATCAGCAATGAATAGGAACAATCAGGAAATCTTTCTCCAGAAGTCATTAGAAATCTCTATAAAAATCTGCTGATCGATACGCCGGTGCAGCAGGCAACCTCTACATAACGGGTTTTTAAGCTGCGGACCGTGAATGTGATTTGAAGGGTTAATAGATTTTTCTCTGATATTTCAAATGGGTTAATAAGCACCTATTTTCTTAACAACTACGATGGTTGAGGTGTATTTCCAAATATTTATTGCAATGTTTCTTCTTAAGGGGTCCGTGACCTTTATTAGGGTGTACTAGGGGTCCGTGACCTTTATTAGGGTGTACTAGGGGTCCGTGACACGCAAATGTTTAAGAAACGCTGCTTTACATGGATACTTGTTACGCATATCGAAAGAAAAGTAAGAACTGATAGGAGATAATTTTCGCCCTGGTTCACTTTCAGTGGTATCTTCATCTGTGACGTTAACGTAACATTTTGTCGCATGTTTTGGTAAAAGTGAACTTGCGGTAATAACAGCATCCAAGTTGCCAACGAGTACAATTCCGTTGGATTGTGAGAGTAGTCTTTTTACCTACCTTCCATACATTGCCGGATATATGATAACAAACTCCCAGAGTTTTAAGTTCAGATTACAACAGAGAGTGTTACTTCAGATTGCCACCACAGTCTTTGCCAATACTAGGAAAACTCGTAAACGCCTTCAACTGTTCGAGTTGTGAGTACTTCGACAAATTGGAAAACGTAGCAGCGCCAAATCAAGCGAGTTTCACAAATGCCCTCACTGTCGTAAATGTGCCTGGCACAAATCTATTTCCACCAATATTGCATGGTGAGACAGCCTGCCTGAGCACACATGCTGTCCGTAGATCAGGCGTATTAGATCACAAACATAAAATATACTGCAAGTGACTGCAGAAAAGCTGAAAACGACAATTTTCGAAGACCAGGCGCAGGCATATATTCGTATGAATGGGTCAAAGATTCAACAGCACGTTTCCACGCAAGTGTACGTGCCACTAATTAATGTTCCGCAAATGAAACTTCATCCAAAAATGAGGCCGCACAGACGGCAACAGCTTTTCAATAAAGTTTGCCGCAGGACAACAGCGCTACCACGATCGACCCAGCCAGTCGCAGAGAAAGAAATATGAGGTTCCGTTTCGACATTTTGGCGAAAGCACCCTCGCACCGAGAATAACTAAAAGCGCCTTCGCTCTTACGCGGACCATTGCGCATAGGATGACGCTGTTTCGGTGTGGTGGATGAGACTGAGGGGCGCAAAGACAGTTAGTTAGAAAAACAGTGCACGGGTAAACCCTCGGCAGGAACGTTGCTTTCTTGTTGGGCTAAAATAAGTTTCAGGTTGTAAGCAACCACAGGGTCGTGAACCAGGATACAGTCCCCTTACCCGCGTAGTTTACAACAGCTCGATCTTACAGTTAACCAACCTTGTGCGCCAAGCAAAAAACATCGTCAATCAATAGACCTCACCGCTTTTGTCGTATAGGCTTTTCATCTTCTGATCGGTTTCGCTGTTGCTGTGGTGACCAAACAGTTCGTCGTGAATGAAATCTCTCGCGTCCGCAGTGCGGAGGAGTTCGCTCACGATCAACGCCTCATTGTAGACCTGTGATCGAATTTTTTCAATTTTTGAATTTTTTTCAAATTTCAAATTTTCGAATTTTTTCAAAATTTCAAATTTTTCTCAGAATTTCAAATTTTCATCGAATTTTTTCAAATTTCAAATTTTCCCGACTTCCCAGCAAAAGCTTGCAGGAGAGACATAGTATGGGACTTACGAGGAGATGAGACGCGCAGGTCTGCAGCTTTGGTCTGAGGTCTTCGTTTAGCAATGACTGACTGAAATTTTTCAGGTCGTTAACAGCGTTCTGATAGTCTGGATATCCCCAACGTCGCAACGGTTTGAACTCGAAACCATTTGTCGCTGCGCAAAAAAATCGAAAAAATTTCAAATAAAAGTGAAAACTTCGACGTTCGCACAAGCGTGTTTGACAAAGCTAAGTCTGTTTTTGTTTTTAAAAAAAGAACCTTTGCAGATTACAGAAGGAAGAAGATTGTGTTTGAACACATCCCCTTGCACTCAAGGAAAGTCTTTTTCCGTAAAAAAAACAAAAGCGCGTCTTCGGCAACGCAGTGAACACTGTTTCATACACTTTAATGGATGGAGTTAAGATTCAAGGAAAAAAGTTATGATTACTATCATATCTCCAACAAAGTTGAAGAGGTTTGTCCGACTTTAGGCCAAACGTAAGCTTTCAAGTACAAAAACGTACGTAACCCTTAAGAAATCGCACCATTGGTTATTTAGGTAAGGAATGTTTACCTCATTTCAAACTACAACGTACACAGTGGTAAGTAAACTTTTGCTATAAAGCAAAAAACGTTACAATGTTTTAAGTGAAGTTGGTACAAACATTTCTCTGAAACAAGATGAAAGGTTGCAGTCAAACCAAAAAAAGCTAAGAAAAAAATAGTCAGAATACCGAGTTAAACGATTCAAAAGGCCAGAAGGAAAAGCTCATCCCTCGTTTGTTAGTGTTCGAAAGATATTCAAAACCTAGATTTTTTTCAAAAATAGCCGACAACATTCAAAAACCTGTAAGTATCACAGTCAAAATAACATGGTTGTGGTTGCCAAATAAATTTGCAGTTTGGAAAATATTTTGCATGTTTAAAACCAGAGCACTGCTACCATCAAAGCGCGACGAAAAACATTCGAAATAATAAAATTTTACGTGTTAACCCAAGCCCAAACGCAGAAGAAAATGGGCTTAGTCACCTTTGTCCAACTGATTAGAAATGCAGTGTGGCCAGACTGAAATAAATGATCGCAATCAAGTATCGACGTGGTTCAGGCGAGGTTAACTTGGACAAAAACAAAGGGAAAGAGTGCATTGGCTTAATCACTGGATATAAAATTATGCCACTGCACACCTGGCTGTTGAGTTCACGTGACAGTGACAAGTAAGCTCGGCGTTTAGCATGTTCTGTTCCCAAAAAAATAAGTTAAGAAAAATTAACTTTCATTGTTATTTTTTGTTGAGGTCCAGTGCTCCTCAGATACTTCGCAACGGATGTGACGTTTGCTTTAACAACAAAACACAGCGGCAGGCTGCTACAGAATCGCGACATCCTGAGTCAAAGCGGACAGCGATTCGTGACCATTACAGGCAACCTGGATTATACGTCTACATTCGGGGATGTCCTCACTGGTCTATGCAAGCTTACAAATGAAAATTTGAAAAAGTGAAAAATTCGTTCTCGATCAAACGTTTCCTCTGGGGCTCCGACTGACCCCATCCACCCACACTCCCTTATCTTGATTTCTTCGACTTTTGCAAGGCTGCTCCCGGCCAAAGAGATGTGAAAAATTAGTCCTGAGACTCGCAGTCTTTTTGCTAAACTTGCTTACACACCAACAGGAATGTTTTTCACCGGTTTTGAGAATCACGCAGAAGTAGTTCAAAGAGAAGCTGCATTCGGAAATGGCAACTTGTGCAAGAAAAAATGTTCCGAGTAAAATTCAAATGGAGAATCGTCAGCAGATCAAACGCCAATACCAAGGAAGTTTAAAAACTAAAACCTGTTGCTCGCCACAACATCCAAATGCATCCACAACATCCAAATTAAACTTTACTGTCCCCGTCCATTCCAACGTCAGCTCCCCAATAAAATAAAGACGGAGTGCATTCGTTAGATTGGCCAGACTTAACATATGCATTACTACCAGCAGTGGTTATTCTTTTTGTCAATACATTAACAGTTTCTCTCCTGCTGTTGCAGAAATGACTAAACGCCGCCAACCAAATCTGCTTTCTACAACCCACAGCACGTTCTGAAGTGGTTAAGAACCACGCTTGTATAAGAGGTGATCTGTGTAGTTTGTTTGGAGCATAGTAGGGCAGAGAAAGAGTGCTCCCTGGGTAACCCCATCTTCCCAGGATGGATTTTGACCAGTGAAAGTTTTTGGTAATTTTTTTTCAATTTTTTCACATTTTTGGTAATTTTTTCATATTTTTACAATTTTGATAGAATCTAAACAGGTGCGTGACATACAATTGAAATGCACATGTTGGAAACCACGAACCGTTTATGTTTCTCTGTAAAAGCGTCTTGACCGAATCTTCAATAACTTTCATGACTGTAACAATTGTCTTTTCGAAATCATTATTGGTCGGTCTTTCCACAGCAACAGAATCTGCCAAAAGTCAAACAAAATCTGGAAAAAAAACATTACACACAGAAAGTAGTAAAACTACGAAATGACACAAAATTGTAGTGTAACTTTCAGACCTTTTCAAAAATGCTGTGAAAACTACTGCATATACTTGTCAAAAAATAAAATGCATAATTTCCTTCAGGAAACAAAATACGCTTTAAAGATAAAAACATCCATGGCCCTTAACAACTAGCTTGAGATACCTGCTTGCAACATCGAAATAGCGCCCAAAACCCCAAATATTTAGATAAAAGCATACCAGACGTTCAAGCGAGGCTGGTATGCTGTTATGGAAACTGACTGGCATGCCATATTAATATGTGCTGTGCACGCCGTAGGGTCAATCAATCTATGGAAGAACAATTCTTTAAGAATCCATCAAAAATCTTTGTTTCTGGGTGCCATACATGTTTCTGCTGATTTTAGTCAAGTTTGAGCCCTTTTTCCAAAAAAGGGAGTTAGCTGCCATTATACCTTCACAAAACTGAAAATATTTTTATGCATGATATTTTTTCTGATCCTTACTGTAATTTTAAAAGTAGTTTGTGTGCTTGCACTGATATTTTCTGTACTCTTCTTGCTGCTGGAACATTGCTTCAGCTGGCCATTCATTCTGTGCTGACCGGTGTTCGCTACTGGGCTTGACGCCAATGCTAGTTTTCCAAGTCCATCTGATTTTGACCGTCTTGGTTAGACACCCTGGAAGACGGTCCGTCCCGGAAGACCTGACCCAGGTGGTCAAGGGGGGTTTATAACCCCGAGGGAGGCGTTTATCTCAACGGGGTTCACACATAGTCTGTCGTCACAACCCGGTCATTGAGAATCTGAGCTTATCCGTGACAGAAGCAGTACCCTCCCTCAATACACCGATCGAAATTAACTCAAGCCCGATCTAATCCACAACTTCAAGAGAAAACTTACTGTCGATTAGCACTCGGCTGGAAATCAATTGCATTTTTTCAACGTCCCATCGTGTTGCATTTGTTGGTGGTATAGATAATACTTTAATAGTTTACGTCAATAAATTCAAACAAACTCAGCCTATTTCTAATGGCACGTAACAAAAAGCCACAGACTTTGAGGAATGAAGCTGAGTTGAGTTGAGATTATTTGGCGAAAGTTAAGAATTTCAAAGACGAGAAAGAAACCATAGCAATTGCAAAAACGCCAGGGCACCGAAAAAACCGCAAGGTTATCGAGTCGTTGCCCCTTGACTGGTCGATTAAGGTGCAC
>Ga0210059_1014847_pt1 | contig 11453 bp, 7 predicted proteins | sample Ectturendosymbi2_FD_188042 | JGI IMG/M metagenome (GOLD analysis project Ga0210059, IMG submission 188042) | Ecteinascidia turbinata endosymbiont from Florida, USA - Sample 2 (SPAdes) (version 2) | ecosystem: Host-associated > Tunicates > Ascidians > Unclassified | place: Key West, Florida... | reverse complement strand
GATTATTGCCACTCTTTGTTATCCTGATGAAAAATTCTACTTGTCGAAGTGTCAGGGGAGTATTTTTCCTTCCAAACATTATTGTCTTTCATGTGTTAACATGTTGGGGTTATTTTTAACCACAACATCTTTCGTTCTACGAATCGACTGATTAAAACCTTTTCTGACGGGCTACGCAATAACATGTGGTGTAAATGGCGTGAATAGCTTCATATGTTTGTGATGTAACACAGCGATAGTAACCATCGGAAGAAAAGTGCGTTTCCACCACACGTTACCCTTTATGACAAAACGAAAAGGTGCAGTTCGGTTGCGACGACCTCGAGACTGCACCAGAAGTTCGGATCCTTGATTCCAGTGTTGCCACTTCTGATATTTTAACATGACATCAGATGTGATGTTCTCAGATAAATTTCTGATGTCATGTCGACAAATCTGATGTTGGCTGGGTTGCTTTTTTCCACATTTCCTCTCATTTTAGGACGAAAATATGTTAGATCCATGATTTTTAAGTTTCTTTCATCAATCTCTCACCCTAATCAGTGGCGTAACTACAGGATTGACCCAGAGGCGAAATCTTAGCTGAAGGGGGCTCACTGGTCACTGTAGAGGGCCCACTAACCAAAACTCAGGAAAAAAGTTAAGAAAGACAGTGAATCTTTGGATGTCCGTGCAAGATAAAAAGACGAAAACACCACGAAAAACGCAGAAAACAACAATCTAAAGAATATTAAATATCAAAATGTCAACTGGAGGAGTCCCAGTTTTTACATTTAGCTTACCAGGGGGGAGGTCGCCCTTTCCCCCCTGTCAGTTAAGCCACTTACCCTAATGTGTGTTTAGTTATCGTTTCAAACTAAAGAAGCTCTGTTCGCTGCGTTGAGACTAACATTTTACGTAAATTATAAATAGGCATACCATATTTTTATGACTGAAAACCGGGACGCTTCAGAACAACGAGCCTTATCAGATAAATGTGGTTAATATCTTACTTGGAGTATGTATCTATTTTCGGTTCCTTTAGTTAACACACCAAGAAAAACTAAAATAATACATTTTACCAAGAAACAAAACATTGTTCAAGCATTTGTAAATTTGCTTATTTGCCCAATAACGTTTTTCCGTAGACAATATTTTCTTCAAATCTTTGTTCAATTTATTTTCTCGTAGAAATCACAGCAGGAAAAGCCAGTATTAATTGACTTACAGATAAGGGCTTTCACATTCTGCTTCTGAACACTTATCAGATCACATGTTATTCGTACTTGCTGACTGAATGCAAAACCGAGACTTTTTGGTAGACTGACCGGGACGCCGGGACAGAGCCTTTAAACCGGGACTGTCTCGGCTAAAACGGGACGTATGGTATGCCTAATTATAAACGACTTCTCCATTTAATGGCGATATTTCGCTCTGTTTCGGAATCAACGAGGGTAATCGCGCTTTGTTAGATTTGTTAATAGAAGCATTTAGCTTATGTGAAACCGCAGCGTAAAAATTTGATGTTATCTGATGCTGAAAAAGGCAACAATCTGATGTTAACGAGACTGACCCCAGTGGCAACGTTGATTGATACTAAACAGCAGCAACCACTAGCTTTAGCACGCAAATAGTAATGTTTTCGTGACATTTGTGCAATAGGCGTGATGCACGAGAAGAGAGTCATACCCATGCCAAAAGAACGAGTATTAGGAAAACGTTACCAGTGAAATCAAATATATTTGTATCGAACAAAACCGAAAATACTTACAGACTATTCAATAGCGATTACTAAAACTGGCAGACAGTCAAACTTGTAGAGAAATCAATTGCTGTTGGGAGCCCTTGTACTTAAACGCAACATAGGAATATAGGGTTGTATTCTTGTATCGCTTCTGAATCACGGAATCTTTCGAACGAGTATTTTATTTGAAACAAATAAATTTCATCACGGGGGGCCGCCTTCCAGCGGTGGGACTGGGCAATTGCCCCCGGTGCCCCCCCACTTAATCCGGCCCGGGTAAAAGCCCGGTTTTTGCATTTAGTTTGGCAGGGGGGGAGGTTCGAACCCCTGCCACCTGTCAATCATGCCATTGATCAGGTGCATTTCAAACACGAACAGCCACAAGTTCTTTTGATAGAGTCACACGTAACAATCGACGATTCAGCAAACGCAGGACGCAGCCAGCGTGCTTTGAGTATTTCGACACAGTCGTTGGCATGCGGCTTGACAAACCGTCATATTGAGATTCATGGAAACTCGTTGGAAGACTCTGGCGTTATCACCACTAAAGTCGAATAAAACTAAATTTCGTGAATAACAATTAAGACATAAATTTTTGACGAAGTTTAATCTAAATAATCATATACCGGCAATTGCCACTGTGCGTACCACAGTTTGTTGGAGGCCCCTTTGGATCTTGAGGCCCTAGGCTTAAGCCTATATAGTCTATAGGTAAATCCGGCCCTGCCCCAGGGGTACATGCACCCCAGGTTGGGAACCCCTGGTGTAGACCCTGGTGGTTTTCCAGACGTAAGTTGCACACAAGCTGGTTGCTATCGGTCGACAATTCTGTACCTGTTTTGACACGAACGTCCAAAACTGAACAGAACAAGTCAGCTGAAGCTATGCAGAAAAATCAATGAATAACCGTTGATCCAACACATATCTTCACTAGGTGTACTTGTGCACATCTCTGTGTTGGAAGAAAGTGTTCAAGATGCATAGTCTGTTGTTACAGCACAGTTGCAGCAAAAGCCTTCCGTTATCATTTAAGTCAGCATCACCAGTGACGGTAGATCACGCTCTTGCACACCCAGGCATCGTGCCCAACGTGTGCCTTGAAGTCTCCCAAAACGATTGTGGATTTGTTAGTTTTAACCTTTCGTAGAGCATCACAGATTTTTTCCACGCATTCCGGGTACAGTGCACTTGCGTTTGAGCCACTTATCTACAGTATATCAAACACAGGGAGCTGTCCAACAGCTTCGTCCACAAGCGAAGCTCCTGTGTTTGATATTTTTCGAAGAGTTCTTTCAAGTAGTTCTGTCCAAACTCCAAATCAGTACAAATTTTGTAGTTTTTGATAAGAGGGATGTTTGAACTGATTTAGCGGTGGTCACTTCATGCGTGACAAAATGGTTAATGTCACGCAGGTAACCGAAGACACATGTGGCGAAAACAAAGCGAAACCGAACTTTGTCAGGTAACATTGTACATTTTTGGCGAGACCACGTTTGACCCGTAGATCGAAGACCTAGCTTAGTAGATGCGATTCTCAAAGGAGTTCGTTCCGAAAATATGCTGCTTAGACTGCCTGATTCAGCCTCTTTTTTTGTTATTCAGACCTGTCAAAACTTTAAAACGTCGTCCTTTCACGCAGGGGCGTAACGAGGTTAAATGGCACCCGGGTCAAGAAGCAAGTTTGGCGCCCACATGTTCAAAACCTGAGCTCTTCCGGAAGCAAATGCACTGTATTGAAGAAACTACTTGTGACATTGTTAGGACTTTTCAGCGCCCCCCGCAGCGATTCGGCGCCCGGGAAATGTGCCCTCCTTTCCCCCCTCGTTACGCCCCTGCTTTCACGAGATGATGCATCTCCTGAAGTAGGTTTTCATAAAGGTGTTGACATTTCGTAAGACTTTCGGAATACTCACCACTGTGCCGACACGAAAAGAAAGACGTTGAACTTTGAACTGTAAAGCCCATGTTCTTTTCACAGGTTGCAGAAAGCTACATGCGTTCCATGCCAATGGTTTCGACAAGTCGCGAACACACAAAAAAGCATTTGTGCGTTAAAGTGACTTTGCACATCTGTTTCATTTGACGTATTCCACCACAAGCATCTTAGTCTCTCGTCAGCGACAAAGGTAGAGATCACTCAAGCACGTCAAGACAACACTGGTGTGCATAGCAATGCAATTAGACAAAACAGGGTTGCCAGATAGAAAAAAATGTCGCCAAACTAACTTCAAAAATAGCCAAACTCAGCAAAAAGATCGCCAAACTTTTGGAAGTGGTTGCATCTTCACCAAAACATTGATTTTTTTACTGGAAATCATTCGTTTACAGTTCTTTTATCTTGTATTGTACCAGAAAGCGCATAGGTTTTCGAAATTTTGCAAATATTTCTAAACAATCAGTTTCAACATTTGCGAACATATTTTATAAGTGTTCAATACCATGCTCCTACTTTCAAAACTATCACACTTTCATTTGATGTCACGAGTTTTCAAACCACCAGCAAGCTTAAAAATAGTAACCCTACATATCCATATGTAAGTAAGCAAATACGTGCAAATGTACAGGGAGTACATTTCGCCAAACCAAAAAATTAGGAGCTAAATGCTTTCAGAAAAATCACCAGAACTTCGCCAAATCGCTAAACGAAAACATTTGTAGCTGAATGCTTTCGAAATTCGACAGATTTCCGGAATCTGGCGATGGATTTTCTAACATGGCAACCCTGAGACAGAGTATTTGCCGAAAGAGCAGCGTGCCACTTTCTGTGCACCTGTGCATTCCGGCCTTTCTCCAAATGACAACAAAGTGGCAATGAGGATTCTGTTGTTTAGCACAAGTGAACGTTGTCATTATTCTTTTCACAGAAGTTTGCTATATCAAATGATCTACCTAGTGCAGTGTGGTCCATGGTTTGTGGCCGATTATCACGTTTGTTTTTATAAATTCCCCATTTTGGCTGGTAATACCTTATGTGCAATAAACAAACGCGTACCCAAAGCATTTTTTGCGGGAAAATGTTGTGCATGTTTTTGAATTGATAAAATTTATTTCGATCTTTAACTTATTTTCTATGGTCAGATGGCCTTGATAATCAAAATCATTTTGCTTTAAATAGTTTGTGATTGGTAGTTTGCCAAGAATTGGCAGGGATGTTTGTAGGGATGTAGTGCTAACAAAAAACGTGTGGGAACGCTTCCAAAAATAGGCAATAGCTTCAAACGCATTTTAAATGCACAAAACGTAAAAAAGGTGTGGGAACGCCGTTCCCGCGCGTTGCCGCCCCACTACACACCTGACTACACTCCTGATTTAGGTTAACGCCGAACTCTAACACCAAATATCGCTGAGATTTCGTCACACGCAAAAAGCTCCTTTAGTTCTCGCAGTCCACTCAGGCAAGCTGTAACCTACTCCACAATAGCCCGAAAACTTCAAGACCAATTACACCTCTGAAACGAAGATGACAGAGTCACGATAAATGCAAACAATCAGACGAAGCGTGGAGTACGCGAATACTATTGTTACTGTCACACAATAAGTTTGCCACTGCTTAGTGTAAACCAAATTCGCCAAAATTGGCATAGCACACCTGATGTATAACAATCGAACACAATACTGCATGGGTCTTGTACAGACTGCCATCCACGGTTACAGGCGGCATTTCGTATTTTTCGTGTCACTTACTATTTGCCTGTCTCACGCTTCCTTTCGGCGTGGACCTGTGCTTGTTTTATTAATAACACATTTTTTCGACATTGAACAAGTTACTTTTTTAAGATAAGATAAGTTTGAAAATAATTTGGCACCGTAGGTTCGTCCTACATTTATGAAAAATACGCGGTTTTGGTTAACATATGCCTGTAGGAAATGCGGTTGTTGTGAAGTGCTTTTCACTGTTTGAATTCCACTTACCGCAGGTCTTTCACTGGCGGTTGGGCGTATGGTATGCCATAAAAAGTATGAGATTCAGGATATGTAGTTCCCCGCACTCTTCCCTGCTTCACTTGCACTTCAGGCCAGGGGCTTTCCCCGCTAAACATTTCAGGCTCATCTCCATATATGCTGTAAGCTTTCCGTGCATTGTCTTTCGCAACCGCAGGTTTAAACGCTCTTTCGATTAGCTCCAAGGTTTGCTCACTATCGAATACTTTGCTTTGACAAATGGCGTACAGCTGGGTGAGTGTGAACAGATGACTGACGGATGTACCAATCATCATGTCGGTTGCCTAACAAACTGTTGCCAATGGAAACGATTGCTTAAAAGTAGTGCACTATTGTCTAAATACCCTATTGTATGCCTTTGAAAATATAAAACCGAACATGCTTTGAACGCTATTCTTTAAAATTTTCTCCAGCATTTAAGTAGGACAGCACACCTTACGTATTTGAGGCCCTGTCGTTGTATTTAAGGTTAAGTAACTAATGGTCTTTATTTTCCCTTACGATAAAAGTTTCGAAGTTTTCTGCTGCAACTTACAGATGGTACCTTTGACAGTACAGTTGCGTGTCTACAGTTGTAATATAAAGTATACTCATATTTCACAGATTGCTGGTGTCAGCAGCTATTTGTCGGGAAAGACTGGCATAATTATAAGAAAAAATGCTTCCACTGCTGGATTTGCAGTTTCGTATGATGCATACTGTCACTCTGTTGCAGCGCATCACGGTCACAAGCACGGCGTGTGCCGTAAAGCCTTTGCTTTGCAGTAGCATGGAAGCCCTGGTCGCAAGACAGAAGTGATTAACATACGTTGGCTGTTCTGCATAGTGGCTCAGTTTAAGTTCGATAAGCGCACCTCATTGTCTGAGCCCGTGAATAGTAAAATACACAACACCGCTAACAATCTTACAGCACCAGTAATGAATGTATATCAGAGATATACGTTTTGGGTTTAAATGGGAAACTGAGGGGTTGAAAACTTTGTCAGTTTTTGGAGATTTGCAGAAGAAAAAATCTTGGGAAACGTCGTATTTTTAAGGAAAGGTCATTGTTGAGTTTAAACATCTTCCTCAAGAAGAATTTGAAAATACAAGGTTGTCGTGTTTCTTAATTGTTTTCAAAAACTTAAGCATATTTCTTGAACTGTTTGTCAGGTCAGTGTTATGAAATAAATATTTATGAGAGTGGTATTAAAATTGGAAAAGCAGGGCAAAATCGATATTTCGTTCTTGCAACGTCTGAAATGATTAAGTTTCTTTTTTAGCCTTAAACTAATTTGCACAGTTTTATTTCTGTTTCAAAAAAGATTTCAAAGACTTTGTGTAGGTTAATCGCCTCTAGAAATAGCAATCAACAAACGTTTCATAGCTATAAACCACGTGGGAGCACAGGGTAACTCACAAAATATACTTGACTGGAGATTTTGGGGTATTTTTTTACGGTTCAAGGCTGACGCCAGAAAATAAACAATGTAAAAACTAAAAGAGTTTGCTAAGAAGATAAATTTATCGAACTACATGATGTTTGCAAATCTCTAGCAAAATCCTGGGATACAAATTTCCAGTCTGCCAAAAATTATGCAACTACGATCCAGGTTTTGTTTGTTTGTTGCACCAATAACTTATACAGCATATTGAGTGCAAATCTGCGAATGCCTCTGCTCTTCTTCAAATTAATGCTCAACAGAATCCGAACCAAAGTATAGGCTGCTTTCATTAAGAACGAAACTTAAAATAATGCCTTTGATCTAAGCGTGGACTGATAAGGCATGAATAAACGATGCATATTTCTAAAATTCATTTCACTGTGAATTGCTGTAAATTATGCAGTTATTTCTTCCTCACCCCTTACTTCGACTTCAAATCGTATGTATTTGCGAGGCGAATAATCGGTCAGCTTACGGATATTTTGCTCAGCCCAACTCTTGACTGCAGTGAAACAACTTGAAATCAATAAACAGGCCGTTGCGGGGATACGTTGAACCCAACTCGTTGCTCAAGATCATTTTGCAAAGAAGTACAATAAGATCTTTTTTGTGACTATCGCGGCTTTAATCACTTTACAGTTGTTAGGTGTCACTGCGCCCTTGAACGGATGAAGAAATGACCGCAGCGTGTTAGAGCATACATATAGTCCGTACCAATTTGTGAGGGATTTGAAGTTTAATGTTTTAACACTTGAAAAAGTAGATGGGTTTTTGAGAGCTGCTGAAAAGTTGAAAAATGGTCGTAAAAGATCTAACGCCAATGAAACCCAGTTAAATTACGCTGGTACAAGTTGGGGCTGACTGATCATATCGACATTCGAGCAATGCCCGGCGAAGCATTTTATTGGTTAAGAATGAGCCACCAACGGAAATGCCAGACAAAAAACATTTAGTCAATTTTAAGTATAAATCTGTGAATAACCTAAGTCAGTGGTTCCCAAACTTTTCAGTGTTATGCACCTTTTTGACGATTTGGCTGAAAGTTGTGGACCTCTTTAATAAACCAGTTAATGCTGTTACATACAGTGGTCACTACTATAGAAAAGGCTAAGATTCGGTTTGCGCGTCAAAAGTCATTATGGTCTATTCATGCATTGTTGTGACTCAGTCACGAAATAACACGAATGCAGCAAGAGGAAAAACAATGACATCAAAGATCACAAATAGATTTCATGTTGATGAGAATATAAAAACACCAGAAGCTTCAATTTTCACAGTTTAATAATGATCGTGTTCTAATACGTTGAATCACAAATTGTTGGTGAAAGACCCCTGGGTCAACTTCTCAGCCAGCCCTATATTAATGCTTCATGGAACTTCTTATGTAACAAATTGATATTGTTACATAACAATCAAAATGCCTAACGAATGAAATTTTGTTTCAAAAGGGTTGCTAAGGGCGAGATAATTGCAACTTGCATGCATACCTGTCATAAAGTGAAAAAACATGTGTGGTGGTTCACATGAGCCAGATGTTGTGTTGCCCTGTATCCTGGATTCTAGAGTTGCGCTTGATTCGTTTTCGTTTGCAAACTAGACCAAACCGGGGGATATTTTGGTATTTCGCTACTTTGCTTTCATCTTATACATACAAAGGTCATAGACCGTCAAAAATCTGTCTGTGGACCCCCAGTTGGGAAACTGACCCAAGCAATAAGAAAGCGTCTAACGGGTCCCAACTGCCTCAATGGTCTTCAACGCCGTCTGAATATTTGCTACGATTATGCTGAACATAAAATTATTGTTAACTGCAACAAGATAGTCGGCATAGTTTTTCCCCCTAAAAAGTTTATACAGCCTGTCATACCAGTTGTTTCCCTGAATGGCATAAGTGTTAATTTTGCCGAAGTAGTCAAATACCTCAGCATATTACGTCACGCCTCACTGAAGGATGACAATGATATGCAGAGGAAAGTGAAATCACTTTGTTGTGCAGCAAACCAACCCAAAACGCCTTTACGCAGTGCTTCACTGCAGTCGAAAACAATCTCTTCCGTGCCTATTTCATGCTGCTGTATGCCTGCCAATTGTGATGCAGTACAAAAAGTCTAATATTAAACGGTTCTGTCTTGCCTACAGCAAGCCATTGGATATTCCAATACATCTACCAGAAACGTAAGTGTTCGCCCACATGAAGTTACCTATTTTGCCAGAATGCTTGATGCCTTGATTAGAAACAATTTGTTTGCTTTTGTTAAACGATGCGTATCTTCAACCAACTTTTTCATCAGCTTGTCTCAATTGTCGAATATTATTTTACAAATCTCCATTTTTCTTTTGTATGACAACGATTACCGAATGCAGTAGTTACTGGTCTGTTGCCTTGTTTCAGAGTTCGTTTCTTTTCGAAATCCACTATGGGCACCAACTAACCCGGAGCCTGCGATGCGTTTTGGATACGCATTTCTGTAACCTTACGTTCTTTTAACTGAAGTGATATGAACCTTGTGTTTGAGACAGTAGTAGCAGTAGTTTATTGGCCACAGGGAGATAATGTAGTTACATTTCAAAATAAACAGTATTAAAAGACAGAACGGTTATCGTGGCAGCTGTCCATAGGCGTAGCCAGGGAGGCCTACGGGGCCATGCACCCCCAAATTTTTTAAATATCTAGTCATTTTGTGCTTTGAGAAGCGATATTCCAAAAAAAAATTTACCCCCCCAAATTTTTAGGCTGGCTGCACCACTGCAGCTGTCACTAGAGAAATTTACAATGAAACACCACGGTGAATGAAATAAAGCTGTGTGAAACGGGATAACAAACGATGTAGTCAAAGAAAGATGTTTGCAGGATGATTAACACAGTTGCGCAGGGATTGCTCTGGTCGCAGCCGGTCTCTCTTGTCAGGGTGTACCAGTTCCGCGAGGAACTGCGCTAGATGGACAAAGCGCAAACCCAGACAAAATTAAAGTGCGTCCGGCTCACCATAACCTTTCGCATCCATGCAAATAAAAGTTCAAAAGCAGCTTGTGTGAGATGAGTTGATTGGCAACAACACAGCTGTTTGGATATGTGGAAGACCATCTCGATGCTTGATGAAGGATTGTGATGCCACGGAGTCGGAGGTGGTTCGACTTATCTTCAACGCCCTGAAATGACATGAAAACTGAACAGCAATACAGGGAAGAACTCCCAAAAAATAAAGTGATGCGCATGAAATGATTGACACTGACAGTATGACACTACGAAGGGTGGGTCTGATTTTTTCTTTTCAGTGGATTATTACATAGTTAAAGAAGCAAATGGGTAATTAAGTGAACTACAGTGCATTATATGTTAGCTCAGTCGTTCTTCAACCTTTTTAATATCGTTGCTCTTGAGAAGAACCTGATGGATTTTTTAGTTACCCACTTAATTTGCTGTCCATTAGAAAGATACAATGGGAAACTTGGGAAACCGAAATTGTATTTCTGCTGTCAGTCGGTCAAACTTAGTATTAACACTTGTGAACGCAAACTTCAGAAAAACTTCTTTGTAGCTTCGTTTGTTTAGAGCCAATAGTTTTCGGTTTAAATTGGACTACAGCCTACACTGCTAGCGACTACTACATCAGGGTTTTTATTAAGGTGTTGTAGGGACCCGATTCGAGTCCCTAGAATTGAAAATCGGGTCCCTAGATTTAGAGAAATCGGGTCCCTACAGGTCCATACCAAGTACCTAACATTTTCCTTAAAAAAACCCTGACTACATACTATCCACTAGACCAGGGGTGCACAACCTGCGGTCGTACGGCCGCATGTGGCCTTCGATAAAAATTGATCCGCCGTGCACATGATTATGTAATTTAAAATATAGGAGTTATGGTGGCGGTGCATTATTAAAAACTCTTTGTCTGCTGTATTAATACACAGTACTTAGTAGAAAGAAGGCCAAGCAAACGTGTGGAAGCAGGGTAGGCTCAGTGTGTGAAAGCAGAACAGAAGCAACGCAAAATATAAAATATACTGAACTCACTGGTGGCCGTAATTCATAAAAGTAAACCTAATGCGGCCGGCAATAGCGAAAAGGTTGTGCTGCCCTGCACTAGGCTATGGTCTATTATATGATACACAAAAGACCCCGGCACTATGACGCAAAAGAATCAGAGTTGCGGAGTCGGAGGTAAAATGCCCGACTCCTACTTTGACTCCTCAACATAACTTGAATGGAGTTTGGCTGTCAGTTGAGTTGAGTTGAGTTTATTTGGCGAAAGTTAAGAATTTCAAAGACGAGAAAGAAACCATAGCAATTGCAAAAACGCCAGGGCACCGAAAAAACCGGAAGGTTATCGAGTCGTTGCCCCTTGACTGGTCGATTAAGGTGC
>Ga0210059_1014845_pt1 | contig 11453 bp, 6 predicted proteins | sample Ectturendosymbi2_FD_188042 | JGI IMG/M metagenome (GOLD analysis project Ga0210059, IMG submission 188042) | Ecteinascidia turbinata endosymbiont from Florida, USA - Sample 2 (SPAdes) (version 2) | ecosystem: Host-associated > Tunicates > Ascidians > Unclassified | place: Key West, Florida... | reverse complement strand
CAGTTGGAGAATTTTTTGCATTTTATAAATGGTAGTAACTTTGTTAGTCAAAAGTTTATCTGTGTTTAAGCATCTCATGGCGCGGTTTAAAATAACAGATATTGGCTGCAAATGACATGAAGCTGCCAAAAAGAAGATTGATACTGAAAAAAAGTTATTGGAAATAGATATTATGTCTTTCCTTTTTGATGAAAAGCATGTGAAAGTGACACAAACCTTCTCATGTGAGCAGGGGTGCAGAAAATATTGCTCGTTTGCAGCTCGTTTGCAGTTCGATGTTTACAGTTCAATATTGCTGGTTTGCAGTTCGACAAAAAACGCTTTTCGACGTAACGCACGCTGGTGCTTCCTGTTTCGCTGATTAATTACAAGCCACGGTTTCCTGAATCAGGATGCATCCGCAGATAACTTTTACAGACATTCAAGCACACCCACTTGGTTTATAAAACACCAGTAGCAATACCTTGCGATGATGTAATTTCGCCCAAGCCAACACAGCCCTAGGTGATATATCCGGTACCTGTATGCCTTCAAATTGCCTGTTGAAGTTTCATTCGATTGCAGTCGTCATGGCAAAGAATGCAAATAAATTAGCCAAAACCGCAAATTAATTATCCAACTTAATTCATTTATTTGTTTTTTTTAGGCCATAACTTTCGAACCACAAAAGCTAGAAAGGTGAAATGCCCGATTCGATGTGGGCCGTTTCGGTCTCGGGACACTTCGGTCAGACTATGGAATCTTGCAGAAATCTTACATGTTCACATTTTAATGCAAACATACTGAAATCAACGAAAATTTTTATTTAATTCATTAAAGGCAGGCGAAATATCACTCTAGTTGGTGTTATGCCAATTCCCTTTGAAGAGTCATGATTGCGATTAAATCTGAATTGTAACTATGACTTTGAAGAATTTGTAGTTAATTTGGAAAATGTCGATAATGATTTAATTTGCTTGCTGATGATAATGAAAATCATATGTTGATGCTGATTAGCTGTGGGATAAAGGATTATGTTTGCAGTTTTTTTAATAAACGAATGCAGTAAGTTAATTATGTACAGAAATGTCGTGACCGAAATGTACCCAGACCGAAACGACCAGACCGAAAAGTCCTGTTCAATCGCAAACAACCGTTCCAGAGCAGATTAGCTTTGAAAACAGATAAGGTTGAGAGGTATCTCATTTTTCCAAAAGATCCTAAATTCCTGTACTGCAGTCTAATTATAAGCTGCATTTGAACGGCACTCGCAGACGTGCTCTTGTAGCAATAAACACAAGGACAACGTCCCCTGCGTAATCACGCTGTTACAGATCACACTATTCACTCAAACCTCTACTTTTTGCTTCGTTATAAATCTGTTAAATATTTGAAATCGATGCGATTTTGTAACACCAGATCAAAAATATTGGTGCTGAATTTTGAAACATGGATGTATGCCTCGCATTTGAAGCGGCAACGGCTTTTTTTGAAATAACTCCGAATTCTCTCTTCGGGTTTCACCAGCATTTTGAAACCTCATCCACAACTTCACAGCCTGAATACATAACCGTACGCGAACAAACATATCTTTTATTTGACAATGCAGTTTCATATAGTTTTACCCATACGTGCACAAACGGTTTCACCGTTATGAATCCAAATTTGCGTTTTGCAAGTGGAGCATGAGTTTATGATATATTTTATTATTTTGGGGAAATAGATTAACATTTTTCGAAGTCGCTATGAACGTTATGACGCCTACTTCATGTGTGTTTTCATAAACAAGTTGGAAGAACAAATTGTAAAATATTTCACACAATCTTTGCTATTTTTACAAAAGCTTACAAAGCCTTTTCTACAGCATGCAAAAGCAATTAGTGATTTTTCACATTATAAAAGCCTTTATAATTGTGAAACACCGGATTTTTATTCAATATTTGCAATTTTCTGATGAAATCAGACAAATAATTGCATCACCAAAATGCAAAACAACATCTAACTCCTATGCCATCCCAGCAAAGTTTTTAAAAATTTCTGCCAGTAGTTTATCCTCATGGTTATCTGAAATTTTTAATAAATGTATGGCAAAAGGTGAATTTCCCAATCTTCTAAAAATTGCACAAATAACATCCATTCCTAAAATAACTTCTCCCAAATCCCCTAACGATTATAGGCCAATATCCATACTTCCAACTCTCTCCAAAGTTTTTGAAAAAGTAATTTACAGCAGATTGTACTCTTTTGTTGTTAGTAATTGTATACTGAGCCCACAACAATATGGCTTCCGTACCAATCACTCTACTGAATTAGCAATTGCTGCCATCTATGGTGACATGATTTGTAATAAAGATAACAAATTAATAATCTGCACTCTGTTTCTAGACCTAAGCAAAGCCTTTGAGTGTGTTGATCATCAAATATTACTTGAAAAATTGTTTTACTATGAGTATAAGGAACACTTCTAAAACTACTTGCTTCTTACTTGGACAACATGTTTCAGTGCACTAAAATAGGAGATACAAAATCTTCTTTTTTGAATGTAACGTGTGGCGTGCCCCAGGGATCTGTTGTTGGGCCTTTACTATTCCTTATATAAATTAATGACATTGTGAAAGCCTCCAACTTTAATATTGTTTTATATGCTGATGATATCAATTTGTGTATTTCGGGGAAAAACCAGGAAATCTTAGAAAAAACAGTTAACCATGAGCTCAAAAATATCGATCACTGGGTTCGTGCTAACAAATTATGTATCAATTATTTCAAAAACAATTTCATGCTCATGAACAACCACAAAAGTATCAATTTTTCAGTGTCAATTAATCATCACCAATATCAAAACACAGCAGCTTAAAATATCTTGGGGCTATACTTGATGATAAACTTAAATGGAAGCCTCAAATTGAAAAGTTGGTAACAAAGCTCTCCAAATCATGTGGAATGTTGTTCAAATTAAAACATTGTACCAACATTTTAGTGCTCAAATCTGTTTACTTCGCTCTTTTCCATTCCTTTTTAACTTACTCAATACTTAACTGGGGAAGGGCCAAAAAGACGACTTTACTCCCTTTAATCAGATTGCAAAATAAAGCTGTGAAAACACTTGAATATAACAAAACTAAACCAACTGTACTCTGTTCCAAGCACAAAATTTCAGAAATACCTGATTTATTTCAATTGTCAGTTGCCAAATTCATGTACTCCTTTTGTAATGGTGGATTACCTAATCACTTTAATAACTACTTTGCCGAGATTGCATCAGTCCACAAATATCATACAAGACTTGCTTCTCTGCAACAATATTATTTACCCAGAATGAAAACATCTCTGGGTCAGCTTTCTCTAAAGTATATTGGTCCGAAAATTTGGTCTAACATTCCGGAAAAATTGAAATCATCTTCGCCTTATTCATTTGGCAAAAATATGAAAAAGTCCTGCTATCTTGCCAGACTTCCTGTTGATCTTCATTTTATATGCTTGTCACATTCTGCTTGATCTTCGTTTTATATTCTTGTCACATTCTGTAATATTGCGCTGATGCCAATATTTTCCCTCCTATCAACCTCTATAGTTACTCACCCCACCCCCTGTACATAGGCATGCTTTGTACACTGTTTTTGTTGTTGTTTTTATGCTTATTTCACCTGACGTTGATTTGACGCTTTTTATTACTTTAATGCCACTTGTAAAACGTCTTCAATTAAAATTTGGTTTGTGTTAGCAGCAGGGCTGGCTGAGAATTTGACCCAGGTGGTCTTTCGCCAACCCTTTGTGATTCAACATGTTAGAACACGATTTTTAAGCTGCGAAACGTGAAATGTCTTATTTTTTATATTTTTACATCACTATATAATCAACTAGTGATCTTTGATGTTATTGTATTTCCTCTTTCTGCTTCGTGTTATTTCGTGATTTGAGTCACAAAAATGCATGATTAAACCATACCATATCATCTTGAAAGCCTAGTGCGTTTTGCGACAGTGTCGCGTAACCGATGTGTGGAGACTGCAAACCGGCAGAATGCACTTTTCCATTTTTCTTGTTGATTCAAAATCCTGGACACACACCGATATCAATAATATCGGTTACAAAATTCACAGGGGATCTGCTATAACCAATTATTATCGGCGTTCGGTGATGACTTTACTCCCGGAAATACTTATTTACTCATGTATTTCCATCACATGCGGCTCTACAGCTGTGATACTCTGATATACTGTAATGTGCATTATGCCGAAGGCAGTTTGACGTAGAATAAAATAATAAAAAGACTTTCATTTTTTATTAACTTTGGTGATGGCAGTTGGCGGCAGGCCGAAGCCTGAATTGTGCTTTCGTTACGGACACTTCAATTTAATTTGGGAATGATGCGTTAATAAATAACCGTACTTAAACCAATATCTTCGAGACAAGATTTTCTGATGTTTGGATGATCACCACCAAACACGATGAGTGGTTGAGACAGTAAGTCGGCACTTTAAACTACGATATGCTATAATTTTCCCTCTTTGCAAGGCACTGTTGTCTGATTCGCGTTGGATTGACGCGTGAGCGATTCATCGCCCTGCACTTATCATCGTGAAGGCGATGCTGGCGCGTGTTTCTACTGCAAGGAATTCGCAAAATTGTTTCGCGCGCTTGGCCCGTGGTATTGCGTGAACGTTGAAATAGTTGAAAATATAAAGGTGAAAGCTGATTCCACACCAGAAACGTGACTGTAGTATGCACATTTGGAATTACCAATGCGTAATTTTATTTGATGTAGTTGGCAAAATAGCAGGCAGTAGTCAAAATCGTAGGGAATTGCTGGGCGATGAGATCGAGGAAAAAGCGTCGCGGAAAGTCTGTTTCGTTATACTTTGCTACTTTGAATAGACTAAACTGACTCACGGTGGCTGATATTTTAGCACAAAAAATACAATGAACCCTGAACAAGACTCCGAACCAAACATACAACCTCATTCCGGCTCGAATCCCCTTTGTCGGAATCCCAATCTATAGCACCCCTGCTAGTTGGATTCGCTAAATCGGACATGGTTGAAAAATGCGCGCTCAAGCAGCTCGGTAAGACACTCACAGTCGTACCCGAGTGATTTGTCGGATTCCCAATCCAATGCATGTCATAGAACAGTGCGGTGTAGAACACGTGGGTAATTGATAACCTCTTCGCATGGGTTACATCTCGCTAATCAATTGCATTTTTTATACAACATGTTCAACATTTAAACATTTAGGCGAAACCTGATCACTACAAAGACAATTCTGTGATAATTTTTGCATGACAAACCGCTTGCAAAACGTAACTGTTTTGGTCAAAAAAAGTCTCCATAACCACTTGCAGGTAAATTGCACTGGTTCATTTGAATTGCAATTGCAGCAGTGCGAAATTGTTTAGGTTTCAACTTGTTCATTTCGAGTTCTTCGTCTCACCAAATGCCAAATTTGCTTTTCAGCAACAACCACAACACCCCTCCAAGGTATCTCTACAAGTTCCTCAATTTCAACTATTCAAACTACTGCAACAACGAATGTAGTAACGTCTTCAACCACAGGTAGGCGTCTTATAAACTGCAAAGAAGATGTCTGTTTTATTTTGGAAATTTTTCGTGAAGTGGTTTTTCTTTTAAACGAAGCACACACTTGATAAGAATGCACGAAGTTTTTGTTCTACTACCTTACAAATCCTGCGCCAGGCATAGTAGAGTTCACATTTCCTTCAAGTCAGGGGTCTCAAACACGCGGCCCGCGGGGCGCATATGGCCCGCGAAGGTGTTTTGTGCCGTCCGCGATGCTTTTTGCGAATTTAAAAATCATTAGCATTTACGTTATTTTAGTTTATTCACTGGTGTTTAAAAGTCCTCGGCCACTGAGTGAACAAGTTCCTTTTAAACGAACGTAGAGACGACTAGCTGTTATTTGCGTATAACTCATGATACCTTTCGCAGGAAGTAATATGTAAAGCTGTTTCTAGTAAGGTTAAAGTGCGACCGTTGTTGCGTCAGCGTCATGATGTGGCTCTCAGGCAATCATAATGCGGCCGTATGGTTACTTTCTAAGTCCTCATTTGGGCCTCGGAGCAATTTGACTTTGAGACCCCTGCTTGAACTGACGATGGTTGCAGTGTTTTCCGAAACGTTTACGACATGTTGCTGACAAAATTTGCTTTGGCCGAAAGCTTTAATCATTTAAACCAGGTGTGTAAAACGGGCGGCCTGCAGGCCAAATCCGGCCAGCCATGCCCCGTTATGTGACCCGTGTCATGCCAGTTTTGTGCTGGCATTGGACCTGACAGAGTTATGTTTATTATTATGTCACAACAGACTTACGTTTTTCTGTTTATAGTCATGACGCGACATTACGACTTAATGAAACAACGGTAACAACTTCAGTTCAAAACCATGCGTTTGTGCAGATTTCATGTGGCTTCGAACAATTTCCAACGCTTTCGAAGGAAAATTTTGTGATTTGAAAGATCTGGAAACTGATTTTGCTATTTTCAGTAAACATTTTATGTCATTGCTGAAGAGGTGCCACAAAATATCAAATGGAACTAACTGAGCCACAGTGCAGCGGTGTTCTAAAGCTAAATTTGAAAATGTTGACATCAAAACGCATTATCAAAATCAGGGACGCCGGAACGACGGTAGGGCATGGGGGGCAGTAAAAGAGTTTTGACAATGGAAGCTTATATGAAACAAAAATAGATTTATCAATTATGTTTGCTTCTGTTCATCAGCAACGTTGACGTCACAAATAACAACAGAAATTATAGAAACCATTCTAAATTTTCTGCGTGCACTAATAGCTGCAATAAATTTTTCCATATCGATCTTGATCAACCGTGTAATCACCTATGATACTTGAAAGAACTGGTTCAAACGGCGAAGAAGACCTATGATACTGTTATGAAAAGGCACCTCCGCCACGCAGCCTTTCCTTTTGAAGGATAAAGGGGCAATGCCCCGTCATGCCCCCATTTTTCGTCGTCCCTGATCAATCGTTGGACCAATATCGAAGATAACGGCAATTTTCGCTTGGAATGTTTGCAAACAGCTGTTCTCTTTGATGAACTTAGGCAAACCTCGAACTTAAACAAGTCCAATCTCAAATAACGGATGCGTATTTCAACTCAGCGTTAGACGTTGCGACTGCACAATCTTTGGTACCAGATATTGACAGGCTTGTAATTGCTATTTAATTTTAAATCTGACTTCGTCTGTCTTGCACCATCGGGAAAATGCTTTGCTCCGCTGTCTGATAAGACGTTTTAGATCATTGGTCATCCACGGTTTGTCAAATTTTTAGCTGAAGTTTCTGACAGTTTTTGTTGGAATGTGGAGTTCAGCGCACTGATTTATAACATCGGTTATGTCATCAAGAGCTATATCAATGTTAGATGAATTTGCAACAATAAAATCCCAGGGTGTGGAGAACAAAGCAGAATTTAGGCCTTCAAAGTCAGCTGCTGAGTAGTCCCAAACTGTGGGTGAGTTCACCATGCGATAATCGGATGGTGAATTGAAACGAAGTTCAAGATAAATTGGGCAATGGACAAGATTAGAATTGGGTGATAGGACACTACTATTGAAGGCAAAGCTAGGTTTGTTGGTTAGGAACCAGTCTAAAATATGATTACAGCGTGTAGGATTCTCTATGAGCTGCTGAAATCCGTAGGAGTAGATAATACGGACAAAGGTCATCAGGATACTGTAGAGGCCAAAATATGTCTGAAAACACGATTTTCGTGGAAAAAATAATTATCAGGGCTGCACTAACACTTTTCAAGTACTTTTGCTTTGCTAAAGCAATATAGATGTCCTGAAATGTAAGCAGTAATCTGAAACTTGAACAGTAAGTTATAGCATAATTACGTGATGAAAGAAAAACTCACATAAATTTTTGAGAAATTTAGAGCAGGATCAAATTATGTGATTGAAATATTCAACTTTGTCTCTGAATTTGCTACTCTCCGTAATTGCAGTGATATCGTTTTTATCATGAAAAATGACATATATCGTGAGACGATAAAAATACGTTTTGTTTACGCAGGAACGATTCGAAAATCCACTTAATATAGACTACGTTATCGTTGCAAATATGTGTTTGGCTTAAGATAGGTTGAAGCAACTGTAGAGTTGAAAATGCAGAAATGTGTACTGATACAAAGCAAAATTTGTGAAATTTGAGAGGTTAATTAATTTATGATCAACACGCTCTACACGCATAGATTGACATTAGGCCTAATATTAAAAAAAAAACATCACATCAGCCATATAGACCAAGTACTTGTCCACTTCCACAAAAAGTTAAATTTCAAATCTCTTGCAGCACTAATGTGAATTGGAAGGACAGCAAAATTTGGTGAAATTCTTGAAAAATTAAAATCAACAACTATTCAATAACACACTGCTTCCCAACGCAATCGGAAAATATATGTTAAGGTAAAACTGTCATTTGCAAAAATACTGGAACACCTCACACTTTTTCCTCACAAGAGTTTCCGTTATTGTGTTGGATATTCAAATACTAATGTCGATCTGTGACATTGCTGATGAATGTTCAGCTCTTCGCCAGCAGTCTCCTTCAAATCAAATAAGAAACGATATACCTCAACATTACTTTGCACCATTTAAACTATTTCAGAAACTGTTCCTGCCTTTTCACTTACACCGGTGAAACGAGTTAACGGCAACTTGCTTTAAAAGGAGCTGATGATTATGTGGCATTATTTTCAATTGAAAACGCGTTTTAACTTTGTCTAATGACATGTTTAAACTGACATTGTTCTGTATGTATCACGCCACATCAAAATATTTTCCTCAACGTCTTGCTCTTTTTAATTCGGAGGAATAACTCCATCGCTTCAGGAAGAAATTTTGAGAAATATCCTTAATTTGTCCGTTGCAAGCAAGAAACATTTTGAAATGTTATTTGGAAGGCGGTGAATACTACCAGCCTCAATGCAAAATTGACATAAATGATGACAAAAAGCTTAGTTGCGCAGTTGCGCTTCGAATATATAGAAATAAAAATTTCATCTAATGTGAACATATAGAATCATACTCTTCAGCGAAAATTAACAATCTCTTGAAAATAACTTTGCTCGTTCCGCCATTGATCGGAATTACAGATATTGACGAATGCGCATTGGGCATCGACAACTGTGCAAATCCTGGCGCTGGTGGATCATGTACGAACTATGCTGGCAGCTTTGCATGCTCTTGCACGAATGGATACAGTGGAAATGGGATCACTTGTGCAGGTAACAGATTTGAAGGTTAAGAATTGCTAACACTACTTCTCCGTCTTTGCGTACGCAATGAATCTCCTCCGTCCATCACACTGTTGCTTCTCACATTGCGCAGATGTTTTGGAGGTGAAATTCTCATTACTTACGTCACAAAAACTCGAATTTTGTCACACGCTACAAACTCGAAGTTTTCTTGCATGTTTGCACAACTAGTCGTAGAAATGTTTCCACATAGAGACAGAGTCACGAAGCTCTGCCAAAAAGCATTCAGCTCGTTGGCACTCATAACCTTCTTCAAAAGATACATGTAGTAGTGCAAAAATTCCCAGTCTACTCACACATGCCATTGATCAGAAACGTTTCGATGAAATTCGAAAAGCAGATCACGTCTGCCGTGAAGCGCTGCTTGTTTTCCGTTGAACCATGTGTTGTTTTTACGACCCGACAGCTCTTACCAGCAACACAGAAAGACGTGCTACCTTCCCATCATCAAAACAACGTAATCTACCGATTTTTGTGCCACTTTGACAGTCGATATGTTGGTCGCACGTCTCAGCGCTTAGAAGGAGCGAATCAAACAAAACATCCCAAAATCGATTACCATTCCTCCCACTCCACACATGCGTCAAAGCCTTCCCCGCCCTGGTAAGGACACCAGTCCCCGACAATTTCACGAATCCGCAATCGGTCAACATCTTCTTGACAACGCCCAATGTGCCTTACATAACAATAAGGACAAATTATCTGTCCTTGCTCGAGCTCGCACTCCATTTCATCTCTCCGCCTTGGAAACGACTTTCATCAAATCTCTGAATCCTTTTCTCTGAAACAAAAAGAATTCGTTTACTCCTTGAAGATGTCCTAAACCTCTTAAACTTTCCATTGGTTGACTGTTCCAACGATTCGACGAAGTCCAAATTACATCTTCAACCAATGACAACTCGCCTTTTCTTATCTCCTAAACCCTTTGTTATTGGCCACTGCTTTAACCAATGAGATCTCTTCTTTTCTGTATATAAACCAGTTCGGTAGTACCTCCACTTCATTCTGACGATATCCCTTGAAGAGTGTCAGACAAAAAGCTTTGAGATGAATCTCTTACTTCACGCCATACACATGTAGTAATACACTTCAATATTACTTTGTGTACCTGATATTACTATTATATTTTCAAAAGCTTTGTAGCTGAAGCGAACTTCCGGTGGCTTTTCTTCGGCCGGACATGGTTCTGTGGCTCTGGTTCATAATCAAAACGCACTGCCATCTCGCAATTAATCAATTTTCATTTTGTGGCACACAACCATTCCATTTGTGTTTAAACGTCTTTTTCTTTGTTATTCGGAGGAGTAAATGTTAGTATTTGGAATGATAATGTGAGAAACACCCTTACAATAAATTCATTTATTTTCAGTACAAAACATGAAAAATGCTTCTTTCACACGCTGTGATACAAACTGCTTTTCTGATTTTCATCGATATTGATAGGAATAATGAAGAAACGTTTAGCTGCTCTTCGAACACATCGAAAGAATTTCATCTAATGTGAACGTAAAGAATCATATTGTGCAGCTTGAATTAGGAATCTTTTGAAAATAACTTTGCTCGTTCCGCCATTAAATCGGAATTACAGATATTGACGAATGCGCATTGGGCATCGACAACTGTGCAAGTCGTGCCAATGGGGCATCATGTACGAACATTGTTGGCAGCTTTACATGCTCTTGCACGAATGGATACAGTGGAAATGGGATCACTTGTGCAGGTAACAGATTTGAAGGTTAAGAATTGCTAACACTACTTCTCCGTCTTTGCGTTCGCATTGAATCTCCTCCGTCCCTCACACCGTTGCTTCTCACATTGCGCAGATGTTTTGGAGGTGAAATTCTCATTACTGATGTCACAAAAACTCGAATTTTGTCACACGCTACAAACTCGAAGTTTTCTTGTATGTTTGCACAACTAGTCGTAGAAATATATCTACATGGAGACAGAGCCACGAAGCTCTGCCAAAAAGCATTCAGCTCGTTGGCACTCATAACCTTCTTCAAAAGATACATGTAGAAATACACTTCAATATTAGTTTGTTTACCTGGTATGACTATTATATTTTCAAAAGCTTTGTAGCCGAAGCGAACTTGCGGTGGCTTTTCTTCGGCTGGCGATGGTTCTGTGGCTCTTCGAACACATCGAAAGAATTTCATGTAGTGTGAACGTATAGAAT